>Ga0187825_10000341_pt1 | contig 10880 bp, 6 predicted proteins | sample NC_wetland_sal_i_11_FD_132421 | JGI IMG/M metagenome (GOLD analysis project Ga0187825, IMG submission 132421) | Wetland sediment microbial communities from Neuse River Estuary, North Carolina, USA - SourceSoil_5 | ecosystem: Environmental > Aquatic > Freshwater > Wetlands > Sediment | place... | reverse complement strand
GGCCAGGCGGGACCGGTGGACCGCAGTGACGCCTCGCGCACGCCGTTCACCGCCCAAGCCAACATCACCCGTCTGGACCTGGCCTCCAGCGGCCTGTTGGAGCCAGGCGCCGGAATCGCGGGCGTGGTGGATTTTAAAGGCAATTTGAAATCCGACGGCAACCGCGCCCAAACCAAGGGCATGGTAACCGCTTCCAAATTGTGCCTGGTAAAGGGCTGCCATCCTGCCAGCCTGCCCATCACGGTGGATTACGCCTCCGACTACGACCTGGCGCGGCAAACCGGCACCGTGGACAACACCCGCATTGTGACCGGCAAGAGCGCGGTCAACCTGGCCGGCACTTATGACCTGCATGGCACCTCGCCGGTGCTGCACATGAAGGCCAATGCGCCCAGCATCCCGGTGCAGGATGTGCAGGCATTGCTGCCCGCCATGGGCGTGGTTCTGCCCGAAGGCGCGTCCTTCCAGAGCGGCAGCGGAGACGCGCACATGTCGGTGGATGGGCCGCTGAGCAACCTGGTTACCACCGGCAACGTGGCGCTTTCCAACGCCCGTCTCGCCGGGTTCAGCCTGGGCTCCAAGCTGGCGGCGCTCTCAGCGTTGTCGGGCATCAACAAGGCAGCTTCCGACACGGTCATACAGACGCTTAGCTCGGGAGTGCGCATCGCGCCTGCTGGGATTAACGCCGACAATCTGAAGCTGATTGTGGCCGGAATCGGCACCCTGACCGGCGGAGGCACTATTGCTTCCAACAGCGCCATGAATTTCAAAATGCTGCTGCAGGGTGGCGCGGGCAGCGCGGTCAGCAATGTTCTTAGCCGGGTCGGCGTCGGCAAGAATGCGGCTACCCGCGGCATTCCTTTTATGATACAGGGCACGACCTCGCGCCCCATTATCGTGCCGGACGTGAAAGGCATGCTGGCGGGAAAGGTGGGCGCCGGGCAGTTGCAGCAGAATCCGGCACAAGGTGTGCAGCAGATGCTGGGCAACATCCTGGGAAAGAAAAAGAAGCCGCAGTAAGCGGGCGCCAGCTTGTTCTCAGAATGAAACGAAACGTGCTCATCCTGCGGGAGCAGGAGATCCGCGCCCTGCTCGATCCCTCCGCCTGCATTCAGGCCATGGAGCGGGCCTTTGCCGCCTATGCCACCGGCAAGGCGCAGTTGCCTCCCGTCATCAATCTGGAGGTGCCGGAGCAGGGCGGGGAAGTGCACATCAAGACCGGCCACCTCAGTGGAGGTCCCTACTACGCGGTGAAGATCGCCTCCGGCTTCTACGGCAACAGCGCGCTCGGCCTGCCCAGCAGCAACGGCATGGTGCTGGTTTTTGACTCGCAGACGGGGGCGCCTGCCGCCTTCCTGCTGGATAACGGGTTTATCACCGACTTGCGCACGGCCGCGGCGGGGGCCCTGGCGGCAAAGTATCTGGCGCGCCAACAGGTCAACACGGTGGCCGTAATCGGGTCAGGCGCGCAGGCGCGCTACCAGTTGCAATTGCTGCCCCTGGTGCGTCTTTTCCGCGAAGCGCGCGTCTGGGGCAGAAATCACAATAAAGCACAAGCATGTGTTGAAGAGTTGCGCCGGGCCGGCATTGCCGGGCAGCCGGCATTTTCGGTTGCGCCTTCGCTGGAGCAGGCGGTGCGGGGAGCTGATGTGGTCATCACCGTGACCGCCAGCCGCGAGCCTCTGCTGCGCGCCGAGTGGCTTGCGCCCGGTGCCACCGTGATCGCGGTCGGCTCCGATGGCCCTGACAAGCAGGAACTCGATGTCAAAGTGCTGGCGCGCGCCGATCGCATCGTGGCCGATAGCCTGCCCCAATGCCTGCGACTGGGCGAAATCCATCATGCCGTGGAACAGGGCGCGATAAAAAAGGAAAAAGTCAGCGCCGAGCTGGGCGAAATTGCCGCCGGACTGAAGCCGGGGCGCCAAAGCGACCAGGAATTGATTGTTTGCGATTTGACCGGCGTAGGCGTGCAGGACGTGGCCGCCGCGTCCCTGGTGATGGAACGGGCGCTGGCGGCCGGCGCCGGCGAGAAACTGGAAGTGTAGGGGCAAGGCTCCAGCGAGTGACTACGCTGCGCCGCTGCGCACCGCCTCCATTCGCGGCCGAGATTTCGCCTTCAGCGCGTTCAGCACCTCATCCACCCGCGCCAGTCCGCGCAGGGTGTAATCCAGGTCATAGCCGTAGCCCAGGCGCAGATACTTTCCCATGCCGAAGAATTCGCCTGGCATGATCAGCACCGACTGCTGCTTCATCACCCGGTTCATCAGCGCGGTGGAAGAAATCGGTAGCTTGTAGTGCACATAGGCAATGGCCCCGGCCACCGGCGGAATGTAGGTGAAGATGTCGTCGTGCTTGTGGATCCAGGCTTCCAGCCGCGGCAGCTGGCGGCACAGGATGCCGCGCGTGCGCTCCATCAGTTGCTCGCGGCGCGCCGGCTCCAGCGCGACGCGCGACAGACGCTCAGAAATGTAATTGGGGGTAAGCGTCAGGTAGTCGTGATAGGAGTGCAGCCGGGCGATCATTTTGGGCGGCCCGACGATCCATCCAATGCGCAGTCCGGGCATGCCGAACGCCTTCGACAGCCCGGACGTGATCAGAAGCTTGTCGTAGCGTCCCCAGAATGAGGGCGTGAGCCCGTCCTGCAGTTCAGCGCCGCGGTAGATTTCATCGGAGAGCAGCCAGGCGTTGGCCCGGCGCGCCGCGCGCACCACCGCATCCATCTCCGCCTCGGTCAGCACGCCGCCGGTTGGGTTATTGGGATTGGTGATGACGATGAGCCGCGTCTTCTTCGTGACCGCGCGTTGCAGGCTGTCCAAGTCAAGCGCCCAGCGCAATTTCCCGTTTTCGCGGCGCTCTTTCAGCCAGATGGCGTCAGCACGCCCTGCATAGGTGCGCGCCAATCCCCAGGTCTGCAGATAATTGGGCAGCATAACCGCGGCCCGGTCGCTCTTTTCCAGCATGGACCACAGAATCATGTAGTTGGCCTCGGCCCCTCCGTTCACCACGGTGACGTGCTCGGGCGAGGCCCCCGGATACCACTGGGCGATGTTCTCCCGCAGCTCGGGCGAGCCGTTCGCGGGCGCGTATTTCAAGCTGTAGGAAGCCAGCTCCGCCAGTTGCTCCGGGTTGAGCAGTTCTTCGATTTTCAGCGGCAGCACGCCGCTTTCCGAAAGGTTGTAGTCCACCTCGTTCTCGTAGGTGCACTGCATTCGTTCCATGCGGAAGGTGTCAATGCGCATCGGTTTCCTCGTTGGCGGCAATGTAGCGGACTGCTAAGTGCTGATTGATGATGCTACTTCTTCGCTTCCCGCTCCCTGGCCAGCACCACTTCGTCGAAGGCGTGCAGCAGTTGCTCGCGGGTGGAATACGGTCCCGGCTTGTAGGCGCGCGAACTGATTCCCAGCTGCGATAGTTCGGAGATGCCCCAGTCCTCGCGGTTGGTCAGGTCCCAGAAATCAATGGCGTCGTTAGCCTGGAAACCGGCCTTGGCCATCTCCCGTGGGTGGAAGTGCCACTCGCACACGATCTGGGTATGGTTCACCGCCTTCGGCCACAGGGTGTGGGTCATCATGTAGTCGGGATGCAGGCTGAGCAGGAAGTTGGGATAGATGGCGTAATAACACACCTTGTGACGCTCATCTTCATTCAGGCCGGGAAGGTAGTCGCGGCGGCGCTTGCCGTCAATGCTCATGGTTTCGGCGCTGCCCTTGAAGCCCATGGCGCCGCCCACGTACGTGGGTTGCGGCGTCTCGTTATCCGCGCCCAGGTAGTTGGTCAGCCGGTTGAGCGTGGGATGCAGCACCGGGCAGTGCAGGCACTCGTTGTAGTTAAGGATGATCAGCTTCCAGTTGGCCTTCACGTCATACACAATGCGCTTGTGCAGGCGCAGGTCCTGCATGCGCCAGGCGGCGAATTTCTGCGGCAGGTCTGCCAGTTGCTTCTCCAGTGGTTCGGGGCGCGGCGCCAGATTGATGAAGATGTTGCCGTCCCAGACTCCGGCGGCCACCCGGTTCAGGGGATATTCGTCGCGACAAAAGGCCTCCCCCTCATCCATGTGGGGAGCGCCGATCAACCGGCCGTCAAGGCCGTAGGTCCAGCCGTGGTAGGGGCACTGGATGCGTCCGGCAAAGCTGCCTTGGGGCTCCGAGCACATGCGCGTGCCGCGATGGCGGCAAACGTCGTAGAAGGCGCCCACCTGCCCGGCCTGGTCGCGGGTGACGATAATGCTTTCGCCCGCCACCTCCCGGAGGAAGTAGTCGCCGGGAGTGGGGATCTGGTCGGCGCGCCCGGCGCAGATCCAGGTCTGGCAGTAGAAGCGTGCCATTTCTTCGCGGAACACTTCCGGGTCGGTGTAGTAGCGCGCAGGCAGCGTCTTGGGTGCGGCTAGGGTTTGGGTGCTCATGGGACCTCAGCGGAATTATGCCATGCGGTACCCAGTTCCTAGTACCCAGTTGCGGCCGGAAACGGCGTGACTAACCATCAGGGGGCCGGTATTGGGCACTTATTCCCCCTGTCCGGATTCGGACAGGGGATGGCGAAAGCGGACAATAATCACCTCACCAATCCTGACTAATGGCCGTCTATCCATCGGCGTAGCAGGAACCGCGCCTGGCATGACAGATGCTTTTATCGCAGTTTACGCCTGTCGCGCGGGTGAACTTGCCAGCGGTTGCATTCGTAGCCTAAGCAGAGCGGGGGGAAACGATGGGAACTCTCGTGCAGGACGTCAGGTATGGCTTGCGCGTTTTGCGCAAAAGCCCAGGCTTCGCGGCGGTCGCCGTCATTGTTCTGGGGCTGGGGATTGGCGCCAACACCGCCATCTTCAGCGTGGTGAATGCAATTCTGCTGCGGCCCTTGCCCTACCGCGACCCCAGCCGCCTCATGCAGGTGTGGCATGTCCCGCCCCCCAAACAATTTCCTGGGATGACCAAGTTTTCCGTCTCGCCTGCCAACTACCTGGACTGGGAGCGCCAGAACAATGTCTTTCAGAGCATGGCCATTTACGGTTTCCAGAGCTACAACATCACTGGCACAGACCAGCCGCAGGCCCTGCAGGCATCGGTGGTTTCGCAGGACTTCTACCGCACCCTCGGCGTGCAGCCCCTCCTGGGACGAACCTTCACCTCTGATGAGGAGCACTCCGGCCACAATCACGTGCTGATCCTCGGTTATGCCTTATGGAAGTCGAGCTTCGGGAGTAATCCCAGGATTGTGGGCTCCAGCATCAAGCTCGATGACCAGCCCTACACCGTGGTCGGCGTCATGCCGCCCAATTTCAAGTTTCCCGACTGGGCCCAGCTGTGGGCGCCGCTGGGATGGACGGACCAGGAACGGGCGGTGCGCGGCAATCACAATTACATGGTTATCGCCCGCCTGAGGCCCGGAACCGCGATGCAGCAGGCCCAGGCCGAAATGAATATCATTTCCGCGCGCCTGCAGCAGCAGTATCCGGCAGATGATGCGGGCTGGGGCGCTGTCATCGTGCCCCTGCACGAGCAACTGGTGGGTGATGTGCGTCCGGCGCTGCTGGTGCTGCTGGGAGCGGTGGCCTTCGTGCTGCTCATCGCCTGCGCCAATGTGGCCAACCTGGTGCTGGCCAAGACGGTGAGCCGGCGCAAGGAACTGGCCATCCGCGCCGCTCTGGGGGCGAGCCGCGCCCGCATACTGAGCCAGGTGCTGGCGGAAACGGTTCTGCTGGCGTTGGCGGGAGGAGCGCTGGGACTGCTGCTGGCGCACTTCGGAGTGCGCCTGATCGTCGCCTTTCTGGCCGGGCAGCTGCCGCGCGCCGCTGAAATCACGCTGGACGGCTGGGTGCTGGCCTTTACCCTGGGTGTTTCGGTGCTGGCCGGCATCATCGCCGGGCTGGCGCCGGCCTGGCGCTTTACCAAGAATGACTTCGACGTGCATGAAGCTTTGAAGCAGGCGGCCAGCCGCACGGAGACGGAGTCCCGTGGCGCCCGCACCCGCAGCGCCCTGGTGGTCTCCGAAGTTGCCCTATCCCTGGTGCTGCTGGTGGGTGCCGGGCTGATGATTCGCAGCCTGTGGGCCCTGCGCAGCACCAACCCCGGCTTTGACCCGCGTAACGTGCTCACCATGGTGCTGCCCACTTCGGCAACACGATATCCCACCCTGCAGCAGAACATCGCGTTCTGGAACCGCGTGCTGCCCCGGGTGCGGGCCTTGCCAGGAGTGGTGCATGCGGGCGCTACCGATTCGCTGCCTCTCTCCGGCGAGGGTTCCACGCAGCCGGTCACCGTGGAGGGCCGTCCCGTGCTGCCCATGGCAGAACAGCCGGAGGTTGGGGTGCGCGTCTTTACTCCAGGTTACCTGGAAGCCATGCGGGTTCCGCTGCGGCGGGGGCGCATGCTCAATGACGGAGATGTGGCTGGCCGGCCGCCCGTAACCGTGATCAGCGCGGCCATGGCAAGGCAGTTCTGGCCCCATGAAGATCCTATCGGCAAACACCTGACCCTAACCTTCTCCCCGGGAATCGCGCGCGAGGTCGTGGGGGTTGTGGGCGATGTGAAGATGGACGCCCTGGACGCGTCCGAGACCCAATCCATGGTCTATGTTCCTCTGGCGCAGATGACGCTTCCGCCGGGCGAGGTCTGGCACGGCTTCGCCATTTCGCTGGTGGTGCGCACTGCCACCGCGCCCAGCAGCACGGCTGCGGCCATCAAGAATGCGGTGCACCAGGTGGATTCGGCGCAGCCGGTCATGCAGGTGGAAACTATGGAAGACATGGTGGCCGATTCCATCTCGCAGCAGCGCTTTACCATGCTGCTGCTGGCCGCATTCGCTGGGCTGGCCCTTCTGCTGGCGGCGGTGGGCATCTACAGCGTGCTTTCCTACAGCGTGCGCCGGCGGGTGCGGGAGATCGGCATCCGCATGGCCCTGGGAGCCCAGATCGCCGACGTGCTGCGCCTGGTGGTGATGGAAGGCATGAAGCCAACTCTCCTGGGCCTGGCCATCGGCTTGGCCGGGGCGCTGGCGCTGGGTCGGGTGGTGTCCAAACTTATTTACGGCGTGAGCGCGGCTGATCCAGCCACCTTCGCTGCGGTTTCAGCGCTGCTGGCCACGGTGGCCCTGGCGGCCAGCATTATTCCTGCCTACCGCGCCACCCGGGTGGAACCGGTGAAGACTCTGCGCGAAGAATGAGGACGGGTTCCAAACGCCTGGCATCTCACAAACCGTTCTGAAATAGGATCGGGAAACCCGCGGCGGGAGTGCCAGGGCAGCTAAAGAATATCAACGATGATAAGTGTAATGTCATCCTGCTGGTTCACCGCGGCAGGCCGCCACCTGTGGAGTTCGGAGAGCACTTGACGCGACAGTTCGGAGGCGGGCTGCGACCGATTGTTGCGTACCACCCGTTCCAGTTGCTGGTCGCCAAACGCCTCCCCCGCGGCGTTCTCGGTTTCGGTCACGCCGTCAGTGTAGAGCAGGAAACGATCGGATGGTTCCAGCGGCACGCTGCGCACCGGGTACTCAGAGTCAGGTTCGACTCCGAACAACAGCCCATTGCTTTCGATGCGCTGCATTTCACTCCGCGCATTCCGCCAGCATAGTAGCGGCGGATGTCCAGCAGCCGAGTAGAGCGCGTTGCGCTTCTCTGTGTCGATCCAAACATAGGCCGCAGAAACAAACTGACCGTGCGCCTCACTCGACAGGATGCGATTCAAGCCAGCAAGCACCTGCGCCGGATCATCGGCATGGATGGCGACGGACTGAACAGCCACTTTGATCATCGAAGAAATGAGCGCCGCCGGGATGCCATGTCCGGAGACGTCTGCCACAAGGATGCCCAGATGGTGGTTATCTGAGCGGACAAATTGGTAGAAATCCCCGGCCACGGCGGTCATGGGATGGTAAGAAGCGGCGATGCCGAGGTTCTCAAGCTGGGGAACCTTCGCGGGAAGAATTGAAGACTGTATCTGTCGCGCCATCTCCAGTTCCGTCTCGATGGAGAGCAGGCGGCGCTCGCTGGTGAACACGATCTCCAGAGCCACGTATCCCAGCGAAAACAGAAGGATGGCAAAGCCCAACGAGTCCACCAAGGGCAGCGGACGGTAGCGCAGCACGGTCCCCAAGTTGGTGTACAGCACCTCCAACGCAAAAATGAGCGTGGCAGCGCTCAGAACGCGGTGATTGGGTACTACCAGGAACCTGGAGAATTGTGGAACCAGCACGGCAGCCAGCAGGACAGGCATGGCAAGAACTGCGAGCAGATTGTTGTAAAACATCCATTTGTTGGCTGGGCCACCGAGGACAAAGGTGCCCATGCCCAGCAGGGCAATGGCCAACCCGACGAGGATGTCCAGCTGGATGATGAGCCTCAATTTCCCCAAAGTCATTTCGCGCCACGCGAACAATGCGGAAACCAGAAGCAGGTACATGACTGCCGTATTTACATAAGGCACGATAGAGTTGAGGGAGTGCGGCAGAACCGTCAAAACGATCGGTGTTTGAATCAGTTTTTGCAGGCCGTAGAGCGCGCTAAAGACTCCCCACCACGCGAGAATGCTGACGCTCCTGCGCCAGCGGATCGCTGCCATCGCGCAGGCGGTCGCTCCAATGGACAAGAAGATCGCTCCCACGACAATATCCACCACCTCGCCGCGGAGCGTTTCCAGAACTGCATCTGGCATGTTCATGCCGTTCGTCTGAAGGCTCTGTTTCGATTTTCGGGCCTTGTCCCGTTCGGGATGAAGGCGGCCATGGACAAGGAGTGCGGAAACGACCGGGTCACCCCGCGACACGATCTTATTCTTTGAACAGTCCCCCGGCGCAGAATTGTAACTTCTGCGAACAGGACGATAGCGACCATGACACAGGAGGGTGGTCCGGATTCCGGTTGTGTCAGGGGCAATTCGGAAGCCATCCAGGCGACCAATGGAGTGACTGGTGAGCCCACCAGACTAAACGTTACTAAAGATTGCTTTCTGCTAACCGGTTATCTGGCCCCCGCGGCCAATCCAGGCTAAGCTTGCGCAATTTTTGGCCCTATCGCGATCAGGAAATTAGAAGGGGATTCGTATGCTTCTCCCCATCAAACATGAAAACATGTCGGCGCGGCGCCTGCCAGTCATTACCCTGGCGCTGATTGCCATCAACGTGCTGGTTTTTCTCGGCACCTACTCCACCATTGAGGAACAAGGTCCGCAACTGGGCAAGGCCAGGGCGCACATTCTGCTGCTGGCCGCCGCACACCCGGAACTGAAGCTCACCCCTGAGGCGCAGCAACTGGTCGCCAGTTTCCAAAAGGACCATCCCTCCACCTGGAAGAAAATCCAGAATCCCAGCCACGAGGTGGTGGACCCCTGGGACGCCAAGATGCGGCTGCAGCAGGACCCCGAGGTCCTGCAGGAGGAAATGGATTCGCTGGCCAACGAGTACACTGCGGAATCCGCCGCCTCGCTGACCCAGCAGTATGCCTTCGTTCCCGCGCACCCCCGGGCCATCACTTATCTCACCGCCAACTTTCTGCATGGCGGCTGGCTCCACCTGATCGGCAACATGTGGTTTTTGTGGCTGGCTGGATTTGTGCTGGAAGACGTTTGGGGTCGTCCGCTTTATACCGTGTTCTATCTTGTGGCCGGGGTCGCGGCGCTGCAATTTCATGCCTGGACCAATCCCGGCAGCCTGGTGCCCACGCTGGGCGCCTCCGGGGCGGTAGCAGCACTGATGGGCGCCTTCCTGGTGCGCTTCCCCAAGATGAAAATCCGTATGGCGTGGCTGTTCGCCTTTCGCATTATCCGCTTCAACGCGCCTGCTTACACCCTTTTGCCTTTGTGGCTGCTGCTGGAAGTGTTCTACGGCGCGGCATTCGGCGGCGCCAGCGGCGTGGCCCACTGGGCGCACGTGGGCGGCTTCGCTTTCGGTGCCGTAGCGGCCGTGGCGTTGCGCTACTCAGGGCTGGAACAAAAGGCAAACCAGGCGGTTGAATCCAAGGTAAGCTGGACGGCGGACCCGCAGATTGACCAGGCCCACGAACTGATCGAGCAGTGTCAGTTCGAGGCCGCTGGCGACCTCCTGAAGCAACACCTGGCGGCGCAGCCCGCCTCGGTGGATGCCGCCATCCTGCTGTGCGATGTGTACCGGAAAAAGAACGACAACGCCGCCTTCCAGCAGGCCACGGCCCAGCTCTGCGCTCTGCACCTGAAACTGCGCGAGCCGGAAGCGGCCTGGCAGGATTATGAAGAATTTCTCAACGCCGGCGGCACCCAGTTGCCGGCGAACACCTGGCTGGAACTGGGCCGCGCCCTGGAAGGACAACAGAATTTTGAGCGCGCGCTGAGCGAGTATTTGAGCCTCGCCGAAAATTATTCTTCTGATCGCGCCGGAGTGATGGCCCAGTTGGCGGCAGCGCGCCTGTGCCTCAAGCGGCTCAGCCGGCCCCAGGACGCTCTGCGGTTGTTCCAGGCGGCAGCGGCTTCGCCCGTGCCCCACCTCGACCTGGAGGTCAACATCCAGGCCGGCATCAAGGAAGCCCAGGCAGCGCTCTCCGGCGGAGCCAAGGCCATGGGAGCAAGCGCCGGCGCGTAGCTCGGCCGCGTCATGCTGAGGCGCTTCAGCGCCGAAGCATTTCGCGCGTCTATCTGCAGTCTTCATGGCACGCAGAGAGCCTCAAACTGAAAACCCTCAGGGTAACTGCTTCCGTTTGCGGCAAAAGTCGCGGGCCGGGGGCGCCCGCGCCACAAAAAACGGTGCGACGCGACACGCACCGGAGCCAGATGCCAACAGCCAAGAGCCAGCGGTCGGAAGCTGGCGGCCTGCGGCTACGGCAACAGCCCTCCTGGACTCTGAATGTGGCGCGCAAACCCTTCCGCCCTTTCCACTCCGCTTTCCACGCCGCGGAAGCGGGCCACCTGGTCCTGCAG
>Ga0187825_10000340_pt1 | contig 10883 bp, 9 predicted proteins | sample NC_wetland_sal_i_11_FD_132421 | JGI IMG/M metagenome (GOLD analysis project Ga0187825, IMG submission 132421) | Wetland sediment microbial communities from Neuse River Estuary, North Carolina, USA - SourceSoil_5 | ecosystem: Environmental > Aquatic > Freshwater > Wetlands > Sediment | place... | reverse complement strand
CGCTCGTGCAGGCGGTCGCGGCGAAGGGCTCGATCATCAGGCTCGCCGCATATGACCCTCGCACGACCGCGGGCCTCGCGACGAACGTGAACGTCGTCGCCCAGCCGAGCCCGTCGTCGTCGATCTCGTCCGTCGTCGCCCACGAGCTGCCGTTCGTCCGCCAGGTGCTCCATCCGACGTCTCTGACGGCGAAGGCGATCCGCGTCGCCGGTCTGTCGGCGGAAGAGGTCTCGTTCACCGCGCGCATCAACGAGCCGTCCGGGCTGACGAGCGTCGCCGAGACGCAGGTCTACGTGATCGAGAAGGGGATGCTGCACGTCGTGACGCTGACGACGTCGCCGGGCCTGCGCGCGCGCTACGCGGCCACGTTCTCCGCGGTCATCCAGAGCCTCTCCTTCTCCTAGTACAAAACGAGGCGGTCGCGGTGCACGGCCTCGACGCCGCGCGGGCGGTTGCGTAGCTCTGCAGCGCTCGCTCCCGCGATGCCTTTCCCGATGACGGCGCCGTCGAGCGTCGTCAGCTCGACTGCGTCGCCCTCCTCGAACGTTCCCGTGCAGGACGTGACGCCGACCGCGAGCAGGCTCCGCCCGCCGGTGAGAATCGCGTCGCGCGCGCCGTCGTCGAGCACGAGCGTTCCCGCCGCCGGCTTCACGTGCCGCAGCCACAGCTTGAAGGCGCCCGCCGTCGTCGCCGCCGGGGCGAACGCCGTCCCGCGCGACTCGCCGGACGCGATCGCGCGCACGACTCCCTCGCCGCGGCCCGACGCGATCACCGTTGGGATTCCCGCCTCGGCGGCGAGCCGCGCCGCCGCGACCTTGCTCGCCATGCCGCCGCGGCCGAGCGGGCCGCCCATCCCGAGCGCGGTCTCGTCGATCGCGTCGCCGTGCGCGAGCAGCTCCGCGCTCGCACCGTAGACGCCGTCCACCTCCGTCAGCAGCACGAGCAGCCGCGCACCGAGCAGCACCGCCACCTGCGCCGCGAGTGCGTCGTTGTCGCCGAACGTGATCTCGTCCGTGGCGGTCGCGTCGTTCTCGTTCACGACCGGAACCACACCGAGCCGGAGGAGCGCCTGCAGGGCGTTGCGAACGTTGACGTAGCTCGCCCGCTCGGCGAGGTCGCCGGCGGAGAGGAGGATCTGCGCGACGCGGATCCCGTGCTTACGGAACGCCGCCTCCCACGCGAGCTGCAGCCGAACCTGGCCGGCGGCGGAAGCGGCCTGCAGCTGCGGCGTCGCGGTCGGCCGCCGTGCGAGCCCGAGCACCGACAGTCCGAGCGCGATCGCGCCCGACGAGACGACGCACACCGGCTCGCCGAGCGCGGCGACGTCGGCGGCGCGCGCGGCGAGGACCGATCGGCGGATGCGTCCGCCGCCGGTGACGAGCGACGACCCGAGCTTCACGACGACCGTCACCGGTGCTGCGTCCCGTCGCCGACGACGCGGAACTGCCGCAGGCAGAGATCGCGATACGTCACGGGGCCGCGCGGGCCGGGGAAGCGGTCGACGCTGATGCCCGTCTCGGGCGTGCCGAGCAGCTCGAAGCCGTCGGCGAACCGCGTGGGCGCGTTCCAGAAGGCGGCCGTCCCGCGGTAGGCATCGAGAAAGCGCTCTGCGGCGTCGCGGTCCTCGGTGACGATCGCCGCGGCGAGGCCGGACGTCTCCTCATTCGCGGCGCGCACGGCCGCGTCGAGCCCGTCGACCACCCGCAGCGTGATCGTCGCGACCCGGTCCGGCTCGTTCGCCCACTCGCGACCCTGCGGCAGCTCGCGCTCGACCGCGATCCCGAGGTCGCCGCACGCCCGCTCGATCACCGCCGCCAGCTCGGCGTCGTCGGCGAGCGCGAGGTTGAGCCGGTTGCATACGCCCAGCCGGTCGAGGCTCGCGCGCACGAGCGCGTCGAGCTTGTCCCTGTCCGCGGCCGCGTGCGCGTAGAGGACGCCGCCGCCCTCCGCGTGCGCGAGCGCTCGCACGCCGTGCTCCGCCGCGATGCGCGCGAGCGCCGCGGTCGACGCTCCGCTGCCGCGCAGGATGACGAGCGGGACGAGATCGGGCATCGACACGAGCGCCTCCGCGCCGCCGCGCTCCGGGACGCGGACGAGGCCGACCGCATGCTCGGCGTCGCCGAGCGCGGGCCGCAGCACGCGGTCGACGAGCGCCGTCACCGTTCCGAGCGCGGCGGCGCCCGTGCGCAGGACGACGGCATTGCCGCTCTTCAGCACCTGCGACGCCACGTCGACGGCGACGTTGGGCCGCGCCTCGAAGTTCGCGCCGACGACGCCGACCGAAATGCGCCGCTCGGCGACGCGCAGGCCGTTCGGAAGCGTCCACTCGCGGACGTCGCGCTCGATCGGCGGTAGCTCCCTGGTCGCGCGCAGGCCGTCGGCGATCGTCCGCAGCCGCGCATCGTCGAGCCGCAGGCGGTCGCGCGCGCCCGCGTCGAGATCGACGGCCGCGTCGACGTCGAGCGCGTTCGCGGCGAGGATCTCGTCCGCGCGGTCCTCGAGCAGCCCGAGGGCGAGCTCGAGGGCGGCATCGACGCGCGCGTCCGTCAGCCGCGACAGCGCGGCTCTCGCTGCGACCGCCTCGGCGCGGACGACGTCCATGCCGAGACTGTACGCGCCGCTCGTTGACCGGTTTTCGGAGTTGTCCGGCCGGGGGCGCGTGTAGTCTCCCTCCCACGCGGACGGCCATGGAGCCGCCGCGGGGGCAGTGTCGCCTCAGGTCTCGTGGAGACCTGGGGCTTTTTTGTTGGTCCGACCGAAGGAGCGAGCCGTGCTGGGAGCAGGATGGGCATACCTCAACTCGGGCGACAACGCCTGGCAGATGACCGCCGCGACGTTCGTCGGGTTGATGAGCGTGCCCGGTCTCGTCGTCCTGTACGGCGGCGTCATGCAGAAGCGGTGGTCGGTGAACAGCATGATGCTCGCGTTCGTCGCGTTCGCGATCATCCTCGTCGAATGGGTGCTGTTCGGGTTCAAGATGGGATTCGGCACCCCGTGGCACGGCCTGTCCCACTCCGGCTTCTTCGGCAACTTCATCGGCCAGCCCGGCAGCGTGCTCGGACACAACGCACTACAGGGGCAGGGGAACGTCCCCGCGCTCGGCGCGGCCGGGAAGATGACGTTCCCGCAGTCGTCGCTCGTCTACTTCCAGTTCGTCTTCGCCGCGATCACCCCGATCCTCATGCTCGGCTCCGTGCTCGGACGCGTGAACTTCAAGGCGTGGATCCCGTTCACGCTGCTGTGGGGGAGCTGCATCTACACTGTCAACGCGTTCCTCATCTGGGGCGGCGGCTGGTTCGCGCAGAAGGGCGCGGTCGACTTCAGCGGCGGCTACGTCATCCATCTCTCCGCCGGCGTGTCCGGATTCATCGCCGCCGCGGTGATCGGGCCGCGTCTCGCACGCGACCGCGAGATCGACGCGCCGAACAACCTCGCCATGGTCGCGGTCGGCGCCGGTCTGCTCTGGCTCGGCTGGAACGGCTTCAACGGCGGCGACCCGTACAACGCCGGTGCGGACGCCTCCGCAGCCGTGCTCAACACGAACCTCGCGACCGCGATCGCGTTCCTCACCTGGCTCGCGTGCGACTACGCGACGAAGCGCAAGCCCTCGCTCATCGGCAGCGTGAACGGGATGATCGTCGGCCTCGTCGCGATCACGCCGGCGGCGGGATTCGTCAACGGCTACGGCGCGATGGCGATCGGCGTGATCGCATCGGTGCTCGTGTACGTCGCCTACAACTACCTCGCGCTCCTGCGGCCCTTCCGCAACGTCGACGACACGCTCGGCGTCGTCTACACGCACGGGTTCGCAGGGCTCTTCGGCGGCCTCCTCACCGGTGTGCTCGCCGACTCGGCGATGCAGGTCGTCCCCGGCTTCTCCGTCACGGGCGGGCTGCACCTGCTCAAGTGGCAGGCGCTCGCCGGCGGGTGGGTGATCGTCTTCTCCGCGGCAGGCACGTTCGTCCTCCTCAAGCTCGTGGGCGTCTTCGTCCCGTTGCGGATGAGCGAGGCCGAGATGGAGATCGGCGACCTCGCCGTGCACGGCCACGAGGTGTATCCATCCGACATTCCGTCGCTCGCGTTCCCGCACGGGCTTCCCGAGGGAGCGGTGGCGGCGGTCCCGGCGCCCCAGACGTGACGACGCTCATCGTCTCCTACGACGGGACCGACAACGACCGCGACGCGCTCGCGCTCGGCCGAGTCTTGGCCGGCGCGGGCGCGTCGCTCGAGCTCGCGTACGTGGCGCACCGCAGCGAGCCCGAGCCGGACTCCCCGACCGACGTCCCGTTCCACGTCGTCGACAATCCGTCCACCGCAGAGGGACTGCGCGAGCTCGCGATCACGCGCGGCGCGGAGGTGATCGTGTTCGGCTCCGAGTACCGGACGGCGCGCGGCCACGTCGACCCGCAGGCGACCGCGAAGCGGCTGCTCGACGGCGGTCCGGTCGCGCTCGCACTCGCGCCGGCCGGCTATGCCGAGAGCAACCACAAGCCGATCCGCACGATCCGGGCGGTGAGCGAGGACGGCGATCCCTGCGCACGCGAGACCGCCGAGACGCTCGCCGCGCGGCTCGGGGCGGAGGTCGTCTCGAGCGGCGACGCGGATCTCGTCGTCGTCGGCTCCAAGCCCGGGACGGTGAACGGGCGCGTCACCGTCAGCGCAGCGGCGGAGTACCTGATCGAGCTCGCGGGCGCCCCCGTCCTCGTCATTCCACGCGGTGTCGCACTCCATTTCCACGCGTGACCGGCGGCTGATCGCGCTCGCGGCGGTCCTCGTCGCGCTGTCGCCGGCGCTCGTCCTCCTCAGCGGCGGGAGCCGGCACTCGCCGCCGCCGAACTGCGTCACGCGGCTGGAAGCCGGCGTCATGGGCGGCGTGACGCACACCATGTGCGCCACGCCGCCGTAGCCGTTCCTATGACTTCCAGTGCCAGTCTTCGATGTTCCAGGTCGGCCCGATGAGGGACGGGTTGTTCACCATCCCGAGCAGGGACGACTTGTAGATCAGCGGCGCCGGCCGCTGGTAGAGCGGGAAGACCGGAACGCTGTCGGCCATGAGCTTGTCCGCCGCCTGGAAGTCGGCGGCGCGCTTCGCCGGGTCGAGCTCCGCGTTGCCGGCCTTGATGAGCTGGTCGACCTTGTGGCTACAGTAGCCGGTCCAGTTCGCGGCGCCCTGGCAGCGCCAGTTGTCGTACCAGTCACCCGGGTCGCCGCCGGTGATCTCGGCGAGCTCGGCGACGTCGAAGCCGCCGGACGGAAGGCCGGACGAGCCGAAGATCACGTTGGCCGGGATCGGGTTGTCGTTGACCTGGATGCCGATCGACTTCATCTCCGCCTTCGCGATCGCCTCGGAGGTCGCGCGCGGCGTGTTCCCAGACGTCCACGACCAGCTGACGACCGCCGGCAGGCCGGAGCACTGCCAGATCTTCGTGTTGCTCGGGTCGACCGAGGACGGGCCGCCGGTGCAATGCGCCTTCAGCAGAGCGAGAGCCTTCTGCGGGTTGAAGTTCCACTTCGAGAAGTCCGGCTTGTACGCCGCCTCCGTCGAGTAGTAGATGGCATTGTCCATCGGCTTCGTGTTGCCCGCGAGCGAGCCGTAGATCGTGTTGATGATCGACTGGCGGTCGAGCGACATCGCGATCGCCTCGCGGAACCACGGCGCGCGGAGGAGCTTGTTCGACGAGCCTCTCGTCACGCTTGCAGCAGCCGGAGCGTTGCCCTCGCGGAACTCGATGTGCTCGAAGTAGTAGCCCGGGATCTGGTTGAACGTGATCCCCGGCGTGTTCTTCAGCGGCTGCAGGTACAGGCCGAACGTCGGATCGATGGCGTCGACCTCGCCGCCGCGCATTGCCTCTTCCTCGGAGTTCGTGTCGGCGATGAGCTTGAAGTCGACCTCCTGAACCGCCGGCTTGTGCCCGTAGAAGAACGGGTTCGCCTTCAGCGTCGAGCCCTGCCCCTTCGTGTAGTTCGAGAGGTAGTACGGGCCGTCCGACACCGGCTTGCCGTCGCTCCCGCAGATGCAGTTCGTCCAGATCTTGTTGAAGTCCAGACCCTGCAGCGCGAACGACGGAAAGATGCCCGAGAAGAGGCTCTGCCAGTTCGCGTACGGACCGCACGGATAGTCGGTCGAGCAGTTCTTCGTCTTCCAGAAGAACGTGACCTGCTTGTCGCCCTTGTGCGTGTAGTGCGTCGGGTCGAGGTTGCTGTACCCGGTCCGCCCGGACGAGTTCGTGTTTGGGTCGTCGATCTTCTGGAGCGTGTACAGAAAGTCCTTGTAGGTGACCGGGACCTTCTTGCCGCCCCAGTACCAGTACGCGTTCGGGCGGATCGTGTAGGTCACGCCCTTTGCGTTGGCGCTTGCCGCCGATGCGACGTCGAGCACCCACTGGCCCTTGTTGTTCAGGTTGAAGGCGCCGCGGGTGGTCTCGTTCGTGCCCATCTGCGCTGCCCAGAACTCGTTGCAGCAGGCGAGCTGCACGTTGAAGCCGTCGATGTCCTGTTCGGCGCCGAAGACGACGACGCTCGCAGCCTGCCGGCCGGCGGTCGTCCTCGGCACCTGCGCCCACGCCTGCGCGAACGGCGCAGCCGCGGGCGTTCCTCCGGTCACGCGTGCGGTGCCGGCCGGAGCCGTCGACGCCGCGAGCAGAAGAATGGTGGCCGTCGCTGCCGCGAGGCCGAGGCGCTTGCGCATGTGTGTCCCTTTCTCTCGGAGCACGGCGGGGAGTGGGTTGCTCCCCGCCGCCGCGCCGAGACATCGGAGGGGTTTCGATGGGTCGCTGCGCCTCGAACGTAGGGGCGATCTTTCGCGCTGCGCTTCCACGTTCTTGCTCTTTTTCTGCGCGCCAACTTCGACGCGTTTCCCGTCGTCCTAGTGTCAAATGATCGTGCGGCAGCTCTACTCGAGCGCGCTTGTCGGCATCGCCGAATGTCTCCATCCCGTGGGTGACGAGACCTGGAACAGGACGGTCAGCGTGGTGAGTGAAGTGCCGCTGATCGTCTTCCCGCGCGTGCCCGTGCTCATCACGCACGTCGACGACGAGCCGATGCTCGCGGACCCGACGGTGGCGATGCTCTACAACCCGCAGGCGCTCTACTCGCGTGAGCGGCGCAGCGAGCGCGGCGACCATTACCTCGAGCTGCAGCTCGGTGACGAGCTGCTGGAATCGCTCGAGGCGGAGCTCCCGCCGGTGCTGCGCGACGGCCGCTGGATCGTCTCGCGCGCGCGGGCGGACCGCGTCGTCTATCTGCACCAGCATCTGCTCGCACGTCATCTCGACGCAGAGGCGTCGCCGGATCCCCTGCTCGTCGAGGAGACGGCGCATCGCGTCGCGCGGGGAGTGCTCGCGGACGCAGGGGAGCGCGGGGCGCCGCGGCGGGCCCCGACGCGGCAGCGTCACCGGCAGATCGCGGAGGAGGCGAAGCAGGAGCTGGCGGCGTCGCTGAAGGGGCCGATCGGATTGCAGGAGCTCGGCCGGAAGCTCGGCCAGTCACCGTTCCACCTCGCGCGCATCTTCCGTCAGGAGACCGGCTACTCGCTGCACGAGTACCGGCAGCAGCTGCGGCTGCGGCTGGGGCTGGAGCGGCTCCGCGACTCGGCCGGGTCGCTCACCGCGCTCGCGCTCGACCTCGGCTTCGTCAGCCACAGCCACTTCACGACGGCTTTTCGACGCGAGTTCGGGCTGCCGCCGTCGGCGGTGGGCAACCTGCGCGAGACGCGCCGCATCCTCGAAGCGGCGCGGCCGCTGCCGGGCCTCACGCGCAACGCCTACTGGCTCTGACTACAGGTGCGCCGCGACGGCCTTCGCGAGGACGACGACGTCGGCCTTGATCTTCGCCGCGTTCACCGCCGGCCCGCCGAAGTTCACGAAGACGCCCTGCGCGCTCGCGACGGTATTGCCCTTGAGAAGCTCGATCGACGTCGTGTGCGGGTTGTAGAAGGCGGCGTTGCCGACGCCGGTGACCTTGACCGCGCCGGGAATCGACTTGGCCGCGATCTTGTACGTCGCCGCGCTCTGACCGGGCGTGATGAACACGATCGCGTCGCCGTCGATCCCGAGGTTGGACTTCTTGACGTGGAACTTGCAGACGGGAGCGCTCGGAAGGCTGTTGTCGACCTTGCCTGCGGCGACGCTTCCGCCGAACGCGGCTTTCACCTGCGCGACGGTGACGAGCTTGCACGGGTTGCTCGGCCTCGCCGCACTTGCGGAGGCGGCGAGCACGAGTGCAACGAGGAGGACCGCCCCCCGAGTCATGGCGCGATCTTACGCTCGGGGAGCGGTCCTGCAAAGGCCGGCTACGACTGCGGCTCGACGATGATGAGCGAGTTGCCGTCCGGATCGCGGACCCAGAACATCGGCGGGACGGGGCCGCCGAAGCGCGTGACTTCCTCGTCGACGTCTGCGCCGGCCGCCTTCAGCACGGCGTGGTCGGCATCGACGTCGGTCGTGTCGATGCAGATCCCGGTCTGGCTGCCGCCGGCCGACTGCCCCTGGGGCGGCGGAGCGATCGCGATGGTCGTCTCCCGTCCGGGGACGGCGACCTCGACCCACCGCATGCCCGGCCCCATCGGGACGTCGACGACCTTCTCGAGCCCGAGCGTGCCGACGTAGAACTCGAGCGCCCGGTCGGTGTCCGCTGCGGTGACGCACACGCGGCCGACCTTCGTGAGATTGAGCTGTGCTGCGACCTGCGACATCTGAGCGCCTCCTGCTCGCGTGGTGACTACCTCTTCGACGGCGCGCAGCCGGAAAAGTCATCGGCCTTCGGTTGACTGGTGGTTCAACGGGGTGGTTGGATAGGTGGCGCCGCCACGAGAAGGGAGAAGATCATGCCTCGCCGCTCGCTCGCCCTCGCCGTGCTCGTCGTCGCAGTCATCGCCGCGGTCGGCGCCGGTGCCACCTCGGCCGACCCGGTCAACGGCTCCGACGCGAACGGCACGTACCTCGCGCTCGGCGACTCGGTCGCGTTCGGCTACGTGCCGCCGAACGCCGTCCCGGCGCCGAACTATCTCGATGCGCATTCCTTTGTCGGCTATCCCGAGCTCCTCGCCCAGCGGTTGAACGAGCGCGTCTCGAACGTGTCCTGCCCGGGGGAAACGACCGCGAGCCTGCTCGTCGCCGGTGCCCCGAGCAACGGTTGCGAGAACTCGCCCGGTTCTCCTGTCGGCTACGCGACGCTCTACCCGCTGCACGTCCAGTACCAGGGCACGCAGATGGCGTACGCGCTCCACTATCTCGCGGCCCACAAGCACACGCAGCTCATCACGATCGACGTGGGGGCGAACGACGCCTTCCTCTGCCAGGAGACCCAGGGCGCTCAGTGCGATCTCAGGGCCGTGGGCACCGAGATCGGGACCAATCTCGCATCGATCTTCTACGACCTGCGCGTCGTGGCGGGTTACACCGGCCGCATCGTCGCGTTGTCCTATTACTCGTTGAGCTACACCGATCCGACGCAGCTCGGCGGCGCGCTGTTCCTCAATTCGATCATCCAGTCGGTCGCGGCCGCGAGCGGCGTGACCGTCGCCGACGGCTTCGACGCGTTCGGCGCGGCCTCGGCGACGTCGGGCGGCGACCCGTGCCAGGCGGGGCTGCTCATCAAGCTGCCCGACGGCACTTGCAACATCCACCCGTCGCCGGTCGGCCATCGAGTGCTCGCGGCGGCGATCGCCGCGGCCATCGGAGCGTGACAGCGAGAGGCCGCGCCAGCGGCCTCTCTGCTGAAAGCTGAACGGCCGGAGCCTACGATGGCGGGGTGATCCTGCTCGAACGCGACGCGCCCCTCGCCGTGCTCGAGGAGGCGCTCGCTTCGGCACGCGCGGGGCGCGGCCGGCTTGTCTTTCTCTCCGGCGACGCCGGCATCGGCAAGAGCGCCCTCGTGCGTCTCTTTCTAGCCCGGTCCGGCGAGAAGATCCTCGCGGGCGCGTGCGACGGGCTGCGCACGCCGCGTCCGCTGGGACCGTTCGTCGACATGGGCATCGAGCGCGAATCGGCGCGCGCGGTATTCGACGGACTCGTCGAGGAAGTGCGCGCCGGCGCCACGCTGATTGTCGAGGACGCGCACTGGGCCGACGAGGCGACGCTCGACGTCATCGGCCTCCTCGGTCGCCGCATCGAGCAGCTCGGGGCGCTCGTCGTCGTCACCTACAGGGCCGACGAGCTCTCGCGCACGCATCCTCTGCGCATCGTCCTCGGCGATCTCGCGACGGCTCCGGGCATCGTGCGGGTTCACCTCGAGCCGCTGTCGGCCGACGCGGTTGCGGCGCTCGCCGCGCCGCATGCCATCGACGCGGACGACCTGTACGCGAAGACAGCCGGCAATCCGTTCTTCGTGACCGAGGTGCTCGAGGGCGGAGGGCTCGCCGTTCCGGCGACGATCCGCGACGCGGTCCTCGCGCGCGCGGCGCGTCTCTCGCCGTCCGCGCGGGATCTCCTCGACGCCGTCGCCGTGGTTCCCCAGCACACCGAGCTCTGGCTGCTCGGCGCAATCGCGCCCGGCTCGCTCGACTCGCTCGACGAATGCCTCGGGTCAGGGATGCTCCGCAGCGAGGAGCATGCCGTCGGGTTCCGGCACGAGCTCGCACGGATCGCAGTCGAGGAGTCGATCAGCCCGCACATTCGCGTCGGCCTGCACCGCCGCGCCCTCGGCGCGCTGCGGGAGCCGCCTACCGGTGAGCCCGTTCTCGCCCGCCTCGCACATCACGCGGACGCGGCGGCCGACGCGAATGCCGTGCTCGAGCTCGCACCGCCGGCCGGGGCGCGTGCGGCCGCTGCCGGTGCGCATCGCGAAGCCGCGGAGCACTACGCGCGGGCGCTTCGGCATGCGGGCGGGCTGTCGGCGGCCGAGCGTGCCGAGCTGCTCGTTCGCTACTCGTACGAGTGCTACGT
>Ga0187825_10000336_pt1 | contig 10907 bp, 8 predicted proteins | sample NC_wetland_sal_i_11_FD_132421 | JGI IMG/M metagenome (GOLD analysis project Ga0187825, IMG submission 132421) | Wetland sediment microbial communities from Neuse River Estuary, North Carolina, USA - SourceSoil_5 | ecosystem: Environmental > Aquatic > Freshwater > Wetlands > Sediment | place... | reverse complement strand
CATCGACGGCATCGACAAGATTACGCCGGCCGGGTCCCTGCGCCGCGGACGGGAGACCGTGGGCGACCTCGACATCCTCGTGACCGGGGCTTGTTGCGACAACGATCAGCAGCGCGCCGATGCCATCGCGCACATCGCAAAATATCCGCCGCTGATGGACGTCATCGCCAGTGGCGAGAACAAGATTAGCTTTCGACTTCGCAGTGGCATGCAGGTGGATGTCCGGCTGCTATCCCCGACTTCGTTCGGTGCGGCCATGCAGTACTTCACGGGATCGAAGGGGCACAACGTTGCCCTGCGGCAGCGGGCTTTGAAGATGGGTTACACGCTGAGCGAATACAGTCTCGCCGAACTGGAAACGGAAAAGCCCGTTGCCGGAAAAACGGAACCAGAAATCTATGCCAAGCTGAAGCTGGACTACATCCCGCCCGAGATGCGGGAGAACCTGGGCGAAATTGAGCTCGCCGCCGAACATAAATTGCCCCAGCTGATCACGGTTGAGGACCTGCAGGGCGATGTGCACATGCACACGGTGGAAACCGATGGCCGAAACACAATCGAAGAGATGGCGGAGGCGGCCAAGCAGCACGGCTATCGATACATGGCCATCACCGATCATTCCAAGAACCTGGCATTCGCTAACGGGTTGGATGATCCGCGTGCCCTGGCTCACATCCAGAGAATTCGCGAGGCGAATGACCGGATTGAGGGTATTCAGATCTTCGCGGGAGTCGAAGTCGACATTCTGGCCGATGGGGATCTCGATCTGTCCGACGAGGTTCTGAGTCAGATGGATATTGTCATCGCCAGCATCCACTCGCACTTCAATCTGGACTCGGTAAAAATGACGGAGCGATTGTTGAAGGCGATCGAGAATCCGAATACCTCCGTAATCGGACATCCCACCGGCCGTCAGCTCCTACGCCGCGACGAGTACGCGTTCGATATGGGCGCCGTGCTCAAGGCGGCTGCGAAACGGAAAGTCGCGATGGAGTTGAACGCCTACCCGGATCGGCTCGACCTCAGTGACGTGCACTTACGGCAGGCAAAGCAATACGGAGTGAAGATCGTCATCAACACCGACTCGCACCATACGTCCCATATGGATAAGATTCGTTACGGAATCCTGCAGGCAAGGCGCGCATGGCTCACCGAAGAAGATGTGCTGAATACGCGGCCGGCGGAGAAATTCGCCCAGGCGATGAAGCACGAGTGGTAGAAATACTCAGTCTTCATGAGGCCGCTTCCTTCTACCTCCCTGCCTTCTGAAATTCCTCATTCTGCGGATCCAGCGAACGCGCGTGATCGTAAGCAGCCTGCGCGCCGGCAGCGTCGCCTTTTGCTTCCTTGGCGCGCCCTAGTTGGAAATGTGCTGTTGCGTTGTTGGGGTCGAGTTGAACAGCCCGTTCGAACTCAATTAGAGCCGCATCGGTCTTGGCCTGGGCCAGCAGGATCATGCCCAGATCGAGGTGGGCCGTAGCGTCCTCGGGCAGGTGCTCCGCAATTTCACGAAACTTGGATAGAGCCTCTTCACTCTTGCCCGCGCTGGCGAGTGTTCGAGCAAGTTCCCGATGATAGAGCACGGCAGTGGGTTCGAGTTGCAGGCAGGCGCGCAGTTCTCCCAGCGATTCCTCGTAACGCTTCTGGGCACGAAGAGCAAGCGCTAACTGATAGTGGATCGATCCTCGTTTCGAGTTCTGTGCCAGCGCTTGTCGCAGGAACGTGGCGGCCTCCTCCGGCTTCTGCTCGTCATTCAGGGTCGCCCCGAGCCAGACCATCACATCTTCATTGTCGGGCCTGAGGCGAAGTGCCTCACGAAACTCTTTTTCTGCGTCGGTCGTGCGCTTGTCCCGGTACAGAGCACGGGCCAGGCCAAAATGCGCATCGGCGCTATTGGGATCGAGACGGAGGGCGTCCTGGAAGCTTGCCTCCGCCGCAGCATAGTCCTTGTTGGAGAGTTGCAGACCTCCAAGCTTCAGATAGTTGTCCGGCGTCGGGGCAGATCGGATCAGTTCCTGCGCGGCCTCCCTGGCTGTGGGGTAATCGGGGATCGCTGCCAAGGCTTCGATTAGTCCGCGGAGGGCGTCCTGCATTCCAGGTTGCAACTGAAGGGCAAGCTTGTACTCGTAGGCAGCGTTGCAATGGAAGCCCAGCTCTTGGAGGGCTGCCGCGAGGCGCTCGTGCGCGGGCGCATAGCCGTAGTCTGCCCGGAGCGACTTCCGAAGCTCGGCGACCGCCTCAAACAACGGGTCACTCCGGTAGTGGCCCTTTTTCTTCAGGGCGGACTCGATCCAATCCGAACCGTGGTTGTAGTTCTTGTTCGCGTTATGAGAGGCGGATAATCCCGCAAGCTGCGTGGATTGATCCATTTCGAAGCGTAAGTTTCCGATCATGTCGGGGACGGCCCCGTTCACCGTGCCCGAGACCCACAGCGCTGGATCCTCTCTCTGAAATGCTTCCCTGCCCTCGGCGACCTGAACAGCCGACTGGATGCCGTGAAACTGGCGGCTGTTGGTGCGCGTGTCCCACTGATAAACGACAATCACCAGGTCGGCTTCGGGAACTTCTTTCACGTACTCCATTTGTCCCCAGGCGCTCATCTGGTCGTGGATTTGTCCCATGGCAGATTGAATGTCGCTGTACTTGCCAACACCAAGTACCTTGTCGAAGGTGCCTTGCTTCCCGTCTGCCCCCACTCCGCGCAGGGTGTAGGTCTTTCCACGAGAGATGATTTCAAATGGAGGAGTGTAGGCGTGCAACTTTGGGGCGGGGGGCCGCGCGAGCGAAACGGTGTTGGCGGAAGCGGGTGGAGGGGTGACGGTTGCCGGCGCAGGAACTGCGGGAGCTGGCGTATTTGTTTCTGCGGCGGGCGGCGCTACTGCAGGAACGGCGGAGACGGTCTTGTCCAGGTTCTCAAGGTAAGCACGGAATCTGGCGATGACTTTGGGAGCTCCCGAAGTGGCGAGAATGCTGCCGTTCGCGTCCTCATCCCATAAAGGGATATCGCCGGGCTTCGGTGGCTTTCCGCCCGGCTGCACCACCAGCCTGGCGGTCCGGATCACCCCGCCACCTCCGGCAGCTCGATTCCCTTCCATGAGCACCAGCACTAAGTCGGCTTGAGCGGGATCAGGGATGACGGTGAACCGGCCCCATTTGGCCACTTCTTTATTCAGGATCTCTTGAGCTTTTTTCTCGCTCGGATTGAGAGCGAGTCCCCATTGCGCGACGTGCCCGACAGCGCCAATGAGCGTAACCTTGCGGGCGCTAACCAGAATCTGCTCTTTAGTCCTGGGAACGTTCGGCGGAGTGGTCGAGACAGGTTCGCTTCCCCGCACATCCGTTTGCGCGGATGCGAATACGGAGCACACCCAGAGCAGAATCGTTAGTGTTCTCATGACCCCTGCCTCCCTTTACTCTGGGCAGTCACCGCCCACGATGGCGCAATAGGTAAGGACAAAGGGCAATGCCGGAATTTGCCAGAGCAGATCGGCTTTAGGCCGGTATCCAAAGCTTTCGTTGTAGCGGGCGGTGCGATCCCCCTGCTCGACGATCTCAAGCGGAAACGCGAAGCTCGAGTCTTGCCGTGGCAGATCGCCCTTCGCGTTCCTGGCTTGCCATGTAAGTTTTCCCCTGACTGTCGTGAGACCCATGACGGCATCGGGGGACGTACTGAGCCTTATTTTGAAACTTGCGAGGCTGGAGCAGTTCGCAAACTTCTCTCCGTGGATTACGCTTTGCTTGGGAGCCCCCTTTTTTTCCAGCACTGTCGTGGTGAGTGTTGGCTCGGCTGTCACCTCGAGGGTTAGCCCCGAATGGCCGGCGGAGTCGCTTTGCATGTAAAAACAAGCATCGGGATCAATGGCTAACTGGTACCGCATTTCGATTGCGGTTCCACGCCGGAGCTTGGTGTAGGAGAGCACTCCCCAGTTCAACAGGGTTTCGCCGGTAGGGAGTTTTGCAGGTTCGCTTTTCAGGTCGAGAGCCTGCGTTGTAGCTGGGCGGGGAAAGAACAGCAGGAGCAACAGAAGACACGCCGCGCGCCGTCGCATGAACGGCCTCCCGCGAACCCGATGGATAGGAACTGCCGCAAACGTTAGAACGGCGGTCCCCTGAGCGGTTCGCCGATACCCTACTTAGTTTGTTCATCCATCGAGAACAACTCAAGGAGTCGGATCACCTGCTCACGTGACCATTTCCAGCGATTCACGGAACCGTACCTGAGACGTTGGCAAGGCCATAAAGCACGAGTGGTAAAAGGGGCCATTGAAAATCGTCCCAATGGCCCCCATCTCGTCCGATCAAGGAACAGTTACGTTTTTAGGAGTTTCACTCTTACAGCAGTCGACATCATACGGGTGCTTGCCGTCGGCCAGGTTGTTTTTCAAGTGAGCGGTGGCGGTGCCCCCTGGAGGTATTGAGCTGCCGTCTGTAGGAATTGGCGGGCCCTCTTTAAATGGCCAATCGTTGCCATCCTGGGTAATCTTGCAATACGCCTGCGTGTTGTTTACGAATGTGACTTTATCTCCCCGGTTTCCATTCCAGTCGTTACAGATGTCTACTTTATGGTCTGCCATCGTTCCTCCTGATTTCACTTATCGGACAATTGGAACTCCAGCCTAGCCGTACCACTTTGGTCTATTTCGAGGCCTGAGGTTCATTAAGGAACCGTGACGTTCTTAGGCGTCCTGGTCTTGCAACAATCGACATCGTATTGGTACTGGCCATTTGCCAATGGATTCTTCAAGTGAGTGATGGCGGTGCCTCCTGCTTTCGCGGGAATCGGAGAACCATCCCTGAACGGCCAAGGCTTACTCTGATACTGCTTAATGACACAGTCTTTTGGTGTGTTGTTTACGAAAGTGACCTTATCACCTTGACTTGCATGCCAATCAGCATCGCAGATGTTCCGTGTGTGGTCTGCCATCGTTCCTCCTGATCGTATCTTGTCGGAAATTGGAGCTTCGCCTTGTCGTACTGCGATGGTCTACTTCGAGGCCTGAGATTTCCCCATGAGCTGGATAAAGCCGGGATTATTCTCAAGATTGCGGAATTCCGGAAGACCCTTGAGCTTATCGGCTGGATAGCCAGCCTGTACCGTCCTGCCTAACCATTCCAATGCCAGTCCCGTTTCGCCAAGGTTGTTGTAAACGGTCGCGGCGTCGAGAAGTATATCCTTATCGTGGTGACCGTATTGCAAAGATTGCTCGAGATATAGAAGGGCGTGATTTCTGTCCCCCAGTTCCGAGTAATAACTCGCCAGGCTGCTAAGCACATCCGGATCATGAGGATTGACTTTGAGCTCCTCCTGGCCTAATTCAATTGCTTTTCGATAGGCGGATTGGGCGTCATTCTTAGCGCCCAGATAGGTCCGCGCATCGCCGAGGTTTCCCCAAGTCACATACTCATTCGGATCCATTTTGATGGCCTGCTCGTAGGCGGTCGCGGCATCCGCAAATTGATTCAGTCCGAAATAAGTTGTGCCCAGGTTCACATAGGAAGCGTAGGACGGCCGCAAAGCGATCGACTTCTTTAACGGCTCGATCGATTCGGTATACCGCCCCATGTTGGATAGGGTTGCGCCCAGGTTGACATAGGCACCGTATCCCTCAGGCGCCAACTCAATCACCTTCTGGAACATGCTCAGTGCTTTCTCGTACTCTTTGCGGCGCAGATAGAAGGTGCCCAGGGAGTTGTAGGCGACGGGGCTGCCCGGCTGCGCGCTGATGGCGGACTCATAGGTCTTCTCTGCCTGGTTGATCGCTCCCTTGTGCTCAAGAGCCAGCGCCAGCCCGATGTAGGCGTCCTGGTTGGTAGGCTCGAGATCAACCGCCCTCTGAAATTCGGCAGCCGCTTGCTCATAATGCCCCGTCCCGTCGTTCACCAGGCCCAGGCAGGTATGGCCCGCGGCGCCGGCGTTGCCCAGATTCACCGCGCTGTCGCACTCAGTCTTGGCCAGCTTGGTCCAACTGTCTTGCTTCGAGAGCCAATACTTGCGCCAGTAGGCTTCGCCCAGCACTGCCCTGGCTTTGCCGAAGTTAGGATCGAGCGTCAACGCTTCATTCGCCATGGTGATCGCGTTCTCGATGTTTTCCGGCTTGGAGTAGTCGAGCAGATATCCGCTGGCCTGGAGATAGTACTTGTAGGCCTCGGGTCGATCGGTGCCGTGGACCTTGAGCGCAATCTCCTCCTCGGGTCGAAGTTTAAGTTGCAATGCTTTTACCGCAGCCTGCGCCACTTCATCCTCTACGCCAAATGCATCCCCCACAGGCACTGCGATGGAATCTCCCCGGACCACCTTGCCGTTTTGCGTATTGAGCAGCGAATACTTGATGCGGATCAGGCCGCCCGACGGCTCCAGGGCGATCGCGAGGCCCAGATTCGCTCCGAACTGCGCGCGGGCTTCCTCCAGCAAGGTCGCGTTTCGTTGTTGCAGGGTGCGGGCCGGAATCACGGTAAGCGCCCGATCTTCGGTCAGACGGCCCAATTTGGCGGAAACACTGTCGACCAAGCCTTGCCCCAAGGCCGTCAACTTTGGATTGTCTGCCATGGCCTTGAACGGCAGCACGGCCAACACTTCCTTCGAAGGCAGAGATTCCGTTTTCGTACCGGCGTTTCGGGCTCGCGACTGCCATGCCCGGCGCACCGGTCCATACGCAAGGAGCACGGCCGCGATCGCAATGAGGACGAGAGCAACCTGAAGGGCAGTCCGCGAGAGCAGCGGCTGTTCCGCATTTCCCAGGATAGGTTTACCCCCCTGCAGCTTTCGCAGGTCTGCGACCAGTTCAGTAGTGTCGGCGTAACGAGCCTGGGGATCTTTCTCAAGCAACCGCGACACCAGGGCCGCCAGCTTCGGCGGGACCTTTGGATTCGTCTTTCGCAAGGGAGGCACGTCGGCGTGCAGGACCCGGGCCAGCGTTCCCGCGGGACTATCCGCTTGAAAGGGCTGCCTGCCGCCGAGCATCTCGTAAAAGACCAGGCCGAGCGAAAACAGGTCGGCGCGCCCGTCGTACGGCTTCTGCATCAATACTTCCGGTGCCATGTATGCCGGGGTGCCACTGAGAAAAGCAGTAAGGCTCTCGGTCGCTTCATTGGCATCAAAAAAGGCAAAGCGCTTGGCCACGCCGAAATCGAGGATTTTCACGCGTCCCCGCGTGAGCATGATGTTGTCGGGCTTGACGTCGCCGTGCACGATGTGTTGCCCGTGGGCCGCGCCCAGGCCTTCCGCGCATTGAATGGCGATGTCGAGAAATTCCTCGATGCTGAGCGGTTGCCGCATGCGCACCCGCAGGGTTTCGCCCTCGATGTACTCCATCACCAGCAGAATTTCCTGCTTGACTTCGAGCACGTCGTAAATAGCGGCGATGTTGGGGTGGTTGAGGGCGGAGGCGCGCTGCGCCTCTTTCAGAAATCGTTGCCGGTCGCGTTCCTCGAATTGCAACTTGGGCGCCATACGCTTGATGGCGACCACGCGCTTCAGAGTCTTATCTTCCGCGCGATAGACCTGCCCCATGCCCCCCGTGCCGAGCAATCCACGCAGGGTGAACCGACCCACGATGGTGCCGCTCAGTTCGTGGACGATGGGTCGAGTCTCGGCGGAGTCCAGTGGCTCGGTCATGGACGAGGGCGGGAAAACACGCGCCAATTCTAATCGCGAGACGCACGAAAGCAAGTAGGAGCTTCGCCTTAGCGGCCCAAACTGGGAGGAGCCTATTTCTTCGGGGTGTCCGGATCGTTCATCGCGGACTTGAAGCCGCGGATCCCTTCGCCGAGGCTTTTGCCCAGGCCCGCCAACTTGCTCGGACCGAAAATCAGCATCGCGATCGCGAAGAGAATCAGGAGTTCCGGACCGCCGATCTTGCCACCAAACATAGTGTCCTCCTTCTCCAATCAACATTCACGGAGGCCCTGCGCGTGAGCGGGCAAGGCCTCCGCTCACCACTACTCAACGATCAAGGGCCGCATCATGTCGTGCTCTTCGTGCTCCAGGATGTGGCAGTGCCATACGTACTCTTTCCCGCCGGTTCGCGGGCTCACCGCGTTCCGCATGGCAGGTGTGGGCAGATGGGGCAAGTTGAACTGCATGATGACGGTGGTGATCTCACCGGGGTTCATCCGCACTGTTTCCTTCCAGCCAATCTCGTTCGGATCGGGAGGAATCGGATCCCCGACGGAGAAACCATGGGGATCTCCAATGAAGGGCTGCCTCTGGATGAGTTGTACGTTCACCAGATGGAAGTGGATGGGGTGCGTGTCGCCGGTGAGGTTCATGATCTGCCAGACTTCGACGTCGCCGGCCTTGGGGTTCTCGGTACTCTTGTCGAGATACGCGCGTCCCCAAGTGGGGTTACCCTGGTTGTTAAAGCCGTGCTGTTTGAAAGTTCCAATCGTCTGGATCAGGCGCCCGAATTCGTCGAAATCCTCGTTCAGCGTTAACATTCGGTCTACCTTCCCCAAATATGGAAGCGAGCCGGGAACTGATGGATCGCCGTTGTTGTAGAGCAGTCCCGGCTGATTTCCCGTCATGAAGTTGGCCTTGAGGTGCCCATTGATCTGCTTCAGCCAGTCTGAGGTCGCGACGGTGTCGCCGGCTCCGGCCCCGACTGTGATCTTCAGCAATGTCCGCGTGTTGGGCCCATTGCCAACAGTAGTCGTAGGTGCGCCTGCGATTGCCGTCTGGTCAGCATCTCCCGTGAAATAGTCGTTCCGAGAGTCTCCGCCCGGGAACGGTCCAGGGGCGTCGTTATACAGGATGAAGGTCGATCCCGCGTAGCCGCCGAAGTCGATTACTACATCTGCCCGCTCCGCGGGAGCCAGCAGGAGGTTGAAGGGTCCATCCGCCACAGCATTGGTGGGATCGTTGATGTCCACCAAAGGAATCGGAGTTCCATTGTCATGAATGGCCACCTGCGGCAAGAAGCCACCTTCGCTGCCCAGTTGGTACATGACTGGGCCGGGGGTTCCGCTTTGCGCCTCTCCCGGATTGGAGAGGTCTTCCGGATATAGGTTCAGGTGGTAGAAGCGAGCCTGGGATCCGTTGAGCAGGCGGAAACGCACGCGTTTGGGCGGCACGCTTACTTTCGGATACACGCCGCCGTTGATCACGATGGTGTCGAAGAATGCCTCTGGAATCGCGCTCACGCGCGGTAGCGGCTGCGTCCCCGCAGACGGAGGATCAACGCTCGGTCCCCAATCCCATCGTCCCTTTGGATTGCCGATGCCACCCTTGAACGCATTGACTTCGTAGTCATGCGGGTACCACAAATCGCCGGGATCGCCCCAGCGCCAGGTCGGGTCCTGCCTCAGGATATTTCTCGGCACGAAACCCTTGTCTTGAATGACCAATGGAATTCCGACCAGATCTGGCAGAAGTCCCGAACTCACCAGCCCGGTTTCGAAGTCGTCCACAATGATGTAGGCCGACGCGATGCCCGCATACGCATTCAGGCGCGTAATGCCAATGGCGTGGTCGTGGTACCACACCAGCCGTGAACTCATCTCGTTCGGGTAGTAGTAGGTTCCGGTCCCGGGCAAGGCCGGGAATCCGGGCACATTCATGAAGCTTGAGCCGTGCTGGCCGGTTGGGGTGAACCACTGGAATGGAGTACCGTCGCTGAACCAGGGCGTGAGGCCTCCGTGAAGGTGAGTCGCGATGCGGTTTGTTGGAAGGTCCCCAACCATGAGACCGTTGGGACCAGCCATAATGGTTGGATCCACCGGCAAGATGTGCTTGGGCGGCATCAGGTTTGTAACCGACAACAGCACTGGAGTTCCGCGTTTGGCGACAATCGCCCCGCCTAGATACTTGCGGTCGAGCGTAAACAGATCCGAGTATCCGAAAAAGTCCGTCTTTCCCGGCAGGTCGGGATGCATCAACTCGTTGCCTTGGGAGACCGCGACGTTATAGAGGTCCGTCGCCCGGCCCGCAAAATTGCTGGTGCGCTTGGTCGCTAGTGGGATGTACTGGCCGATCTCGTTCTTGGCTGAAGGCCCGAGACCGGGGAGTGAGGTTACAAACTTGCGCAGGTTGGTGGGGCTTTGGGCAAATGCCCAGGCCCGGCTTTTTCCCAATGTCTGGTAGAGCGCAGCGCCTGCGCCCGCGATCGCAGCTTTCTTCAGGAAATCTCTTCGATTGCTTGCCATTGCTTCCTCCAAGACGCGCCTGAACGGACATGCCTCTCCCACGGCCCCGCGCATGCGAGGTTGTGGCCATCAAGGCTGTTTGAAATCAATGCAGCGAGGAGCGCTTGACGAAGTGGCGCCCCGCATCTGTTGTTTCCGCTTCGGAGCCGGCGAGACTTGCTGTTGGCCAGAGACTGCCGACTCCAAACGGAGGCCGATCTATGACTTATTCCCGGAAGACACGTACGGAACTGACCCGCGCATGTCGACTTATTGGATTGCGTGAAAAACGGGCCCGGAACTTACGCCGCATCAGGCAGGGGGGCCCTGGGGGGACTGACTGCGACGCTGTCCACTTGTACAAAAACGTGGCTTGGCGAGCAGTGATTCCAGACACGACGGTCTGTGATCGCTATCACACATGGCGAGCCGAGGAGGAGAAGAAGTGAGGTCGGAGCAGCCTTATCCAAACTGGCCGTGCGGGAGGACAAAAATCACAATTGTCAGTGTTCTTCCTCACGCACAAAGTCCGCTCCGGACTTTATGTTTGTGACATGTCGACTGACTCAATGTCGCGCTATCGAAATTTGTTGGCGGAATTGGAAATCATCGATCAGAACGGCGTTACGAATTCTGGAAACCGGACTCGCCGGTCTGAAATTCTGCAGTCAATCCTGGAACTGTTTTCTGCAAACCAGGAAAACAGCGACGCGGACAAATCCGCCGGCTCGGCTTGCTAGCTTGAGATAAAAGCCAAGAGTTCATTCCCGCGGGTGACAGGCTTCGCT
>Ga0187825_10000335_pt1 | contig 10912 bp, 9 predicted proteins | sample NC_wetland_sal_i_11_FD_132421 | JGI IMG/M metagenome (GOLD analysis project Ga0187825, IMG submission 132421) | Wetland sediment microbial communities from Neuse River Estuary, North Carolina, USA - SourceSoil_5 | ecosystem: Environmental > Aquatic > Freshwater > Wetlands > Sediment | place... | reverse complement strand
GACGCCGGCCCGCTCGAGCGCCGCCTTGAGCGCCTTGCCGCGGGTGGTACCTTCGAGGGCCGGGGCCACTGCGGCACCCCGGAAGCCGATGCCCGCGGCCAGTGCCTCTTCGATAAGCCGGACGCCCTCCGCGAGCGCGAGGCCGCGGCGCTCGCGCCCGCGGCGGAGTCGCAGGTCCCGGATCAGCGTCTGCAAGGAGCCCGCCATGTGCAGCAGCGTCCTCGGCCGAGCGGCCGCGTGAAGATCGCACTCACCATCGCCGGCTCGGATTCCGGCGGGGGCGCCGGCATCCAGGCCGACCTCAAGACCTTCCATCAATTCGGCGTCTTCGGGACCTCGGTGGTCGTCGCCGTCACGGCGCAGAACACCCTCGGCGTGCGGGCGGTGGAGGCCGTGTCGCCCGCCCTGGTGGCGGCCCAGCTCGCCGCGCTGGCGGAGGACCTGCCCCCGGCCGCGCTCAAGACCGGCATGCTCGCCGAGGCCGGCCTCGTGCGCCTCGTGGCGGACGCGATCCGGGCCAACGGCTGGCGGCCGCTCGTGGTGGACCCGGTGATGGTGGCGACCTCCGGGCACCGCCTGCTCACGCCCGAGGGTGAGAGCGCGATCCGCGACGCGTTGCTGCCGCTCGCCGCGCTGGTGACCCCGAACCTCGAGGAGGCGGCGATTCTCACCGGCCGGCCGGTTGCCGACGTCGCGGCGATGGAGCGCGCGGGCGCCGCACTCGTACGCCTGGGCGCCGCCGCGGCGCTGGTGAAGGGCGGCCACCTCCCGGGCGACGCGCTCACCGACGTCCTCGTCACCCGGGCGGGCGTTCGCCGCTTTGCCCGCACCCGCATCCCCTCGCGCGCCACCCACGGCACCGGCTGCACCCTCTCCGCCGCGATCACCGCCGGTCTCGCGCTGGGGCGGCCGCTCGAGCAGACGGTCGCGGACGGGCTCGACTTCGTGCACCGGGCCATCGCCGAGGCCCCGGGCCTCGGCTCAGGGGCGGGGCCCCTCAACCATACCGTACCGGCGCGCGGATGACGCGTAAACAGTAACCGCGGAACGGAACCCCCGGCGGCGCCGGGGCCACCGCTCACGGTTCGCCGCTCTCGTAGGGCTCCATGTGGATCAGCGCTCCCGCCACTTCCGGCACCGCCTGCCGGATGGCGGACTTGACCATGCCACTGAGCACGTGGGCCTCCTCGAGCGGCAGCCGGGGGTCCGCCTGCACGTGGAGATCCACCCAGTATCCGAGGCCCGCCTTCCGCACCTTGAGCTTCTCGATGGCGCACACGCCGCGGACGCCCATCGCGGCCGCGCTCACCCGCGCGAGCATCGCCTCGCCCGGCGCGCGGTCCATCAGGTCGGCGACCGCCGGCCGCAGCGCCGCGATCCCGTTGTAGGCGATGACCGTGGACGCGAGGAGCGCCGCCCAGTCGTCCGCCGGCTCCCACCCGGGGCCGCCGATCAAGGCGATGCCGATGCCGACGAACGCGGCCGCCGAGGTGATGGCGTCGGACCGGTGGTGCCAGGCATCGGCCTTGACCGCCGTGCTTCCCACGTCCGCGCCGACCCGGAAGACACGCCGGTAGAGGCCCTCCTTGACCAGCACGACGCCCACCAGCACGGCGAGCGTGAACGGGGCCGGCGCATGGTGCGGGACCCGGATCTCCCGCACCGACTCGATGGCGATCCCGATTGCCGCGGCGATGAGCATCAGGCCCACGACCGCCGCGGCGATCGGCTCCGCCTTGCCGTACCCGAACGGGTAATCATCGTCCGCCGAGCGGGAGGCGATGCGAAGCCCACCCCAGACGATGAGCGACGAGAAGATGTCGGCGGTGGACTCGACGCCGTCGGCGACGAGCGCGTAGGAGCTTCCCAGCACGCCGGCGACGAGCTTGATGCCGGCCAGCGCCGCGTTCACCAGCATGCCGACCTGCGCCGTGCGCATGCCGCGCCGGGCTCCCTCGCTCACGCCGCGCCGACCGCGCTAGAGCCGCGCAACGATCCCCTCCACCAGGGCGCCGAGGTCCCCTTTCACCCGCTCCGCGGCCTCCATCACCTCCGCGTGCGACAGCCTGGCCGCGCCGATGCCGGCCGCCGGGTTCGTGATCGTCGAGATCCCGAGACAGCGGAGCCCCCGCGCGCGGGCCGCGATGACCTCGGCGACGGTGGACATCCCGACCGCGTCCGCGCCCAGGCGCTCCAGCATCCGGATCTCGGCCGGTGTCTCGTAGCTCGGGCCCAGCACGCCGGCATAGACCCCCGTCTCGAGCCGCACGCCCCGCTCGCGGGCGACCGCATGCGCCAGCGCCCCCAGCGCCGGATCGTAGGGGGCCGACATGTCCGGAAACCGCTCGTCTCCGGGCAGCGCCCGGCCGATCAGCGGATTCCGGAACGTCAGGTTCACCTGGTCGGCGATGAGCATCAGCGTCCCGGGAGTGAACGTCCGGCGGATGCCGCCGGCGGCGTTCGTGAGAATCACGACGGCGACGCCGAGCGCGGCGAACACCCGGACGGGGAGGCCGCAAACGGCCGGGTCGTGCCCCTCGTAGATGTGGAAGCGCCCGCTTTGTGCGAGCACGGCCCGTCCGGCCAGCGTCCCCGCGACCAGCTCGCCTCCGTGCCCTTCGACGGTCGGGACCGGAAAGCCCGGGATGTCGCGGTAGCCGATCCTCGCGGCATCGCCGATCCGTTCCGTGAGCCCGCCCAGGCCGGAGCCGAGCACGATGGCGACCTCCGGCCGGCGGGTCTCGAGGCGGTCGCGAATCGCGGCGGCGGCGGCCGCGATCCCATCCGGCGCGCTCACAATAGAATGCCGGCGATCGCGGCCGACAGGAAGTTCGCGAGGGTGCCGGCGAGCATGGCGCGGAAGCCCAGCCGGGCGAGGTCCGCCCTCCGGTCGGGGGCGAGCGCGCCGATCCCGCCGATCTGGATGCCCACCGAGCCGATGTTCGCGAATCCCGCCAGCGCGTACGAGGCGATGGTGAAGGAGCGGGGGTCCAGGCTGGCCTTGAGCGGCCCGAGCTGGGAGAAGGCGATGAACTCGTTCAGCACGGCGCGGGTCCCGAGCAGGCCGCCGATCGCCGGACAATCCTTCCAGGGGACGCCCAGCGTCCAGGCGACCGGGCTGCCCACCCAGCCGAGCACGGTCTCGAGATCGGCCGGGAACCAGCCCGCGACGGTGTGGATCGCCCCGAAGAGCCCGTTCACCAGGGCCACCAGCGCGACGAAGGCGATCAGCATGGCGATCACGTTGAGCATGAGGTGAAGCCCCTCGCCGGTCCCCCGCGCGGCGGCGCCGACCACGTTCGGATCGGGCCGCGGCAGGTCGAGCTTCACCGTGCCCCAGGTCTCCGGCCGCTCGGTCTCGGGCTCCATCAGCTTGGCCATCATGATGGTCCCCGGCGCCGTCATGATCACGGCGGTGAGCAGATGGCGTGCCTCCACGCCGAAGGCGATATAGGCCGCCATGATCGCGCCGGAGATGTGGGCCATCCCCGAGGTCATGACGGTCATCAGCTCCGAGCGCGTGAGCCGGGACAGGAACGGACGGATGGTGAGCGGCGCCTCCGCCTGTCCCATGAAGATCGACGCCGCCACGTCCAGGCTCTCGGCGCCACTCGCCCCCATCAGCCGGCTCATCACGGCGGCGAACGCCCGGACCACGGGCTGCATGACGCCGACGTGGTAGAGGATCGCGAAGAGCGCCGAGATGAAGATGATCGCGGGCAGCACCTGGAACGCGAAGATCACGCCCAGGCTCGAGTGCTGCTTGCCGAGCTCGCCGAAGACGAACTCCGAGCCGGCATAGGAGAAGGCCAGCAGCGCGGTGACCCCGCGGCCCAGGAGGCGGAAGAGGTCCTGGCCCGCCGGCACCCTGAGAACGAACAGGGCGAAGACGAGCTGGAGCCCCAGTCCCCACGCGACCACGCTCCAGCGGATCGCGCGGCGGTCGCGGGACAGGGCGAACCCGACCCCGACGATGAGCGCGATCCCGATGAGCCCCGTGAACCGCCCCATCACGGGATCGCCGCGAGCTCGCCCCGCGTCCGCTCCAGCAGGGCCCCGCGCTCGGGCCACGGCAGGAACGCCGCCGCCATGCCGTCGAGGATCATCCGGTCCATCTCCCCGCGGGTGACGCCCAGCGCCCGGTGGGCGAGCCGGTGCTCGCCGGTGATGGTCGTCCCGCTCATGAGCCAGTTGTCGGAGGAGAGCGCCACGGCCAGACCGGCGTCGAGGTAGCGGCGCAGGGGATGCTCCTCCGCCCGCTCGACCACGTGGGTCTGCAGATTGCTCGTGAGGTTGATCTCGACCAGGATGCGCCGGTCCCGCACGTAGTCCTGGAGCGCCGGGTCCTCCCAGAGCCGCGTCCCGTGCCCCAGCCGGTTCGCCCGGCAGCAGTGCACCGCCTCGGCGACGGACGCGGCGCCCGCCGCCTCGCCCGCGTGCACGGTCACGCCCAGGCCGCCCTCCGCCGCGATCTCGAAGGCCCGCCGGTGCGGCGCGGCGGGATGGGTGGCCTCGGGCCCGGCGAGATCGAATCCTACGACGCCGCGTTCCCGCCACTCGACCGCGTGCCGCGCGATCTCCTCCGAGACCGCGGGCGGCAAGTGCCGGAGCGAGCAGTGGATCGCCCGGGAGACGACGCCGAACTCGGCCTCGCCCCGCGCCAGGCCCCGGAGCTCGGCGGTGGTCACCGCGTCGAGATCGAGCCCGCCGGACCGGCTCAGCACCGGGCAGTACCGCACCTCCATATACCGGACGTTCTCCCGGGCCGCGTCCGCCACCATCTCGTAGGCCACCCGCTCGATCGCGTCCGCCGTCTGGAGCAGCGCGACCGTGATGTCGAACCGGCGCAGGTAATCGTCCAGGTTCCGCGCATCATCCACGACCATCGCCCGGCCGAGCCCGCCGGCGTCGGCCGCCGGGAGGGGGACGCCGGCCCGCCGGGCCAGCTCGAGCATGGTCGCCGGGCGGAGCGAGCCGTCGAGGTGCACGTGCAGCTCCGTTTTCGGGAGCCGCGCGATCAGGTCACGGGTGAGCATCGCCACCGCGGGTCGGGCCCGGCCTCGCCGAGCGCACGACCCGAAGGATCGTCCCGGCCGCGATCGGAGCGTCGGGCTCGATGCGGACACCGCGGCCGTCGGTGAGATACGCCGCACCCGCGGTGACCGCCGCGCCCAGCTCGGCGTCGGCGGCATGCACCGCCGCGGCCGCGGACGAGCCCGGCGCCACGTCCACCGGGCGCTCGTTCACGTAGACCCGCGCGGTCACCGGCCCACCTCCCTGAAGCGGATGTCCTCCGGCGGTGCGACCGGCTGAGGCAGGCGCTGGAGATAGGCGACGAGCGCGTCGAGGTCGCTGAGCCTCGAGGGGGCGGCCGGCCGGCCCGCGAGCATCGCGAATTCCGGGCGCTCCGGCAGCGGCTCGGCCACCGCGAGGCGATAGGTCGCGGCGTCCTTGAGGTCCCGCCCGTCGTCGAAGCGGACGCGGCGGATCCGCCGCCCCGCCGGGGCGCGGGGATCGTACTCGACGACGAGGCCGGAGACGTGTGCGTTCGGCACCCCGCTCGCCAGCACCCGCTCGAGCGCCTGGCGGAGCACGGCGCCGGTCACGATGAGGGTGGCGAGCGGGCGGGGCGGGTCGTGCAGGGCCAGCAGCTGCAGCCATGTGGCCGGCCCCGCAGGAAGGTCGCCGCCAATCGCGGCGGTTCGCACCAGGCTCGCATCGGCCCGGAGCGCGTTCCGCTGCGCGTCGGCGACCAGATCGCCCAGCGGCGACTCGCCCTCGTCGCTCCGCCCGAGCGGCAGCTTGATCCGGGCGACGACCTGCCGCCCGAGTGAGTCCGCCTGGGCCCGGGCCCGCCCCACGACCGCCGCGGTGGCCGAATCCTGCGGGATCCGGTCCGGATCGACGGGGACGAGCCGGGCCCGGACCTCCCGCGAGCCGACCACCGTCCGCACCAGGTCGATCACGCCGAGCTCCGCGGCCACCGGACGGGCCCGCACCACGGTGATGCGGCCGATGCGCGCGGTCGCCGCACCGTCCCCGCCGGCGACCACCACGTCCACCTTGCTGTCCTGGAGCTGGCGCGCCAGCTCGGCCCCGTCGTCGGGGCACGGCCCTCCGCCGCAGCCGGCGCCTCCGTCCGCGAGCACAACGGTGAAGTCGGGCCGCTCCGCCTGCGCGGCCGCGAGCGCTTCCCGCAGGCCCGCCGCGCCGGCGTCGATCGCCATGCCGCGCACGCCCGCATCCTGGAGCAGCGGCGCCGCCGACGGACTGAGGTAGCCGATCAGTGCCACCCGGAGCGGGCCAGCCGGGAGCACGCGGTAGGGCACGACCCAGTCCGGCCGGCGCCCGCTGCTGGAGTCGCGCAGGTTCGCGGCCAGCCACGCGAACCTGGACTGCGTCATGCGGAGCCGCAGCGTGTCGAGCGACCAGGTGAAGTCGCGGGCGCCCAGGGCGGTGGCCTCGAGCCCGAGCCGGTTCAGCACCTCCACCGAGGAGAGCCCGGCGACGAGGTCCGCCGCCGGCGTCCCCTCCAGCGCGTCACCCGCCGTGACCCGAAGCGTCGGGCAGCGGCACTCCGTCGCGGCCCGGTCGGCCGCGGTCTTGAGCGCGGCGGCGCGCCCCGTCACCGCGCCGCGGAAATCCCCGAGCGCCAGGATCCGGAGCAGGAGGGTGTCCGCGGGGGCGGAGGCGGCGGCCGGCCGCGGCGCACCGCCGAGGAGCCGCCGGACCTGGTCGGCCATCTCCGGCGGAATGATGCGCCAGCCGGTCTCGGCGTAGTCCCGCGGCTCGAGGTGGCCCCGGGCCCGGATCTCCGCCATCAGGAGATCGCGGATGTTCTCGTCCCGGTCGTAGACGACCGGCGCGTCCCGCAGCATGGCGAACCCGCCCCCGCCCGATTGGCGGTAGCTGCCCACTGCCAGGGTGAAGCTGTCACCCGGGCCGACGGGCCGGCCCCGCACCGCGAGGTTCCGGATGCGGCTGCCCGGAGGGAGACGGAGGTCGATGTCGTAGCTCGCGCCGGACACGATGTCGTAGTCGAGGCCGGAGACCGCCGGATCGAGCGCGGCCCGCCCGAGAGAGTCGGTCGTGTAGAAGCGCGCGCTCCGCTCGAGGTACGCCTTGAGCTGTGCGCCCGAGATCCGCACCGCCCGCAGCGTGCTTTCGTCGGGGTACAGCGCGAACACGTCGCGCCGGCGCACGTCGCCGTCGGGGAACCCGGCGCCCGGGTCGAAGGCGGTGGTCGCGGATAGCTCGGCCCCGCTCCGCGCCTTCTGCACCGCCTGGATGAACCCGATGATCGGCGTGGGCTCGCCGCGCGCCAGCGCCGCCGGCATCGCGCCCCGCGAGTCGCCTAGCGACTGGTTCACCCACTCGCGCACCGCCGTTCGGAGCGGCGCCTGGCGTGCGGCGAGGCGGGCCGATGGCGGGACCGTCGCCAGGTCCACCGATTCCGCGCGGATTCGCGCGACCCGCGCGCCCGCCGGCCCCCGGATCACGTCGAGATGCACGACGGCGAGCGCCTGCGCGTAGGGCCTGGGCTGCACGAAATGGACGCCGCCCAGAACCGAGTCCCGGATGAAGCGATGGGTGTGCCCGACCACGACCAGGTCCGGCCGTGCCGGCAGGCGGGCCAGCGCCGCGGCGGCGTTCTCGGGACCCACGCCGGTCGTGTCATAGGAGCTCGCCTCGTCCATGCCGCTGTGGACCAGCGCGACCACGACGTCCGACTCGCGACGGACCTGCGACAGCACCGGGGCGGCGCTCTCCGCGATCGGCCCCACGCGCAACCGGCTGCGGACCGCCTTCCGGCTCCACACCTCGACGCCCGGCGTGGTGAAGCCGGTGATTCCGACCCGCACCCCCTCGCGCGTCACTATGACGTAGGGCGGCAGCTCGAGCGTATCGGCCGGCAGGCCCCGGATGTTGCCGCTGACGTAGCGGAAGGTCGCGGCGGCCACGGCGCGGCGGAAGGGCGCGAGCCCGAAGTCGAACTCGTGCTCGCCGGGCGTCGCGACATCGTAGCCGATCAGGCTCATCGCCTCGACCACCGGGTTGGGGTCGCGCGGCGCCACCCGGCCGTAGTAGTCAGCGAATGGCTCGCCCTCGATGACGTCGCCCGCGTCCGCCACGATCACGCGCCCCGGATAGCGCCGCCGCAGCGAGTCGATGACCGTGGCCGCGCGCGCGAGGCCCCCGGGGAACGGCCGGTCGGCCACGTAGTCCCACTCCGTGGCGTGGCCGTGGACGTCGGTGGTGGCAACGAGGACGAGATGGATGGTGTCGGCTGGCGCCGCGGCGACTGCCGCTGAGAGCAGCAGGGCGTGGAGCATGCGGGGAATATAAGGCTCCTCTTGCTTTCATTCGCGCCCATCCATATATGTCTCCGCGAATATGCCGCCCTCGACCTCCGCCGCCGACCTGCTGCTCGCGGTCGCCGAGCCGACCCGGCTCCGGATCGTCAACTGCCTGGCGGCCGCCCCGCTGTTCGTCTCCGACCTCCAGGCGGTGCTCGACCTCCCGCAGCCCACGGTGTCGCGCCACCTCCAGGTGCTCCGCCGCGCCGACCTCGTGGCGGACACGCCCGTCGCGCAGTTCGTGCTCTACCGTCTGCGCCGGTCGCCCGACGCGTCCGGGCGCCTCCTCGCTGCCGTGGTGGATGCGCTGGGGCAGGACGAGCCCCTCCGCGCCGAGCGGCAGCGGGCCGCCGAGCGCAGCCGTTCCCACACCCGGGTTCGGGTGTAGCCGCCCGGCCGACCGAGGCCCGATGACCGACGCCAGCGCCCCGCACCGCGTCCTCGTGGTGGACGACGAGCCCGACATCACCGCGCTCGTCGCCTACCATCTCGCCAAGGCGGGCTACCGGGTCTCCACCGCGGCGACCGGCCCCGAGGCCCTCAAGGCGGCCCGGGAGGAACGGCCCGACATCGTGATCCTGGATCTGATGCTCCCCGGGGTGTCGGGCTACGACGTGCTGGCCGAGCTCCGGCGCCAGGAGGAAACCCGCGACGTCGGCGTCATCCTGCTCACGGCGCGCCGGGAGGAGCCGGACCGGATCCGGGGACTCTCCCTCGGCGCGGACGACTATCTCACCAAGCCGTTCTCGCCCCAGGAGCTCTCGCTCCGGGTCCAGGCCGTGCTCCGCCGGCTCGGCTCGCCCGCCGTTTCGGCCGGGTCCACCCTCGCCGCCGGGCCGATCTCGATCGACCGCTCGGCCCACCGCGTGACCGTCGCGGGGCAGGAGCTCACCCTCACGGCCACGGAGTACAAGCTGCTGCTCACGCTGATCGAGCGGCGCGGGCGGGTCCAGACCCGGCCGCAGCTGCTCGAGACGGTGTGGGAAGCGCAGCCCGACATCCAGACCCGGACGGTGGACATGCACGTGCAGCGCCTCCGGACCAAGCTGGGCGAGGCCGGGAAGCTCATCGAGACGGTGCGGGGCTTTGGCTACCGGTTCCGCGCCACCGAGCGGGGGACCCGGGTCGGGTGACCTTCGCCCGGCGGCTGGTGCTCGGGACCGTCCTGGTTCTTCTCTTCACCATCCTCGTCCTCTTCTGGAGCGCGGAGCGCGCCCTCCGGCGCGACCTCGAGTCGGGGGTCGCGCGGAGGCTGCTCCGCGAGGCGGCCCTGGTCCGCGAGGCGGTTCCCAACGACGCCGGCGCGAACGCCGCCGCCATCCGCCGGCTCGCGGGCCAGCACGCGGTGCGCATCATGCTCCTCGACGACACCGGCCGGCCCCGGGAGGACAGCGACCTGCCGCCGGGAGCACGGCCCGGGATCGTGACTTTCGCCGCCGACTCCGACGTGCAAGCCGTGCTCGCGGGCGCCCCCGGGCCGGTGGTGCACCGCGGCGACGACGGGGAGATGTACGCCTCGGTGCGTGGGGGGCCGGGCGTCATCCGCGTGGCCGCGAGTCTCTCGCAGGTGGACGAGACGGTGCGCCGATCACAGGCGGCCATCGCCGGCGGCGCGATCGTGGCGCTGGCGATCGGCAGCCTGCTGGCGCTCGTCGCCGGTCGGTCCATCACTCAGCCGCTCAGCGGCCTCGTCGGCGCCTCCCAGGCCATCGCGGCCGGCGCCCTGCCCCGCTTCCCCCGCTCCGGCATCCCCGACATCGATGCCCTGGTCCAGGCGCTCCGGCAGATGCACCGGCAGCTCGTCGACCGGTTCGAGGAGCTTCGCCGGGAGCGGGCCGAATCCGCGGCGCTGGTGGAGGCCATGACCGAGGGCGTGATCGCGGCCGACGGCCGAGGCCGGATCACGATCGCCAACGCGGCGGCCCGCCGCCTCCTGGGATATGAGACCCAGGAGGCCCTGCCCGACCTGCCCGAGCTCTTCCGGGCCAAGGAGGCCCGCAAGGTGGTCGAGGCGGTTCTCGACGGCACGCCGGTGCAGAACCGCGAGATCGAGCTCGACGGCAGCATGCTCATCGTGAACGCGCGCCCGCTGCCGGCCGGGGGCGCGCTCCTGGTGTTGCACGACGTGAGCGAGCTCCGGCGGCTGGAGGCCGTCCGCCGCGACTTCGTGGCCAATGTGTCGCACGAGCTCAAGACGCCGCTCACGTCGATCTCGGGTTACGCGGAGACGATCCTCGCGGAGCGCCCCGACCCCGCGCTCGAGCGCCGGTTCCTGGCGACCATCCTGAGCAACGCGCGGCGCATGCAGCACCTGGTGGACGATCTGCTCGACCTGTCGCGCATCGAGTCGGGGCGGTGGGTCCCGGCGGTGGAGCCCGTGGGCGTTGCCGAGGCGGCCCAGGAAGCCTGGGCCGCGCTCGGCGACCGCGCCGCGCACGGCCCGGAGCTGGCGCTGGAGCTCGCGCCCGGCGCGCCCACGGTGGACGCGGATCCGGACGCGGTGCGCCAGGTGCTCACCAACCTGCTCGAGAACTCCCTTAGGTACACGCCGGTTG
>Ga0187825_10000334_pt1 | contig 10916 bp, 10 predicted proteins | sample NC_wetland_sal_i_11_FD_132421 | JGI IMG/M metagenome (GOLD analysis project Ga0187825, IMG submission 132421) | Wetland sediment microbial communities from Neuse River Estuary, North Carolina, USA - SourceSoil_5 | ecosystem: Environmental > Aquatic > Freshwater > Wetlands > Sediment | place... | reverse complement strand
TCCGCATGCCCGAGCTCGACGGCATGGGATTCCTGACCGAAGTCCGGCGCCTGTTCCCCGACACCGCCGTGGTGATGCTGAGCGGGGTGGCGGAGACCAGCGTCGCGGTGGAGTGCCTGCACCAGGGCGCCGCCGACTTCCTCACCAAGCCGGTCGCCGTGGCCGAGATGCACGCGCGCGTGACGCGGGCACTGGAGAAGCGCGCGCTGGTCATGCAGAACCGCCACTATCAGGCCACGCTCGAGCGCCGGGTGCAGGAGCAGGCGGAGCGGATCCGGGAGCTCTTCCTGGAGGGGGTGCAGATGCTCGCCCGCGCGCTCGAGGCGAAGGATCCCTGCCTGCGCGGGCACTCGATCCGGGTGAGCCGCTACGCCGTGGCCACGGCGAGACGCCTGGGCCTGGGCGAGGCGGCCGTCGAGCAGATCCGGATCGGGGGCGAGCTGCACGACATCGGGAAGATCGGCACCCGGGAAGCGGTGCTTCAGAAGCCGGGCGCCCTCACCGAAGAGGAGCGCCACCAGATCTGCGCCCATCCCCTCCTGGGCGAGCGGATGCTGGCGCCGCTCGCGCGGGAATCGCCGGGCGTGCTGCGCGTGGTGCGGTCACACCACGAGAGGGTGGACGGTGCGGGGTTCCCCGACGGCCTCCAGGGCGAGGCCATCCCGCTCGAGGCGCGGATCGTCGCCGTCGCCGACGCGTTCGACGCGATGACCTCGGAGCGGCCCTACCGGCCGCCGCGCGCGCCCGCCGCCGCGCTGCGCGAGCTCCGCGAGGTGTCGGGCACCCAGCTCGACGCCGAAGCCGTGGACGCGTTCGCTGCCGCGCTGGCGGACCCGGCCACCCTGCCCGCCGAATAGCCGGCGGCGTCAGAGCACGCCGCGCCGCTTGAGCTGGTGATAGCGCTCCACCACCGCGTCCGCCGCGCCGGCCGGTGCCACGTCGAGCACCAGTATCCCCCGCTGCCGCATCTCTACCAGCGCCTCCTCCCGCGCCAGCAGCAACTCCTCCGCGGCCGCGCGCTCGAACGCCGCGCGCTCCGAGCCGGGCCGGCTTCCGGCCAGCCGCTCGAGCGCCGGGTCTCTGAGCGTCACGGCCAGGGGCACGTGCCGGGGGGCGAGGGTCGCCACCTGGGCCACCAGCGCCTCGCTGGCCGTCCGGTCGATCACGTCGGTGAAGAACACGGTGAGCGCCCGCCGCCGGTTGCGCGCCGCGAGATAGCGGAATGCCGCGGGGTAGTCGGGCTCCACCAGCCGGCCCTCGGCCAGGGCCAGCGCCTCGAGCACCGCGCGCAGGCCGCGGGCGCCGCGCGCCGGCGGCACGAAGTGCTGCACCGTGTCGGCGAAGATCATGGCCCCGACGTTGTCGTCGTGCTCCACGGCCGCGTGCGCCAGCCGGAGCGCCGCGTCGACCACGGCCTCGAGCCGGGACACGCCGTCGATCTCCGCCGTGAGCTGGCGTCCGGCATCGATCACGATCAGGAGGTACTCGCGCCGCTCGTCCTCGTACTGCCGGGCGATGGGCTTTCCCCGGCGGGCGGTGGCCTTCCAGTCGATGATGCGGGTGTCGTCGCCGGGGACCCATTCGCGCAGTCCCTCGAACAGCCGGCCTTCGCCGGGGCGGCGGACGTTGCGGAACCCGGCCTCCCGCCGGCGGCGGGCCTGCGGGGGAAGCGCGCGGGTGGAGGCGCCCACGAGGCTGGGAAACACCGTGGCCCGCCAGGGCACCTCCAGGCGGGCCTGCCACCACGCGAGCCCCAGCGGGCCGAGCACCCGGAGCGCCATCCGTCCACCCACGCCCCGGCCCCGCGCAGCCGGCCGCACCAGCAGCTCTTCCACGGTCGGCGCGTCGGGTCGGAGGAGCAGGCGCCGCACCGGCGTGGCGAACCCGAGCGGGGGCGGTAGCGTTTCCCGCACCAGCACGGTCCGCGGATTGGGGTTCCCGTGGCGCCAGGTGTAACGGACCGGGAGCGCGCGCCCCACCGAGAAGGCGGGCGGGGCGTCCCGCGTGACTTCGATCGGGTAGGATCCGGCGGCGGCCAGGGCGTCGAGCCCGAGCGCCACGAGCCAGACCACGTCGAGGGCGAGCATGAAGGCCAGCCCCCCGGGCCACGCCAGCCCGGTGAGGCCGACGGCCGCGAGACCCGCCGCTACCATGAGCCAGCGGCGGGACGGGACCGGGATCACGTGGGCGCGTCCACCTGCTCGAGGATCGCCGCGATCGCCGCGTCCGCGGTGACGCCCTCGAGCTCGAGCTCGGGAGCTACGCTCACGCGATGGCGGAGCACCGCGGCCGCCATGGACTTCACGTCGTCGGGCACCACGTACTCCCGCCCCTCGAGCAACGCGATCGCCTGCGCCAGCTTGAGCAGGGCCACGCTCCCCCGGGGCGAGGCCCCGAGCGTGAGCGAGGGGCTGGTGCGAGTGGCCCGGACCACGGAGGTCACGTAGGTCACGATCGCCGGCTCGACCCGCACCTGCCGCGCTGCGCGGCGGAGCGCCTCGAGCGTCGCCCCGCTCATCGGCGGCCCGAGGCCGTAGCTCGCCGGATCGTCCGCCTCGAAGCCGCCGAGGACGCGGTGAAGGATCGCCTGCTCGGTATCGGCGGCCGGGTAGCCGAGCACCACTTTCACCAGGAAACGGTCGAGCTCGGCCTCCGGCAGCGGGTAGGTCCCTTCGAACTCCACCGGGTTCTGCGTGGCGAAGACGGTGAAGGCGCCGGAGAGCGGATGCGACGTCCCGTCCACCGTCACGCTGCGCTCCTGCATGGCCTCGAGCAGCGCGGCCTGGGTCTTCGCGGGCGCCCGATTGATCTCGTCGGCCAGGACCAGATCCCCGAAGATGGGGCCGGGCCGGAAGGTGAACGTTCCGGGCCCCGCCAGAAGGCTGATGCCGGTGATGTCGGATGGCATCAGGTCCGGGGTGAACTGGATCCGCCGGAACTCGAGGCCCAGGGCCAGGCTCAGGCTCCGCACGAGCAGCGTCTTGGCCGTTCCCGGCACGCCCTCGAGCAGCACATGGCCGCGCGCGATGAGCGCCGCCAGCGCCTCGCGGACGGCGGGCTCCTGCCCCAGCACCACGCCGCCAAGCGCCTGGACGAGCCCGTTCGCCACCGCCGACTGCCGGCCGATCTCGTCGGCCGGCGCTAGGGCTTCAGGTCCTCCCATACGTCCTCCACCACGTTGGCCGCGTGCAGCACGCCGTCGGCGTCCTGCGGGCGGCCGGTGAGCGCGAGCAGCTCGGCCGCGGCCGCGCGCCCGCGGCCGGACCGGAGATGCGGAGCGAGAGCCGCCAGCCACGGCCGGGGATCGGCCCGGAGCCCGGCGCCGCGCACCGCCTGGGGGCCGCGGGAGAGCCGCCGCCGCAGCCCCTGCGCCATGAGCCGGACGGCGAGGTCATGCCCGCGGGCCGCGGCCAGCGCGGTCGCGAGCGCGCGGACGTGCTCGAGCGGAGACCGGCGCTTGCGGCCGGGCGGGGGCCGGATCGGCCCGAAGCGGATCGCGGCGGCCGCGAGCGCGATGAGCCCCACCCCGGCGAGCTGCCACGCCGCCCAGCCCCACGGCGAGCGCAGGCTCCAGCCGACGACCGCCCGCAGCAGCGACCCCGACGGACCGTACCCCTGGTGATACTCATCCACCAGCACGCGATCGTACCGGCCGGCCACGAGCTTCAGCGCGAACGGGCCCGCATTGGAGGAACGGAGCGCGCGATCGGAGAAGAGAGCGTCGTCCGCCACCAGCGTCACCGCCCGGCCGCCGTCGAGCCGGAGCCTGAGCGCGGCGACCCGGCCCCCCGCCGTGCGGAGCAGGGTGTCGACGCCGAGGGGCTCCGGCACCTCGCAGGACGCGATGCGGCCGTCCTCGCCCCAGGCAGCGGAGTCGGTCACGATGCCGCTCGCCGCGCGCGCGAGCACGGCGCGCACCCGGATGTCGCTCTGCGCCGCCGGCAGGCCGGGCGCCATCGCGATCATCGGAGTCCGCCGGAACCGGGCGGCGTACCCGTAGCAGCGCATGACGGCGTTCGTCGCGGGGCCGGCGAGCAGCAGGTCGTTGCGGCCCGCGAACGAAACGATCGCCGTGGCATCGAGGAAGTCGGGCGGGTCCGCGGGACCGAGCAGCGCCAGCACGGTTCGCTCGCCGCCCGAGTCGGCCAGCGCGGCGGGACGGCGGCGGAAGCGCTCGACCTCAACCCCGAGCCGCTCCAGCGCGTCCGCGAACCCCTTGGCGCCCTCCGGGCCGGTGAGAAAGGTCGAGCGCCGGCGGTCGAGATCGGGCTCCCGCCGCCCGCGGGTCCCGAGGGCGGCGACGCCGATGGCGAGCGCGGCCAGCACGGCGACGCCGGCGGCGAGCTCAACCCGCGGCCGCACGCCACTCCCCCTCGGCGGCGCCGCGCAGGGCGCGATAGTCGTCGGGTCCGCAGACCGCACCGCCGTAGACGTACCGGTACAGCGCGCCCACCAGCCGCGCGAGGCGCTCCCGCTCGGCCGGCGCGAGCCGGGCTTCGCGGGCATAGTCGCGCGCGGTCTTCCCCGGCCCCCAACGCACCGACCCCAGAGCGTCGAGGCGGAGGACGAGCGCCTCGAACGCCAGGCTCAGCGCCTCCCGGTAGCGCCCCGCTCCGGCCGCTTCGTCCGCCGCCCGGAGGTACCAGGCCGCATCGCGGCGGAACACGGGCGCCGGCCCCGCGGCCTCCGCCCCTTCCCGCCGGGCGGCGGCGCGCACCGTCTGCTGGAACACGTAAGCGGCATGGACCAGGATCGCCACCAGCACCGCGACGAGGGCGAACACGAGCCACTGGAACAGGGCCGGGTGGGCGAGGCGGCTGGCGGCGAGCCAGTCTCCCAGGCGCTCCCACCATCCCCCCACGGCCGCCAGGGGATGGGTCTCGTCCACCCACGCATACGCGGGCGCGGCGAAGACCGTGTCGAGCACGGCCCGGAGCGAGTCGTCGGGCAGCTGCGGCGGGAGAGCGATCAGGCTGCGCCCTCGAAGCGGTCAGGCCGCCTGGAGCGTGGACGCGAGAACCTCGAGATCGAAGCCCTCCTTGCGAACGCGGAGATCATAGTAGGCGATGGTGAGCGCCGCATGCGACAGCGGATAGAGGAAGAACTGCACCAGTCCGCCGATGGCCACGCCGAGAACGACGAACAGCATGGGCGACCGGCCCGCGCCGCCCATCGCCGCCATGGCGCCGATCACGCCCATCACCATGCTGATGGCCAGCCACGGAAGCACCATGATCACGCCCAGGAGGAAGAGCAGGCCGAGGATCTTGAGCCGGAACCCCCCGGTGAGGCTCCAGGACCGGCCGAGGGCCGCGGTCGCCGACGGGAGCGCTTCGATCACCAGCGCGGGCGTGGCGAGGACGAGGCCGCAGACGATGATGACTCCGGGGACGACGAGGAGGACGAACCCGATGATGGCCAGGAACCCGAAGAGAATCGAGGCCATGATCACCCGGCCCACGAACGGGGTCGCGCGGTTGAGCGCCTCCCGCGCGGTGATGGCGCGGCCGAGGTAGCTCTCGGACACCACGAACACCGTCGCCGCCGTGGCGATCGAGCTCAGTATCACGTACAAGATGTAGTAGCCGAGCATCATCACGGGGTGCTCCCGTCCGCCACCGGAAGCTTCGACGAAGATCTGGAGCAGGAGGGGGACGCTGTTGCACACGAGCACGATGGTCGCCAGCGCGCCGAAGTGGCGCCGATAGACCTGGAACGAGGCGTCGATGATCTCGCCGACGGACAGGGGACGCAGGGCAACGCCGGGCATGGGATGCTCCTGGTGGGCGGGGGTCCGGAGACGGGATGAAGTTTATGTTGGAGCGAAGCCATTAGCCATTTCAGCCGGGGAGCCCCGCGCCGCCGCATGACCGCTGCCTCCGACTACCGCCAGCACCTCGAGGTCGAGACCCCGGAGCACGTCGTGCTCGATCTCGAGATCGCCGGCGTGGGATCCCGGCTCCTCGCCGCCGTGGTGGACACGGCCATCCTGCTCGGCGTGGCCACGGCCGCCGCCATGCTGGTCGCGGTGCTCTCGAGCTACGGGATCCTGCCGCACGGGGGAGCCGGGGGCGCGTGGGTCGCGGCCCTGCTGGTGGGCGCGGGCTTCGCGCTCTGGAACGGATACTTCATCCTGTTCGAGGGGCTGCGCGGCGGCCAGACGCCCGGCAAGCGCTTCGCCGGCATCCGGGTGGTGCGGGACACGGGCCACCCCGTCACCATGGGGGCGGCGGTGATCCGGAACCTGCTCCGAATCGCCGATGCGCTCCCGCCGCCGTACCTCCTCGGCCTCGCTCTGGTGGCGTTCCACCCGCGCGCCAAGCGGCTGGGCGACCTGGTCGCCGGCACCGTCGTCGTGCGCGACCGCCCCTCGCCCGCGCCGCCCGGAGGAGCCGCAGCCACCGCTGAGGAGCCCGCGGCCGCCGTGCCGCTCGACGACGAGCGGTTCCGCCTGCTCGCCCGCTTCGCCAACCGGAGCGACCTGCCGCCGGCGGCACGCGACCGGATCGCGGCGTCCCTCGCGGGACGCTTCGCCGACCGGGCCCGGCCGCCGGGCGCGAGCCTGACGGAGTTCCTGCTCGACCTCCACGCCCGGGAGCTGGCGCGCCGCCGCGGCCGGCTGGCCGGGCGTGACGGCCTGGCAGAGCGCCTGGCCGCGCGGCAGGGCGAGCGCTGGGACGCGTTCCAGGCCCTGGCCGAGCGGGCGACCACCGCCGGACTCGACAGCTTTGCGCCGGACGAGCTGCCGGAGTTCGCCGCCCGGTACCGGGAGATCGCGGCGGACCTCGCCCGGGCGCGGACCTACCACGCCGACCCCGGAACGGTCGCGCGGCTCGAGCGCCTGGTCGCGGCCGGCCACAACGTGCTGTACCGGGAGGAGCAGCAGACCTGGCGCCGGCTGTGGACCGCCGTCTCGCGCGAGTTCCCCGCCGCGGTGATCGAGGCACGCTGGCAGGTGCTGCTGGCGTGGGCGCTGTTCACCGCACCGGCCCTCGGCGGCTACGCGCTGATGCGCGAGCGCCCGGCGTTGGCGAGCGAGCTGCTCCCGGAAGTCATGCTCCGCCGCGCGGAGGCCGGCCGCGCGCGGGCGGCGGAGGGCCGGAAATACGTGTCCGTGGACTGGAGCGGCCGCCCGCTCGCGGCGTCGTTCATCATCACGAACAACATCCGGGTCGCCATCGCCTGCTTCGCCGGCGGCATCTTCCTGGGCGTGGGCTCGCTGGTGCTGCTGGCATACAACGGGCTGGCGATGGGCACCTTCGCGGGTCATTTCGCGAATCAGGGCCTCCTGGGGTACCTGATGGAGTTCATCGTGGGGCACGGCGTGCTGGAGCTGTTCGCGATCTGGGTGTCGGGGGCGGCGGGGTTCCTGCTCGGCAAGTCCATCGTGGCCCCGGGCGACCGGTCCCGGACCGACGCGCTGGTCGCCAGCGGCCGCGTCGCGGTGCGCATGATGGGCGCCGTCGCGGTGCTGCTCGTCATCGCCGGATCGATCGAGGGGTTCCTCTCCGTGGGCGGCGAGGGGATCGCCGTCCGCGCGGCAGTCAGCGCGGCAAGCGTGGCATTCCTGGCCGGGTACCTCGCCCGGGGCGCCCGGTGGCGCCGCGGCTCACGTGTCGCGCAGCAGGGTGCGCATCCGGATCGCCAGCTTCTCGATCTCCCGTAGCCCGCCGAGCGTCTCGGCGTCGTAGCGCGCTTCGTTCAGCAGCATCAGCTGGACTTCCGCCAGCAGCGCGGACAGCGGGTTCGAAAGATCGTGCCGCAGCTTGCTGAGCCGATCCCCGTCGGTCATCGCGGGGGCTCAGTCGAGCGACCGGTACAGATCGCGGATATGATGATCCCGGAGATCCCGCACCGAGGTCCACAACTCGCCCTCCGAGACGGCGCAGAAGATCTCCGCCGTCTCCAGCTCCCGGCTCGAATCGGACTCGACGAACCGGAACCGGCCGCGCCAGGCGCCGTCGTCGGTCCGCCGGATGATGAGAGAGAGCTGGATGAGCTGGCCGGAGCAGAGGAAGGGATCGAGCCCATGCTGGACGGGCTCCCGGGGGTCCCGGGTCGGCGGGAGAACAGTGGTCTGCAAGGCCATCAAGCGGTGTCCTGACGGGTTTAGTGGAAGATAAGGCGGCTAACGGCCGAACGGCACCGGCACGAACGTCACGACGAACACCGCGACCGACGCCCACCCGATCCAGCGCCGGCCCGGCGGCACCGGCCGCGCGGGAGCGAGCACCGAAGGATGCGCCCACCCGCCGCCGCCCACGAAGAGTGCCACCGCCACCCACACGTACCAGTTCCAGGAGAGCTGCGCCAGCGCCAGCAGGGCCAGCAGCGTGACCAGTCCCACCGCCGCCTGGCGCCGGCCGAGGAGGCCGTAGAGCACGTGGCCCCCGTCGAGCTGGCTCAGGGGCAGCAGGTTGAGCCCGGTGACGAAGGCGCCGACCCAGCCGGCGAAGGCGGGCAGGCTCAGGTGAACGCTCGCGGCGCCGGGCAGGAAGAGGTGCCGGAACCCGGCGATCAGGAGCGAGTCGCCGAGTCCGACCGGCTCGCCCGCGAGCGTGACGAAGCTGCGCGCGGCCGCGAGGCCGGGCTCCACCGCTTGCGACGTGGCGAACCCCCAGGCGAGCACCCCGAGCGTCAGCACGAAGCCCGCGAGCGGACCCGCCGCGCCCACGTCCAGCAGCTGGCGGCGGTCGAGCACGGGCGAGCGGAGCCGGATGTAGGCGCCGAGGCTGCCGATCGGCGAAAGGTTAGGCGGAACCGGGAGGAAGTACGGCGGGGACGCGTCAATGGCGTAGCGCCGCGCGGCGAAGTAGTGGCCCAGCTCGTGAACCAGAAGGATGCCGAGCAGAGGCAGCGCGAACGACCACCCGGCGACGAGGTCGCGCCAGCCGCCGTTCCCGAGCTGCTCGAAGAACCTGACGCCGCCCAGCACGACCCCGGCGAGGCCCGGCGGCTCGGCGGGGGTCCAGCCGCCCGCCAGCACCGCCCCGGCGCCCAGGGCACAGACCACCGTGAGGGCGAACAAGGCGCCGTGCAGCAGCCAGCGCTCCCGGCGGGCGGTCCCCAGGGGACGGATCAGGACCAGATGGGTGCGCTCGTGGTCGGCCCAATAGTGCCGGCCGGGCCAGGCGGCGAGCGCCTGGGCCAGCGCGGGGGAGGGCCCCCGGTGCTCCGGGGCGACCAGGGCCTCGACGTACTCCCGGCCGCCCAGCGCGTGGGTGCGCCAGGCTTCGAAGGTGGCGGTGAGCGGCTCCACGGTCAGGCCTCTTGACGCCCCTTCCCGCGCGGTCTAAGTTGAAACGCTCCTGCGATCAAGTCATCTCCCCAGACCATCTCGAAGCACTCGCTCCGCAGGCCGCGGAGCTCGTCACCATACACCAACACCGCCCCTTGCACCGCCCCAACCCGTCGCGCCCGCCGGTCCGCCGTCCGGGCGTCCCCTGCGTGGAGTTCCGCCCGTGGATATCGCCGAGCTAAAACAGAAGTCCATCGCCGAGTTGCATCAGCTTGCCGAGCAGCTGAACATCACGAACTACTCCGGCCTCCGCAAGCAGGATCTGATCTTCCGGATCGAGCAGTCGCTGCTCGACCAGGACACGGTGATCCGCGGCGAGGGCGTGCTCGAGATCCTGCCCGAGGGCTACGGCTTCCTGCGCAGCCAGGACTGGAACTATCTCTACGGCCCGGACGACATCTACGTCTCCCCCAGCCAGATCAAGCGGTTCGACCTCCGCACCGGCGATACGGTCATGGGCCAGGTGCGCCCGCCCAAGGAAGGGGAGCGGTACCTCGCGCTGCTCAAGGTCGAGAGCGTCAACTTCGAGGAGCCGGAGAAGACCAAGCACCGGATCGCGTTCGACAACCTCAAGCCGCGCTATCCCGACCGCCGCATCCGGCTGGAGCGGAAGAACGGCGATCTCTCCATGCGGGTGGTGGACCTCCTCTCGCCGCTCGGCATGGGGCAGCGCGCCCTCATCGTGGCGCCGCCCAAGGCCGGCAAGACGATCCTCATGCAGAAGCTGGCCAACGCGATCAGCGAGAACCACCCCGAGATCGTCCTGATCGTGCTCCTGATCGACGAGCGGCCGGAGGAAGTGACCGACATGGAGGAGAACGTGAAGGCCGAGGTGATCTCCTCCACGTTCGACGAGCCGGCCGACCGCCACGTGCAGGTCGCCGACATGGTGATCGAGAAGGCCAAGCGGCTGGTGGAGCACGGCCGGGACGTGGTCATCCTGCTGGATTCGATCACCCGCCTCGCCCGCGCGCACAACGTCGTCGTGCCCCACTCGGGCAAGATCCTCTCCGGCGGCGTGGACGCCAACGCGCTGCAGAAGCCCAAGCGGTTCTTCGGCGCGGCCCGCAACATCGACAAGGGGGGCAGCCTCAGCATCATCGCCACCGCCCTGATCGACACCGGCAGCCGCATGGACGAGGTGATCTTCGAGGAGTTCAAGGGCACCGGCAACTCGGAGCTGGTGCTCGACCGCCGGCTCGCCGACCGGCGCATCTACCCCGCCATCGACATCCAGCGGACGTCCACCCGCAAGGAAGAGCTCCTGATGGACAAGGACGAGCTCAACCGGGTGTACCTCCTGCGCAACTTCCTGGCCGACATGCCGCCGGTCGAGGCGCTGGAGTTCCTGCTCGAGCGCATGAAGCGGACGAAGAACAACAAGGAGTTCTTCGCGACGATGGCCCAGTGACGTGCGGTGAGAGGTGAGAAGTGAGAAGCGAGAGGGGGGCTCCGGCGCCGGCCGGGCCCCTCTCTCCATCCCTCTTACCTCTCACCTCTCACTTCTTACCTTCCAGCATGATCCCCCCCCACGGCCGGATCCTTGCCATCGACTGGGGCGAGATCCGCATCGGCCTCGCCCTCAGCGACGAGCTCCAGATGCTGGCGTCGCCCCTCG
>Ga0187825_10000333_pt1 | contig 10926 bp, 10 predicted proteins | sample NC_wetland_sal_i_11_FD_132421 | JGI IMG/M metagenome (GOLD analysis project Ga0187825, IMG submission 132421) | Wetland sediment microbial communities from Neuse River Estuary, North Carolina, USA - SourceSoil_5 | ecosystem: Environmental > Aquatic > Freshwater > Wetlands > Sediment | place... | reverse complement strand
CGGCTATCCGGCGCACAATCTTGCAGCGCAAATCCTTTTCCGGCAGCAGGTGTTGCAGCGCGTCGGCTGCGCTCAGCGGAATGCTGCCCTTTACCAGCTCCAGAGAATCCATTTTCTTCCAGAAATGCACCGGATCACGCAGTTCCCCCAGGGCTATCCGGCGCAGCCAGTCGTTCTCCTCTTCGAGCACATAAGGCTGACCACCGTTTTTCATGCCTTCTATGTAGCCGTCCATTATGGCTTCGCAGGCCGACTTCTTGTTTATCCCGAGATGCTTTTCCTCGATTGCCACAGCGGCGCTGGCCGCCAGCCGAATCAGATCATTGGCATACGGCATCTCGTAGGCCTCGTCGAAATCATTGATTCCCCAGATGAGGCGGCCCTCGGCATCCCGCCAGGTCCCGAAATTCTCCACGTGCAGGTCGCCCACCGCGAGCACCTTCGGCGCTGTCACCAGATCGGAGCAGACTTCAGGCCAAACCTGCACCCAGCGGTAGAACGTAGCCCGCAGAAACATGAACAGGCTTTCCTTCATGTGCTGGTGCTTCAGGTCCAGATCAGGCTCCAGCACCTCCGTGTGCCGGCGGAGCCAGTCTTCGTATTTGCGGGTGGATTTGACGATATTCATGGCCGCCCAGGCCAGCGACAATAGAGCGGCGCTCAGGCGGAAGTCAAACAGTTCTCCGGAACTAGGGCCGCTCCGCCCGCTGGCCGCTACGGTTGCGAACCGCCTCCGGCTACAGGGAATGCCGGCCCAAACTGGGATGGCCGCCGAGCAACGGAGCAGGGCACGGCGCCGGCCGGCCGAGGATTTCCCGCACCGCCAGCTGGATGACGGCGCACAGTTCTCTGCTGTACTTGATTGGCCGCCGCTGCCGGAGCGCGGCTTTCGCCTCTTCTGCATTGAACCACGTGGGATTGCGAAGCGGTTCCTCCGGCGTGCCGGCGCGCCGCACTTCCAGCAGAAAAGCCTTTACCGCAAACTGGCGTACTCCACGTTTTTTCCAGAACACCCCCTTCGAGTGCAGGTAAACGTGAAAATGCGCCCGGTCAACAGCTCCAACTGCTCCCGCCTCTTCCAGCGCCTCATTGGCGGCAGCTTCGCTGGGCGAAAGGTGAGGCTCAATCCCTCCTTTGGGGAAGGTCCACCTTCCGCCATCAGTGTTCACCAGAAGAAATTCGATTCCTGAAGTACCCCGGCGGTAGCACACTGCGGCGACCTGGTACGGAAGCCTTGCGCTTAGTCGGTAGGATACGGCGCCCATCTCGCTGGTAATACTCAGCCTATGACTCCTATGTTGCGCCCAGGTAAAGCAATTGTGAATCTTTCATCAATTCCGCGGTGTTACTAAAGGTGGTGCCCCCGGACCTTCTTTTCTCGCCATTCATCAATCTGTAACACCAGTTGTGTATATAGAAAGCATGAATGCTCCGTGTTTCGACACGGTGATTCTTTCCGACCTCCACCTGGGCTCGGAAGTAAGCCGTGCCCAGGCCGCGCTGGCCATGCTGAAGGGAAATTCCTTTCGCCGCCTTATCCTCCTGGGAGACATCTTCTGTGATCTGAATTTCCGCCGCTTGAAGAAAGAGCACTGGCAGTTCCTTTCCTATATCCGCAAGCTTTCCAATCCCAAACGGGGCGTTGAAGTGGTGTGGGTGGAAGGCAACCACGACCAGGGGCTTTCCCAGGTCATGTCCCACCTGGTTGGGGTGGAGGTCTATCAGGAATACGAATGGAACTTTTGCGGCCTGCGCCATGTCGCCATCCACGGCCATCAGTTCGACCGCTTCACCATCAACAACGTCGTGCTTTCCCGCGCGCTCACAACTTTGTATCTCGCTGTGCAGAAGCTGGACTCGCGCCGCCAGGGCACGGTACGCCTGCTGGAGCGGCTGGACACCAGATGGTTGCGTTTAACCAGCAAGGTAGCCAATGGGGCTTTTGCGCACGCCAAAAACCGCAACGCGGAGCGCGTGTTTTGCGGACACACGCACGAACCTCTGCGGCTGAAAAACGGCGGCATCGAGTACTTCAATACCGGCTGCTGGACCCAGCCCAGGGCCACTTACGTCACCATTGATAAGGAAGGAGTACAAATCTGTGAATACCACGAGCGAATTGACCATAGTGATCCCGGCCAAGAACGAGGCCACCCTGCTGCCGAAGCTGCTGACCTCGCTTACGCGACAGGACTTCCCGCGGATGAGGAATACGAAAGTGTACCTGGCTGACGCCGGGTCTACCGACGGCACCCCGGAAATCGCCCGCGGCTTCGCGGCTCGGCTCAATCTTGAGGTCATTGCGGGCGGGCTGCCGGCCGCCGGCAGGAACAACGGCGCGCGGCTGGCGGTTACCCCCTACGTGCTCTTTATTGACGCTGATATCGAACTCGCCGACCCTACCCTCATCCGCCGCTCGCTGGACAAAATGCGGCGCCGCCAGCTGCATTGCCTGACCACGAATATCTCCTGCCCCCAGGGGAGTCCCCTCGACCGCCTGCTTTACTGGGGCAATAATCTGGTGCAGCACCTTTCCCGCCTCAACCGGCCCTTCAGCACCGGAATGTTCATGCTGTTTGACCGCGCCCGCTTTGAGCAGCTGGGCGGCTTCCACGAAGGGGCGTTGTTCGCGGAAGACTACATGCTTAGCAAGAAAGTGCAGCCAAAATGTTTCGGCATCGTGCGGGGCAGCGTCGTCACCACCAACCGGCGTTTCCGCAAAATGGGCCACTTCCGCATTGTGCGCCTGTTTCTGCGCACAGCCCTGAACACCTGGAACGACAGCTTCTTCCTGCGCGATCACAAATACTGGCATTCCGAAGCTTAGAACGTGGCCGGACCGCCCGCGCGCACGGGGGGCGTGCCGTATTTTTTCCAAAGGCTAACCTCCAGGCCATTCGCTTCCACTATGGCCTTGTACAGCCCCGCGCTTCCCCGCGCTCTGCGCTCCTGCGTCGCCGGGTTCATGGCATACAGGCCGAATTTTAGCCTCCAGCCTTCGCTCCACTCAAAATTGTCGGTCAGCGTCCAATGGAAATACCCGCGAATGTCCTGACCTTCGCCAATTAGGTCGTGCAGTTCCTTCACCGCATTCACGATCAACCAGGGTCGTATGTTGTCGGCGGAATCTGGCACACCGTTTTCCAGAATGTAGATGGGTTTCTTCAAACGCGAAGCCCGCTCAGCGGCGCAGCGAAGTGCGCGTGGGTAAGCTTCCCCGTACGCATTATCTGTCCCCTGATCGCCTTGCGGCGCCTCCGGCGGCACAAACGCGCGCCCAAACAGCTGCGACCCGTAGCTGGTATCGAACGCCACGTGGAAACGGCTATAAACGTTCAGACCCACGAAGTCACAGGTTCCCCGCGCCTGGGCCAGGTCGCCGTTGGCCAGCGAAAGAGGAAAGCCCATTCCTCCTTCCTCAATCACGCGCAGAAAGCTGTTGTTGAACAACTCTCCCGCCAGGCTGGCCACCAGCCGGTCCAGTTTTCCGCCGGAGCTGGCTGGCTGAAAAACAACATAGTTGTGCGCCCAGCCCACCTGAGCCGACTCTTGCAGTTGGTGGATGGTGTGGTACGCGCGGGCGTGTGCCCGTCCCATGCTGCTCAAAACTCGAACAGCGCTTAATAACTCCCCCTTGTGGCCAGGAGGGAATTCGCCCAGCACGTAGCCCAGGGCTGCATACACGTTGGGCTCATTGAAGGTGACCCAATCGCAACAAAAGTCGCCCAGCTCGCCCACAACTCTTTGTGTGAAGCGAGCAAACAGTTCTACCGCCCGCTTCCCCATGAATCCCCCCAGCCGTTCGAACCAGAGCGGATGGGAAAAATGGTGCAGGGAAACAAATGGCCGCATCCCGCGCTCGCGCAAGCCGGCTAACATGGCGCGGTACCTCGCGAACGCCTGCCCGTCCCACTGGCCTTCCTCGGGCTCGAGGCGGCTCCACTCCACGGACAGCCGCATGGCATTCAGTCCCAGGCCGCGAGCCAGGTCGAAGTCGCGTTCCGCATTCCGCCACCAGTCGCAGGCCTGACCGCAATGCTCTCCCGATTTGATCCGCCCTGCGGCTTCCCAGAGTGACCATTGGCTGTTGCCGTTATCTCCCTCCACCTGATGGGCCGAGGTCGAAACACCCCACAGGAAACCGGTCGGCATCGCCCATAGAGATGAGTCTGAGGGATGGCTTTCGTTAAGGCTGCGCGGTGGAGAAACCGTCATTGACCTCGCATTTTAAGCGACCTTGAGAGAATGGATAAGTTCAGCTCGCGAAGCCTCATCACTTGTTGCCGGCAAATTCGCGCACTCGGCCGGCTATCTGATCACGCACCCTCCGAAACGCCGCAAGCTTCTCTTCCTCCGAGCCGGCAACCGCCGCCGGATCATCCAGCCCCCAGTGCAGGTACGTATAGGCGCCGGGGAAGACCGGGCAGTGCTCCCGGGCGTTGTCACACACCGTGATCACATAGCCGACCGCCACGCCCAGGAACTCCCGCACATGCTTTGACTGCTGCCGGGAAATGTCAATGCCGGCCTCCCCCATCACCTCTACCGCAATAGGATGCAGGCCGCGGGGCGCAATGCCGGCGCTGAACACCTCAAAGCGCTCGCCCGCAATGTGTTTCAGCCAGCCTTCCGCCATTTGGCTGCGGGCTGCATTTCCCGTGCACAAAAACAAAACCTTCGGTTTCAGCATGGCCGGCATGAATGCAAACTCAGGTCAACTCGTCCATAGGCCCAGGCACGCCATCGCTTGTCGAGGTGCCGGCATAGAGGTACCGCTTGGGTGTAGCCGTTGCCTCCAACCCTTCAATCTGGACAACGCAGGATACGAACCCTCTATTACGACAATGTTTCTGGAATGTTAAATCCTGATGAATGTTCCGGAGTTGCCGGGCCACCGAACGAAGCGGCGGCCTGCACTCCCATGGCCGCACCCATGCCATGGTAATCTCCTTGCTCAATTTGAGAATATAAGAACAAAGTCACAATTTCTTAACAATCATCGTCTAGAATTCTTGCGGCCCTGGCCATGCGGCGCACCTCTCTGGAAAATCCCGCCTATTACCTCAACCGCGAAAGCTCGTGGATGGCATTCAACCGCCGCGTTTTGGAGGAAGCCGAGGATGAGCAGAATCCCTTGCTCGAACGCCTCAAGTTTCTTTCCATTACCGCCGGCAACCTGGATGAATTTTTTGAGGTGCGGGTCGCCTCCCTGCTGCAGCATCTCGAGGATGGTCACACGGAAGGCGGACCGGATGGCCTTACCCTGCTCGAGGAGCGCGACCTGATTGCCGCCGAAACCCACCGCTTCGTGGACGATCAGTATCGCTGCTGGAATGAGAAGCTGCGCGCCGCGCTCGCCGGCCAGGGCATCCGCGTGCTCGCTATGCACGAACTGAATGCCCGGGCCAGAGCGTTCGTTGAGGAGTACTGCGAGCGCGAGGTTGACCCGCTCCTTACTCCCATAACGGTGGACCCCGCCCACCCCTTCCCGCGGGTCATCAATAAGGCGCTTTGCGTGGCGCTGCTTCTCAAACGCCGGCGCCGCTCCGGACTGGTCTATATCGGCGTTGTGACCGTCCCGCGCGCGCTGCCTCGCCTCGTTCGGCTTCCGGCGGAAGATACCCACGACTACATCTTTCTCGCTGATCTGGTCACCCATCACGCGGTGCGCATGTACCGGGGCTACGAAATTCTCTCTTCGGCGGCCTTTCGCGTCACCAGGAACAGCAATCTGTACCTGCAGGAGGAGGAATCCCGCAGCCTGCTGGAGTCAGTGCGCACCGAGCTGCACAATCGGCGTAAGGGAGCCGCGGTGCGCCTGGAGATTGACGCCGACGCCGACCCCGAGATCGTAGAGCGCTTGCGCACCAACTTCGGGCTTGAACCCTATCAGGTCTTCTACACTCCGGGGCCGGTCAATCTTCACCGCCTGTTTAGCCTTTACGAGCAGGTGGAACGCCCTGATCTCAAGTACAAACCGTGCGTCGCCCGCGAATTGCACCTCACGGCTAAATCCCACGATCTGTTTGACGAGATCCGCCAGCGCGACATCCTTCTCCATCACCCTTACGATTCTTTCGAATCGGTGGTCTCCCTGATCGAGTCCGCCGTCGCTGACCCGCGAGTGGTCTCCATCAAGCAAACTCTCTACCGCACCTCCGAGCATTCCCTCATCGTCCCGGCGCTGGTTTCGGCGGCGGCTTCCGGAAAAGAGGTCACGGTGGTGGTGGAGTTGAAGGCGCGCTTCGACGAGGCCTCCAACATCCGCTGGGCCCGCGATTTGGAGGATGCCGGTGTCCAGGTGTTTCACGGCGTTGTCGGACTCAAGACCCACTGCAAGCTGGCTCTGCTGGTGCGCCACGATCCCGATGGCGTCACTCGCCGCTATGCCCATCTCGGCACAGGTAATTACAACGCAACCACCGCCCGCCTCTACACCGACCTCAGCCTGCTCACCGCCAATGAGCAGCTCACCGCGGCGGTGCACAATGTGTTTACCTACCTCACCGCCTACACCGAACACGCCCGGTACGACCCTCTGGCTGTGGCGCCCATCAACCTGGTGGAGCGCTGCCTGGAATTGATTGAGCGTGAAGCCGAGCACGCCCGCCAGGGGCGTCCGGCGCGCATTATCGCCAAGATGAACGGCCTGCTCGACAAGACTCTGATCACCGCTCTTTACCGCGCGTCTCAGGCCGGCGTCAGCATTGACCTGATTGTGCGCGGCATGTGCGGCTTGCGTCCGGGCGTGCGCGGCGTGAGCAACCGCATACGGGTGCGCAGCATTGTGGGACGATTCCTGGAACATAGCCGAATATTCTTCTTTGCCAATGGTGGGGAGGAACAGGTTTACGTCGGCAGTGCCGATTGGATGCCGCGCAACCTCTATGAGCGCGTCGAGGTCCTCTTCCCCGTTCAGGATCCGCCCCTGCGTCAGCGCTTGCGCCAGGAAATTCTGGAAGCCTACCTGGCCGACGACGTAAAAGCGCGCCTCCTGCGTTCCGACGGCACCTACGTGCGGGCGTGGCAAGCGGGCCGCTCCGGCCGCAAGCCGCTGACCCCCAGCTTTAACGCCCAGCAGTTCCTGGTTGAAGTTGCCGAAGGAAAGCGGACGGCGGGCGATATCCCCGAGCCACGCTCCTCAAGAAAGCAGCCGCGGCCCAAACTTCTGCTGCAAGCATAGAAAATTATGATCATCTACTTCCTGCGTCACGCCAGTGCCGGCCAGCATGTAAGCAATCCCAAGAAAGATGAGCATCGAGGTTTGGACGAGGAGGGCATTGAGCAATGCCGCCACATTGGGCGCGCTTTGGCGGCGATGGAGATCCAGGTGGATGCCATCGTTTCCAGCCCGCTCAAGCGAGCCGGTCAAACCGCGGCGCAGGTGGCCAATGAGATGGGCCACGAAGGCAAACTGCAGCTCGATCCCGCCCTGCGGCCTGAAGCCTCATACTCGCAATTTCGTGAGTTGCTTGCCCGCTATGCCAAGGCGGACGCCATCATGGTGGTGGGACACAATCCCAACTTGAGCGAGTTTCTGGGACGCCTGATCGCCCGCGGCGCCGGCCAGGCCGAGGTCATCCTCAAGAAAGGCGCCGTCGCTCAGGTGGACACCAAACGCAACAGCGCCGTCCTGCGCTGGTGCCTGACGCCCAGGGTGGTGGCAGCCATTCAGGCTATGGCAGCCGAAAGCTCGCGGCCAAAGACCTCGCGGAAGTAATTGCGCTCTCTTTCCAGAGCCCAGACCTCCAGTTCCACATCGCTGCCCCGCTTGGCAACCACCGTGAGCAGCACTTTTGAATCCCGCAGTTGCACGCGCAAGCTGCGGACCGCGTCGCGGCGGCCGAGGTTCAGTGCCCGGGCCAGCCGCAACAGCAGGCAGGCGCGGGCTACGTTGCGGCGCTCGTTGGAGGGAATGGCCTTCATCGGGCTGTCCGACGGCAGCGGCACGGAAGTGCCCAGGTATCGCGCTATGGCGGCAATCACCAGGCGCTGCTGCGGCGTATAGCCAAGAATGTCGGAGTGGGAAATTACATAATAGGAATGCCGGTAGCGCCCGTTGCGGTTGATGTACGTTCCCACCTCGTAGAGCATGGCTGCGGCCGAGAGCCATTCCTGGTATTCCTGCGGCAGGCCATGAAGCGGCCGCAACTTGCGAAAAAGCTCCACCGCGAAGTCCCGCACCTGCATGGCATGGTGCGGTTCCACCCCGTATTGCCGGGCGCAATGCAAAACCGATTCCCAGCGCTCCGTTGCAATCTGCTCCCGTGACTTGGCGCTGCGGCTGTAATCCGCCGCCATCTGTGCCAGCAACCCGTCCCGCAGTCCCAGCGGCGAATAGCGGAAGCTGCGCAGGCGGCAGCGCTCCAGCAGTTCGGCATACACCGCCGCCCCGGCAACGATAATTTCCGCCCGCCGGGGGCCGATTCCCTGAAAGCTCATGCGCTGTTCCAGGTTACGCCGCGCCAGCATGCGCGCCATGCGGGCCGCGGTTGCCGCGGAAACAAAGCTGGCGCCCTGATGCCCGCCCGCAGGGTAACGATTGGCCGCAACCGCCGCCAGCGCCGCCGCCGTCCCCGAGGTCGCGATCACGGCTTTAACCCGGGCATTGACAATGCGCTTTGCCGCCCGCCCAAGTTCCCGATCCACGAAGGCCCGCAGCCGTTCGAGTTCCTTCTTGCGTGGCGGATCATGCCCCAGAAATTCCCGCGTCAGCCGGACCGCCCCCAGCGGCAGGCTGAAAGTCTCCCGGATATGGCTTTGCGCGGAAATCGTCAGTTCGCAACTGCCCCCGCCCAGGTCCACCATCAGCACCGGCCAGGAGGTGATGCGAAGATTGGAAACCAGGCCCAGGTGGATCAGGCGGGCTTCTTCAGTTCCGGAGATGACCTCCACCTCCCACCCGGTGGACGAATAGACCCACTCCAGAAAACTCTTGCGGTTGCGCGCATTGCGCAATGCGCTGGTTGCGGCTACCCGAACCGCATCCACTCCAAGCTTCTGCGCGGCGCGGTGAAAGCGCCGCAGCACCTTCACCGTTTCCGCCATTGCGTCCGGGGACAACAGCCCGGTGCGGAACACCTGCTCGCCCAGGCGGGTGACCTGGCGGTCTTCATGGCTCACCTCTGCACGCCGGCCTTCCATGCGCGCGACCTTAAGCCGGACCGAATTAGCCCCGATGTCAACCGCCGCAAAGGTAGGCATAAGAAGCGATGTTGCCGGTGGGAATGGGATCAGGCGCTGGCCGCGCTGGCCAGGCTGCTTTCGCTGCTCGGCTGCGCTGTGTCAAATCTGGCGGGCTTCTTCCCGCCTCCCCGTTGCTGCATCTCCAGCAGCCTGGTCTTCGCCGCCTGGGTGACGTGCAGCGCTTCCACCAGCTTGGTGTGCCTGACGGCGCGCAGCGCCGTGATGATGGGCGCACTGGGCACGTTTGAAAACAGGGCCTCTGCCCGGGCGGCAAGAGTATCCCAATCGTGCCATTCGCCGACCGCGTCTTGAATCGTCTTCAGCTGCTGCACCACGGCCTGCGCCAGCGGTTGCTTGCCTTCCATTTCCGCAAGGTAACGGATTCGCTTACAGCGCAGACGGTACTGGTGCAGCACAGCTTCAGTCGCCTCGCCCTGCTCCCGCGCCAGCCGGGCGAACATGCGCAGGGCCTTGGCCGCGGGTTCGAGTTTGTTGTCACACAACTGCGAGTCTTTGGCCGCGCGACGAAGGCGCTTTCGCAGTTCCCGCAGGCTGTCTTTGTCGAACAAGGCGGCCAGCTTTTTTGCGTAGCGCCCGCGCTCCCCGGCTAGAGCGCTGAACAGCGTCCGCTTTTCGTCCCCATCCCGGCCGATCTTCAACGTGCGCAGGGCTGCCATCTGCACATCCAGATCCCGCACCCGGCCCGCGCGCTTGCGGATCTTTGCCAGCTGTTTCAGCAGCTTCCGTTCATTGCGATCCGGCTTGGGTACCAGCTCCTTGAACAGGGTTTCAATGCGCCGGGTGGTGGTGCGGAACTGGTGCACATGCTCCGGCTCAGGATCGGAAGTGAGCTTTCGTCCCAACTGGCTGAGCTTGCGAAATAAAGATTGGTTTCTTTTTTGATCAACAGACATGAGATACCGTGCGGCAATAAAAATCTTCCGTTGCCCGAGGAAGGTTATTCTACCACCCGCTGCAAGTGGCATCTCCCCACGCCCTGCGGGCAGTGTTGCGGGGACCAGGAAAGAAGGCGGGACCGTCAGGTTGGCGATTTGCAAGAGCCCGGTTGGCATCATGCGGCTGCGAGGAAGCCGAAGCCTCCCCGCTATCCCCGCATGGCCGACGACTGACTACTTCGATTCCGTGTGTGACACCCAACGCAACCCGAAAGAGTAGGTTGGGCTGTAGTATTCCCGCTGAATGGGAAACCGCTCTCCGCCTTGATAGAAGCCGAAAACCTCATTGTTGAGGTTGAGGAATGAGGCAATCACGCGCAACCCGCGACCGTTGGGAATGAGGTAGCTGACCTGCGCGTCTAATTGGGTGTGAGGGTAAAGATACACGTCGCCATTGGGCCCATTGATTCCGCCAGCGGCTCCGTCTTGATAGTTGTACGACCAGATGTAGGCATCATTGTGGGTCAGGCCCATGCGGGCGGAGATGCGCTTGCGATCATAGGTGAGATCCAGATTCCAGTTGTTGGGCGCCTGCCGGATGAGAGATGGATGGTCACTCCGGCCGAAACCTGCCGGGAAGCTGGCTCGCGACGTAGTGTAGCTGTAGTTGGCGCGGACGCCGGAGCCCTTCAGCAGCCCGGGCAGGAAGCGCAGTTGTTGCTCCCAGCTCATCTCGATTCCGCTTACATGGGCGTGGGGGCCGTTGATGGGCGCGTCTTCCACCGCTCCCGCGTATGGCGCAACAGTCCGCGTGGTTTGCACGGTGTAAATCGGGTCCGTCAGG
>Ga0187825_10000332_pt1 | contig 10935 bp, 9 predicted proteins | sample NC_wetland_sal_i_11_FD_132421 | JGI IMG/M metagenome (GOLD analysis project Ga0187825, IMG submission 132421) | Wetland sediment microbial communities from Neuse River Estuary, North Carolina, USA - SourceSoil_5 | ecosystem: Environmental > Aquatic > Freshwater > Wetlands > Sediment | place... | reverse complement strand
GTCCCGGCCGACGATCCCGCTGCTCTCGCCCGCGCGATCGAGCGCGCGCTCGCGGAGCCGGGCCTCGGTGCGGCGGGGCGCGAGCGCGCCCGGCGCGAGTTCTCGGTGGCGACGATGGCGGACCGGACGGCCGCGCTCTACAGCACCCTGCTCAGCGCGTCCTCGTAGAGCAGCTCGGTCCGCTCGGTGCAGAAGGACTGGAGGAAGCGCGAGAGCGCACGCCGGCGGCCCGCCTCGCCCATCGTGCGGGCGAGCGCCGGGTCGGACGCGATCCGCACGATCGCCTCCGCGAGCGGCTCCGCCTCGCCCGGAGGCACGAGCAGCCCGGTGACGCCGTCGCGCACGATCTCGCCGAGGCCGCCGATCGCGGCGGCGATGACGGGCCGCGCCCGCTCCATCGCCTCCAGGGCGACCATCCCGAAGCCCTCGCCCATCGAGGGGACGACGACGACTGCGGCGTTCTCGATCGCGCCCTGGATCGGCGTGACGTGCCCGAGGAACCGCACCGCGTCGCCGACGCCGAGCTCGCGCGCGAGCGCGCGCAGCGCCGGCTCGAGCGGGCCGCGGCCGGCGATCTCGAGCTCAAGCCCCGGCAGCTGCCGGCGGGCCTCGGCGAATGCGCGCAGGAGGACGATGTGACCCTTGATCGGGATGAGCCGGCCGACGCAGAGCAGGCGCGGCACGTCGCCGTCGTAGGGCTTCGGCTCGCCGTTCGGCTCGATCCCGTAGTGGACGATCTCGAAGCTCTCGCCGTCGAAGCCCTCCACCTCTTCGAGATAGCGCGCGAGGCCGCGCGAGATCGCGATCTCGACGTGCGCGAGGCTGGCGACCGCACGATCTGCGAGTCCGAAGTACGGCATCTCGCGGAACTCGTTGAAGCCGTGCTTCGTCGAGACGCGCACGGGGATGTGCGCGAACGTGCCCGCGAGCAGCCCGTACGTCTCCGCGTGGACGAGATGCGTGTGGAGGATCGCGGGCCGCTTGCGGACGAGATAGCCGACGAGCTGCGCGAACGCGATCGGGTCGACGTCCGCGCGCACGCGGATGGCGTCGAGCGGTACGCCGCGCGCCTCGAGCGCGCGGGCGAAGTCCCACGCGCCCGGTTCGTCCTCGTGCAGCATGAGCATGCGGATGTCCCAGCCGCGCTCTCGCAGCCGCGGCAGGAGCGCGAGCAGATGCGCCTCCGAGCCGGAGATGCCGGCGACCTTCTGCATGTGGATGACCGGGCCCGACTTCATGTCAGTGCGACGATTCTCTCCGCCCAGGTCTCCACGGAGTGCTGCGTTCGGACACGCTCGCGCAGCTCCTTCCCGATCGCGCCCCGCTCGTCGGCCCCGAGGCGGGCGAGCGCCTCGATGCGGTCGGCGAGCGTCTCCGGCCTGCCGCGCTCGAACGCGAGCGGCGGCTCGATCCCGGCGAGCAGCGCGTCGAAGGAGACGTCGGCGGCGAGGACGGGCCGGCAGGACGCGGCCGCCTCGAAGACGATCTTGTCGGGCGAGTTGAACGCGGACGCGACGACGTCGGCCCGCTCGTAGACGGACGGGACATCCGTGCGCGGCACCGGGCCGCCCACGGACGCGAACGCGCGGTATCCGTCGCGGCCGACGAGCTCCTCGAGCTCGCGCTTGTACTCCTCGAGAGCCGGTCCGCCCGTCGTGCCGAACAGGTCGATCCGCGCGGCGACGCCGCGCTCGCGGGCGATCCGCACTCCTTCGACGAGCTCGTCCAGGCGCTTCGCGCGCGAGTACCGGCCGAGCGACACGATCCGCAGCTCGGCGGCCGCGGGCGCGGGAGGCCGGCACGGGAACTCGCCCAGGTCGATGCCGTGGCCGATGGCGCGCAGCTTGCTCGTCCGCAGCGGGAACGAGCGGGCGTCGACGCTCAGGACGTCGGTGCAGAGGAAGGTCGCGAGCCGCAGCACGTTGTGCGCCTTCCAGTGCGTGTACCAGAGCATGAGCGGCACCCCCCGCGGCCGCACGAACGGCGAGGCGACGACGGCGTAGAGCGGGATCATGTGCGCGAGCACGCCGACCGGCCGGTCGCGCATCTCGGCTGCGATCGCGGCGGCGAACCGCGCCGCGCGCCGCGCACGGGAGCTCGAGCCGAACCTGCGAACGCGGCAGTTCTCGGGCAGCACCCCGTCGCGGCCACGGTCGCAGATGACGGCGACCTCGTCCACCGTGCGCGCGAGGGCGGCGATCTTCGCGCACGTGGCGCCGAGGTTCGGATCGTCGGGATCCACCACCTGCGTGATGAGCACGAGCTTGCGCATCAGAAGAAGTCCAGGTCCCCGAGGGTGAAGTGCCACGCCCGGCGATCGTGCGGGAGCGGTGGCGCGTCGTCACCGAGGCGCTTGCCGATGAAGCGGATCGTCCGCGGCGTCGGCACGAAGCCGTGCGCGAGGAAGCGCGCCTCCTCGCCGGGGTTCACCATCGCGACGGCGACCTGGGCGTCGACGTGCCGCAGCGCGGGCTCGAGCCCCCGTCCGTGCTCGCACACGATCGCCGACGAGAACCCGTGCCACCGTGCGTGCGTCACGACGACGGCGCCGCGCTGGGCGTACGCGCGGGGAGACTCCGCATAGCGCCAGCGGAGATAGGCGGCGTCGCGGACGACGTGATGGGCGGGCAGCTCCCGCGGCGGCAGGTCGACGGAGGTGGCCCGCACTCCCCCGTCCTTGCGGAGGCCCTTCGGCCGCACCCAGATGCGTAGCGATGTCAGGTCCTCCCAGCCGAGCTTCCCGACGAGGATGGGGCCCGCCATCGGGTTCGTGAAGCCGAGTGCCCACTGCGCGCCGGCGGCCGCGGCCTCACGCTCGTTGTGCAGTTCCAGCGTCGAGAAGACGCCGCGACCCCGGGCCGCCGGCGTCGTCACCGCGTGGACGGCGAAGGCGGCGAGGCCGTTGTCGAGGCGTGCGAACGACATCGCGAGCACGCCGAGCGGCGTGCCGTCCTCCTCGCGCGCGGCGTTGAGGATGCGCGGCCCGGCCGGGTTCCGGTCGAACCACCAGTCGAACTCCTCCTCGCTCATCGCGGCCCCGTACGTCTCCTGCATGAGCGCGAGGAACTCGTCGCGCCCCGCCGGCTCGACGATCACCGCGATGCCGTGCCGAGCGCGGCGTTGAACAGGCGGCGCGCGTGCGTTCCGGTCACGGTGTCCTTCACGGAGATGAGGTCGCACGCGCCGGCGAGGACGAGCTCGAACGTCCGGTGCGAGTACGGCTCGACGTTGTAGCGGCGAAGCTGCAGCGGGTCGCTGGTCGGCCCGTTCGCGCCCGAGACGGCGGTGAACGCGATGTCGTAGCCCGCCTGCTTCACGAGGCTCGGATGGACCGGCTTGTAGTCCGCCTCCGATCCCTTGACGTACGAGAACGCGCGGATGCGGCGTTCGAGCCGCTCTTCCAGCTTCAGCTTCGAGATCGCGATCTCGCGCGCGGCCTCGTCGATCTCCAGCTCGGCGAGCGGCTTGTGGCTGATCCCGTGCGACTCGATGCGCACGCCGTAGCGCTCGAGCTCGCGGATCTCGTCCCAGTCGACCGTCGGGTTGTGGACGCCGTGCGCGGCGAGATACCGCTCGTGCGGCAAAGGCTGCGTGTCTCCGACGTAGGCGATCGGGACGAACTGCACCGCCGGATAGCCGTGCCGCTGCAGCACGGGCGCCGCGTTGACGAGGTTGTCGCGATAGCCGTCGTCGAAGGTGATGAGGACGGCCCCCTCGGGAAGCGGCTCACCCGCGCCGTAGTGGGCGAGCACCGCGTCGAGATCGACGACCCGGTAGCCGAGCTCGCGCAGCTCGGCCATCTGCTCGTCGAACAGCGACACCGGCATCGACATCCGGTTGTTCGGCAGGTCGTTGACCTTGTGGTACATGAGCACGCGCAGCGTGCGGGCGTCCCCGTCGACGGCGCCGATGCCCGACGCCACCTCGCCGATCGCGCGGTAGACGGAGTTCTTCAGGACCTGCTTGACCTGTTCGCGCAGCACCGGCACGGGCTCAGCGTAGCCCGTCGATCAGCGCCCTCACTCGGGCCGCGTACTCGGCCGGCGGCGGCGTCAGCGCCTCGCCCTTGCGGCGCGCGGCGGCTCCGAGCCGCTCGGCCTCGGTCCGGTCGCCGAGCACGCGGACGAGCGCGTCGGCGAGCCCGGCGGCGTCGCCCGGCTTCACGAGCAGCCCGTCGGATCCGTGCTCGACGAGGTCCGGGATACCGCCTGCGTCGCCGCCGACGACGGAGCGTCCGCGGCACATCGCCTCGATCACGACCCGGCCGAGCCCTTCCGCGCGCGAGGGCAGGCAGAGGAGCCATGCGTCGTCCAGCGCCGCCGCGACGCCGGCGGCGTCGAGCGACTGCGTCCACGTGAGCCCGCGCGCGAGCGAGGCGAGCGTGCCGCGGCCGACGACGTGCAGCTCGGCATTCGGAACGGCGGCGAGGACGCGCGGCCACGCTTCCACGAGCGTGTCGAACCCCTTGTAGCGCTCGAGCACGCCGACGAAGAGCGCGCGCGGCCGCTCGGGCAGCGCCGCGGGCGGCCCGGCGAGGAAGACGTCGCGGTCGACGAAGGGCGGGAACTCACCGGCCGGCTCGCGGCCGAGTCGCCGAACGGCAGCGCTCGTGAACGGCGACAGCGTGCGGACGGCGTCGGCCTCGCGCACGGCGACGATGCCGAGCGCGTCGTTCAGCGGGTTGAGGAGGCGGCGCGCCGGCGAGCCGTAGAGGCGGGTGGCCGCGCGCCAGTCGCCCTGGACGTCGAGCACGAGCTTCGTGCGCACGCCGGCGAGCCGCCGCGCGACGAGAAACGCGGCCGCCTCGTGCACGCCCTGCACGTTCGCGGCGTCGGGGCGGAACGCGCGCAGCTCGCGCGCGATGCGGAAGGGAAGCCGCGCGTAGTAGAGCGGGCCGTCCAGCAGCACCGCGGGCGGCGCGAGGTTCATGCGCTCGTTCCTCGCCGGCGAGCCCGGCTGCGCGGCCGCAACGATCCGGTAGTCGAGGAGCTCGCCGACCGCGTCCCACTTCCGCCGCTGCGTCCCGTCGAGCGGCAGCCGGAAGCGCTCGCGGGAGACGAAGAGGACGCGCGGCTTCACCGCCGCACCGCCGCGAGGACGGAGTCCGCCCAGTGGTCGACGGAGTGCTCCGCCTCGACGCGGGCGCGCAGGATCTGCCGCTCGGCGGTGGACAGCCCGGCCGCGGCCCGGACGGCCGACGCGAGCCCGGCGGGATCGCCGTCGACGAAGCGAAGCTCGGGCGGCAGAAGGCCGTCGAAGACGGGCGAGGCGGCGACGACGGGCACGCACGCGGCGAGCGCCTCGAGGACGACCTTGTCCGCGCTCGCGCCGTGCGTGGCGTTGACGACCACGTCTGCGTCGGCAAAGAGACGAGGCACCTCGCCGCGCGGGACCGCGTCGAGGAGATGCACGCGCTCTCCGAGACCGAGCTCGCGTACCAGCGCGTCGAGCCGCGCGCGGACGTGCGCGTCGTTCGGCGTCGCCTCCTCCCCGCACACCGTGAGCTCGGAGCCGCGCAGCGCGGGCAGCGCGCGAATCGCCACGTCGTGCCCTTTCACTTCGGAGTAGCGGCCGAGCGAGAGCAGTCGCAGGCCCTCCCGTTGCGGCCGCTCGGCACACGTGAAGAGGCCGGTCTCGATCCCGTGGCCGATCGCACGCACCTTCGGCGACGCGAGCGGGACGCTGCGGCTGTCGACGGTGAGGATCGCGTCCACCACGCGCGCGGCGCGGCCGAGGTTGGCGCCGCCGCGCTGCTGCGTGAACCAGAGGAGGACCGGGACGCCGAGCGGCCGCAGCAGCGGCGCTGCGAGGAGCGCGTAGATCGGAGACATGTGCGCGAGCAACGCCGCCGGCCGGCCGCGCGCGAGCTCTCTCGCCAGCTCGAGCTCGAATCGCGCTCCGCGCAGCGCCTGCGCCGGCGCGGCGTAGCTCCGCGCGCGCACGTTCGACGGTAGATCGCCGGCGGTCGAGGACGCGAACACGACGAGCTCGTCGACGCGCGCGGCGAGCGCCCGCACCATCCCTTCGGCGGCGCCGAGCGTCGGATGCGCGGCGTCGAGCTGCTGCGTGACGAAGATCATCTTCATCGGCCGGCGACCTCGTCGACGAGCTCTCGCATCCGCCGCGCGAACTGCTCCGGCGTCTGCAGCCAGCGCGCGGAATCCGCGTGCGCCGCGTCGCCGAGGGACTGCGCGAGATCGCGGTCGGACAGCATGCGCACGAGCGCGTCCGCGAGTGCATGCGCGTCGTCGGGCGGCGCGAGGAGGCCGTTGACGCCGTCCTCGACGATGTCCGGGATGCCGCCCGCGCGCGCGCCGACGACCGCTCGGCCGCGCGCGAACGCCTCCATCGCAACACGGGGAAGCCCTTCCGAGAACGACGGCAGGAACAACGTCCACGCCTCGTCGAGCGCGGCGGCGACGGCCTGCGACGGCAGCCGCTCGTCCCAGGACACGCGGCCGGGGAAGTCGCGCACGAGCCGCTCGGCGACCGGCCGCTCGCGCCCGGACCCGCTGACGAGGTGCAGCGTCGCTTCCGGGACACGCTCGGCGGCGAGCCGCCACGCCGCATCGAGCCCGTGCACGTTCTTGTACCGCTCGAGCACGCCGACGAAGAGCGCGCGCGGTGCGGCCGGCAGCGGCGCCGGCGGCGACTGCGTGAACGCCGAGGCGTCGGAGTAGGTCGTGAAGGTCGCGGCGGGCTCGACGCCGAGCGCGCGGACGAGCGAGGTCGTGAACGGGCCGACCGTGCGGACGGCGTCGGCACGTCGAACCGCGTCGCGCGCCACCGTCCTGCTCGCGGGCTCGGTGAGCCGCCGCAGCGGCGACCCGTAGAGGCGCGTTGCCGTCTCCCAGTCGCCGTGCACCTCGAGCAGGACGCGGGCGGGGACGCGCGCGAGAGCGCGGCCGGCGATGGCCGCCCCGGCCTCGTACGGGCTCTGCGCGACGATCACCGCCGGGCGGAACGCGCGCAGCTCCCGCGCGACGTGCAGCGGCAGCGAGAGGTAGAACGCGGGCGACCGCGCGGGAACGAGACGAAAGCGGTCGTCGCCGCCGTCCGTTCCCGTCGCGAGGACGCGGAGCTCGAGCTCGTTCGCGAGCGCGTCCCACTTCCGCGCCAGCTGAGCGTCGAGCGGAAGCCGGTACCGCGTCCGGCCGACGAAGAGCACGCGGGGCTTCATCGAATCGCGTCCGCGAGGGCCTGCTCGATGCGGGCGAAGACGACGTCGCGGTCGTACGCGCGAACGGATTCCGCGGCGCGGGCCTGCAACCGCGCCCGCAGCTCGTCGTCTGCGAAGAAGCGGCGGACCGCGTCCGCGAGCGCGTCCGGATCGCCCGGCGGGACGAGCAGACCGTTCTCGCCGTCGGCGACCACCTCCGAGACGCCGCCGACGCGCGTCGCGATCACCGGCGTGCCGGCCGCGAGCGCCTCGACGACCGTGTGCGGGAAGTTCTCCCAGATCGACGAGAGGATCGACGCGTCGGCTGCGCGGAAGAGCTCGAGCACGCGTTCGCGCGGCTGCGCGCCGATGAAACGGACGCGCGGGCCGGCGAGCGCCTCGAGGCGCGCCCGCTCCTCCCCTTCTCCCGCGACGACGAGCGAGATGCCGTCGACCGCGGCGACGGCGGCGAGGGCGACGTCGAGCGCCTTCTGCGGCCCGAGCCGGCCCGCGAACGCGAGCGTGTCGCCGTTCATGCCGAAGCTCGCGCGCAGCTCCTCGCGCGGGCGGAGCTCCGGCACGCGCGGCGCCGGGTTCGGGAGGACGCTCACGCGCTCGGCGGGGACACCCCATTCGACCGCGAGCTTTCGCAAATAGTCGCTCGGGCAGAACACATGGGCGGCGCGGCGCAGTTCGACGTCCCGCGCGAGCCGCAGCGCGGCGATGCGCAGACCGCTGCCGCGCTGGAACTCGTCGACGTCGCCGGCGACGACGCCTCTGCGGCGCGCGCGCTCGAAGGCGGGGTCGGCGGTGAGCTTGACGACGTACGGCTTCCGCGCCGCGGTCGCGCCGGCGAAGCTCCGGCCGAACATCCCCGTCGTGTAGACGACGTCCGCGTCGCGCGCGCGGCGATGCACGAGCGCCGCGCCGCGGAGGTGCCTGACACCGGGACGGAGGGAGCGCGGGACCGCGCTCACGCGATACGCGCGCTGTTCCGGCGGCACGTCCGCGGTCGTCACGACCTCCACGTGGTGGCCTCGCTCGTGGAGGAAGTCCGCCACCTCGGGCGCGTGGCTCGCAGGGCCGCCGACGTCCGGCGGCCAGATCCCGCTGACGACGACGACGTTCACGTCGACAGCCCGACGATCTCCGGCTCGAGCGGCGTCGCCGCCTGCGGCGGCGGCTCGCGGCGGATGCGCGCGTATAGCACCGCCCACGTCAGCGCGAACACGACGCTCGAGACGAGCACCGCGGCGGCGGCGCCGCTCGCGCCCCAGATCCAGCCGAGCGCGACCACGAGCGGGATGAGCACGAGAGTCTCGATCCCGTGCGTCCAGATGCGCAGGTTCGGCCTGCCGACCGTGACGGCGAACGACTTCGACCAGCCGACGACGAACTGCGCCGCGCCGGCGGCGACGATGATCCGCGCGGCGTTCACCGCGCCGAGGTTCTTCGACTCGAACAGGATACGCACGATCTGCGGCATGAACACGAGCAGGAGCGGCAGCAGGACGACGCCGCCCGCAGCGGCGGCGATGGTGTACCGGCGGACGCCGGCGAAGACGCGATCGCTCCGCCCGCGTTCCCAGTCGCGCGTCTGGTCGGCGAGCAGCACCAGGCGAATCGGCGCGGAGACGGCGTTGAACCCCGTCTGCGGCGCCTGCGCGACGCGGAAGTAGCCGACCTGCGTCGCCGACGAGACCGTGCCGAGCAGCATCGGCGTGAGGGTGCCGCGCAGCGACACGACGCCCGTCGCGGCGCTCGACTGCGCGATGAAGCTGAGGATCTCGCGCGCGTCCTCCCCGAGAGGACGGGGCTCGCGCCGCGGGAAGCGGCGGAACGCGAGGATGCCCGCCACCGAGACGGCGGCGCTCGCGGCGACCTGTGCAAGCACGATCGCGGTGATCGTCCACGTCAGGCCGTAGTGCGCGCCGGCCGCGACCGCAGCGAGGCGCAGAGCCATCGACACCATGAGGAAGGCGCCGCGGATGTCGTAGCGGCCGCGCAGCATCAGTGCGACCGCGGCCATTCCCTCCGGCGACTGGGCGAGCGGGATGAGCGCAGCGATCGCGAGCGGCGTCCGGAGCTCCGAGTGGTGGAAGACGGCGCCGCTCGCGAACGCGAGCCCGACGAGGGCACCTCCGGCGAGAACCGCTCCGGTGCCCTTGAAGACGAACGTGCGCCGGAAGAGCCGCCGGAGCCGGCCCCAGTCCTCGCGCGCGATGTACCGAAAGCCGAACTTGATGAGCGCCTCCTCGATCGTGAGGTCGAGAAGCGTCTGGAAGAAGCCGGCCGAGGAGATGACGAGCGTGTACAGGCCGAGCTCCGCGGTCGAGAAGATCCTGGCGGCGACGAGCGTCGCGAGGAACCCGAGGACGATCGACGAGTACGTGCCCGCCGCGGCACCGGCCCGGCGTCGGAGGACGGAGCCGTCCATCTGGGCGCCAGTGTAGTGAGGCCCTCAGCGGCCCCCGCACTACACTCGGCGTCGTGCGCCCGCCCGCTGCAGTCGTGTCGCGAGGACAGGTGCTCGCGCTCCCTCGTGACATCTCGGCCGGCGCGCTCGTCCTCGCGGCGACGCTTCCCATCGTCTTTCTCCACCTGAACTACCAGCCGTCGTTCAGAGCCGGGCCGGCGACGGTGAAGCTCTCCGACCTGATGGTGCTCGCGACGGCGCTCGCCGCCGTCGGCGCCGTCCGCGCGCGCGGGCTCGCACCGCTGCGCCCTGGGCTGCCCGTGTGGATCGCGGCGGTTCTCTTCCTGCTCTGGATCGCGGCCGCGACGTTCTTCCCGGGGCACGGCTACCCGTTCCGCACGCACGCGGTCACCGCCGGGGAGTTCGCCGAGTACGCGCTGCTCGCGCCGTCCGTCCCGCTCCTCGTGCGGCGACGCGCGGACGCGGTGCTCGTGCTCGGGACGCTCGTCGCCTGGTCGGTCGCGGCCACCGTCGTCGGCGTGCTCCAGTGGGTCGGGTGGAACATCGCGTCGGGCTGGGGCCAGGGGCACCGCGAGCCGTCGTTCCTCGGCACGCAGGACTTCGCCGCGTTCTCCGGGATGGTGCTCGGGCTCGGCGTCGTCTCGCTCCTGTGGGGCGTGCACGGCCGGCTCCGCACGGGCGCGTGGGTCGCGGTCGTCTCCGGCATCGTCGGGTTCGCGATCGGCGGGGCGACGTCGGGCGTCATCGGGCTCGTCCCGGCCGCTGCGATCGCTGTGTTCGTCGTCGCGCGGCGCGGGCTCCTGCGCCGCAGCGCGTTCATCGCCGCCGCAGCCGCGACGGCGGTCGCCTCGCTCGGCGTCCTCGTCTACCGGTCCGGCGACTACGGGCAGTTCTTCAGCTTCCTCGGCGTGCGCCACGAGAATGCTGCAGCCGCGAACAACATCCAGACGTACCCGCAGCACACACTGCTCGCGTACATCGGGCTGCGCATCTGGCGGCGCCATCCCGTCACCGGCGCCGGCTTCGAGGCGTCGAACGACTACGCGATGTACGGCCGCGAGCTTCCCGCTGCGCACAGGCGCTTCCCGAACGTCGCGCCGAGCTCGTTCCCGAACGCGCACCGCTCCTACGGCGTGCAGGACCTCTACGTCCAGGTGCTCGCCGACCTCGGCGTGATCGGGCTCGCGCTGCTCGCGACGCTCTTCGTCGCCGGCGTCTGGCCGCCGTTCACGGCCGCGCTGCGCGCACCCGCCGCAGCGGCCTTCCCCGCGTTGCTCGGCGTCTTCTGGATCGTGCTCTCCGCCGGCCTGTGGAGCGCGCAAGGCATGATCGCCGGCAT
>Ga0187825_10000331_pt1 | contig 10947 bp, 7 predicted proteins | sample NC_wetland_sal_i_11_FD_132421 | JGI IMG/M metagenome (GOLD analysis project Ga0187825, IMG submission 132421) | Wetland sediment microbial communities from Neuse River Estuary, North Carolina, USA - SourceSoil_5 | ecosystem: Environmental > Aquatic > Freshwater > Wetlands > Sediment | place... | reverse complement strand
GACCGACTACTTCGAGCCGTCCGCGAACCAGCTCGCGAATCGCGTCCTCTCGCGTCCACGACTTCGCCTGCTCTCGTTCGGGTGCGACGAGCGCGGGCTCGCACGGCGCGCCGGGATAGACGGCGGCCAGCATCGGCAGACGCTCAACGGCCACCCAGAATCCTGGCCCGCCGCTCAGTACGGTCGCCCGTCGCGACAGCACGAGCTGCTCGAACAGCCCCTGCCAATCCGCATTCTTCAATCCAAATTCCGCAATCGGGATCGCCCCCACCACGAGCAGCGCATCGTGCAGCTCGTCGACGTTCGTCGCTTCGGGCCATGCCTCTTCCCGCACGCGCTCGATCGCCGCGGTGTCGAGCTTGCCGAACTCCTCGGCGGTCTTCTGGTCGAGGGAGCGGCGCGTCGCCACCGCCTGGGTGCGGCGCTCCTCGAGCGGTGCGTCGTCGAGGAACGCATACGGCTTGGCGTTCAGGATCTCGTGGGCGATGGGGGACGGCTCGGTGGTGTCGCGCGCCACCAGCGTGAACCGCCCGGCGCTGATCCCCTCGAGCACGCGGACCAGTCCCGCGAGGTCCATCGCCTCGGTGAGGCAGTCGGCGATGGTCTGGTGAATCAGCGGATGGTCGGGGATCTCGCGGTCGCCCACCAGATTCTCGGGGCAGGCGAGCTGGTCGGGGAAGACTGCCGCCGACAGATCTTCCGCTTCCATGCGCTGCAAGGGCGTCGGGACCTTGCGGCCGCCGCGGAACCGCAGCACGGCGAGGGCTCGCGTGGCGTTCCAGCGCCAGCGGCTCTGGAACATCGGGGCATCGAGCATCGCCTGGATCAGGAGATCGCGCACGGTGACGGCGTTGAGATACTGGAACACGCTCTCCAGCGGGAAGCTGTGATGCGGCCCGAGGGAAATGACGATCGCCTCGTCGTTCGCCGCCGCCTGCAGCTCGAAGTTGAACGAGCGGCAGAAGCGCTTGCGCAGGCTCAACCCCCACGCCTTGTTGATGCGCGCGCCGAAGGGGGCGTGCAGCACGAGCTGCATCCCGCCCGCTTCGTCGAAGAAGCGCTCGAGGACGAGGGTCTCCTGACTGGGGACGACGCCGAGCACCTGTTTCGTGGCGGCGAGATACTCGACCATGAGCGATGCCGCGGCTGCGACGACGCCGGTCGCCTCGACGAGCCAGTCGCGCGCCGCCACGGGATCGCTCAGGCGCCGTTCGATATCCTGGCGCAGGCGCGACACCTCCACCGACAGCTCGTCGGTGCGGGACGGCGCCTCACCCAGCCAGAAGGGGAGCGACGGCGGTTGGCCGTTGGCGTCGGCCACGCGCACCTGCCCTGATTCCACCTTGAGGATCAGGTACGAGGCGTTCCCCAGCTGGAAGATGTCGCCGGGGGCGCTCTCGATCGCGAAGTCTTCGTTCAGGGTGCCGACGAACGTTTCGGTCGGCTCGAGCACCACGCGATAGTCGCCCAGGTCGGGGATGGCGCCGCCGGACGTGATGGCCGCGAGGCGCGCCCCGCGCCGCGCCCGCAGGCGATGATGGACGCCGTCGTAGTGCAGATACGCGGCCCGGCGCCCGCGCTTCGTGGTGAAACCCTCCGACAGCATCCGTACCACGTCGTCGAAATCCTTGCGGGCGAGGTCGCGGTAGGGATACGCCCGGCGCGCAAACGCGAACAGCGCGTCCTCTTCCCATTCCTCGCACGCCACCGCGGCGACGAGTTGCTGGGCCAGGATGTCGAGCGGCTGCTCGGGAATGATCAGCCGGTCGAGTTTGCGCTCGCGCGCGGCGCGCAGCAGCGCGGTGCACTCGATCAGCTCGTCGCGCGACAGCGGGAAGATGCGCCCCTTGGGCACCGCGCTGAGGCGGTGGCCCGAGCGTCCCACGCGCTGCAGCAGCGTCGCGATCGAGCGCGGCGTCCCGATCTGGATGACGAGGTCCACCGCGCCGATGTCGATGCCCAGCTCGAGCGATGCCGTCGCGACCAGCGCCTTGAGCTGGCCGTTCTTGAGGCGGGTCTCCGCCTCGAGCCGCTTGTCACGCGACAGGCTGCCGTGATGCGAGGTGACCTGATCGGCGCCGAGGCGCTCGGAGAGCTGCATCGTGAGCCGCTCGCACAGCCGCCGCGTGTTGACGAAGACGAGGGTCGTCTTGTGCTCGTTGATGAGCGCCGTGATGCGGTCATCGACCTCCTCCCACACCTCGGCCGGCATCACGGCTTCGAGGGGCGAGGAGGGGATCTCGATCGCCAGATCGATCTCGCGCGCGTGGCCTACGTCGACGATGGCGGGGAGGGGCCGCTCGGCGCCGACGAGGAAATGCGCGATGTCCGCGATCGGCTTCTGCGTCGCAGACAGCCCGATGCGCTGCAGCGGGCGTCCCGTCAACGCCGCCAGCCGCTCGAGCGAGAGCGAGAGGTGGCTGCCCCGCTTGTCGCGCGCCACGGCGTGGATTTCGTCCACGATCACCGTCCGCACCGATCGCAGCATCTCGCGCGCCCGTTCCGACGTGAGCACGAGGTAGAGCGATTCAGGGGTGGTCACGAGGATATGCGGCGGCCGCTTCACCATCGCCTGGCGGTCCGCCGGTGCGGTATCCCCCGTGCGCAGCAGCACCCGCACGTCGACGTCGGCCTGATTCTCCGCGGCGAGGGCGCGGCGGATTTCGTCGAGCGGCTCCGACAGGTTCTTCTGGACGTCGTTGGAGAGGGCCTTGAGGGGGGAGACGTAGACGACCTGGATGCCGTCGGTCAGTGTGCCGTCGAGTCCCTGGCGAACGAGATCGTCGATCGCAGCGAGGAAGGCGGCGAAGGTTTTCCCCGAACCCGTCGGCGCGGCGATCAGGACGTCCTGGCCGGCCTGAATCAGCGGCCACGCCAGCTGCTGCGGCTCCGTCGGCTGGCGGAAGCGATCGCTGAACCAGCGGTCCACGACGGGATGAAACCGCGCCACGTTCACGAGCCCGCCAGCGCGGCGTCGAGGGTGGTGCCGCGCATCGCTGCGATGCGCTCCACCGTCTCACCGATCTTGTTGTTGGGCGTGGATGCGCCGGCGGTGATGCCGAGGGTGATGCGGCCGGCCGGCAGCCAGTGGTCGCGCCGCTCCTCTTCCCGCTTGCCGACCGCGAGGAAGCGGATGCTGCCGCTTGCGGGGTCGATGCACTGCGCGTCCTCGATGTGGTACGTCGGGACGGTGGCCGCGCAGATCGCGGCGAGATGGGTCGTGTTACTCGAGTTGTATCCGCCGATCACCACCATCACATCGAGCGGCTCCGCGATCAGCTTGAGCACCGCGTCCTGGCGGTCCTGGGTCGCCGAGCAGATCGTGTCGAAGGTGCGGAAATGGCCGGCCACCTCCGCCTCGCCCCAGCGCCGGGCCATGCTCGCGCCCAGCTCCTGCGCGATGGCGAGCGACTCGTTCGACAGCATCGTCGTCTGGTTCGCGACGCCCACCTTCACGAGGTCGGTGTCGGGATCGAACCCCGGCGAGGTAGCGTGGGCGAAGCTCTGCAGCAGCGCCTCGCGGTCGCCCTGCCCTTCGATGTAGGCGCACACCAGCTTGGCCTCGTCCATGTGGCGGACGATGATGTACTTCCCGCGTGGAAACTTCGTCACCTGGCTCGCGGTCGCTTTGGTTTCTTCGTGGAAGAACTTCCCGTGGATCACGGCGGTATAGCCATCACGCGCGTAGGATTCAACCCGCTTCCAGACGTTGAGCACCGATCCGCACGTCGTGTCCACCAGCACGCAGCCGATCTGCCGCAGCCGCTCGAAGTCGTGTACGGTGACGCCGAACGCCGGGAGGATGACGACGTCGCCGGACGTGACAGCGCTGAAGTCGAATGCCCCGTCCGGGCCACGAAACAGAAACTCCACGCCCATGCCCCGCAGCTTGGAGTTCACGTGCGGATTATGAATGATTTCGCCGACGAGGAGCGTGCGGCGGTCCGGGAATTTGGTGCGTGCCTCGTAGGCGTACTCGACGGCGCGATCGACGCCGTAGCAGAACCCGAACTCGCGGGCCAGCCGGATGGTCAGGTCGCCGACGCTCAGCCTAAAGCCCTGCTCGCGGATCGCTTCCACCACGCGACTGTGATAGTCGGCGGTGAGGGCGCCCTCGATCTCGTCCTTGAGGCCGAACCCTTTGCGGAAATACGTCTGCTCCACACCGTCAATCTAACGGCGTGCAGCCCCCAGTGCGTATCGCATCGACCACGCGCTGAATCTGCCAGCCGTCGCGGATCGTGGCGGGCTCGCCCGTCGTGGGCCCGCCGCCGATCGTCCCGGCCAGATCGCGCATCAGGCGAACGAACGACCGCGCCCACATGTTGTTGACGGCGGTCTTCCCCGACAGGTCGTCGGGGACGCTGATGTCCTCGAGCGGCCCTCCCGGTTTGCCGATTTCGAGCCGGGTTTCGCCGCTCAGGACGATGGTGCCTTCGGTCCCCGAGATCTGGGCGAAATGCCCCGGGCCGTGCTGCGCGACGACCGATAACGTGAGGGTGACGATGACCCCTCCGGCGAGCGTGAGCACAGCGCTCGCGAACTCGTCCGCGGTCGCGGGGCGCAGCGTGCCCGCGGCATCGACGCGCTCACGCACGAACGTCTGCGCGCGTCCCGCCACCTGCACTACCTCACGCCCGGTCCAGAACCGGCACAGGTCGATGAGGTGCGACCCGACGGCGCCGAGGATCCCGCCGCCCTGCGCCGCGTCGAACCACCAGGTCCAGGGCGCGTTGGGCGCCTGGGGACGCCCGTCGCCGCGGATGTACGGCTTCAACACGATCTCGATGTGGCGCACCTCGCCGATCGCCCCTTCACGCACCAGCTCGCGGATGCGGCGCCGATTCGGCTCGTAGCGCAGCTCGTGGTCGACCCAGGCGACCTGGCGCGGGCGCCGCTCCGCCGCGGCGACGATCTGCCACGCCTCGGCGGCATCGAGCGCCAGCGGCTTCTCGCACAAGAGGTGGCGTCCCGCTTCCACCGCGGCGACCGCATAGCGTGCGTGACTCACCGGCGTGGACGAGACGATGATGAGATCGGCGCGACCCGAACGGGCCAGCTCGACGCCGTCGTCGAAGACGTGCGGGATCCCGAACTCCCGTGCGACGGCGTCGGCATTGGCGCGCTGCCCGCTGGAGATCGCCGTCACCTCCGCGTCGGGAACGAGTCGCAATCCCGGCAGCTGGACGCGCTTTGCGAACCCGGTGCCGATGATCCCGATGCGCAGCGTCACAGCTGCACCTGGCAATTCACGGTGTCGCGCGCGAGCGCGACGTTGTCGGCCGTCAATTCCACCGAGCGGCGGCCCGGAATCGCCACTTCCGCCCCGTTGCCGATGACGCGGACGGCATACGGCGGCTGTTCGCGCGTCAGCGTCGCGGAGCCGGAGTCGACGATCACTCCGTGTGCGACGGTGCCGAGGATGTAGCGGACCGAGGCGATCGCACCGCGCGGCGCGGCCGAGTCGCCGCGGGAGAGCAGCGGATAGTTGCCGCCATCCGGTGGGCCGACGCCGTCCCGCAGCCAGACCAGCAGGCCGTTGCCGTGCAGCGCCCCGTCGAGCACGACACCGCGATCGTCGGCGCAGCGGCGCGCCCGCACCGGGATCCGGAATCCGACGGTGTCGCCGCCGCCGGTGATCGAGATGTGCACGTGGGCGACACCGCTCCCCGTCTGGGGATCCGGCTGGCCCCCGCAGCCGGACAGCCCCACGGTCGCAGCGGCAGCGATCACAGCGACGTGCCGGCGCATCAGACGGGCACGCCGAGCTGGGCCCGCGCCGCGGCGACACTCAACGTATGCGGCGCGAGCGACTGGACGAGCCGGGCCGGCAGGGGCTCGGGTTTGAGCGTTTCACGATCGACGCACACCAGCACCATCCACCCGGCCGCGGCGAGCTGCGGCGTCCCCGCACACTGCACGTCGAAGTTGAGCGTCATCGAGGTGTTGCCGACCTTGCCGACGTAGGTCGCAACCCGCAGGCGATCGTCGAGGCGCGGCGGGTGAAAGAACTCGTTGTGGACGGCTTTGCGGGGGAGGAAGATGCCGTAGCGCGCGAACACGTCCTTGTAGGCGAGCCCGCAGGCGCGGAACATCTCGGTCTCGGCGATCTCGAAGAACCGCACGTAGGAACCGTAAAAAATGATGCCCGCGAAGTCCACGTCGGACCAGCGGACGTACTCCTCGATGATGTAGGGCGAAGGGGGCGAAGCTGCGGCAGGCATCGCCCCGGGAAGCTAGAGGCGGTTACTGGACGGCGCCAGGACGTGCGCCTTCGCCGTAGGTCCGCAGTCGCCGCCACAAGGTGGTGCGACTGATGCCGAGTTTGCGGGCGGCTTCGGCGAGCTTGCCCCCCGTCACGGAAAGGGCCTCGAGAATCGCCTCGCGCTCCTGCTCGGCGAGCGTGCCGGCGACACCGTTGTCCGTCACGAACACGGCCTCGCCGATCGCCGTCGCGCCATCACGCAGCGCGACCGCGTGACCTTGCTTGTTCAACAGGGCGCGGCGGGCGTCAGGACCGTTTCCGTTCGAGTCGGAGAGCACACGGCGGGCGGTCGGGTTCGCGTACACGAGCCGACCCTCCGCATCGAATACGGCAACACCCTGTCCCAGGGACTCCAGCACCGCGCGAATGAGCGCGTCCATCGGCACCCCTTACCACCAGTAAATGCGAAATGTTTCATTGCCGGCGGGGACGTCGTCCACGACGCACCAGCCGGGCTCGCTCCGACCGCGGCAGTTCGCTCAGTTGCCGGCGGATTTCGTCGAGCGAGCTGCCCACGATCTCCGGGCGTCTCCCCCGGAGGACAGCAAACCGTAAGTCTCGATCGAAGGACGGCAGATCCGAGGGCCGCAACCGCCGCGCCTGTCCTTCCTTCAGCACCATACGCACGACACCCGATCCGCGCTCGACCTCGTACTCGAGCGGCACCCGGTCCCCGTACAGGTGAACCGATCCCGGAAGGGCGTCGAGCCGGTCCCGGACCTCTCCCGGAATGAGCGCTGCCGGATCCAGCGTCAGGGGGCGACCCAGGAACGCATCCCAGCTATCGACCCCGCCAAGCTGCTCCGCGATACTCCCGGCGAGCCGCTCGGGGGAGACTTCGCTCAGTGTACCCCCCGACCGGCGCCAGTATTCATCGCTGCGCTCGAGTGCGCGCCGCACATGTCGCTGGTCGGGGTGGGGGGTGCGGCCCTTCATGAAGGCATCCGCCAGCGCCTGACGCGCGGCTGTCGCCAGATCCTCCGGGAACGGACTGGGGAGCGCTTCCGACTCCCGTTCCAGCTGGAAACCGAAATACTCGAGGGTCCGCACGGCTACGAGGCGCCCGCGCTTCTGGCCTTCGACGTACTCGACCGTCGCGGGGCTGCGCCGGGCGTAGCGGCGAATCAGCCGCTCGGGAATCTGGGTGCCCTCGATGCCGGCGCGCGGATTCCCGAACCGATCGGCGAAGTAGCGCAGTGGTCCGGCGATCGCCCCCCAACTGCCGCACACCGAGCCGCGCGAAACGCGCGCTTCACGACCATCGGCGGTCGTTTCGTCGATGACGAGGTCGAACGGCTCGTAGCGGGCGACGAGATCCTGAAACGCGGCGAGGGTGCGCTCGTCGGCCAGCGGCAAGCGCTCCGGCAGCGGGCGTTCGAGCTGGCGGTAGACGGACGCGGTGCCAAGCGCGACGTCCTCGAGCGCCTTGATCAGGACACCGCGCCATTCCGCCCAGCGATCGACGGTCTCGCGAAACAGATGCCGCGGCAGCCCGTACACCTCGCCCAGGTATCCGTGCTTGTTCACCGCCTCGGCGAAGAGGTTGTACGCGGTGAGGTGATCGCTGCCTGACAGGATTACGCCCTTCAGGTTGCGCGTTTCGCGCGTCATGCGGTGCAACGAATCGATGTTGGCCGCGACTGCAACGCGCGGGAGCAGCTCATCATCGGCATGGACCAGCAGCTCGCCCCAGGGGCGGTCGACCGGCATCGCCTCGACCGCACGTCCGTAGGTGGTGAGCCGTCCGTTCTCGATCAACCCGCGGCCGCTCAGCAGCGCGACGGCGTTGCGGTAGGCATGGCGATCGAGTGGAACCGGAAGGTCGAGCTCCTGCGCATCGACGCCGAGGGCGGCGCACGTGATCGCGACGCGCTCGGCGTCTCCGGCGAGCTGGAATTCGGGTGGCGTGGGACGCAACGCCGCGAAGTCGAGATTGCGGTCGCTCAGGATGAAGACTTCGCCCTGCGCCACGCGGCCGTGCACCCGCCCGGCCATCTGGAGGATTTCATTGGCGCCGAGGTACAACCGCGTCAGCACGTTGCGGCCGCGATCGACGACGTTGGTGTAGCGGGCGTCGTAGATCACCACCGTGTCGAGCCCGCGGATGTTCAGCGCCGACTGGCCGGCGGCGGTCATGGCGAGGAAGAACGGCCGGTCCACTTCGCCGTCCAGAAAGGGACGGATGACCCGGATCGGCTCGCCCCCATGGTAGAACGCGGCGGTGAGGCCGGGCCACTGTGCCCCCAGGCGGCGGGCCAGCTCCTCTACTTCGGCGCGCGTCGGCACGAACACCGCCACACCGCGGCGCTCCTTCAGGACGCGGCGGACGAAGCGGTCGTCGAGAAAATCGAGCGGACGCAGCGGAACCACGCGCACGCGCGCGGCGCGCGCGGGGTCGAAGGCTCTTGTCTCGAGCACCTCCGACGAGCCGAGGTAGCGCGCGTAGAAGCTCGGGTCGACAGTGGCGGAGAGCCAGATGTAGCGGCAGCGGGCGCGCAGGCCGAGGGCGAGGCAGAGCTCGAGCTCGGCCGAAGTCTGGTGAATTTCGTCCACCACGAGGGTGTCGCGCGCCGTGATCAACCCGTCCTCGAACCAGCGCCGGGCGATGCCGGTCGTGACGATCACGACGTTCCAGGTGGGCGTCTCCGGAGTCGCTTCCCGCTCGCGATTCACCACGCCGACCTTGAGGGGTGCCCCCAGGATCGTTTCCGCGATCGGCCGGATGGCGAGCGTCTTGCCGGTACCGGTGCCGGCGACGATGCCGAACCCGTTACCGGAGCCGGCGAGTCGCCGGATATCTGATCCGTGCTGGCGCTCGAGCAGGGTGTCGAGATCGAGGCGCATCGCCAGCTCGATCGTTTCGCAGGCGGCCCGGGTCGGAGCGATCACGATGATGCGTCCGGTGGCGGGCCGGGCAGCGACGAAAGCTTGGGGGTCGGGCGGTAGGAAGTGGTCGCGGAGAGCGGAGGGCACGGACTGAATACTAAGCGGCCGGGAGCCGCTCGGGCCCCCGGCCGCCTGCAAAACGTGCTGCCTCAGCGTTCAGTGTTCGTCATTGTGGTCGCGGTGACGCGAATCGCGGTTGGAATCGCGATTACGATCACGGTTTCCATCACGACTCCGGTCCCGGTTCCGAGCATTGTTCCGGTCCCAGCTTGGGTCACTGTTCCGGTCCCATTCGCGACCCTGGTGATTGCGGGACCAGTCACGCCGCCAGTCACGCTCGCGGTCGAAATCGCGGCGGAAGAAACGGTTCCCGCGCTCGTAGATGATCACCCGCTGGGGACGTCCGTACCAGAGCGGCAGCGGCTCATAGAAGTAGTACGGATACCGGTTCGGGTAATAGTAGTAATACGGCCGGTACTCCGGTCGCACGAACGACTGGCCGATGAACACATCGCCCGCGATGTACGGGCGCGGCGCCCCAAAGCCCAACTGCACCGACACGCTCGTCTGAGCGGGGGCGGTACCGGCCGCGGCCATCAGCACGAGCCCGAGTAGCATTGCGATCTTTTTCATGGCTCCTCCTTGTTGCCGTATCGTTATGGAAGGGCCGTGCCGCTAGGTTGGAAAGAGTTAAGTATTGGCAGGTTATGTGATTACCGCTTATGTAGCAGGAAGGAACGACGTGCAGAAGTGTCCTACTGGGAGGTCAATGGCGGGTTCAGGAGGCGCCAGCGTCCCGCAGCAGCCGGACGACCTCACCCTGGTCGGCATGGCGCTTCAGCGCCTTCTTCGAGAACACCCGGCGGCCATCCATCTCTACTTCGAACACGCCGCCCGACGACTCGATGAGCTTGACCTCCGCTGTCGGAAAGGCCTTACGGATCTCGGCCGCCAGACCGGCAGCCCGGGGCTCATAGTTTCAGACGACGCAGAATTCGATCGTCACGCGCATGACTCAAGGATATCGACGCTTGACACGCCGCGCCACACGTCTGACCTTGCGCGCTAGCCAGGCATGACTCCGCAATCCCGCCGCCGGTCGGTCCCGGCTTCCGTCGTCTCGATCATCGTTGCGCTGGCTGCGGTGATCACCGTCGGTGTGGCCTTCACCGGGTATGCCAGCGGCCGCCTCAGCACCGGCGGCACCTTCCCGCTGGCCCTCGCCGGGCTCGTCCTGGTCGGGGCCTTCACGCGCCGCTTCGGCATCGCACTGCCGGGCAACGGGTTCTCGTCCTACGTGCTCGGCGTAACGGTGTTCGCGGTGATGGATCGCGGTTGGGAATTCGCGACGATCGTCGCTCCTCTCCTGACCGTGCTGGGCGACGTGGTCCTGCGCCGCCTCCCGCCCCGGCTGGCCGCCTCGAACGCGGCGCATCTGACGGCGGGCTCCGCGATCGCCGGGCTCATCTACGAGCAGCTGGGCGGGGCCACCGGGAGCTTGGCTCTCGAGACCGACAACATCGGTCCGATCGCGCTGTTGGTGCTCTTGACGATGGTGCTGATCAACGGGTCGTTCTATCTGACCCTCGCCTTGAGCCGCACCATCGCCTGGGTGGACGCCCGGCTCACCGCGCGGTGGGAAGCGATCGTCTACGGCGCGTCGATCGCGCTGGCGCTCTCCTGGTACCGATTGTTCCACTCCGGCCTGCCGACCGCCACCTGGCTGCTGATCGCCGTGGCGCTGGCCGGCGCGACCTACGTCTCGGCATACGTGATCCGGCTGGGCGTCCATGCGG
>Ga0187825_10000330_pt1 | contig 10960 bp, 8 predicted proteins | sample NC_wetland_sal_i_11_FD_132421 | JGI IMG/M metagenome (GOLD analysis project Ga0187825, IMG submission 132421) | Wetland sediment microbial communities from Neuse River Estuary, North Carolina, USA - SourceSoil_5 | ecosystem: Environmental > Aquatic > Freshwater > Wetlands > Sediment | place... | reverse complement strand
CCGCTATCGGTGTCGCTCGATCACGTCGGGCCGCTCGCCCGCAGCGTCGCCGATGCAACGCTCATCCTGCAGGCCATCGCGGACGGAGACGGGTTACCACCACCGGATTTTCTTCATCAGTGGGGAAGGGCGAAAACGAAGTGGCGTGTAGGCGTCGCGCGAAAGTTCTTTTTCGAGGATCTGGACGCAGAGGTTGGAGCGAGTGTCGAGGCCGCAGTGGCCTCCATCAAGGCCTTCGCGGTTGAGGTTCGTGATATCGCTCTCCAGCCCGACAATGACCGCACCGTGCAAGCCGCCGAGTCCTATGCATTCCATGCTGCGACGGTGGCGAAAACTCCAGAACTCTATCAACCTGAGACCCTGCGCCGGATCAAAACCGGGGAAAAGATTACCTCCGAGGAGTATCAAAAAAAGTATGCGGAGCTGAAAGCAACGCGCCAGACCATCGGCAAGGTATTTGACGAGATCGACATCCTGGTCACGCCCACCACGCCAATCCCAGCCCCGCGCATCGCAGAGTTAAAAGAGAATCCCGACCTGTTGCGCCCTCGCGAATTCGTGCTCTTGCGCAACACCCGCCCATTTAACGTCTGGGGAATTCCCACCATCTCGATTCCGTGTGGATTAACAAAGTCGGGCCTGCCCATCGGCCTGCAACTCGCTGGGCCGCCCCACCGGGAAGGCCTGCTCCTGCAATTTGCTTACGCGTGCGAGCAAGCACTCCGGTGGAGAGAAACGTCGCCTAAGCATTCAACTCCTCAAAATCCACTGTCATCCTGAGCAAGGTGAGGGGCCGAACGGAGTCGAAGGATGCCAGGCACAGAACGGTGCTTGCGGCCCTCATTCTCCACGACCTCTGCGTTCTAGGATTTTCAGGTTGCCGCGAAAAATCCTAAAACGCAGAGTGCGCAGAGGAGTACGCAGAGGACGCAGAGAAAATCACTACAGGAATCTTCTTGTTTGCTTTCGACCGAGCGAGACCGTGGTAGAAAGGCTCTTCCAGGCCATTCAAGGTTGTCACTGACGTGGGGTCGTTCGACTCCGTTCGGCTGCCGCCTCACTCCGCTCACGATGACAATTCGTAGAGGACGTGGTGCAGAGTGTTGGGTTGAGAGTCCTGTTAGTTCACTGACCTTACGTCATCCGGCAGCATGAGGACAAAGGTGCACTTCGCGGCACCCGACCCGCATGACAGCATCCCGCGCCGGAGGATCTTGGTCGGCGTCACATCCGGGAACGCCAGGTCATATTTCAAATGCCGTAACGACTCCTCCATGGAGCGCAGCTTTTCCTCGCCCGAGATGAATTTCGCATTGTCGACCGTCATGCCTTTCTCGGAAGCTGCCATCAACACCCAGAACTCAGCGCTTCCACTCACCGCCTGGGGAGATTTTAGGTCCGTGGTCCGCAGTTTCTGCGCATCCTCCCGATGCTGCTTCACCGCGTTGTCGACTTTATCCTCGCCACCCAGCAGCCCGCCCAGCCGGCCCTTGGTCTCCGGCACCGGACGCAGCCCATTCATCGCCATCGCATAAGTGCGGATGGCTTTGTCCTTGTCGCCGCGCTTCTCGTAGATCTGGCCGAGATGATCGCCTACCTCGCCGTGATTGCCGAGCATCCACGCCGCCGATACATACTTTTCGGCTTTATCGAGATTCCCCTCCGCGTAGTACACCCAGCCGAGCGTGTCCCAGTACGCAATCAATGAAGGCACGAGCGCGAGATCACGCTGATTCAACTGTTCCAGCGAAAGATTGCGCAGCCCGGCCGCTGTCGACGCCACCGCCGACTCGGCATATTGCTGTGCCTTATCCAGATGGGAATTCTTCAACGACAACTGATAGGCGATGTTGTTCCACACGAGCGGAGTGGCCGAAATCTCAGTCGCCCGGTCAAACGCTTCCAGGGCTTTCTGATCCTGTCCAAGGTTCAGGTAGGCATCGCCCAGGCTGACCTGCAACCCTGCGTCTTCCGGATTCAGCGATGCGGCTTTTTCCAGCTCGGGCGCTGCCTGATCGTACTTGTGCCACTCGGCATACATCGCGCCCAGGTTACCGTGGGCAAACTTGTCCAGCGGATTCGTCTCCAATTGCTTGTGGAATGCCTCGGCCGCCTCGTCGTACTTGCGGTCCTGCCAGTACGCGCGCCCGAGATTGTTGTAGGCGAACTCGTCGTAGGGATTGACGTCGAGCGCCTTCCTGAAAGCCGCGACCGCATCGTCGCTGTTGCGCATTCCCAGGTAGGCCAAGCCCAGGTTGTTCCACGCGTACTTGTTTTTGGGGTCGACCTCCACTGCCCGCTTCAACAGCTGAATCGCCAGCGGCAAATTTCCGTTTTGCATGGCCGAGCGCGCGCCCTCGTTCAGATCGTCGGCCTTCATGTCCGCGGGAGGGGTGGGCGCTCCCGCCATGCTGTTCTCCAGGGACAAGTGCTGCCCCAAATCGGAAAGCACCGCCCGCCGGAACGCCAGATAATCGCCCGTTCGCGATGCAGGCAGTTCCCGCTCGCGCATGACCATGGTGCGTTCGGCGGCGAAGTATTTGCCGTCGAGCTTGTAGCTGGCCTGGTACTCGCCGTAATCGCGCTTCATCGAAAACGGCAGCGGCGCGTGCGCGGTGAAGTTCGAAGGCAGAGTCAGGCGCACGCGATAAGTGAAAGTTCCGGGAGGCCCAAACTTGATCGGCTCCGCATCCGACCCTGTGTCGTCTTCGTCGGGATCCGCCAGCGTGAATTGCGAGAGCGGCAGATCGACCTCCGACTTCTTCTTCGACCAGTCCAGAAAATTCGCCTTGGCAATTTCGAAGGAGAACTGGAACGGCTGCCGCGTTGCCGCCGGATCATCGACCTTCAGATTCGTGATGTCGCCATCGAGCCCGCCCATGGCGTTGATGTTTTCCACCAACCGTTCCCAGTTCGCACTGGGCACGCGGCGGAAAATCAGCCGCATCAGCAGTTCGGTATCGCCGCGTACGATGTAGCTCACCTTCGCATTCAGCTTGCCTAAATCATTGATGCTGCCTTCAATCGTCTGGACTTGAGTGTTGGCCATCGGCGGATCGGCTGGAGTCTCTTCCAGGTGAGGCGTGCCCTGTTCCGGAATCATCAGTCCCTGCTTCTTGCGGATGTTGAATGACAGCAGGCGGAAGGGCGCGACCTCGGTGGTCGTGTCCATCCACACTTCTTCTTTCCCCATGGGCAGCATCGTGATGATGTGATCGAACTGTGATGGCGAAGGGATATCGGGATCGAGCTTGCGGCTGGAATTGATCAGCACCGAGGAGGCATGCAAGCCCTCGGCTTCAAGCAGCGACGCCAAGAGCGTGTGCTTGTCCTTGCAGTCGCCGTACTGGTTGTGCAACACGTCGCCCGCCGGATGGGGCTGATAGCGCGCCAGCCCCAGCGAAAGGCTCACGTAACGGAAATTCTTGGCAACGTAGTCGTAAAGGGCCTCGGTTTTATCCAGATCGCCGTTCAGCCCTTTGGTCAGCTCTTCTGCCTTGGCCTTAATTTCCGGAGTGGGCTGCCGGCGGTCGCGGTCGAGGCTCTTGTACCAGCGCCCGACTTCCTCCCAGTTATTGAAAGTTGTGAACTGGACGGCGGGAAACTCGTCTTCCTCTTTCTTTTTCTTCTTCTTTTTCTTTTTGTCGTTGTCTTTGTTCTTGTCGTCGTCCTCGCGCTCCAGGTGCGATGTGGTCCAGCGATAGATTCGGCGCCCGTTCTCTTCGCTGATCTTTGGCTCGAACCCAGGCTTGTTTTTCAGCGTGATCTTGCGGTCCTTTGGGATGTCGATTTCCAGTTCCTCGTCGAGGACGATGTTGTTCTTGTCGAAGTCGTACTCGCTCCAGAACTGGTTGGGCGCGAGCGGCGTGTGGATCACCGTCGCCATGTCATATTCCAGCACTTCCCCCGGACGCAGCCCGGGCACCGTAATGTGCTTCTGCCGGTAATCGGTGTAGACGGGCGCTTCCCGCGCTACCGGAGCGGTCAGGTCCTGCACCGAATCCTCCGGCGCAGTTACGACCGTCCCGTCCTGCTTCCGCACCCGAACGTAGGGAATCTCGACTTTTTCGTTCGCCGAGCTGTAACCGATCACCACCTGCCCCCACTGCTCCACCCCGGCCTCGCTCTGCACGCGGATCCGCGCTACCGACTCCTTGCGCCCGGTTCCGTCGTTCTCGAAGCGCATGTGCGTGACGACTTTCTCGATGACGAACGCCTCCTGCGAGAAATCCTTTTGGCCGGCTGGCTTTGCGGCGGTGGTCGTTTCTGACTTCGTCTCCGCGCCCGGCCCTGCGGGCTTGGGAGCTTTCTGCTGCTGAGGAGACTGTTGCGGATTCGGTTCCGAAGCGGACTTCGCGGCGGCCCCCGTCGAAGCCGGAGCCTGCGCTTGCTGCGCGGCCAGAAACAGGATTGGGCTGGTGAGGAGAACAGCGAGAACTGCCAAACGGCGCATAGTTTGTCCTTCGCCGTTTGTACCGTATACGGGGGGTAGGCGCAAGGGGCACGGAAGTCGGCAGACTGTCGATGTTATCGCTTCCTCTCGAACGCGCTGACTGCTGAATTTCTTCGCGGTACGGCCGGTGCGCTTCAGGTCAAGGCAGGCTATCGTTCACGGCGCACAAGATATTGCTATTGCGCGCCAAAATACAGGTGTAAAATTGCTGGAATTAGCGGGCTCGTTCACGCTTCCCGCCAGGGGGTGCGCCACTGAACGCGATTCCGCGATCGCTTGGGGAAGCGATTCTTTCAAACGAACTGGAAATGGGGGCCTATGTCTACGCCTGCTTTCAGTCCTTCTCCCTGCGAGCAGCCGTACTTCGGCCGAAATCAGCTGCTCACCCTCGGATTGCTTACTGCGCTGGCCTTCGCACCTTTTCTGATTTGGCCTTCCCTCTTGCGTGGGCTGCTGGCAACGGATTTCCTTCCGCATGCTTACTGCTACCTCAAAAGCTCAGGTTTGATCTGGACACACGTAATCGCCGACGCCCTCATTGGCGCTGCCTATATGGCGATTTCCATCACGCTGGCATACATAGTGCACAAAGCTCGACGCGACATACCCTTCCACTGGGTTCTGCTGGCGTTCGGGCTTTTTATCGTGGCCTGCGGTGGCACCCACTTCCTTGATGTGATCACAGTTTGGATCCCGGTGTACGTTTTCTCGGCGGCAGTTAAGATTTTTACGGCGATGGCCTCGATCACCACGGCGATCGTGCTGCCTCTCGTGGTTCCGCGTGTTTTGGCGCTGGTGCAACAGGCGAAGACCACCGAGCAAGCCACGGTGGAGCTTCGCGCCAGCGAGGAACGCAAGGAAGCTCTGCTGCGCGAAGTCCATCATCGAGTAAAGAACAATCTGGCGGTTATCTGCAGCCTTTTCTATCTACAATCCACCCATACCGAGGATCAGGGCACAGTGCAGATCTTCCAGGAGATGGAGAATCGAGTGCACTCGATGGCTTTGGTTCACGAGAGCCTCTACCGCTCGGAGAATTTGGCTCGCGTCGAGTTCGCGGAATATGCCAGGGCCTTGGCCAACGACATACTCGGTTCCTACCGGAATCCGGAGGCTCCGGTTCGCTTGAAGGTCGAGCTCGAGCCTGTGGTCATGAGCGTCGATCAAGCCATTCCCTGTGGGCTCATCCTGAACGAACTGATCTCGAATTCCTTCAAGCACGGTTTTCCCGACGGTGCTGGCGGCGAGATCAAAGTAACTCTGCGCAGCACCTCCGCCGGTGCGTGCACCCTCTCCGTCGAGGACAGCGGTGTAGGCCTTCCTTTTGACTTCGATATGAACAACACCAAATCACTGGGTTTGAAGTTGGTGCGATCTCTCACGCGGCAAGTTCGTGGCGCGTTCGAACTTGCCCGAATCGGCTCCCGTACTTCGGCCCAACTCCGGTTTAGGGTGGACTCCCATGCATCATGACCCCCGCTATTCCCACTTGCGTGCTTTGATTGTTGAAGACGAGGCTCTGGTGGCCGAAGAACTGAGCGAGCGCCTCTCGCGCCTGGGCTTCTCCGTGATTGGAACTGCGGATTCCGCCGATCAGGGCATTGCCATGGCTACGCGCGAGCGCCCCGACCTGATCCTCATGGACATTCGTCTGAGAGGGAAGAAAGATGGGGTGCAGGCGGCGGATGAAATTCGCGGCCTTCTGGACACTTCCATCGTGTACGTGACCGCTCTCTCTGATGCTGCCACGGTGGAAAGAGCGAAGCGAACCGATCACGACGGCTTCCTGCTGAAGCCATTTCAGCGGACCGACCTGCAGTCCACGATCGATATTGCCATGCTGCGCCGCGCTGCGCGCGCACGCGAGCGCGAAAACTAGAACTCTCTAAAGATTGCCCCGCACATCCACAACGACACACACTGAGATCTTCAGAGCTGCTTCGATTTTTTTCGGACGAATCGCACACCTGCCATCATCGCTTGGGAGAAAAGGAAGTACCCACCGGGAGCGCCTGAAGAGTTTGGCCTGCGCGCGCAAAGGCCTGTATTTCCTGGCTCTCTTCTGCGGAGTGCAGGTATTTCACATCGAGTAATCCTTCACTGGGGATGCCATAGAGCTGAAAGCTGATCTCCGCCAGACACAAACTCCACCCCTCTAACCACACCTGGAGCTCTGCCAGGCGACGCGCATCGCCGTTCCAGATTACCAGCAGGTCGATGTCACTACCCACATTCGCGTCCCCTGCTTCGGTGCTGCCGAACAAGTACACCGCTTGCACTCCGAAGCGAACGGGATCGATCGCTGCCGCAATGCGCTCGGCAAAACGCTGCCGCCAGCGCCAATGTTCGGGTGCGGCGCCGAGCCGCTCGCCACTTAGCTCACGTTGTTTCCACTCCAGATACTCTCCCAGGCGATGCGCGACGTTGTCGAGAAGGTGGCGTTCTTCTTTGAGAAAAGGGCCTTCCCACGCCATGGGCTTTTCTTGGGTGTAGTGGACCTCGATCGCCCCTACCGGAGTTCGCCAGATGGAGATGGGGGACCGCAACCGCCAAGGGGTATCCACAAAATCAGGCAGAGCGTGCGTGCGCCCAAGGTATTCGATGCGGGCTGTCGTGTCTTCGGGAAACTGCCAGGCTGGTGGAAGCGCCTCGAGTACCCACTGGAACACGACTTGCGGAGGTTCGTCGCGATGGGAGAGCGCCGAAGAGACGTCGTAGATGCAGCGCAGTTCTTTGGCGCGCTCTTTTAACGCCCAAATTTCCTGATCTGTAGGCTTTTCTTTCACGTTCTCTTTTGCGAGAAGTTGCTGCTGGTTCACAATCGTATGGCTCTAATCGTCGGGTGGCGAGGTCCCGATCATCTCCGACAATCCCGAACACGGCACATCTTAGCTACTGCCCCGCGCAGTTCTGCTTCCCTATTGCGGGCAAAAGCCCGTTCACCAGGTCCTTGGTCGGCGCCGAATCCTTGATGATTTCCCACCCGGTAAATACCGCAATCAAATGCTGGTCGGGAAACACCATCAACTCCTGGCCTCCGAATCCGCGCGCCATCCACACGAATTTTCCGTTCAGCGGATACAGCCACCACTTGTATCCGTACTTGAAACCCTCTTCCGCATCGATCTGCGGCGTCGTCGAGGCCTTCACCCACTCCTTCGACAGGATCGGCTTCCCGTCCCACATGCCGTCGTGGGCATAGAGATAGCCGATCTTGGCCAGGTCGTCACCATTCAGATACAACCCGCCCTCGGTATCGACCACATCCAGATACGACCGCTTCCAATGGTGCTTCATGCCAAGCGGCGTAAACAGATACTTGTCGCCATACTCCTCAATGTCCTGCCCGGTCTCTTTCTGAAAGATGTACGCCAACAACTCGGTCGCACCGCTGCTGTAGTTGAAGAGCTTGCCCGGCTCGGCGGCCATCGGCTTGTCGATGACGTACTGCACCCAGTCGTCAGTAGCCTCCATCAGGCTGGCGTCATTGCGCGGATCGTCATAGGCAAGCTCCTCGTTCCACGCCAGGCCCGTGCTCATGGTGAGCACGTCTTTAAGCGTCATGCGCCGCTTGCGGTCATCGACGTTCTTCACTTTGGCCGCGTCGAAAAACTTCAGCATGGGCGTGTCGAGGGCATCTTTGAAGTCGCCACGCGCGTATGCGACGCCATAGATCACCGACGTGACCGTCTTGCTCACCGACTGCATGGTGTGTAAATCGCTGCCATGGTAGTACGGGTGCCACTCCGGGTCGAAATAGTTGTAGCGCCCGGTCAGCCGCGCATTCAGCGGGCCCTTTTCCTTGGCTTCCTTGCCGTAGATCTTCGCGTAATCATGCGAATACTTCCGCGAGAAGACTTCCTTGCCGCAACGGAAGACCTGGAAGCTGTCGACCAGCATGTACTTGCCGCGCGCGAGGTCAGCGTCGAAGGCGGTCAGGACTTTTTCATCGAGCCCGACGCTGGCCGGGGAAGCTTGCGCCCAGCCGTGCGTAGGCCACTGGGTTGTAGAGTTGTTCGAGGACTGTGCCGCCGAGAACGAAACTGCGAGAAGAAGGACCGCTGCGATCCAACAACGATTCGGCATGAGCATCGGGGGTTTTTACCTGATGTCGAGAGCGGACGCAAGAGGCGAGAGGCGTGTGGCCCCTAAATCAAGCGCAAAGCCCTGTTATGGCCAGTCAGGGTAGTGCGGAATTGCTCGCCCATGGATTGTTCCCGCTGGCTCGGCCATTCTTCTCTGTGGATTCAGGGCGGCCATCCAGCCATCTGCTCAAATGGGAGCCATTTTTCCTGCAGTCGCGCGGAAGCAACCTAGAAAATTCCGCGCCGGACAGTTCTCCCTTTCAGCGTAAATCCATTTCGTCGTACATCCGACGCTCGTGCACGTGTGACAGAAAAATTATCACTCGGCTCAGAAATCCCACGTTTCTTTGGGCCTATCAGGATAGAATCGCGCAGTCCCACCCAATCGAAATCGAGTCCCCGCGTAGTGAAGTCCTCCGCTGCTTTGCGCGCCCGGGAGGAGGATCACTTTGAAGTATCTCGCTGTATTCGTCTTCGCTACTTGCGTCTTGGCGCAGTCTCAACAGCAGTCGTTTTCGTGTCCGCGTGGAACCGAGGACATGCTGAATTACTTCCTGATGGCCTATCCCGCGCGCGTGGATCAGCACATGGCCCCGGGCAATGCGAATCCCATCTATAGCTCCATCGTCCCTGATTACGGAAATACCTCCTACCCCGCGAGCGGAAGATTCGTGTGGACCAAGAGCCTGAGCGGCTACCCATGGGACATCAAGGTTTTCGATACCTACTTTATCTACGATCGGGCCACGGAGCTGGGCTGGGATGACCCAACCAGTTTCAAGCGATTTAAGGTTGACCTGCCGATGTCGCAGCGCTGCGTTCCCAGCGGGCAAGCGGGAACCACTCTCAAAATTACAGCGGCGAAAACCTACTACCGGTCGTTTGCGCAGTGCGCTCCTTATCAGACTCAACCGCTGGGCAATGTCCTGACTTCCGTCTCCTCTCCAACCTCGGTCAACGTGGGTAACGTGGGAACGGTCAAGACTCGTTACTACAAGTACCGATATACCTGCGATCAGAACTACGCCAACTGTCAGTACATGGAGGTCTTCAGCTTAGGGGTTGGCATCGGCCTGTTCGATTGGAAGTACTACGTGAATCAGAACGGTTCGTTCGTGCAGAAGCAGGAGTCGATCATCAATCAGCAGCAGGGTGGCCAGACGACCCCGGACCTGCCGTGCACGACGAGCTACCAATAGAGGAGCCGGTCTACCTGTTGAAGGGCAGTGGGACTGGCGTTCATTCCGAGGGAGCCCAACTTGGGGCCGTTCACTCACGGGCTCCCGAATCATCCCCGTAGGATCAGCAACGCCCCCGAGATGAGCGCAAACGCCAGCACCAGCCAGCGCAGCAGTTTTGCATTCACCCCGTGACGGACCCACGAACTGAGCAGACCACCGACTACCAGGAATGGCAGCAGCAGAAAAGCCGACCATGCTTGCTGCCAGTTCACCCGCCCGATGGCCGCGAGCACCCCAAGTGACACCAACTCGCCCAACAGGAAGCAGCCGGCTACGGTGGATCGCAGAACGTCCGGTCGGTGATGCTGGTAGGCGAGCGCCAGCGGCGGGCCGCCGATGCCGGTCGCGGTTTCGCTGATGCCGGTGAACAGGCCCACCGCAGCCAGCGCACTCCTGCTCGGAGAAAAAGACGGCGCCAGCATGGTGAACACCGCCACAGCAACCGTGGCCGCACCCACGAGCAGGTTGAGCGCATGCGACGACGCAACTACCAGAACGCCGGCGCCCGCCAGCGTTCCGAAAAGTCGTCCTAATGTGATCCAGCCTCCGCCCTTCCAGTCGACCGCATGATGTTCGCGCAAGAACGTGAACAGATTGAGAGGCAACATCAGCAACAGGAGGGATACGGGAAGCAGGTCCGGCCGCGAGAACGCCATCACCGGCGCAACAATCAGGGCAAACCCAATCCCGATGGTCCCCTGGACGCACGCCGCCACGGCCACGGCCGAGCCCATTATCAGAAGATCCCGGTGGATCATGGTTCGCCTAAAGTAGCACTCAGAGTTTGCAACTCGAAACGGCCGCAGTCCGCCTTCATTGACTAGCCCCGTTTCGGAGCCCTAAGATTTCAAGGCCATGCTCGGCCAGATGATTTCGCACTACCGCGTCCTGGAGAAACTCGGAGGCGGTGGGATGGGTGTGGTTTACAAGGCCGAGGACACGCGACTCCACCGATTCGTCGCCCTCAAGTTTCTGCCTGAAGACGTAGCGCGCGATCCCCTGGCCCTGGCGCGATTTCGGCGCGAAGCTCAGGCTGCCTCCGCGCTCAATCATCCCAACATTTGCACGATTCACGACATTGGCGAAGAGGGCGGCCATGCTTTCATCGTGATGGAGTTCCTCGAAGGTGTGACCCTGAAGCACAGGATCGCAGGACCTCGCATGGAACCGGAGGAAATTCT
>Ga0187825_10000329_pt1 | contig 10963 bp, 12 predicted proteins | sample NC_wetland_sal_i_11_FD_132421 | JGI IMG/M metagenome (GOLD analysis project Ga0187825, IMG submission 132421) | Wetland sediment microbial communities from Neuse River Estuary, North Carolina, USA - SourceSoil_5 | ecosystem: Environmental > Aquatic > Freshwater > Wetlands > Sediment | place... | reverse complement strand
CATTCTCCTCCGACTTCCCCATCACACTCGAAGTTCTCTGTCTAAATCTGTCCGCGGGGAAGCATTCGCATGTTGAGTCCCAAGAGCAGCCTGAAGCCAAGCCCCCGCCAACAGCGAGTGATTGAATTAGTGGCTAGAGGGCTGAAAAATCGCGAGATCGCTAAGCAGATGGATATCCGCGAACAGGTAGTCCGAAACTACTTGAGTTTGATTTACGACAAGATCGGCGTGAGCAATCGTGTCGAGCTTGCTTTGTGGTATGAGGCGCGGGTACGCGAAGGCAAGTTCACGAAGAAAATCTAGTTTCAGCTACCGTCTTTGCCTGATACCACTTCAAGCGGTTGCGCCTTTGTCGGCCACAGTCACGAACACATCCAAGATGTACTCATTCAGCATATCTGCAAGTTTTTTGGCTTGTTCAAAGCGCGTTCCGCTCAGCAGGTCGAATCCGACTGTGGCATACCGGAGGGACGGAATCGTGTCGTGAAGGAGTTGCACAGTGATGACCGACTTTCCATCGATGGTCTGTTGAACTCGAAATTGGCAGTTGCTTCGGTCTGTTTTTGTCTGTGACATGCCGCGAAATTATAGTTCAAAAAAGAACCAGGCAACGGCCTCCGACCTCTTGACGGCCTACACAATCTTTGCAGTTGACTCAATTCGAGTCATGCTAGCATTCGCGGAAACACTCGGGTGAATTAGCTTGGGGCCGGTGGTGTAATGGAACACGGCGGAGCTTTGCCTCATCTCAACTCCGCAGTTGCAAGTTCAAGGCTTGCCCGGTCCACCGCAACGCGCCTGCACGAGCAATGTGAGCTGAACTTGACTCGTTCAAAACGTTCTCGCCAACAGTCTAAAAATACCGACCGCTAGAGAATCCCGAGGCTGCGCACTCGCGAGCAGCGGTTAACTAGGTTGATACATTCAATTGAAGGTAGGAGGAGATCGGTATCCAATTGCGTGCAAGGGGCTTTTTATGCTCACCGATTGCCTCGTTTGTTTCACCGTCGAGGGAAAATTGGACATATTAAAGAACGGCAAACGAGCCTATTCCTCTGTTCCTATTGCTTGGCTTGAATTCTACTTGGCTCCGCACGGTATCTGTGGCGAGGATTACAAGAACGTCGTTAATCAACTATACGATACAGGTATGGCGTTCGTAAAAATCTCAACCCACCTCGATATACGGTTGAACAACTGGTCGGGCTGCTTAAGCGCGAGCGTCAATGTGATGTCGAGTGGTGTCTGTCCCGCATCTCCAACCAGCAAATTTGAGCACACTGAAAGTCGGCGTGTGACCCGGCGCTCGAAGTGAGGGTATATGACAACCCTAAAACGAAAAAGGTTCGTTCGCAAACATGCTCTGGCCTTCGCTTGTCCCATGTGCGGGGCCAAGGCCGGAAATCGTTGCGTGTCTCTCGGTGGCCATCTGCGTCCTGATCCGCATCGTGATCGTCGAATTGCGGCCAAGACAAGGACTATCTAGTCCAGTTCGCTCACCGAGTTGCCCTTGTGATTTGGACAGACGCTCACGTTCAAAGCTAAGCTCAACCCTATGACTGGACTCTTAATAGCCCTACTCATACTTGGCGCCCTTTGGATGGGCAGCCGCGTGGTGAAGAGCATCAACGAACGCTAAAGGGTACCCGAGTGTCTTCAGCAAAGCAGGCGATTTGACCTGCACAGATGCTCAGAATGAATGCTGGCTTATAGCGATCGCAGAAAGCAGCGAAGCGAACGCAACGACGATTGTGATTGCTAGTAGGGCATATAAAAGGTGCTGCTCGAATTGGCAGAGATTACGCGTTTATTCCATTCAGCACCGAAAATGGAGAAAAAACGCACTCATTCTGCCTTCTCCCGTGCTCTTGATCCGGGCCGGATAGGATCTGCCAGCGATGAACGCAGCACAAGTTATGAATCAAAGTGACACTACGCAAAAGACGCAGCAGGCAACATTGCTGAATGTCTCCGAGAAATACGATTCTGCAACGCAACTCCGCAGGCTGCAGGCCGACGTGTTGGATGAGTTTTGGTCCACGGAAGGCGCAGCGTGGCCGGGAAGTTGTGCTCCGAAAGGGGCCCAGTAGGAGGAAATGTGAATCGTTCGCGAGGCACTGTAGTAAAACTGTAGTAGTTCTATGGTAAAAACGGTACAAATCCAGTCATAATGGACGAATACATGGTTCCTTGTAGGGGGCTGAAAAATAGAATAGGGTAGAGAATTTTCATAACCGATCAGAACCGTCCCGGGTACTCATAGTCCACTGGGCTCGCACAGAGCACACGTCGGACCAATCGCGGAGAGCCCTACGAGATCAACGTAAGATGTGAGGTACGCCGGGTGCAAGGACTCTTCCAACAGCAAATCACCGCTTAAGTACTTCTTGTTGTCGTCGGGAAAAACCGTAACTACTTTCGATTCCGGGCCTAGCTCATCCTGTACCTGCAATGCAGCAAGGAAATTGCAGCCCGAGGAGATTCCGATACCTAATCCCAACTCGGAAGCGAGCTTTTGTGCCATGAGGATTGCATCCCCATCGGAAACTGCTACGATCTTGCTAAGCAAGGCCAAGTCCAGGATCGGCGGAACGAACTCATCAGAAATCCCCTGAATGCGATGCCTGCCGACTTTGCGCCCGGTAGAAAGAGTCGGCGACTCGGCGGGTTCGACTGCATAGACGCGAACCTCGGGTACTACCCTCCGTAAATATCGGCCCACGCCCATTACTGTGCCGCCGGTTCCAACACCCGCGACAAACGCGGCCGGACGAACTCCTGCCGCTGACAACTGCAGCCAGATCTCTGGTCCAGTCGTTCGGTAATGCGCTTCCGAGTTATCTTCGTTGGAGAACTGGCGTGGAAGGAAGACGTCGTGGCGGCCCTGGGCAAATGCCTCCGCCATTTGGATGCTTCCCACGAAACCGCCCTGTTCCGCAGTGACCGAGACGATCTCCGCGCCAAAGCTCCGAATCAGATCCCGGCGCTCACGGCTCATCCAGTCAGGCATGAGAATCTTTACCGGATGTCCGAGGGCTGCTCCAAAAGCTGCGAAAGATATTCCTGTGTTGCCACTGGTCGCTTCGATGATCGTGTCGCCGGAATGCAGATCTCCTCTAGAGTAGGCTTTCGAGAGAATGTAGAGTGCGATCCTGTCTTTTATGCTTCCGGTCAGGTTAAGCTGTTCACACTTCGCGTAGATCCGCCTGCTGCTGCCCCTGACTCGCACTTCGATGGCGAGTAGCGGCGTGTTCCCCACTAGACAAGTCAGCCCCTTGAGCTTTTCTTCGATAACCAAAGCCAACCTTGCTCTCTCCCTTGAACAACGGGCAACTGCAACCTTCAATCATGCGCAATGCGATTCGCAGCCCAATCCGGTCAGAGGCAGCAATTTTGTTGACGCTATCACATTTTACTTGACATGGATACATGGATACATGTATCTGTGTATGCGCAGTGGGGCCGCCAGGCTCCCTCGTGGTCGTTTTTGGGGTTCTTCCGTGGTGAAGGCGGGGAGTGGCAAGCGAGGGGGCTAGGCCACATGTTGTATCTTTGTAGCCATGGAGCCGATGGACATCAGCAAGCTCGCCTCGAGTGTGCTTCAACAGCAGCGCTCTACACCGGGCTTGGTTGCGGATGCCATACGGCTGGCGATCCTCAGGGGGCAGCTGACGCCCGGCCAAACTTTGCGGCAGGAGGAACTCGCCAAGCAGTTTGGGCTGAGTCGAGCTCCGGTGCGGGAGGCTCTACGTCAGCTCGAGACCGAAGGTCTCGTCGTCTCCTATCCGCACCGGGGCGCTGTCGTAGCGCGCTTGTCTCCGGAAGATATCGAAGAAGTATTCCTCATTCGAATCACCCTCGAAACCACGCTCTTGCGGTTAGCGGTTCCCAAGTTGAGCGACCAGGATTTCCGCAAGGCGCAAGCGGTACTGGAGCAGACGGACCACGATCCCAATCCGGCACACTCTGCCGAGTTAAATTGGGCATTTCACGAGATCCTCTATTTGCCAGCGGGTATGCCGCGCATGCTGAGTCTCGTAAAAACTCTTCACAATCACGCGTTGCGCTACCACCTCGTCGGCTTCATCGCACTGGGTTTCAAAGAGCAGTCTCAGGGTGGGCATCGGCGAATCTTGGACGCCTGCAGGAATCGAGACGAATCGGCAGCGCTCGCTGCCTTGACCGAGCATCTTTCGGAATCCGGCAAGAGCATTGTGTGCCATGTTCGGCAAGCGATGAACGCCTTGGATTCAGAGAAACCCTTAGAGTAGGTTCACTGGGCCCTTCCCACTCCGTCCCGACAGCAAGCGCGATTCATACCTTGCCACTTGAGATCTGCGTCCTTTCCGGGCGTTCTGTTCCCAGGTGTCCTCAACTCTGAAGAAAAGGTGGAACCATCTCGATGACACAGAAAAACTTCCCCAACACCTTGTGGATCTCGATGCTAATCGCCCTCATCGTTTTCGCGCACGTAAACATACCAGCAGTGGCGCAGGTGGCCGGGGCAACGATTCTCGGTACAGTTTCTGACCCTGCGGGCGCTGTCATCGCCAACGCCGAGGTCAGGCTTCAGGATGCCAGCACAGGCCAGATTCGAACGGTAACTACTAACTCCGCCGGCTTTTACGCGGCACCCAACCTGGCGCCGGGTAATTATGAGTTAAGGGTCTCGGCTCCGGGCTTTTCGTCAGGTGTGGCAAACGTTGTCCTCACTGTCGGTGCTCAACAGACCGTGAATGTGACGCTCAAAGTGGGGCAGGCGACCTCCACGGTTGAGGTAACGGATGCCGTCTCCGGGGTTGAGTTGGCGACCTCGAGCCTGGGGAATGATGTAGACGGCACAACCGTTCGAGAGTTGCCGCTAAACGGCCGCGATTGGTCGCAGCTCGCAACTCTGCAACCCGGTGTGGACGCAGTGCGAAACCAGTCTTCGATTGGTGGGGTTGGGTCCGCGGATGTCGTGAGAGGAGCACGCGGGTTCGGCAACCAACTGAGTGTGTCGGGGACGCGACCCACGCAAAATAACTACCGACTGGACGGCATCAGCTTCAACGACTACACCAATGGCGCACCGGGCGGTGTGCTGGGAACGCTGGCAGGAGTAGACGCGATCCAAGAATTTTCCGTGCTAACGACCAACTACTCCGCCGAGTACGGGAAAACTTCGGGTGGAGTGATCAACGCGATTACGCGGTCCGGCATGAATCAGTTTCACGGGTCACTCTACGAATTCCTTCGCAACAGTGGGCTGGACGCGCGCAACTACTTCGACGGTCCCAAGGTGCCACCTTTCCGCCGCAATCAATTTGGGGGCTCTATCGGTGGACCGATCGTCAAGGGGAAGACCTTCTTCTTCTTCAATTATGAAGGACTGCGGCAATCTCTGAGCGTGACGCAGGTGAATACGGTACCCTCCGATAACGCTCGTCTGGGAATTCTCTCCACTGGCAATGTAACCGTGAACCCAGCGATCACGCCCTACCTTCAGTTCTGGCATCCCTCGAATGGCCCGGTCAATCCTGGTGGGGACACGGCCGAGTACAGCGTTGTTAACAAGCAATCCGGAGGAGGAAATTTCTACAGCGCGCGAGTCGATCACCAGTTTTCTACGAAGGATCTCTTTTCGAGCACTTTCGTGTACGACAAAACCCACCTCTCTAACCCTGATCCCTTGAACAACGAGACATTCTTCAACAGCAATTCCCGGCCATTCGGGAGCCTTGAAGAGACACACATTTTCAGCCCGCAATTCACGAACTCAGTTCGCTTTGGATATAGCCGAAACAGTGCGGATATTCTGACCGCACCCGGCGCGAACCCGTTCGCAACAGATACATCTCTCGGATCCATTCCGGGACAGCCCGCGCCGTTCATTATTGTGCCGGGAATTACAGGCTTCTTCGGTGGCGTAGATGGCTTTCCGAACTTCACCTTCGGTTGGAATTCGTATCAGGGGTATGACGACGCCAATCTCACACGTGGCAGTCACGCGATCAAGTTCGGAGTCGCCGTGGAGCGGATGCAGTCGAATAATCTCTTCCACTTCTTCAACAACGGTAACTTTGTTTTTCCGTCTCTGTCGGGTTTCTTGACCAATAACCCGATCGTATTCAGTGCGACCATCCCCTCGTCCGCGACTGTGCGTGGAATCCGAGAGACTCTGTTCGGCGTTTACGTTCAAGATGATTGGCGATTCCGGCCAAACCTCACGCTCAACCTTGGTCTTCGCTACGAGATGACGACGATTCCCACTGAGGCCAACGGCAGGCAGGCGTCCCTTAAGAGCATGACGGACTCATCCATCACCCCAGGCGCACCTTATTTCAACCGCAACCCCACGACGAAAAACTTTGAGCCCAGGATTGGATTCGCATGGGATCCGTTCAGGAACGGGAAGACGGCCGTCCGCGGAGGGTTCGGATTGTTTGACGTGCTTCCGCTACCTTATGAATTCCTGATCATTTCCTCAGCATCAGCGCCGGTAGCAGAAAACTTAACGATCACCAGCTTAAACCCGGGTGATTTCCCAACCCAGGCGTATAACACGGCCATCCAGAGCTGTCCGCTCCCGAACCTCTCGTGCTATCGCACTGCCTACATTCAACCCGACCCGCGCCGCAGCTATGTGACCGAGTGGAACCTAAATGTTCAGCGCGAGATTGCTCCCCAAACCACGATGACTGTCGGGTACGTGGGCTCACGCGGCATACACTTACCTTTCCGTACGGATGACGCGGACATCGTTTTGCCCACTCGAACTTCGGCAGGCTACTTGTGGCCCAGCAACTCCACTATGGGAGCAGGAATCGGAACCAGGGTGAATCCCAACGTCGGCCGGATCGACCGACTGTCCTTCGACGGGGACTCTTACTACGACGCGCTCCAGCTCGGCGTCGAAAGGAAATTCAGTGCAGGAGTGCAGATGCAAGGTTCCTTCACGTGGGGAAAGAGCATTGATACTGGCTCATCGACCATTGCCGGGGACCAGTTCTCCAATTCTCCGTCGAGCCTGCCCTTCTATTTCGATCCCAGACTCAGGCGGGGCCAGTCCGACTTCAACCTTGGGAAGAACCTCGTGATCAGCGGTACTTGGGAAATTCCCGGCTTCACGTCGAAGTCCGGCTTCATGGGTTGGGCAATGAATGGATGGCAGATTGGTGGGGTTCTCCAAGCAAGCACGGGCGCGCCGTTCACCGTCCTTGTAGGGGGCGACCCGTTGGGGTTGAACAACACGGATCCCTTTGCATACCCCGATCGACTCTCTGGTCCTGGGTGCCGTTCCGGCGTTAACCCGGGGAATCCCAACAACTACATCAAGCTTCAGTGCTTCTCCATGCCGCCATCGCAAGGTACGACGACGGGCGGAAGTCCAATCTACACGCTGCTCGGAAACAGCGGGCGCAATCCGCTCACCGGGCCCGGGCTGGTCACCCTGGATTTCTCACTGTTCAAGAACACCCAACTCTGGGAACGCGGCAAACTGCAATTCCGCGCCGAGTTCTTCAATATCCTTAACCATACCAACTTTGCGCCGCCCTTGGACAACAACACGCTGTTCAACCCTGACGGAAGCGCGGTTGGGAGCGCGGGAATTCTCGACTCGACCCAGACGACTTCCAGGCAAATTCAGTTTGGGTTGAAGCTCATGTTCTGATCACTTGGGTCCACGTCCGGTGACCGAAATAGTGCATCAGAGTTAAAAAGGTCGGGCTTGATTTCTGAAATGTCGTGCCGAGAGAACTAATGAAAGTGAACACGCTGTCCGTATTCCTCGCCACAATGACTGCGCTTGTCGGTGCTGTGGCAAGTGCTCAAACAACGGAAATACCGCCGCCCGCGGATTCTCCCGTCACGATGGCCGTCTACTATAAGGTTCCGCCAGGGAAACGGACGGAATGGCTGACGCTTTACAAGAAGTACCACTACCCGGTTATGCAGCAGTTCGTAAAAGATGGCGTGCTTAAGAGCGTAAAGATTTACCAGCGCAGGTTCCGTGCCCAGACCCCTGCTTGGGATTACGAAGTCGTGCTCATTTGGCGCGACTGGAACGCGATTGAGGAGGGGCATCTGAAAGAGCCGGGCGTGATCCGACGCATGTATTCCGACATGTCGGATTACGAGCATGCCGATCAGCGTCGTTTTGAACTGCAGACCGACGTCTGGATCGACCTCCTTGAAGAGGTCTCACCGCAGTAGGCTAGGTCCTTCGGGTAAATAAATCAGAGGGAGAAACAAATATCAGAATGCTGGAGGCCAAGTTGAAGAAAATCGGGATCCTCATCGCGTTCCTCGTTCCTCTGATCGTTGCCGCCGACTCGAGCAGCACTGCACCGTTGAAGTTCCTACAGGCTGTCGTCATGCCCGACGTCCCCAAGGGGCCATACAGCGATCATTTAGCGGTCGATCTCGAGGGCCATCGACTCTTTGCCACTCCTCAAGCGCAAAAGAGTGTCCAGGTTATCGATTTCAAGACGGGCAAGCTGCTGCATACGATTGGAGGAATCGAGAATCCGCACTCAGTTCTGTATCGCTCCGATCTCAACCGGATCTATGTAACTGATGGAGGTGCGGGTCTCCTTCGCATCTATACCGCGAGCGACTACCGCCAGGTTCAGACCATCGATCATCTTCCCGATGCTGACTCAATCGGATACGACCCTGCGACGAAGTATCTCTATGTAACCAATGGAGGAAAAGACGCTGGGCTAGACCATTCGTTCCTGACTGTGGTCGACACCACGACGGCGAAACGGCTTAAAGACATCAAACTACCCGCGCTCAGCCCAGAAGCAATGGCATTAGAAAGCAATGGTTCGAAGATCTATGTAGATCTCATGGATCGCAACCTGGTGGCGGTGGTTGATCGCAAAAAGCAGGAACTTGTTGCAACCTGGTCGATTACAAAGTGTAAGAAGAACATTGCCGCTGGACTCGACGAAGCCAACCACCGACTCTTCATCGGATGTCGCGACACGGAAACCAACGGAACGATCGACATTATCGACACGGAAACCGGGAAAGAGTTGAGCACCCTTCCCATAGGTGGCTGGGTGGACTACATCGCCTACGATCCAGCGAGTCAGCGAATCTATGCTTCCTGCGGTGCACCCGTCCCTGACGGCGGACATGTGTTCGTCTACCACGCAGACCAGCCAGGGAAATACAACCTGCTCGGGAAAGTCCCGACTGCCCCCCGCGCCAAGACCGCGCTTTTCGTGCCGGAAATTGGTCGAGTCTTTGTGTCGGTACCTCACTATGAGGACAGTGCACGGGTGTTGGTCTACGAAGTTCAGTGAAGGCTCGTATAAGCGCGATCCACTCGGATGTGCATGCCGATCAAATCTGCAGCGAACGGTACTGTTTAGTTTTCTCAGCCACGTATGAAGCAAGAAAGAGGAAAGAGGAAAATATGATTAAGGTCGCTTTGCGGTTCTCGCCTGTGCTTGCCGCCTTGTTGCTCCTTGTGGTCCCCACCTCTCGGCCACTGTCGGTCCATGCTCAAACCCCAACCGGATACTCAGGCGGCCCAGTTACGAGCGCCGCCTACTACCGCATTGCTCCCGGCCACCTGGACGAATGGCTTGCGCTCTACAAGAAATATCATTATCCGATCATGCAATATGAGATCAAACAGGGCTTGGTTAAAAGCGAGACCATGTACAAACGCGGCGTTCACGAGCTTTCCCCAGCCTGGGACTTCTTCGTTGTTATCGTCTATCGCGATCTGGATGCCGAAGTGCAGGTGGAGAAGGAACGAGCCCAAGTCATGAAAACCGTGTTCCCCGACACAGCAGATTTCGAGGCCGGTGACAAGAAAAGGTGGGAACTCACTACCGAACACTGGGACGAGAAACTCGTAGCAGTACCGCTGCCATAGCCGGACGGACGCCAATTCGTCCGGTTCAAGGCGCCCGGAGGCTGCGTTGCACAGGGTGCAACTGTCTCTTTCCTGACGTCGAGCAGTCATCGTAGAAAGTCTCAGGAGCGTATTCAGGCCCATGCCAAACCTTTACGATGCTCATCCCCTGCACACCACGATGGGTGACTTCATCGAGGGCCTTTGTCGGCTGAAAGCCGACAGTATCACCAAGACCCGAGTGTCCGAGTTTGTCGCCGCCGCACATATTCAGGCGGTGACCCTCTCTCCTTTCATCTTTTGGCGTGAAAGCGGATACACCCGCAACCTGATCTACCGGGATGACTGGTTCGAGGTCATGGTGATCTGTTGGGGCCCGGGTCAAAAGACTCCAGTTCACACCCATAACGGCCAGTTGGGTTGGATGACCGTGGTCGAAGGCGAACTGTTAACCCACCAATATCGATACTTGCGATGCAGTGCTCCTGAAAATCAGAATGTCGTTGGGATCGACTGCCTGGCTGGAGCACACAGCGTCGAGTTGGAGTTTCTCAATACCATCGGCTGCACCAATAACGGCAAGATTGTCACGGTTGATAAGCTGCAATCCATCCATCAGATCGAGAACGCGGATAGGACTCGGTCCGGCTGCGTCAGCCTGCACGTCTACTCGAGACCGTTCGACTCCTGTGTCGCCTTTGACATGGAGAAGCACCTTTGCTGGCGGCGATCGTTGAAGTTTTACAGCCGGCAGGGCATCCTCGTGCCCGATTGAGGATCCAGCACACTAAGCACATGCAGCCGAGGGGAATATGGGTGACAACAGATCCCAGTCCAGCTGGTTTGACTCCGCCGTGATAAAACCGTGATAGATCCATGGACGATGGCGCAGTTTCTCATCCGAGTTCAACCCCCTGGACGCATCACCGGGTGAGAGCCATACTCACAAATCTCAAGTACAAGGGGTCGGCGGTTTATGGAAGAGTGTCGAAACGACTCCATACGCCTGAAGTGAAAACTCCACAAGAATCCTGGATCGTCGTGCCGAATGCCTACTCCCCGGTGGTGGATGAGCCAATGTATGCTGCTGCCCAGCGAACTCTGGCT
>Ga0187825_10000328_pt1 | contig 10967 bp, 9 predicted proteins | sample NC_wetland_sal_i_11_FD_132421 | JGI IMG/M metagenome (GOLD analysis project Ga0187825, IMG submission 132421) | Wetland sediment microbial communities from Neuse River Estuary, North Carolina, USA - SourceSoil_5 | ecosystem: Environmental > Aquatic > Freshwater > Wetlands > Sediment | place... | reverse complement strand
CCCTTTGCCGCAGTGACAGCCTGGCACGGGGAAGGCATCATCAGCAATCTGCGCTGCAGCGGCCCGCACCCCTAAGAAGTCTCATTAGAAAGCTGCCTTGAAAGGGACGGCTTTCAGGCCGCCCGCAATGCCGGCACGGTTCGCGGCTTGAGCCGCTGAGGGACACGCGGCCCACTTTAAGTAGACCCTCCCGGAAAAATACTCCGGGTGATATTTCCCTGAACCAGTCACCGAAAAGCAGGTGCCATGCCCCCCTGTTGTCCTAAAATGCTCCTCTTCGGCTGAAATTGCTGCGCAAACCGCAAGCCATTGGGCAATTTCAAGAGGATTGGAAAACACATGCTGCAGAGAGTGCTTGCCGTTCCTTTGTTGTTAGCTGCTGCGATTAGCCCCGCCCAGGCGGCCGAGGCCAAGGTGCGGCTGGCCATCGTGGGGCTGGACCATGATCACGTGTGGGGCCTGCTCAAGGACATCGCCAAAGAGCCGCAGGCCGAGCTGGTAGCCATCGCCGACCCGCATCCCGACCTGGTGCGGAAGGCGAAGTCCCAGGTGCCGGCGAGCGTGATGTTCTATGCCGATTACGTGAAAATGCTGGACCAAGCCAAGCCGGAGGCGGTGATCGTGACCACCGAAACTGACCGCCATCTGGAGATCCTGCGCGCCTGTGCCCGCCGCCACATCAGTTACTCCACCGAGAAGCCCATGGCCACCAACGCCCGTGACGCGCTCGAGATGGAACGGCTGGCGAAGCAGGCCGGCATCAAGCTGATGGTCAATTACTGGAACGCCTGGGTGGCGCCCACCCACGACCTGTTTCACCGCGTGTCTGGCGGCGAACTGGGCCCGGTGCAGAAAATCATCGTGCAGTACGGCCATGAGGGGCCGAAAGAAATCGGGGTGTCGAAAGAATTCGAAGCCTGGCTCTACGACCCGGTAAAAAACGGCGGCGGCGCGCTCATGGACTTTGGCTGCTACGGGGCGGAGTGGGCGCTATGGCTGAAAGGGCGCCCCACGCGGGTGTTCGCTACCGCGGAAAAGTTGAAAACACAGCAGCACAACCGGGTGGAGGACGACGCCACGATCATCCTGGAATATCCGGATGGAGTGGCCATTCTCGAGCCCTCCTGGGATTGGCCTTACAACATGGACCGGGTACAGGTGTTCGGTCCCAAGGGCAGCCTGCTGGCCACCGAAGACCAGTTGCTGCTGCGGCCGGCCCGCGCCGATGACTTGCCGCTGGAAGGCAAGCCCGTCACTCTGCAGCCCGTGCCGCACCAGACCAGCAATCCCATCAGCTATCTCGTGGACCGCATCCGGCACAACCAGCCCATTGAAAATCCCGTGGCCGCTCCGCTCAACGTGCAGGTGATGGAAATCCTGGATGCGGCGCGGCAATCCATTCGCACCGGCCGCGCGGTAAACTTGCCGCCTGCAGCGGCGCATTCGGCCAGCGGGAACTAGAACGTCGCTCATCGCCAACCGGTGCTGCAGGTGGGTGGAGGCAGATGCACACAATCCAGCTTACGCGCGGGAACGCGACCCTGCAGGTGGAGGACGGAACGCAAATGTCCGCCTATGTGGCGCGGCCGAAGGACGGAAAGCGGCTTCCTGGCATCACCGTCCTGCAGGAAGCCTACGGCGTGAACTCCCATATTCGCGATGTCGCCGAGCGCCTGGCCGGGCAAGGCTACGTGGCCATTGCCCCGGAATTGTTTCATCGCACCGCGCCCGGTTTTGAGGGTGACTACAATAATTTTCAGGCGGTGATGCCGCACATGCGGGCGGTGACCCCGCAAACCGCGGAAGCCGACCTCCGCGCCACCTACTCGTGGCTGCAGGCAGCCTCCTTTGTGGAGCGGGAGAAGATTTACAGCCTCGGCTTCTGCATGGGAGGGCGGGTTTCATTTCTGGCTAATGCCGCGCTTCCGCTGCGCGCGGCTGCCTGCTTCTACGGCGGCGGCATCGCCCCTGACCTGCTGGACCGCGCGCCAGCCCTGCATGGCCCCATGCTGCTGATATGGGGCGGGCTGGACAAGCACATAGGACCGGAAAAGCGCGCGGCGGTGGTCGAGGCCCTGAACAAAGCCGCAAAAACCTATGTCAATGTGGAGTTTTCCGACGCCGATCACGGCTTCTTTTGCGACCAGCGAGCGGCCTGGCAGCCGCGTGCCGCCCGCCAATCCTGGGCCTTGCTGCTGGAATTCCTGCGCTCCTGGTAAATACGGCCTGAGCCCCGGCGGCACTCTGCGCTGAATCAGTCAAGAAGGAAAAGCTCTAAATGCCCACCGCCTCATACCCGCCGGCATCGTCTTTGCGCCGCCGCGGCCGGGGGAAATAGTAGGGGGAGCGCATCTGCAGACGCCGCTGGCGCAACTTCATCCCGGCATAGAGCGCGCCCACAATGACGCCGCCGGTGATGGCGACGGCGGCGAAGGCCTTGGCGGGATGCAGCATAACCGGTTCCGCCATCCGGCTGGTTGCCACCGCCACGCGGCCCCTGGCGCCCAGGGCTTCTTTGAAGTCCCGCACTGCTTTGGGTCCGCCCCGCTCCAGCGCGCGGTGCGCGTGCAGCATGCCATAACGCCGGGGCATGGAAGCGTCTTCCCCATCCCGCACTATCGCATGCTCTTTCCCGCTTTCTTCCTGGGACTCCAGCAGTTCCTCGAGCGCTTCTTCCAGCACGCCGGGCCGCGTCCACAGTGCGCGGAACGCTACGCGGCCGGACTTATCAATCAAATAAGTGGAATTGGGCCGGCTGCCGTATTGCCGGTGCACCTTGCCATCAAGGCTATCCACCAGGATGGGGAGTTCCACTCCCTCTTCCTCGCGCAACAACTCGGCGGCCTCGGTTTTGTCCTCGAGGGAGCGGTGTGCGGGCAATTGCTCACCCGGATGGGCCTCGCGCACGTAGACAAACAGGAATTCGACATCCTTGCCGGCATACTCCTCGTACAGGCGATTGAGCCCGCGGATGGAACCGGCGGTCATGGGACAAGTGGCAGATCCGAAAGTGAGCACCACGTTTTTCTCGCCGGCGTAGTCGCTCAGCCGAATCTTTTCGCCCTCCAGCGTGGGCAGCTCAAAATCCGGCGCCTCCTCCCCCGCTCTCGGACCGCTCATCTCTTTCGCCGCCAGCGCCGTTTTTAACTGCTCACGACTGAAGCGGCCGTAGTTATAGCGCTTGGATCCGAACATGAAGCACTCCGTATTCTGGGATCAAAATATAAAATTTTCGGGCCGCTGCGAGTTTCCGGCCGCCTGACGGTCTGACTCTCTGATACGATGCCGGCGCAACCTGGTTTGTTATCCTGAGCTTGCCGTGACATCGGCTCAGAAATCGGCGCCTGCAACAGGAAATGGAGCAATTGGACTGCCAGGGTGGTGCTTGCTGCGCCCGCCGCCGCCTTTTAAGATAACTCATTTGGTACAGCTTTCCCGTGTTGGTGGAGGATTCATGGCTGCGTTGCCGGTAGGCGCCACCGCGCCGGATTTCGAACTGTCCGGGGTGGTGGGCGATAAGCCGCATCCCTTCCGTCTCAGCGAGTATCGCGGCAAAAAGCACGTGGTGATTGCCTTCCACCCCCTGGATTGGACGCCCACCTGAGCCGCCCAGGTGCCGTCGTTCCACGCCGAACTGGCGAGGTTCGCTGGCCTCGATGCCCAGGTCGTGGGCATCAGCAATGACCCCATCCCCTGCCATATCGCCTGGCAGAAGAAGGACATCGGGATGGTGGATTTTCCCCTGTGCAGCGATTTCTATCCTCATGGCGAGGTGGCCCGCAAGTACGGCATTTTGCGCGAAGGCCCGCCAATTGCCGGCATCAACGAGCGCTGCGTTTTTATTGTTGATAAGGGCGGCCGCATCGCCTTCAGCCGTGTCTATCCCCTGGACGAGACGCCGGAAATTGCCGAAATCCTGGAAGTTCTGCGAAGAATACAGGAATCCGCTGCCTAGCCGATTGTCTTGACTGTCATCCCGAGGAAGTGCGCGCCGGGCTTGCCGGGCCAGCGCGAATCGGGGGAGCTTGCGTTTAGGACTCTGCCTCCCGAAGCGTTCTGCCTACTGCCGCATGCGGTCAATGGTCTGAAACAACTGGGTGGTGTCCGTCACCTCGACATAAGGCTGGCTCGAGTTCTTGTTGCTTACCACATAGACGGTGGGCGTGTGATTGATGCCGATGCGGTTACCCAGGTCGCGGTCGGCGTTCACCTGGGCCGCCAGCTTGCCTTGCGGGTCAATCATGAAGGGCAGGTCCACTTTGTGGTCGGCGGCAAAACGCTCGGCAAAACCGCGCAGGTTCCCGGGCGTGATCTCCAGTTGATGGGCGAACACCAGATCGCGGAACTCGTCGCCCAGCTTCTGCGAGTGAGTATCAAAATAGCGCGCCAGCACCGCCGCGTTGTAGGACCAGCTGTGCTTGGGCAGGGGGAAATCGTGGCGTATAACCGGGATGTTGTACTGCTGGGCGGCTCGGTCCAGCAGTGGCGAAACCTGCGCACACATGGGGCACTGCAGGTCCTCAAACACCACGATAGCGACCTTGGCCCCTTTGGGCGGGCGCAGAACCGAATTGGTGTCCATCGGCCCGGCAGCTATGCCGGCGATGGCGACACCCAGAATCAATGCTGCTATTCCCATTGCACGTGCGACTAAACTCTTCATTCTATTGCTCTCCCACGTTTAACTGGCGCTCCCCAGGTTAGACGCACTAGCCGCCAGTTCCGCTTACCTGCTCTATGGTACCCGAAGTAACCGCTCCCACGCTCGCCCGCAGAGGCGAGGGCGCCTGTGCTCACACAAGAACTCTAATATTTGAACTTATAGCTCACTCCCAAAGCAAATTGCCGGGGATAGTTGTAGTGCGTCCCGCCAAAGGTATTGCTGTTGTCGAGCAGGTAGCGGCTGTTGGCCAGGTTGAGCACCGTCAGCCGCAGCGACCACGCCTCCCCAAACGATTTTCCCAGGCTGAGATCAGCGCTGGTGTGGGCTGGCAAATGCGCCGGCCCATCGCCATTCAGGAAGCCCGACCCGTAGGAAATCTCTGTGTCTGCCCAGCTATGCCAGGGCAAATTGACCTGGAAACCGGTGCTGAGCGTATCGCGCTGGTCGTGGTCGAGAAAGTAGTAACCGTTCTCCGGAGGAGAAAAATCGGTGAGCCCGCCGGTCACCGCGCCTCGCCCTTGCGCGAACTGGTGCGAGTAAGCGAGGTGCCATTGCAGCCTGCGCGCCAGTTGCGGCGAGCGCACGCTGGCTTCCCAGCCGTGAATCCGGGCCGCGGCCAGGGTCACGGGAAAGAAGATATTCGAATTGCCCAGCACGTCATGATCGAAGTAATTGGTGGCGCTGGTGTGGAAGTGGTCCACATCGAAGCTCCAGCCGCGCAGGGGAATGGTGAGCCCGAATTCGTTCTCCCGGTCGCGCTCACCGCGCAGGGGCAAGAAGCCGAAGCCCTGGGTGGCGGCCACCTCGAGCAAAGGCCCGCCCACAGTCAGTAGAGGCGGCGCCTGGTAGTAGCGGCCGTAGAAGGCGCGCAGCACCCAGCCCAGACGCGGCACTTGGATGGCTGCCCCCAGCCGGGGGTCGGCGGCGTTTTCGCCCAGGCCGCCGGAAAAGTGCGTCAGCCGCAGGCCGCCGTTGAAGGTCAGCCACTTGGTGGCCTTGAACTGGTCTTCGATGAAAGCGCTTTCCAGTTGTCCCCAGAGCATGCTGCGCTGGCGAAGGGAGGTGCCGGCGGGCGTGTTGCTGAGGCCGAACAGGGTATTGTCGCGCTGGACAAACCCCTGCACCCCAAAGTGGGCGTTGTTTCTGCCCTCCACCACCGCCAGGCTGACCACCCCGCCGGCGAAGTTGGAGCCGCGGTCATCTTCCGGGCTGACCGGCAGGTCCTGAGGACCGCCTATGTAATGGGAGCGATTGAAGTGGTAGAAGGGCGAGACGGTAAGCAGGACATGTTCACCCGCGCTGTGCACCCAGGAGAAATCAACAAACGCATCCTGCTCGGCCTGCACATCGCGGGTGCCGGAAGCCTGCTGCGCGTAAGTGTTGGGAACCTGGTAGTGGTCGCGCCGCACCGAGGTCACCAGCCGCAGCTGGTCGGATGGCGTGCTGTTGAAAATCAACGAGGCAAACCCGCCCAAGCCGTTCTCCGCATCGTGCAGCGCCTGGGGCACAGGCGTCTCCAGACCCAGGTCGCCGCGATTGCCGTCCACGCTGGCGTAGTAGGCAAAGCGCTGGGTGTGGCTGCCAAAGCTGAGCTGGTCGTCGGTGGTATTGAAATTGCCGTAGTTCAGCACCAGTTCGCCTTCATTGTTGCGCTCAAAGCCATTGCGCGTGATGACGTTGAACACGCCGTAGGAGCGATCGCCGTACTCGGCCGAAAGCCCGCCGCGCTGGACCTCGAGTTGATCAATGTTTTTGGGGTCGAACTGCGGCCCCACGTTGCTGGCGATATTGGTGTTGGGCACGAGAACGCCGTCCAGCAGCCAGGTGACCTGGTGGCCGCCGCGCACGTGCAACTGGTCGTGCGCGATGACCGCGCCGGGAACATAATCGGTAATCATCTGCAGGCTGTTACTGCGGTCGGCGCCGGGGGTGCTGGCGATCTGCTGCTGATGGATAACGCTGACCGTGGTGGAGGATTGCGGCCCTACTTCCTCAGGTGTGGCCGTGACCTGAACCTCCTCCGACACCGCGGCCAGAGCCATTGGAAAGTGGAGATTCACTGCACCGCCAGAGTTGACGGCCACTTTCAGCGATTGTTCCTTGAATCCGGGCGCGCTCACGCTCACCACGTAGCGGCCCGCCGCCACGGTGTTGAATTGAAACTCGCCCATCGCGCTCGTGGTTGTGGCCTGCGACCACTGCGAATCCTGCGCGCGGATGGTTACTTGCGCGCCTTGCACCGGGCGATGCTCTGGGTCATGCACCAGCCCGCGAACGCTGCCGAAGATGCTGGCCGCGGCAACAGCCACCAGCAGCACGGCGCTGCCCATAAATGTGCGTAGAACGTTCATTTTCCTCCGGCGCATTCGCGTTCGTGCGCCCCTGATCGCAGGGACACCATCCCACCGCAACTTACCAAACCTACGTTTTAAGGAGTCAGTTCGCGGATGGCGGAGCGCGTTCGGAGCGCTCGGTGAGGGCACGGAAAGGCCGCAAGGCCAAACGGGAAGAGGAAATCAGCTGGGAGGCGGGTAAGTTTCCCCGCGCGCTGCGCCTCATCGGTGCAAACAAAGCGGTAGAAACCGCCAACAACCGGCAACACTGGTGGCAGCAATTGCGGCTGCTGATGCCGGCGTCGTGGGGCATGTGGCAGTGCTGCTGGTGACGCAGGCAGCAGGCGTGAGGCATGGCAGCGGCCGGCGCCAGCGGGGCGAACATTCCCGTCAGCATCGCCAACAGCACGCCTTGCGCAATCAGCCGCTGGATCATTTTCGCCGGGCTCCACCCCACAGATGAAGCCGCCCGCAATAGGTTACATCATCGAGGCCTTCAGCCGCATTTGTCGCACCACGCGAGCCGGTCTGGGCTTTCAGCTGCTGGCGCGGGTAAGGATGCGGATAGGGGTGCCGGCAAAGCCGAAGGACCGCCGAATCTGGTTTTCCAGAAACCGTTGATAGGAGAAGTGCAGCTTGATAGCGCGATCGGTGAACAGCACAAAAGTGGGCGGCGCCACCGAGGCCTGCGTCATGTAGTAAATTTTCACCCGCTTAGCCATGGGGACGGAGGCACGCTCGAAATCCACCTGCTTGAGAAAGCGGTTCATGGCGGCGGTGGGAATGCGTTTGCGGCGCTCCTCGGCCACGGTGGCGAGGACGGGAAAAATCTTCTCCACGTTCTTGCCGGTGGAAGCGGAAATGAAAATTACAGGCGCATACTCCAGGAACTTCAGCGAGCGGCGCACCTGCTGCTCGTAAAGGTTGCGGTCCACGGGCCGCTCCTGCTGAGCTACCTTGCGCCCGCGCCAGCTCTCCAGCTTTTTGCCGGCCACCAGGTCCCACTTATTCACCACAATGATGACGGAGCGGCCGCTCTCGTGCGCGTAGCCGGCGATGGTGGCATCGAGCGCGGTTACGCCTTCGGTGGCGTCAATGATGATGAGCGCCACATCCGCGGCTTCCAGGTGTTTGCGCGCCATGACCACGGAAAGCTTCTCCGCCATCAAGTGAGTCTTGCCCTTGCGGCGGATGCCGGCGGTGTCAATAAACCGGTAGCGGCGCCCGTCGCGTTCCACGATTTCGTCCACCGCATCGCGGGTGGTGCCGGGGACGGGCGAAACGATGGCCCGCTCGGAGCCGGTAAGCTGGTTGAGCAGCGTGGATTTGCCCACGTTGGGCCGGCCGATAATGGCGACCCGGGTTTCACGAGCAGTTTCCTGTGTTGCTTCTTTTTCTTCGTCTGTCTTTTCTTCGGTGCCCTCTGTGTCCTCTGTGGTTAATTGTTTGGTCTCGGCCGGCGGCAGCTTTTCCACGATGGCATCGAGCAACTCGGCGACGCCTCGTCCGTGCTCCGCCGAGACAGGAAACACATTGCGGATACCGAGGCTGCGAAACTCCTCGGCAGTGGCTTCCTGCTTGTCCGTATCCACCTTGTTGACCGCCAGGAACAGGGGCTTGCCTGTGCGCAGCAGCAGGCGGGCCAGGTCGAGGTCGGGAGCGGCCAGTTCGGTGCGGGCGTCCACCACCATGATGATGGCGGCGGCCTCTTCCAGCGCTACCCGGGCCTGGCGAAGAATTTCCGCCGGTATCAGCTGTTTGTCTTCCGGGATGATGCCGCCAGTATCAATCACGCGCAGGTCGCGGCCGCCCCAGTGGGCTTCGCCATAGAGGCGGTCGCGGGTAATGCCGGGCTCGTCACCCACGATGGCCCGCCGCCGGCCGATGATCCGGTTGAAGAGCGTGGATTTGCCCACGTTAGGGCGGCCCACGATGGCAAGGGTGGGAACTCCGATCACGGTCGTGATTGTAGACGTCGAATTGGATTCGGATTTGGTCAAACTAGAGTCCGACGCGCGCGTGCTGGAACTGAGTGCTGAGAACTGCTTCCCAACTGAGTATTATAGGGAGTCGCCGTGTCCAGCCTTCCCCAGCCCGCCTCTACCGCCCTTTCCACGCTGCACCAGTTCTTCGGACCGGGTGGGCTGCTCTCGCGCACCCACCCGGCATACGAGTTCCGCCGCGGCCAGTTGCAGATGGCGCAGGCAGTGGAGCAGGCGCTGGCGGAAAAACGCCACCTCATCGTGGAAGCGGGCACCGGCACCGGCAAGACTCTTGCCTACCTACTGCCGGTGATTCGCGCCGGCAAGCGCGTGCTGGTTTCCACCGGCACCAAAAACCTGCAGGAGCAGCTTTTCTATAAAGATATCCCCTTCCTGGAGCAGGCGCTGTTTCCTGAAGGCGACCGCAGGCTGCGCGTCTGCTACATGAAGGGACGCAACAATTACCTGTGCCGCAAGAAGCTCTACGACCTGACCGGGCAGCCGGTACTGAGCGGTCTGGAGGAGATCGAGCAGTACCGGGCCATTGCGGAATGGGAGAAGACCACCGAAACCGGCGACCGGGCGGAGCTGTCGGAGCTGCCGGAATCGAGCGCACTGTGGCCGCATCTGGACGCGCGCTCTGACAAGTGCCTGGGGCAGAAGTGCAGCCAGTGGGAGCGCTGTTTCATCACCGAGATGCACCGGCGGGCGCTGGAGAGCGACATCGTCATTGTCAACCACCACCTGTTTTTCGCCGACCTGGCCATCAAGCAGTCGGCCGAGGGCGCGCCCGATGCCGGCATTCTGCCGGAATGCGCGGCGGTGATCTTCGATGAAGCCCACGAACTGGAAAACGTGGCCGGCAGCTATTTCGGGGTGACGGTCAGCAACTGGCGCATGGAAGACCTGGCCCGCGACGTGGAAAGCTCGCTGCAGCGGGCCAAAGAACTGTCGGCGGGCATCGCCGGGGCGCTGGGCAGCCTGCGCGAACGCTCGCAGCTTTTCTTCTCCCTGCTGCCCGGGGGGGAAGGCCGCCTGGCTTTCGAAAACCGGCAGGAGTTTCTGGAAGAAAATGGCGACGAGTACATTGGGCTGATGCAGGCGCTCGGCCGCGTCGCTGCGGAATTGCAGGGCATGAAGCAAAAACCGGAAGAGGTGTTCAACTTCATCCGGCGGGTGGACGAGTTGCGGGTGCAGCTCTCATTTGTGATGGAATCCACGGAGCGCAATACGGTTTTCTGGATTGAGCGCCGGGGCGGCGGCAAGGACTCGCGGGGCACAAGCGCCCCCCTCCGCAGCTCGCGGCATGTCTTCCTGCAGGCCACGCCGATTGATGTGGCGCCCATCCTGCGCTCCTGCCTGTTCGACAAGCTGGAGTGCGCGGTGCTGACTTCGGCTACGCTGGCGGTGGGCGGCGGCTTCGAATACATTAGCCGGCGGCTGGGCCTGGAGCACGCCCGCGAACTGGTGCTGCCCTCGCACTTCGACTATGCAAACCAGGCCATCCTCTACGTTCCGCCCGATCTGCCCGACCCGCGCACCCCGCAATTCGCTGAGCGCGCCACCGGGCGCATCCGCCAGCTGCTGGAGATAACCCGCGGCCGCGCCTTCTGCCTGTTCACCAGCTATGCCCAGATGAACGAGGTGTACAACCGGCTGCTGGGTGAACTGGAGTATCCCATGCTCCTGCAGGGCAACGCGCCCAAGCGGGCACTGCTGGAAGAGTTCCGCATCACCCCCAACGCTGTGCTCTTTGGCACGTCCTCATTCTGGCAGGGCGTTGACGTGCAGGGCGAGCAGCTGAGCTGCGTGATCATTGACCGTTTGCCCTTCGAAGTGCCCACCGATCCGGTGGTGGCCGCGCGCGTGCGCGCCATTGATGCCGAGGGCGGCAATGCTTTCTACCAGTACCAGGTGCCGGCCGCGGTCATCACCCTGAAGCAGGGCTTTGGGCGGCTCATCCGTTCTCTGCACGACCGCGGCCTGCTG
>Ga0187825_10000327_pt1 | contig 10968 bp, 7 predicted proteins | sample NC_wetland_sal_i_11_FD_132421 | JGI IMG/M metagenome (GOLD analysis project Ga0187825, IMG submission 132421) | Wetland sediment microbial communities from Neuse River Estuary, North Carolina, USA - SourceSoil_5 | ecosystem: Environmental > Aquatic > Freshwater > Wetlands > Sediment | place... | reverse complement strand
AGAGAAAAACCGCATACTGCAGGACCGCAACGACGAGTTAGTGCGGGTCAAAGCCGAGATGGACCAGTTGCACGAACGGCTTAGCCAATTCGAGTCGGCGGCGTCCCGCGCCGACAACGTGCTCGCCGATGAAACCGATCGCATGCGCACCGAGTTCCAAGCCCAGCTTGCCCTGCTGCAGGCCGAACTCAGCCAGAAAGAATGGGCGCTGGAGGAACAGCGCGCCGCCGCTCTGGGCATGGGTCAGAAGCATTCTCAACAAGTCGAAACGTTGCGCAAAGAGTATCGTGAGCAAATCGAAAGCTTGCGCCGACAGTTGGCCGAAAGCGAAGCTCGATTGCAGAAAAACGACGACCAATTCCTTCTCGGCGAAGACCGATTGACCGAGGAGCAAAAAGAACGCCTGAATAATCATCGCGAGACTGCGGCCACCATCACCAACAGCGAGGATCGGCCGTTTCCAGCGTCGGAGGACCGCCGCTGGCACAGCCGCTTTGACTGGAAACGACGCTGGAAATTATAGCGCGCGGCATGGGCTGAAGCCCATTCGAGCGCCATCGGCGGTGGAAGCCGCTTAAGAAATGCAAACATTTTCGGATCTCAAAACGATCACAAAAGGACGCTTATGATACAAACAGAACGCACCCCGACGGGAATCCTCGGACTCGACGATTTGATCGAAGGGGGCCTGCCAAAGGGCCGGTCGTTTCTCATCACTGGCGAGCCGGGAACGGGAAAAACTATTTTCGCTTTGCAGTTCCTTTTTGATGGACTCAAGCGGGGTGAAAAAGGCATCTATGTGACCGCTGACGAAAGCCCAATGGATGTTCTCGAACAAGCGGCATCCTTGGGGTGGGATCTGGAGTCTTATGTCGACTCTAAAGATTTAGCGATCTTGAACGCCGGAACCTATCTGAGCTCGCTTCCCGGGCAAGGCAAGGAACGGCAAATCGACATCCAGAAGGCGGTCGGCGATCTGGCCGGCTTCGTCAATCAGATCGGCGCCAAGCGGCTCGTGCTCGACCCCGCCGGCCCGTTCGTGCTGCTGCGCGACAGCACGACGAGAATCCAAGACCAAACCCGCTTGCTGATCAAGCTCTTGCGCTCATCCATGCAGACGACCAACATCCTGACTTCCTACGCGGTGCCGCGCACCGGCGAGCGCAGCATGCACGGCATCGAGGAATACCTCGTCGCCGGCGCCATCGTACTGGAAATGATCTGGAAGGACGGCGGCCTCGGCCGCAGCTTGATCGTCGAGAAGATGCGCTGCACGGATGTGAAACCGACGCAGATTGAGTTCGATATAGTCAAAGGACAAGGCATAGTCACCCAGCCGGCGGCTAGGTCGCTTTGAATTCTGGAGTTAACAAAATGGATCACGTACGCATCTCAACTGGCATTACCGGGCTCGACGCCCTGTTTGACGGCGGTTTCATAAAGGGTCGCAGCTATCTCATGACCGGCGAGAGCGGCACTGGGAAAACCGTCGCCTGTTTGCAGTTTCTGGTACGCGGCCTCGCTCGAGGCGAGAAAGCCTTGTACGTCACCGTGGACGAGCGCCCCGCTGAGATTTTAGCGGCGGCGGCGGCTTTCTCATGGGACCTCCAACCGTATATTCAAGAAAAAAGTCTGGTAATTTTAGATGCCGCCGGCGGAAGCGCAACCGACAAAGGCATCGATCCCCAGAAGATCGTCGCCGATCTTGGTCATTTCGCAAAAAGTTTGGGCGCAACCCTGCTGATTATCGATCCGATTACCCCGCTTCTCCAGCCAGCCAACCCGACAACCCCGGCTCACGTCCATGCGCGTTCACTCCTTCAGTTGATTCAGTCCCAGATCAATACGACCACGCTGTTTACCAGCCATGACGTTCGCGGCAGGGGCTCGAACTCGGCCACTCGCATAGAGCAATTTCTTGCCTCGGGCGTCTTGGTTTTAAAGACCACCGAATTGGCTGACCGGTGTGAGCGGACAATTTATATAAAGAAAATGCGCTACACTCCGGTTGCGCCCGGAGATTACCCGTTTGCGATGGTCAATAATGAAGGGATCGTGTTGATCGATCGCCCCTCTCGCAAAGACTTGCCTCGCAAGACGGAGCCTCAGTTCTTTCAGTCCTTCGAGCTAGAGAAACAAGATTCCTGACGAACACGGGATTTTTTCTCCGAAAATTGAATTTAGGCGGCGCAGGGCGAATGATCACCGTCGCTTGCGCCGGATCAAATTCCTTGCGATTTCGTGCGTTTTTCGTTTTCTTGACAGAGCGGAAAACGATGCTTAGGTTTTTACCTACGCGAGGTGAACAATGCGCCTGGATAAACTTACGACCAAATCACAAGAAGCACTCCAGCAAGCCCAAGGGCTCGCTGAAAAACGTAATCATCAAGCGATCGATGTCGAACATCTACTTTTCGCCTTGATGGGCCAGAAGGAAGGCGTGGTTTTGGCGCTGTTGCAGAAGCTCGGTGTGGCGCTGAGCAGCGTTACCGAGCGCCTGCAAAAAGCATTGGACCGCCTGCCCCAGGTCACCGGCGCCGCCGGTCAAGCTTACATTACGCCGCGGCTCAAAAAGACCATCGAAAGCGCGGAGTCGGAAGCCGAATCGCTCAAGGACGAATATATTTCCACCGAGCACCTGTTGCTGGCGATGGTCCAGGACAGCGGCGAGGCCGGCAAGATTCTCAAGGAACAGGGCGCGACGCGGGACAAAATTTTAAACGCCCTGGTCGGCATTCGCGGCGCGCAAAGAATCACCGACCCCAATCCCGAGGAAAAATATCAAGCTCTGGAAAAATACGGCCGCGATCTCACGGATCTGGCGCGCAAGGGCAAGCTCGATCCGGTGATCGGCCGCGACGATGAGATTCGCCGCGTGATCCAGGTACTGTCGCGCCGAACCAAGAACAATCCGGTACTGATCGGCGAGCCCGGCGTCGGCAAAACCGCCATCGTCGAAGGCCTGGCCCTGCGCATCGTCAACGGCGACGTGCCCGAGGGGTTGAAGGAAAAACGGTTGATTGGGCTCGATCTCGGCGCGCTGGTCGCGGGCGCAAAGTTTCGCGGCGAGTTCGAAGACCGGCTCAAAGCGGTTTTAAAGGAAATTACCGACGCCAGCGGCCAAATTGTACTGTTCATCGACGAGTTGCACACCCTGGTCGGCGCGGGCGCAGCCGAGGGCGCCATGGACGCGTCGAACATGCTCAAGCCCGCGCTGGCGCGCGGCGAGCTGCGCTGCGTCGGCGCGACGACGTTGGACGAATACCGCAAGCGCGTCGAAAAGGACCCGGCGCTCGAGCGGCGCTTTCAGCAAGTTTACGTGGGCGAGCCGTCCGTCGAAGACACCATCGCGATCCTGCGCGGCTTGAAAGAGCGCTACGAAGTGCACCATGGCGTGCGCATCACCGACGGCGCGATCATCGCCGCCGCCACGCTGTCGCACCGCTACATCAGCGACCGCTTCCTGCCGGACAAGGCCATCGACTTGATCGATGAAGCCGCTTCGCGCCTGCGCATCGAGATCGACAGCATGCCGATCGAGATCGACGAGGTCGAGCGCAAGATTCTCCAGCTTGAAATCGAAAAACAGGCGCTCAAGCGGGAGGAAGACAAGGCTTCCAAGGAGCGCTTGGCGCAACTGGAGCGCGAGATCGAAAACCTGCGCGAGACTTCCGGCGGCCTTAAGGCTCACTGGCAGAACGAGAAAGAATCGATCCAGCGTATTCGCTCGCTCAAGGAGAAAATCGAAGCGACCAAGGTCGAGGAGCAGAAGGCGCAGCGCGAAGGCGATTTGAACCGCGCCGCGGAACTGCGCTACGGCACTCTGACTCAGCTGCAGAAAGATCTGGAACAGGCAAACCAAAAACTCGCCGACCTGCAAAAAGATCAGAAAATGCTCAAAGAAGAAGTCGACGCCGAAGACGTCGCCGAAGTCGTCGCCAAGTGGACCGGCATCCCGGTGTCGAAAATGCTCGAAGGCGAGGTTCAAAAACTCCTCAAGATGGAAGATCGCCTCAAGCTCCGCGTCATCGGCCAGGAGACCGCGATTCATGCGGTGGCCAACGCCGTGCGCCGCGCCCGCGCCGGTTTGCAGGATGAAAGCCGCCCCATCGGCTCCTTTATCTTCCTCGGCCCGACCGGAGTCGGCAAGACCGAGCTCTGCCGGGCGCTGGCCGAATTTCTCTTCGACGACGAGCAGGCGATGGTTCGCCTGGATATGTCGGAGTTCATGGAAAAACACTCCGTGTCGCGCTTGATCGGCGCGCCGCCGGGCTACGTCGGTTACGAAGAGGGCGGCTACCTGACCGAAGCGGTGCGCCGCCGTCCCTATTCGGTGGTGTTGTTCGATGAAATCGAGAAGGCCCATCCCGACGTCTTCAACGCGCTGCTGCAAATTTTGGAAGACGGCCGGATGACCGACGGACAAGGCCGCACGGTGGATTTCAAGAACACCGTCATCATCATGACCTCGAACCTGGGCAGCCAGTATATTCAAGAGCTCGCCGCCAAGGACCGCAAGGAAATGGAACGGCGGGTCAACGCGGCTTTGCGCGAAGCGTTCAAGCCCGAGTTTCTCAACCGCGTCGATGAGACGATTATTTTCAACAACCTCGGCCGCGAGGAGATCAAGTCGATCGTCCAGATCCAGCTCCAGCGGCTGCGCAAAAATCTGGCGAGCCGGAAAATTTCGCTGGAGTTGAGCGAGCGCGCCCAGGCGCTCATCGCCGACAAGGGTTACGATCCGGTATACGGCGCGCGCCCGCTCAAACGGACCATCCAGCGATTGATTCAGGACCCGCTGGCGGTTAAGATCCTCGCTGGGGAATTCAAAGAAGGCGATCGCGTCAGGGTCGACGCAACCGGCGATGAGCTGGCCTTCAGCCAAGGCGCTGCGGCCTCAAAAGACGACGGTTACGAGCAAAGGACGATCCATTGAGCGCGTCGTCGATCAGCGTTCCTCCCGGACTGGCGCGGGTGCGAAAAGAAATTCCTCCCCCTGGCAAGGTCTTCAGAGACAAGAAGCGCCTAAGTCGCAAGCGGACGAAAGAGGAACTGCAGCGAGAGCTCAAGGCCTCCCTGCCGCCTAATTCTTTATAACCGTCCTCTGCGATCTGCGATGAGAGGGGGCAGGCCAATTGGACTTGCCCCCTCTTTTTTAACCCCCAGATTCTGCAGTCGGCCGAGGGCAGGGCGAGAGCGAGGGGCGAGCCTGGAGTAGGAAAGACACTCGACCGTACCGTTTCAATGTCGCTTTTGCATTCTCGCATTCGGTTGTGGTGATTGTAAGATTTCTCACGCCGCCACCGAGGATCGACATCCGCTCAGAGGCACAAGCCCATAGCCTTCCCTACGGAAGGTTCGCTCCTGGCGTCGGGCGCGCCCGCGGAATCCGAGTTAAGTCATTGCCGATTCAATCATCGCGGACGAGCAAAAAACCCGACTCCCGACTGGTGCTCTACCGCGTCTCGTTCGGCTTTGCGCGGGAGTAATAAAAGTTAACCGCCGTCCCGGCGATCGCGCCGCCAAAGGCTTTACGATTTCATGGAAACACAGCAATCGAGTCAAACCCATCGGCGCCGGCTCACACTCATTCTTTTCAACGTCTGCGTGGGCCAATTCATCGTCGGTCTCGACCAGCGCGCCTTGTTGGTCGCGCTGCCGACGCTGACTCAGACATTCAACACCAGCCTGACCACGATTCAGTGGGTGCTGCTGATTTATGATTTGCTCCTGATCGGTACCGTCATCACCGTCGGACGGCTCGGCGACCTCTTCGGCCGGCGGCGCTTCTACACCTGCGGCTTTCTGGTTTTCGTGCTGAGCTCGGCGCTCTGCGGCGCTGCCCAGTCGGCCTGGCAGATTATTTTATTTCGCGGCATCCAGGCGATCGGCGGCGCAATGATCTCGGCCAACGGGCGCGCCGTCGCGTCCATCGCCTTGCCAGCGAGCGAGCGCGGCAAAGCGATGGGCGTTGCTTCGATGGCATTTCACGTCGGTTTTTTAACCGGCCCGACCCTCGGCGGATTTTTAATCGACAGCGTCGGTTGGCGCTGGATCTTTTACCTTAATTTACCGGTCGGGCTTTGGGGCGCTTACCTGGCCTGGACCCTGCTCGAAGAAAGCAAAGAGACGGTCAAAGGCATTACCGTGGACTTTCCCGGCGCCATTCTGCTCATGCTGACCTGCACGCTTTTCATCTACGGCATGAACGAGCTGCCGCATGCCGGTTGGGGCAACCCGCTGGTCGCGAAGATGCTCGGGCTCGCCGCCGTCGCTCTGGCGCTTTTCGTTTTTGTCGAGCTCAAATCGCCGATGCCGATCTTGAGCTTTTCGCTGTTTCGCAATCGGCTGTTTACCGCCTCCATGCTCAGCCTTTTTTTCATCACCTCGACGCAATCCGCCATCAGCTTTCTGATGCCCTTTTACCTGCAAAACATTTTGCATTTTTCGCCGACCCAGATGGGCTGGATCATCATCGCCAATTCGGTCGTCATCGTAATGATCGCGCCCATCGCCGGCTGGCTCTCGGACCGCATGGGCTCGCGCCTGCTCTGCTCCGTCGGCTCGGCCTTGATCGTCGCCGGGCAGTTTTTCATCGCCTCCCTGAGCGTCGATTCGTCCATCCCGCAGATCATTTTTCCGCTGGGGCTGACCGGCTTCGGGTGGGCGATCTTCAATTCGCCGAACCAAAGCGCGATCTTGGGTTCCGTTCCGCGCGACAAAGTCGGCACGGCTTCGGGCATGAACACGACTACGGCCCGCACCGGGGGAGCGATGGGCGTGGCCCTCTCCTCCACCTTGTTCACTTACGGCCTCGCCGCCGCCGGCATGTCGCGGGCGCAAATCGAAGCACCGCAATCTTGGGGCGGAGCGCCGGAGATTTTCGTTCATTCGTTCAATCACACGATTCATATCGTCAATATTTTCACCCTGCTGTCGGTGCTGTTTTCGGCGGTCCGAGGACCGCGTCAGGAATAGGGCGGAGGACTCAGGAAATTTTTGATGACGCCCTCGGTTGCACAAGAAACTTCGCGGCGAACCTCGAAGCTCATTTTGTTGAGCGTCTGCATCGGCCAGACCATTGTCGGTCTCGATCAGCGCGCCATCACTGTCGCCCTGCCGACGCTGACAACGACTTTCCACGCGGCGTTTACGACCATTCAGTGGACCATTTTGGTCTACGACTTGGTGCTCATCGGCTTGATCATCACCATGGGCCGTCTCGGCGATATTTTCGGCCGGCGCCGCTTTTACACTCTGGGCTTCGTCATTTTCGTGAGCGCGTCGGCGCTCTGCGGCCTGTCGCAAACCATCGGTCAGTTGATTTTTTTCCGCGCCGTGCAGGCCCTCGGCGGTTCGATGATCGCGGCCAACGGCCGGGCCATTGTCTCGGTCAATTTGCCGCCGGCGGAGCGTGGCCGCGCTCTCGGATTGACCTCCACCGCGTTTCATATCGGTTTTCTCACCGGCCCGTCCCTCGGCGGATTTCTCATCGATACGATCGGCTGGCGCTGGATTTTTTATATCAACATGCCGTTCAGCCTGTGCGGCGCCTACCTGGCTTGGAAGGTCGTTCCCGAAACCCGCATGACCGAGAAGGCGGCCATCGATATTCCGGGCGCCTTGTTGCTGCTTATGACCAACGGACTGTTTATCTACGCCATCGATCAGTTACCGCGCACCGGCTGGGCACACCCGATCTTTCTCACGACCCTGTCGCTCGCCGTCTTGACGCTGATCATTTTGTTGCGCGTCGAAGCCCGGGCCGGAACGCCGATTTTGATTTTGTCGATGTTTCGCAGCCGGCTGTTCAGCGCCGGCAACGCCAGCCTATTCCTCGTTGCCGGCACCCTCTCTGCGATCAATTTTCTACTGCCGTTCTTTTTGCAAAATTTGCTCGGTTACTCGCCTTCGCAGGTGGGCTGGATCATCGTCGCCGACTCGGTCATTATCATGGTCATGGCGCCCATCGCCGGCTCGCTCTCCGACCGCTTCGGCTCGCGTTTGCTCTGCACCGTCGGCTGCGCCGTCATCGGCGTGGCGCAATTTTTCCTGGCCACGCTGCACATGGACGCGACCCTGGCGCGGATCATTTTGCCGCTCGCCCTTTGGGGGATCGGTTGGGCGCTGTTCAACGCGCCCAACCAGAGCTCGATCTTGGGTGCCGTCGGCTCGGAAAAGATCGGCGCCGCCGCCGGCATGATCGCAACTACCGCACGCACCGGCGGCGCCATGGGCGTGGCGCTGTCGGCGACGCTGTTCGGCTATCTGCTGGCGTCCGCGGGCTTGACCGGCGCGCAAATCGGCGCACCCGAGAGCTGGCGCGCCGCACCGGAAACGTTCCTGCACGCTTTTTCGATGACCATCTACGTGCTCAACCTCTGCACCCTCGCCGCGGTGTTTTGCTCGGCGGTTCGCGGCCAGAGAACCGGGGATTGATTTTCCATCTTCCTCGGTGATGCCCAACCGCCTCAATCTTTACGCTTGACAGAGATCGACCCTCCTCACTAATCTCCGACCAGCGAACCATCGCCGGTTATTTCTTCTGGAGGGTGAACATGGATCAACGATCGAGACGAACGCGCCCGTCGACGGCGGCCTGCCTGATTTTGGCAAGCCAGCTGTTTTGCAGCTTTCAACTCTGCGCCGCCGAAGCGCCGCAACTCCGCGGCGTCTACAACGCGCTCGGCGGCACCATGACACCGGCCTGGATCGCCCAAGAGCTGGGACTCTTCACCAAACACGGCCTGCAGCATAGCCTAACTTATCTCGCGGCAACTACGGCGATCCAGGCGATCGTCGGCGGCACGGAGGAAATCGGGCTGGTCGGGAATCAAGGCATCGATGTCGCCCTGGAAGGCTCGGACACCGTCTACATTGCCAACACGGCATCGCGATTTATTTTTCACCTCTACGGCGACCCCGCCATCAACTCGGTGGCCGACCTCAAAGGGAAGGTTCTCGCGGCCACTCAGCCGGCTGCCTCCACCGATTACGCCGGCCGCTTGTTGCTGCGCAAATACGGCCTGGTGCCAGACAAGGACGTGAAAATCCTCTATGCCGGCAGCGCGCCGGCGTTGTTATCAGTTTTGAAATCCGGCAACGCCGCCGCCGGCTTGATGAGCGCGCCGATCACCTTTCAGGCCCAAGAGTTGGGTCTCAAACATATTCTCAACCTCACCGAGCTCAATATCCCGTTTGTTTTTGTCAGTGTGGTTACGACGCGCAAAGTCATCCAGCAAAAACCGGACGCCGTCATCCGCTATCTGCGCGCGTACACCGAGGCGATCTCGATCATCCGGCGCGACAAGGAAACGACGCTGAAGGTGATGGGCAAGTTTATGAAGACCGACAACCGCAAAGTGCTGGAAGCGGTCTACGAAGAGCATCTGCCGGTGTTTCAACGCGTGCCGCTGATGACCAAGGAAGCGGTTCAGGCGGTGCTCGATGTCGCCAAAAACCCCCGCGCGCAGCAGATGAAACCCGAGGATTTTTACGACAATTCGTTCATCCAGAAACTCGAAGTATCCGGCTTTATCAATTCGCTTTATGCGCGCTGAGACAAACGCATGAGCTGGTTCTTTCATATCGATATGGATGCATTTTACGCGTCCGTCGAACAGGTTCTCGATCCGAGTCTGAAAGGCAAAGCGGTGATCGTCGGCGGCCGCAACGGCCGCGGCGTGGTCACTTCGGCTTCCTACGAAGCGAGAAAATTCGGCGTCCATTCGGCCATGCCGGGCTTTCAAGCAAAAAAACTCTGCCCGCACGGAATCTTCTTGCCCAACCGGCGCCGGGTTTATTCGGAATACTCCGAAAAAGTTTTCGCAATCCTGGAGCGCTACTCGCCGGAGGTCCACGCGCTTTCCATCGATGAAGGGCTCGTCGATTTAACCGGCACCGATCGGCTCTTCGGCCCGCCGCTAAAAACCGCCGACGCGATCATTCGCCGCATCGACAGCGAGCTCGGCCTGCCTTCTTCCGGCGGCCTTTCGACCAGCAGAGTGACGGCAAAAATCGCCGCGACGTTGGCCAAGCCGCGCGGCCTGGTTTACGTGCCGGCCGGCTCGGAAAAAGATTTTCTCGCGCCCTTGGGCGTGGAAATGATCCCCGGCATCGGCCCGAAGACGCACAGGACACTCAATCAAAAAGGCATCAAATCCATCGCCGATCTCTTGCAGCGCGCCGATTTAGCCGCGCGCTACTTGGACCTCGGCGCGGCGCCTGGGCGCCGCCATCCTCACGATCATTCCATCGGCAACGAAACGACGCTGGAAAGGCCGCTCAAGGGATTTGCCGAAATGGAAAAAATCCTCTGGGAGCTGGTCGAGGAAGTGGGCGGCAGATTGCGCCGCGAAGAACTATTCGCCCGCTGCGTGACCGTGAAAATCCGCTATAGCGATTTCCACACGATCACCCGTTCGCGCACACTGGCGGCGCCGACTTGCTTCGACAAGGAGATCTTTACCGTCATCAGCGACTTGCTCCGGCAAAACCTCTCCAGTGGCCGAGCGGTGCGCCTGCTCGGTGTGAGCGCCAGCGCCCTGCAGAGCTCGGGTTGGCAGGAACCGCTGCTGCAGCGCGACCGGCGCAAGTCTTTCGAGCGGCTTTATAAAGGCATCGACCGGTTGCGCCGCAAATACGGCGAAGCAACGATCGGCGCCGCCACGCCGCGCCACAAGGCCGGTTGATTTTCCCTGCAAAGCTCCTTACTGTTTTTTGACACGATACAACTCATGGTTAACTCTACCCACGCTTTTCTCGCGGCCTGCCGGCGCGAGGCGACTTCCTACACGCCGATCTGGCTGATGCGCCAAGCGGGCCGTTACATGGAGGATTATCGCAAGCTGCGTGCCCAGCATGATTTTCTCGAGCTGTGCAAGCAACCCGATCTCGCCGCGGAGATCACGATCACGCCGGTGGAGCGCCTCGGCGTTGACGCCGCGATCCTCTTCGCCGACATTTTGT
>Ga0187825_10000326_pt1 | contig 10972 bp, 9 predicted proteins | sample NC_wetland_sal_i_11_FD_132421 | JGI IMG/M metagenome (GOLD analysis project Ga0187825, IMG submission 132421) | Wetland sediment microbial communities from Neuse River Estuary, North Carolina, USA - SourceSoil_5 | ecosystem: Environmental > Aquatic > Freshwater > Wetlands > Sediment | place... | reverse complement strand
GCCCATCCCACGTTGCCCCTGGGAAGCTACGTGAAGGTGACCAACCTGCGGAATGGCCGAGCGGTCGTAGTTCGGGTAAATGATCGCGGGCCGGTTGTCGACGGTCGCATCATCGACTTGTCCTATGCCGCGGCTCGGGCGTTGCACTATGACCACCAGGGCATCCAGCAAGTTCGCCTGGATCTGGTGCCACAGCCACAAACCGTCGCCATGCTTCAGCCAGTAGCGCGTCTGCAGTAATCCCCTTTACACTCCTCTGGATGCGTGATTCACGCGAGCGACTGATCGTCGCCCTCGATGTTTCGTCCGCGGCTGCTGCGAAGAGAATCGTAGCGGCCGTGGGCGATTCTGCCCGTTACTACAAAGTCGGTCTGCAGCTCTATACGGCTGAGGGGCCGCAGATCGTTCGCGACCTGGTCGCTTCCGGACGGCAGGTTTTTCTTGACCTGAAGCTGCACGACATCCCGAACACGGTGGCGGCGGCGGTGGCCGAGGCCTGCAAGTTGCGCGTCAGTATGTTGACAGTGCACGCTTCGGGGGGAAGCAAGATGATGCGGGCCGCGGTGGAGGCGAGCCGACAAGCGAGTCCATCGCCTGTGATCCTGGCGGTCACCGTGCTCACCAGCCTGAATGAGCACGATCTCGAGACCGCCGGCGTGCGCGGAACCGTGGTCGATCAAGTGTCGAGACTTGCGGCTCTCGCGATTTCCAACGGATGCCACGGCGTGGTCGCTTCGGCCCACGAGGCCGCCACCCTGCGCTCGGAACTTGGCGACGATTTTCTGATCGTGACCCCCGGAGTTCGCCCCGCGGGCCGGGACCACGGAGATCAGGCTCGTGTCGTCACACCAGCCGAGGCGATCGGCTCTGGGGCCAGCCATATTGTGGTGGGAAGACCCATCACCGAAGCCGTCGATCCGGCTGCCGAAGCGCGGGAAATTCTGGCGCAAATAACCTAGGAGCAGTTCTCGTTCTCAGTTCCCAGTTCTCAGTTCTCAGCCTCGGCTCTCCTCGATGGAGCGGCGGGCGTCCCCGCCCGCCGGAGCCTTCAACCGCTCAGGGCAGGCTCGCGAGAGCCAGTCCGTCCGCCAGAGCCCTCACACCTCGGTGCGCCCTGCGACTCGACCGGCATGCTCCTGGATCCGCCCCGGAGGGGCTTTCGAAAATAGCCCGGCGCTTTCAGCGCCCGGAAAGGTGAAAAAGGAACCGTGTCCCGGAGGGACGCTTGAAGTTGAAGTCCGAAAATGACAGGCGATCCCACGCGTGCTTCCGAAGAACATCGGCTTCATAATCCAAACCAAAAAGAGAAAGGCGCGACCAAGTCGCGCCTTTCTGCCAACTGAGAATTAGCAGCCAGCCGCTAGCTGCCAGCTTCCTCAAAGCTTCTCGTAAAACTCGCAAGCCGAGCAGGAAATATAGACTCCTCCCGGGACCCCGCGCTCGCGATCCTTGGTGCGCTTCACGATGCGCGTATCTTTGCCGCACTTGGGGCACGCGGTCGATTTGCTGGTGTCCATGACCTTCTTACGGTCCGCCGTTTTTGCGATCTTCATCTTCTTCTCCTGACAGGAATGTGCCGCCGGCACAGGGCCGCGGTTCTACCTGGTGTTTTGGGAGTAGCTGGAACGCCGGAATCCGGCAGAATGGGCGCGCTCAGAGCGAACGCGCATCTGTACTCGCCAACAGTAGTTTACAAGAGAGCCGACAACTTTGTCGCGCCCAGAGAGTAATGTCCAAATAGCTCTCGACGAATTACGGCGGGCTACTCCGCAAGTCCCATCCGACGGACGATGTTCTTGTAACGCGGATCGAAACGCAAGCTGTCGAGGGCCGGACTCCGGATCCCCATCACTAGTTCCACACTCTGATCGTCGTAGGCTTTCTCGAGGTACTGGAGTGCCTTCTCCGGGTTGCCATTAAGCGCGTACGCCGCCGCGACATGCGGACCCCATTCCTGATCTCCCTCCGGATAAAAGGCGAGCACCAGAGACAGGTAACCCTTGGCATCTGGCGAGAACGTGCCTTCGACGGGACGAAATTTCCGCATCTCTTCGATAGCGTCTCCAAATCGCCCGGTCACGGTGTAAAGGTAGCCTAGCTTCAAATGAGCAGGGCCGAACCCGGGATCACGCTCCAGGGTTTTCTGGAATTGCGCCAGACTCTCTGGGTAGCGGTGAGCGGTGAAGAAGGTCGCCGCCAGGTTCGTGTTCACGATCGGCGAGAGCGGGTCGAGCGACAACGCAGTGTGCAACTCGTTCAGGCCTTCCTCAAAGCGCTTCTGTGGAACCAGAAACACGAAGCCATAAAAATAGTGAGCCGTTGCATTGTTGGGATTCAGCTCGAGAGCCCGCCTGAACTCTGGCTCCGCTTCACTCCACCGCCACATCATCGAGAGCGCGATCGCTCGAGCTGCGTGCGTTTCAGAAAGGCCGGGAGCCAGCGCCAGCGCCTTCCGCGTGGCTTCGTCAGAAACCGCCCGTGCCTGTTTGGAACTGATCTCTATGTTGTAGCTCGGCGCAACCACGTACGCGTCCGCCAGGCCTGCGTAAGCGAGGGCGTAATTGGGATCTGCGCGAATGGCCTGCTGGAACAGGTCGATGCTTTTCTTCAGCCCTTCGCTTGTACGCCCGTACCAGAGCTGTCGGCCCTCTAAGTACAAACGGTATGCCTCCGGATTGCTGGTCCCGGCGTTGCCCAAGTTCTGCTGTTGGGTGCCGCTCAGGCGTAGCCGCAGGCTATTCGATACATCGCGGGTGATATCGCTCTGCACCTGCGTGATGTCCGCCATCCTCCGCGTGTAGCGCGATCCCCAGAGCTCGGTACCATCACTCGTGTTGACCAGGTCCGCCTGCACGCTGACCTCGTCGCCGCGCTGCGTAATACGGCCCACCAGCACCGCGCCCACCTTCAACTTCTCTCCGATCTGTCGCGGATCTTCCTGGCTGCCCTTGAAGCGAAATACGGTGCTGCGTGCCATCACCTTGAGATTGGGCAACTGCGACAATGTGCCGATAAGGCTCTCGGTCAAGCCATCGCTCAAATACTCGTTGCCCGGATCGGTGCTCGCATTGACAAAGGGCAACACCGCAATCGAGCTGATCTTGTCCGGTTCCGCCTTGGAATGCCAAAAATAGGCACCCACCGCAGCCGTCGCCAGGAGCAGCGCCGCCCCAATTCCTGCTCGCAGCATCTTCCTCGAGCTTCCGGAAGCCTGGGCCGTTGGCACAGCAGTTGAGCTCGCACTCGGAATCACCGCACTGCTTCCGGTTACTACTACGGGTCCGGATGCGCTGGCTGCGACGGTTCCTGTCCCGTCCCCAGGCGCCTTGGAAGACCTGCCCGAATCCAGGTCTCGCTTCAACCGAGTCAGATCGGCGCGCAAATCGGCCGCCGTCTGATAACGCAGGTTGCGATCCTTTTCCAGCGCCTTATTCACGATGCGTTCGAAATCGGCGGGAAGATCGGGGTTCAAGCGGAGCGGCGAAACCGGCGTTTCGTCTAGGATCGCCTTGAAAATGACCGCAGAACTCTCGCCGCGAAACGGCACCAGTCCGGTGGCCATCTCGTAGAGCACCGCCCCGAACGAGAACAAGTCGCTGCGCCCGTCAAGTTCCCGGGCGCGCGCCTGTTCGGGGGACATGTAGGCCACGGTTCCCAGCGTCGAACCTGGACTCGTCAGGTGTTGTTCGTCGACCGTGCGGGTTACGTGATCGGACGCTGCCGAGCCCGAGGCACTGGAGCCACCCACCTTCGCCAGTCCGAAATCGAGCACCTTCGCATGCCCTCGCGAAGTCACGAAGATGTTGGCTGGCTTAATGTCGCGATGCACGATGCCCTTGGCATGGGCGGCATCGAGCGCGTCGGCAATCTCGATCGCCAGCGACAGCAGGGTCTCATTGTCGAGCGGGCGGCCTGCGATCCGGTGCTTCAGCGTCGCGCCTTCCAGGAACTCCATCACAATGAAGGAGTGCCCGTCATGCTTGCCGATTTCGTAAATGGTGCAGATGTTGGGATGGTTCAGAGCGGAAGCTGCGCGGGCCTCGCGGCGAAAGCGTTCCAGGGCCTGCGGATCCTGGGCGAGATCATCGGGCAGGAATTTCAGGGCGACGAAGCGGCCGAGCTCGGTGTCCTCGGCCTTGTACACCACTCCCATGCCGCCGCCGCCCAGCTTTTCGAGAATGTGATAACGGGAGACCGTCTGCCCGATCATGAAGTGGGTTCATGGTAGGGGCGAAGCAGCGGGGAGTCAATGCACAGTGGCGGATGGGCGTCTTACAGCCTCCCCACTTTTGTCATCCTGAGCGAGGCGAAGGAGCTGCTTTTTGCAGCGGAACAGCAGTCGCTCAAATGCCATTACTCCATAACCCCCCACTGCTCAATTTCCCATTCCCTGAATCCCTCTGTGGCTCTGTGTCTCTGTGGTGAAAATGCCTTCCGTGTGCAAGGTAGAAGAGTAAGTTGAGGGTCTGGCGGGCGAGGACGCCCGCCGCTCCATCTAGAAAATCATCCCGCTACGTTCGCGAAATGCAAGGAACGTCCGGCCCGAGTCGCGAACCTCGATGTGATCGACCGTTCCCTTATCGTTCGTGCCAAACGAAACCGAGCAGGCCACTGCAATACAGTTCATGAGGTTGCTCTGCGACGAGGGGATCAGGTTGCTGCGAACCGCCCCGTCAATCTCAAGTTGCAGGCGACCGTCTCGCGCGCTGACCTCGATTCGGGCCCCGAAACTGCTCCGGTAGCTGCCGACGTACGACTGATAACCTCGCGGCAGTTCATCGTCTGCCACCAATCCAGGTTTTTCTACGGAACCTGCATGCGCGGGCGCATTGAAAATCAGAAGAACCCGGCCCTGATTGGTATGCAAGGACGGCTCAGTCGCCGCTTTCTCAGGAACTACTCGCGCTGAGGGCGCATTGCGCGATGAAGCCGCTATCACCGTCTGTCGGATTTCCATGTAATGCGGATGGTTCCAGGCATAGCCGATCGTCAAGGAGACACCGTTCAGCACGATCGCCGAAACCAGCGCCCCATACGCCAGAGCGGCGGCGCGAGGCCGAGAATTCTCCAGCAGGGGAAACAGGCCGCTATCGGCCGCGGCCGCGCGCTCTTCCCAGAATTGCGGACGAAGCGTCCACTGCCGCACCAGAGAAACCACCGCGTCCGCGAATAGGCGCGCTGCTCCCCAGCCGCTCGCCGACTCGTCGAAGATCGCCAGCATCTCCTCGCCGAAGCGCAGCCGGAAATACGAGGGATGCGCATCGAGAACACGACCATACAGGTAGCGGAGCATCAGGCCCTCCTGGGTGCGGCGTGCAGTCGCGATTTGGCCTCGCGTACTACGTTGTCGAGGCGCGCAACCTCCGCCGCCAAGACCCCACGACCGAGCGAACTCAGACGATAGTAGCGCCGACGCGGATCTTCGTCCCCGGGCTTTTTGCCGAGTTCCTCGACCAATTTGCGTTCGATCATCTTCTGCAGGTTGTCATACAGCGTACCGGGGCCGAGACGGTATTTTCCTTCGGATTGCCGCTGCACGTCCTGCATGATGGCATAGCCGTGCATCTCTCCACCTGCCAAAGACAGCAGGATGTGGAGAGCGGCGGGCGCAAGCGGCAGGAAGGAAACCGGATCGTCTTTCATAATTCGGAGTCTGATATATCGCTTTCCGAGTGAGTTGTCAAGTCGGGAAAGGATTGGATCGCAATCGGGTTGCAGCGCATCTCTGTTATGTTCAACGCACTCCCAAGGCCAATGAAATGACTCCGGAATCTGTTACCGCTACTTCCCTGCCCACCATTGCGGAAATCGAAGACGCCCAGCAACTGGTCTACGAACTGATGCCGCCGACTCCGCAGATTGCATGGCCCCTGCTGCGCGAGCGGCTCGGCGCCGAGGTCTGGGTGAAGCACGAAAATCACACGCCCATCGGAGCCTTCAAGGCGCGCACGGCGATTGTCTACGCAGCGGAGTTGTTCCGCACCGCGAACGACATTCGGGGACTGGTCACCGCGACCCGCGGCAACCACGGCCAATCCGTGGCGCTGGCCGCTCGCCGGTTCGACGTACCCGCGTACGTAGTGATTCCCCGAGGCAATAGCGCTGAGAAGAATGCTGCCATGCGGGCGCAAGGCGCGCAGTTGATCGAGTTCGGCCATGACTTCCAGGAGTCCAAAGAACACGCGCAGCGATTGGCAGCGGAGAACGGCTGGCATTTTGTTCCTTCGTATCACCGCAACATCGTCAAAGGGGTCGCAACCTACTGGCTGGAATTTCTTTCGGCGCTGCCCGTCCTCGACGTGGTCTATGTTCCGGTCGGTCAGGGCTCGGGCATTTGCTCGTGTGCTGCCGTTCGCAATGGCCTCGGCCTTGATACCAAGATCATCGGCGTCGTTCCCGAAGGCGCTCCCGCCTACGCGCGATCCTTTGAGGCGAAACGCAAGATCGAAGCGCCCGTAACCACACTGCTCGGCGATGGCATGGCCTGCCGCGTCCCCGACGACGCTTCCCTGCAGACGGTTCTCGAGAATGTCGAGCGGGTGGTGACCGTCAGCGAGGAAGAAATCGCCCAAGCGATGAAGATCTACTTCACCGACACGCACAATGTGGTGGAAGGGGCAGGAGCAGCCGGTTTGGCGGCAGCCCTGAAGGAGAGGAACCAGGTGCAAGGCAAACGCGTGGGGTTGGTCGCGACCGGAGGCAATGTCGATCACGACGTCTTCGCGAGAGTGCTGAGCGATACTGTCTAGGACAACTTGAGAAAATCCAAGTCGTGGCTCGCCAGCCAGTTTCGTGCTTCTCTAACTTCGGGCTTGGGATTGTCCCTGCGCCTTGATACTTCCTTGGACTTCCGGCGTTGCAACTTCCGGACTCGCAGGCTCCAATTCCCTGGGGCGCATCTTCTCAATAATGTCAACGATGGGATAGGCTGCAGTCTTGGAGAAGACTCCATCGAATCCGGCTTCCCTTGCCGCGTGATCCAGTTGTGATCCGGCATAGAGGGTAAACAAGAAAAGCAGGACGTTCGAGCCGGTGCGGCGAATTTCGCGGCCCACGTCGATGCCAGACATCCCCGGCATTTGAAAATCAACAATGACGACGTCGGGGTGAAGATCGCGAAACATCCTTAGGCCTTCGGGACCATTTTCAGCCGCACCCACAATCTGCCAGCCGGGATTGAGGCCAAGGACCGTGCGCAGCGCGCGCAACGCGATAGGGCTATCGTCGATCAGCAGGATTCTCAGACTAGGACCGTCGGGCCAGATAAAAATAGGAACTAGCGCAGCTTAGCATGTCCACGCACCACGAGCAGATACAGGAACTTATGTAGGAAGGGAGTGCGCCCTGCGGTCGATCGATTTACTTGTCCCGCTCCGAACTCAGATGCTCCTGCGGTGGTTTGACGCCAAATATGACATCCAGAGTATTGCCCTTGCTTAGGCGAGCATCAACCTTCACCGCATTTTCCGCCCCGTTATGAGCGAAGGTGGCCGAGCCCACTGCGTCTGCGGGAATCGCGATGTCTTTTCCAGGACCAACCAGTTTGGTGACGCTTCCACCCGCTGGAATCGTAAAGGTGAGCGAAACCGGATGTGCTTTTGATCCAGCAATGGGATGAACAGTGAGTACGCCCGTGATGTCGCGGTCGGATTCATTCGTGAACCCGTAGGACTCCTTCGCCAAGTGAACATTCTGGCTGGTATCGACCGTGAACAATTGAAAGTCCTTATAGGCATGCCTCCGGTAGTAGCGCCTCCCGCGCCGTTCCACATAAAGCTCCACCTCTTTCGGCAGCCACAGACGTTCGCTCTGGGAGTGGAATTGCACCGGCTCGTACGAGATCACGATGTGCTCTTCGGTAAGAGCAATCTCGGGCAGGGGATGGATGAGTTCCGTCTCGATGCCCAGGACCTGCAGCGTTTCGAGGTCGATCCAGGCTCGCCCTTTCAGCGGAAGTGAAATAAACCTCCCGCCTAAGGAGTAACCCAGGATCCGCCCGGGACGATTGGGTCTCTGGATAAAATGCACCTGCCAGGCGGGCTTGCCGTGGGATCGGCCCAGCCCTTCGCACTGAAACTCGAAGTCCTCCCTGATCTGCGGATGGAAAACCAGCACGATGGCCGGCATGCCTTGGGTCGCAATCTGTGCAGGAAATAGTTCTGGTGAAACACTGCCGTTTCGATATTCGTCAAGCAAGAACACGCCCCTGGTCGTCCTGGAAACCGTCACCACGTATTCGAATTTGCGAATTTCGGGAGAATGGCGCCGCCCGGCAGCATCCACCGGATGGTGTTCCACTCGCTCGCTGGCCGTGAACTTCTCGAGGTCGGTAACGAACTGTTTGACCCGAAGTCCAGCTGCTTCGAGCACTTCCTCCACTGGACAGTTCACGCTCGAATCGACGGGTGGGATCACGTGGTCGATTTCCGGTGGCGTCCACCAGTCCTGGTTCAGTGCCAGATCGCTTGCGCTTGGAGCTGGAGCATTCTCCGCCGCATCGCCTGCTTTGGGCTTCATGATGAGGTAGCGGGTAATGGCACCGGCTTCGAGTTGGATCTCCTGTTGAACCGGCGCAAAACCAGGGGAGGCGACGCTGATCGTGTACGTCCCAGGTTCCAAGTCGGAAAAGAGAATGACGCCGTCGAATGCGCTCTTTCCGGTTATCTCTGAACCCTTTTCGCTGGTAAGCCGCACAGTCGCGGGGCCGACATAGGCGGATTCATCGTGCAGCCGCAGACACACCCGGACAGACCCGGAGCCATGGCTCCCCGAGTTGGAAGAAACTTGGGACGGAGCGCCTGCCGTGTGCAAGATCAGCACCCACGAAAGAAGCGCGGAATACCCGCAAAACTTGCCCCCAAGCATATCCACCCCACGGTAGACTGAAACATAGACACGTGGAGTCCAAAATCGTCAACAATAATTGTGAAGCAAGGCGGGCTCTGGGAATGATTGGAACTTCTAATGATGCTGGGTTGCGTACCCAAGTCAGAAAAGGCTTCCGTTACCTTCCGCGATAGGGACTCGCCGTTGCCCCGCGCCTACCCCTCTGCTAATCTAAGAAGTTTTCGCGCATCCTGCCGATTTCACTAGGGGTTAAAGCTCATGCCTGCCATCAAATTTCGTGGCGTTGACTTCCTTGCGTTCGATACCTTGCTTTCCGACGACGAACGCCTTGTCCGCGACACTGCCCGCAAATTCATTGAAGAAAACTTGATTCCGATCATCGAGGAATGCAACCGGGCGGGCCGTTTCCCGCGCGAACTGGTCAAGCCGATGGCCGATCTTGGATTCTTCGGCGCCAACCTGAAGGGCTATGGCTGCGCCGGCATGTCGAACGTCGAGTACGGGCTGGTCACGCAGGAGTTGGAGCGCGGCGATTCCGGCGTTCGCAGCTTCGTCAGCGTGCAATCGGCTCTGGTGATGTACCCGATCTACACATTCGGGTCTGACGAGCAGAAGAACACCTGGCTTCCCGCGCTGCAAAAAGGCGAGAAGCTGGGGTGCTTCGGACTGACCGAACCCGATTTCGGGTCCAATCCCGGCGGCATGCGCACCCGCGCCAAAAAAATCGGCAAGGAATACGTTCTCAATGGCGAGAAGATGTGGATCACGTCGGGCACGATCGCCGATGTGGCCGTCATCTGGGCCAAGGTCGAGGACGAAAAAGATCTCGTCCGCGGCTTCCTGGTCGAAACCGATCGGCCCGGTTTCAAGGCCGATGACATTCACGGCAAATGGTCACTGCGCGCTTCGGTCACGTCGGGACTTTCGTTGCAGGATGTGCGCGTGCCGGAGTCCAGCCTCATGCCCGGTTCGGGCGGGCTCAAGTCTCCGCTCATGTGTCTCAACCAGGCGCGTTATGGAATAGCTTGGGGAGCGATTGGCGCCGCAATGTCGTGCTACGACTGCGCTCTGCAGTATTCCCTGCTCCGCAAACAATTTCGCGATCAGCCCATCGCCTCGCACCAACTCGTGCAGGAAAAACTTGCCTGGATGATCAACGAGATCACCAAAGCGCAGCTGCTCGTGCTGCAAGTGGGACGCTTAAAGGACGCAGGAACCGTCGAGCACCAGCACATCTCGATGGCCAAGCGAAACAACGTCTGGATGGCGTTGGAATGTGCTCGTCTCTCCCGTGACATCCTCGGCGCCAACGGCGTCGCCGATGACTACCCGATCATGCGTCACCTGATGAACCTGGAGTCGGTAAAAACCTACGAAGGCACGCACGACATTCACACGCTGATCATCGGGCAGAGCGTCACAGGAATCGACGCGTTTTAGAGAAAAACCCTGAACCACAGAGGACACAGGGGTACACAGAGGACTTTCCCTGTGTTCCTCTGTGCCCCCTGTGGTTGTCTTTTTGGAGCGTTACGGGCATCGACGCGTTTGAGAGAAAACCTGAACCACAGAGGACAGAGAGTCCTTTCCCTGTGTACCCTGTGGTTTATCTTTTTCCGCTAACCGGGATGTCGCCTGCGTCAGTCGAGATCGACTGATCCGGGGGCCGTTCCGACGCGCCTTCCTTCCGTGTTCCCACTCCAATCTCCATCGCCGTGTTCTTCGGAAAAACCACTTCATGTCCGCGGGCGATGAAGTTGGAGTACACACTTCTGCCGGCCCCATACGCACCCATGGAGTAGCCGAACGCTCGTGAGCGCACCGCCACTCCCAGGGCCATGCCGATGAGCTTGAACCCGTTCGCTCCGCCCGCGACGCGGCTCCCTGTATCTCCCGCGGCACTGTTGGCCGATCCGCCGTGATCGGCATCATTGTCGACACGGGCTGATGCCGCAGCCAGCGCGAGCGAGAATCCCGTGGCCAGATAGCGCGTCTTTGAGGTCGTTGCCTCCGCGCCACCCTCCGAATCCAGCTTCACATTGGCATTCTTGCCGGCCTGCACTCCTTCCAAAGTGGCTTCGACTTTCTGTTCCACGCCGTCGGGTGGAACCAACTCGCGGAACTC
>Ga0187825_10000324_pt1 | contig 10982 bp, 9 predicted proteins | sample NC_wetland_sal_i_11_FD_132421 | JGI IMG/M metagenome (GOLD analysis project Ga0187825, IMG submission 132421) | Wetland sediment microbial communities from Neuse River Estuary, North Carolina, USA - SourceSoil_5 | ecosystem: Environmental > Aquatic > Freshwater > Wetlands > Sediment | place... | reverse complement strand
TTGGGGATCAGGGTCATAATGCAGGCGTATCTGGTGGAGGCACTGCTAGATGCGGCTCAGAATGGTACGAATCCCTGCGATGTGCTTTAACGGTTTAAGAAACGATTCGTCGTACGAACGTGGTGATAGATCTAGCTATTTTAAGTGAAAATCGATGGTGATCTCGATTTGCGTCTCGATGGGCTCGCCGGCGAGCGTGGCGGGACGATAACGCCACTGCCCGATCGCCGCCATCGCCGCAGCAGTCAGCCGCTGGTCGCCCCTAATCACCTTGAGGTTCTTGGGAATCCCGTCTTTGCCTACGGTGGCATTGACGAGCACTTCGCCTTGAAGTTGCGACTGTAGCGCAGTGCTGGGATACACCGGGGAGACACGTTGCACCAGCACTGCAGCCTGGAGCGTCGACTTTTTGACTACCGATTCGCTTTCAGGAGAGACAATCCCTGGCGCTTCCGGCCCGCCCGTGACCAAACGGTCGGCCATAGAACCGATGGGCGGAGTGATGCCGTCAAAGATCGACGGCGCGAGTGGCTGGGCAGAAGACACACCATTATTCGCAACGCGAGGACGAGAAAGGGCCAACTCGCCGGGCTTTGCAAGTTTTGGCTGCGACGTCGCGGGGGTGGTTTCGGCGGCATTGTCGGAATCGTCGGACCGCGAGGACTTCCGAGCTGCGGCCGAAGCGGCAGACTGCGTGTCACGCTTCGAACTCGCATCGCCGAAAGGTGAACCCGCTTCGCCGCCACTCCTGAGAATCCACCGGCGATTATTGATGTCGGCCACTTCGACTTCAAACGTTGACGGGTTTCCGAGATTCAAGCTTGCTGACTTGGCGTTCGCAGTGGCCTGCACCTGCGTTCTCACGTATGGCACACCGAGAACGAGGGCGAGCACCAGACAAGCGCCCGCGGCGGCTCCGATGCCTGTTTTGAGCGCCTGAGGCAGCGGCGACCGCGGCTTTGCGTGTGCGCCTTCGGTGGCGATGAAATTCTCCCATTCGTCGCCTGCGAGCGCAGGCTTTTGGGGCTGGCGAACGAATGAATTCTGAGCGGCCGAGTCCCGCCCGTACGGGGACACGGTGGGAATTGCTGGCGGCTTAGAAGTCACCGGTTTTTGCTGAGGCTTCCTAACGGATTCGAGATTCGTTGAGTCGAGTCTCGAATAGGGCGCGGATACCGCAGCCGGCTTTGATGAGATCGCCGACTGATAGACGATGGGCGCCGATTCTTTTTGTGAGGGGAGTCCTGATGCGTCTTGATCCGCGGAGTGAGCAGATTGTCGCGTTACGTCGATTCGCGCCGGTCCTATAGGGGCGGTGAGAGGCCCAATCGAATCTGGCGTGACTTCGATGGTGAATTCCGGAATTGGCGGTGCAGCGAGCGCCGCACTCCGAAGCGCTGATGCTTGTTTGGCGGCAGGTTGATCAGCCTGGGCGGCACTCGGAACTTCGGGACTAACGGCCGGAATTTCTTGAGGACTCACGCTCGGAATTTCCGATGTGCCGGCGCTCGCGATTTCCGGAGTTTCGGTAACAGGGTAGGCTTCGGAGATTATTGTTGCTAGTAGTTCAGCTTCGGCGCTTCCTTCGGCAACTGGAGCCGCCGGCGTTGAGGTTGGCGCGGCTGCATCGACCTGATCCGTGCTTATGGCTGTTTCAGCCGGAACGTCTGGGGCGAGTTCGGATTCAGCGGCATTTCCGCTGGTTACAGCGATGCTTTCAGGCGCAGACAGCGCGCCAGTCCACTCGCGAATTTGAGAAGAGACGGGGTCGTCTACGTCCACAAAACGCAGGCCACCGCCTTTACCCGATTCGTTCATCCAGGCGACTTCACCAAAACCTTCAAGATATGCGGCGGATCCCGGGAGCTTGAATTTGAAAAGCAGCGCCTGGTTCATGCTCACAGGCATTACGCTTTGAAAACCGAGGCCGCCTTCGCCGACGTCGATGAGTATCGCGCCGTTATCCGGCCCGAACTCGACGTAGCTCAAGCCGTCAATTCTGCGGCGCGCGTGAGACCTGCGTCCGGCCTGCAGAGGCGATGCAACTGTGTTTGCGGAAGACATGATCGACGTTCTCCGTACAACTATCTCGGCAATGCCGAGGCTATTTTTAGGTCCTGCCAGCCGCTGGGAAATTCGATCTCAAAGCGATCGGCTTGATCGAAAAGCACGAAGGCCTGCACGTCCGTGAGTTTCTGGTTCACGAGGTTCCTGAGCCTATCCTGAAAGGCCGGATCGTTATCCGCGGGCCAGTTGAAAGAAGAAGCTATTTCGAGTGCTACGCGGGCACGCTGCCGCGCAGGCAGAAATGTCGGATAGCTCAGGCGAACCTGCTCCTGCGAGCTCAAGCTGCCATCGGCTCGCAGCCGGCTCATCACGAGGGCCCGAGGGCCGTCGGCCAGTTGGTAATCCGAATCGGTGTGATTCTGGACTTCATACGCCAAGTAGACGGCGGCATTGCCGGAATCCAATTCGCGAAGCTGCGCGCCTACATAGGTCGCGGTGATGGCATTCGAGTTCCATGGCTTCGGCGTGCTTCCGCCACGGCGACCGTACAGGATGGCACCGGTAAGTACGAGGGCCAACAAAAAAGCCAAAAGTGGTAATTTGTTTCCTCTCATGTTGCCTCGCAACAAACGATTTCTCCTTATTTATCAGGGGCTTGCGACCCGTTCTGCGAAACTCGGGCTGGGTCTCTCCGAGGTCTTCCCTCGCTGGTCAGGAGCAATCATGCTGCCTAAATTTTGCACAAGCGGGAAATCGTTTGGGTCTCCTCCGCACGATCCTGCACATATTGGGACGCCAAGGTCCCACTCTGACCCTGCGAATTGACTTCAACATCCAATGCGTTGATCCCGTACTGAGCGCAGCGCCGCGCGCCGCCGGGTGTTCGTTGGCTGCGCGTCGCTCAGTGGCGGGCAGCGTCTGTTCCCGAAAAACCTGATTCCGAAACGTGGGTTGCCACGTGCTCGGAAAGTGTGTGCGGAGCGATGATGAGCTGGCGCTATTACTACTGGTTCGCTCATGTCTTTCGAATGGGAGTTCTTGGCTCACTCCTATTTGTCGGCGTAATTTCTGACGCGCAGGAACTGCCCGAAAGCCGAATCCGCGCGGCGATCAGCGATTCGGACGTGAGGCAAGTTCAGGGCAATGTGCATCCGCTGGCGCGTCCTGAGTTCGATCGCGGCAAAATTGCCGATTCCACTTTATTGCCGCGCATTACGATTTTCTTCAAGCCCTCGCCTAGCCAGCAGGCGGCACTCAGCGGGCTCTTATCCGAGCAGCAGGATCGCTCCTCGCCGAATTATCACCGCTGGATCACGCCGCAGGAATTTGGCGCGAGTTTCGGACTGAGCCAGAACGATCTCGCTCAGGTGACGTCATGGCTCGAGAGCCGCGGGTTTGCGGTGCGCGATATTCCGGCCAGCCGCAACGCGCTGAGTTTCTCGGGTTCAGCGGCGCAAGTGGCGGCGGCGTTTGGGACGTCCATTCACCGTTATTCGCAGAATGGTGAAGAACACTACGCGAATTTGACCGAACCTTCGATTCCAGCCGCGCTGGCGGGCGTCATTTCCGGTGTGGCGGGGCTGAATGATTTTCGGCCGACGCCTCGGCTAATCCGAGGGAATCTGTCCTCGGCCGAGCCCAATTTCACGGACGGCACGACAACCCATTTTCTAGCACCCGCCGATTTCAGCGTAATCTACGACGTGCAGCCGCTCTACAGCCGTGGTATCAACGGGGCAGGGCAAAAAATCGCCATCGTGGGACAGAGCGACATCCAGCTGAGCGATATCCGCGAATTCCGTAGCCTCATGACGCTGGCTGCAAACGACCCGCAAGTCGTCCTCGTGCCTGGATCGGGCGATCCTGGAATGCTGGATGGCGATCTGCAGGAAGCCGATCTGGATCTCGAGTGGGCGGGGGCGATCGCACAAAACGCGACATTGATTTACGTCAACGCGAAGAATGCGTGGGATTCGTTGCAGTACGCAATTACGAGCAATCTCGCACCGGTGATCAGCGTGAGCTACAGCGCTTGCGAATCGGCGTTCAGTCCATCGGACGTGCAGTCGTTCACGCTTCTCGGTCAGCAGGCGAACGCACAAGGGCAAACTATTGTCGCAGCCTCGGGGGATACCGGCGCGGCCGGCTGCGATCCTCTTTTTGCGACGCAAGCTACGAAAGGGTTGGCTGTAGGCATGCCCGCGAGCATGCCGTATGTTACGGGGGTTGGAGGAACTAAATTCAACGAGGGCTCAGGAACTTATTGGAACACCACCAACAACGGGAACAACCTTTCGGCGCTCTCGTATATTCCCGAAATCAGTTGGGACGAGAGCACAGTGGGACTCGGAATCGAGGCGACGGGCGGCGGGGCGAGCACGCTTTTTACCAAGCCAACGTGGCAATCGGGAGCTGGAGTGCCGAACGACGGCGTGCGCGATGTGCCCGACATTTCCTTCAGCGCTTCGGCGGATCACGATAGCTACATGGTTTGCGACGAAAGCTATAACGCAACCACCAAGGCCTTTACTCCGATGTGTCCGAGCGGCCCTTTTGGCGGATTTGATGCCGTGGGCGGAACATCGGCGGGCACGCCCGCATTGGCTGCGATTGTGGCCCTGCTGAACCAATCGATGAATTCACGGCAAGGAAACATTAACGCCGTACTCTATCGACTCGCCAACCTTTCGGCGAGTCCGCTTCATGACATTACCAGCGGGGGCAACGTGGTTCCGTGCCAAACGAATCCACCTAGTCCGGGCTGTCCTACGAGCGGCAGCGGCGCGGGTTCGATGGGGTACAGCGCGGGACCGGGATACGACATGGCCACGGGGCTCGGTTCGATTGATGCGAACGCCTTGGTTAGCGCATGGTCCTCTGTCGCGTTGCCGCCTGACTTCGATATCAGCGTCGAGCCTGCAAACATCACATTGAGACGCGGCAACAGCGGCACGGCGCAGATCACGGTTAACCATGTCGGAGGCTTGACCGGTGTGCCCGCTCTTTCCTGCAGCGTTCCCGCGATTTTGCAAGGGGTAACTTGTTCGATTGCCTCGGCCGGCGCGAATATCTTTACGCTCACTCTCACAAGTTCGAATGGCGCTTCCGAGCTTTTCCCAGCCGCCTATACTCGACCGGGCGCCATGCCATCCCCGGTGCGAATTTTTGCGTACGAGGGCAATGGCCGAGCGTATCCGCTCGCGGCCTGGCTGCTCTTTGGCAGCATGGCGATTTTTTGGTGCACGTGCCGGCCCACAGGCGGTAGGGCAAAGCTGGCGTCTCTCGTCGGCGTAGCGTGTGTCGCGGCGCTCATTGGCTGCGCGGGCGGAACGTCCGGAGGTTCGCAGAATTCGCCAAACGGAGTTCAGCTAACGCCGCAAAGCGTTGCGCTCGGGCAGAACGGTTACCAGCAGTTCACGGCTTCGCTGCCGAATTCCACGAACGGATCTTTCACATGGACCGTGAGCCCCAGTATCGGCCTTGTTGCGAATTCCAATTCGGCGGTAGCGGTTTACACGGCTCCCTCCGTGATCAGCAGCAGCCAAATTATTACGATGACTGCGACCAGCGTTTCCGATCCCACCAAGCAAGCCTCCGCGAGGATTCAGTTGTTCCCGCCTGAAGCAGGCGCGGTTCAGGTGACCGGGAGCCTGAACGGAATGAGCCACACGGTAGCGATTACGCTGGCCGTGAACTAGTAGAAGTTTTCCCTGAGCGATATCAATCTTCGCGAAGCGCCTGTTAAAACGGGTTCAGCGCGCGCGAAGAGAAAACGAACGCGATCGGCACGTTGGCTGGCACGGGCTTGCCATCGCGCAAGGCGGGCTGGAATTTCCAATGTTTGGCGGCGTCGATTGCGAGCGGCCCGAAGCCTCCCGGGAGTTTGCGAACAACCGTGATTTCACCGGTCGAGCCGTCGGGTTTGACATTGGCCTGTACAACCACGGCACCCATGGCAACGGTGCTGGCGGGATATCCGGCATAGGAGACGGAGAGAATCCCGGTGGGGATGAATCCTCGGCGCGCTTCATCGGAATCTTTTTTGGGAACTATCGGCGTGAATGGCGGCTCATTGGCAATGTACACCGCATGCCGAAACACAAATGCGACCGGCACTTCCGAATTCTCGGGCCTGCCATTGGCCGAGGCGGGAGCGAACTTCCAATTCCGCAGAGATTGCTTCGCCGGGGCGGTGAACGGCGGGAGGTCTTGCAGTACGCTGATGTTCTTGATTGCGCCTTGTTCATCCAGGGATACGTCGAAGACCACAATGCCGTCGGCGGTCGTCTGAAAAGGGAAGTCTACATCGGCGGCAGAAACAACTCTCGCGGGTTTATAGGCAGCGCGCGTTTCGTTTTGATCAGGGGTTCGCGCGGGCGGTATCTCCCTGGGGCGGCCTGTCTGGCCTGAGTTGGGCTGTGACGGCGCGGAATTGCCAGCCGGGTTATATTGTGCCGTCAATTGTGCCATCGGCGAGTCCGCGGCGAGCGTTCGCGAAAGTTTGACCAAAGAGAGAGGGACACCCGCAGCGAAGAATAAAGTTGCCGCCGCAATCACGCGCTTACGTTTGGCGCTCATAAGAGGCCGCCTCCAAGCGGACACTGCCAAAGCGATCGGACACGCGGAGACCGTGCCGAATAATACTGATAATTAGATGCGGGGCTGAGTTTATGATAGCGCGATTTTGCCATGACCGTTAACAGTCAGATAACGGCGTGGGTGGGTGCAAGGCGCCAAAGTATCATAGGTTCCGCGAGGGCATCGGATCCGTGGCGATGAGGAAAGTAATCAAAAAGCCGGCTATTTTGCTTATCCTGACGTTGGCTGCGCTCTCTGGCTGCAGGCGCGGGGAGGATATTGTCTGGTCGCTTGCGACGCCGCGACCCTGGGTACTTGCGGGGGATTCGCAAACGCTGACCCCGGTTATCGACGGCGGGGTCGTCTTTTTTTGTGGCGGCTACGCCGAAAGGGAACGCTCGCAGATTTACGCGCTCGATGTGCAGACCGGAAAGCCGAAATGGCAGTACAACGTAGGAGGTTGCGGCTCGGCGCCGCTGATCTTCGCAGGAACGGTGGTCGGTTTCAGCTTTGCGGGCCAAGGCGACCGCATCGTCGTCTACGGCCTCGCCGAGGATTCTGGCACGCAAAAATGGAAGGTGGAGCTGCCTGGAATCCGTCTCCGCCGGCGCCCGTCGCAGTGGGCGATTACGTTTTCTTCGTGCCGGGATCGCGAAGCGTTTTGCGCATCGACGCACGAGATGGCTCCTTGCGGACCTTTGAGATTGACGCCGAACTGACTGTGGCAGCCGACAATTTGTGGGTGGCCGGTTCTTCCGGTGCGGCCTTTTTTGGCTACGGCAAAAATTATTGGCGTTCCGGCGCTAACAGCGACAAGTTCGAACCGGGGCCTGCGCTGAGCGAGCCGGCGGGCCGTCCTGTGGGCCTGGCAACCGACGGGCGTATCCTGCTCATTGCTGACGACGAAGGAACCCTGCGTGCTTTCGACCTCGGGAAGGGAAGCGTACTCTGGCGGCATCATTGGAGCAAAATTCTGAGCGCGCCTTTGCTGGCCGACGGCAAGGTTTTTGTGAACGTCTACCGAGAAAGACCTGGGCTCGCGGCGCTGGCGCTCAGCTCCGGCGACGAACTCTGGCAAGTCCAGCAGGGCGGCATTTATGCGCCGTACTGGCAGAACGGGCGGCTCTATGCCGCAAGCGGAGCCGGCGTGATGGTGGTCGATGGCGCCACGGGTAAGGTGGGCTCCCGATTTGGAGCGCCGACCGAAGTTACTACTACGCCCGTGCCGGCCGGCGATTTGATTCTCTTCGGGACTGCTCGCGGAGTGCTATACGCGGTGCGAGCCCGCTAGGTTTGGACTGACAACGCAAATTCAGCAGACAAGGCTACGTCAAAAAAGCAGATCCCTCGCTCGTGTTGCTCGCTCGGGATGAGGATCCTGATCGGATTCTCAGTTAGCCGCGGAGCGTTTGGCGATCTCGCTGGCGGTGAGAACACCCGCGGCCGGTGCCGGGATTGCTCGAGAAGAGCGCACGTCGATGGGGATTACCGCCCTGACCTTCGTGCCTTGTCCCGTGGAGAGAACTTCCAGTTCGCCGCCAAAATCGCTGATACGCTCTCGCATTCCACGCAAGCCAACCCCCAGCGTTTCGCCTGAAGCGATGGCGGAAAGCTCATCGACACTCAGGCCTCGGCCCTCATCTTCGACTTCCATAATGAACTGCCGTTCTGTTTGAGAGAGCCGAATAGACGCAATCGCGCTCCCGGAGTGGCGGTGGATATTAATCAGACATTCTTGCACGACGCGAAAAAGCATCGTTTCCATCTCCGGCGCCTGACGTTCGGTAATGTTCAGCTCCAGGTTAACGGCGATCCCACAGCGTTTTTCGAACCCGTCCACATACCAGCGCAGCGCAGATCCGAGGCCGAGCTCATCGAGCAATGGAGGATGCAGGAGATAGGAGATGGTGCGCAACTCGTCCGAAATCATGCGAGCATCCCCAATGCAAGCGGCCAGCCGCACGGCAATTTGCGGATTCCGCCCCGCCAGTTCGCGTTCGATGCCGGCAAGTTCCAGTTTCAAGGCCGTGAGAGCCTGTCCCGTGCTGTCGTGCAGGTCGCGCGCGATGCGACGGCGTTCATCATCTTGTACGCGCATCAACCGCACGGAAAGATCGCGCAAATCCTTATTGCCTTGCTGGAGTTGTGCCGTCTTTTGGCGTACACGGAACTTCAAATGCGTGCGTGAACGCAATAGCGTTTCATGCGCGTGCCTAAGCCGCAGCAGCGCCCTGCGACCGCCCTCCCCGACTGCGATAATTGCCGCACAAATCAGCACAAAAAGTAGCTCGCCGGCAACATCTTGTTCCGTGAGAGGCCCAAGCAGCCGATACGGAGGGACGAAAAGAACATTCGCGGCGAGCATTCCTACTATTGTCGATAGAGCCGCTGGACCCAAGCCACAATACCAGGACGCAAAAACCGTGGCCGCGGAGATACTGATGAAATGCCCAGTGGCGCCAAGGAGGGGCTGAAAAAGCGATCGCAAAGCCAGCGCCGCAGTCATCGCCAGAAGCGCCACGGCGTAACGCTTGAACTTGCTTCCTTCTAGAGGATCTAGAGTAAAGGCCCGCGTGGTTGCCTGCCGGTCAAACATACTTCCCTGCGTTGATATTGGATGGGCTCGCGGATGGTATCACAGTTAAGCGAGGGGGCACAGTTAGAGCACGGGTGGAGACCGCTTCTTCTTGCGGTGGGAAGCCTTTAAGAAGGGACAAAAAAAGGAGCCGGAACAGACCCGGCTCCTTTTGGGGTATTCGTGGAACTACGAAGCGTGGAATCAGAGGTTACATAACCTCTCCGGTTCCCATGTCGCGCTGCGTGCTTTCGATTTTGCCGCCAGCACCCTCATGCGCTTCACGGCCTTCGCCGAGTCCCCGCTCGGAGCTCACGCCGAAGTTCTTGGGTAACGGTTTTTCAGGCTCCGGCGCTTTTTTTCTGGGTGCCGCCGGAACCGAAGTCCTTCCCGGGGTTAGAAGGGTTGCCGCTGCCTTCGCTCTTATGCTCGCGTCGCTCTGACGGATTGTTCTGCTGGCCGGGCGTTTGTCCCTGGCCTTTCTGAGCCTGGCTGGTTCCGCTCGGGAAGTTCTCGCCCTGCCAGTTTCCAGGAGTTTCGTTTCGGGAGTTATTCCCGCGTTGCGGCGGCGAGTCTGGGTTCGTGTCGTTCGTCCCTGGGGCCATCTCCATGTTTTGCCGCCCTGGGTTCTGGCGCCGTTCGTCGTTAGGATTGTGAGGGTTGGTGGGATTCTGGTCGTGACGTTGCTCCTCGCGGCGCTTTTCCTCTTGCTGTTGATCCTTGCGGCTGGTGTCTGTATTTGCGGTTCCCATATATTCCTCCTAAAGCGGCGACGCAATTTTTGAGCCTCTTACCTCGCCGCATTCGTGTGGTTTTCGTGCTTTGCGGCCTTCCTTGGCTGGGCGGCATCCCCTTTTCTTGCATTTCCTCATTCTTAGCGTGCAATAGAATATGGCCCCGACGCTATCGGCCAAAGGATGTAAGAAGTTGTTCACATACCTGAAAGGGTTACGGTTGATACCAGCCGCCCCGGACTCATTTACAGGGAAGAATCAAATCGACGCGCCATCGCTTTTTGTTGCACATCCGGTCGCCCTTCGCCACAATCAAAGAAGTGCGCTTCAACCAGGTCAGCATGCGCCAGAACCATATCCATCGCTTGTTCGAGGTTGGCGTAACCCTGAAGGCGTTGCATGCGGTGTTTGAATTGGCCTTGGGTACGGCGATCCTGGCGGTAAGCCCCGTAGCGGTGTCCGATTACTTCGTGCATTTCGCGCTGCAGCAGCAGTCCCGGGGCTCGGCAGCTTTCCTCGTTAATTTTCTGATGGATCTGGCACGCGCCGTCCAGCGTGGCGGTCAGCATTTCGCGGGAATTTATCTTCTAGTAGTAGGCCTGATGAATCTGGGGCTGGCGATTGGCCTATTGATGGGCTCAATGTGGTCCTATCCGGCGGCGCTCGCGGCCCTTGCGCTCCTCATGAGTTATCAGATGTATCGCTACACCCATACTCACGCGGTTGCTTTGATTGCGCTAACGCTTTTCGACGCTATCGTATGGTTTCTTGTCTGGCACGAGTACCGTGTGCTGCGTTTGGGGGAGCTAGTGGAACGCAGATCACCGTATGGTCATCGGGCTTAGTGGGGAACCGTGCGTGTCCGTGGGACGCGGGTGTTAGTGCCGTGCTTCGTCGCCGAAGTGCAACAGATTCCGGGCGGACTCTAAAAGACCGCTCGCGAAATCCTTGGGCTTGTCTTGTTTGGGATGGGCGCTGACCGCGGAAGGCTGGGGATGCTCGCGGCGGCCCAACCGATTCTTGATCTGGATGACTTGGCATCGCGGGGCGGCGTTACGGCGATCCACTCCGAAGGGCGTCACGCCCAG
>Ga0187825_10000323_pt1 | contig 10999 bp, 11 predicted proteins | sample NC_wetland_sal_i_11_FD_132421 | JGI IMG/M metagenome (GOLD analysis project Ga0187825, IMG submission 132421) | Wetland sediment microbial communities from Neuse River Estuary, North Carolina, USA - SourceSoil_5 | ecosystem: Environmental > Aquatic > Freshwater > Wetlands > Sediment | place... | reverse complement strand
CCGATCCGGCGCCCCGACGAGCTGTTCGACGACCCGCACCTGTCTCGGCCGGAGGCGAGGGTCGACGTCACGCTCGAGGATGGCACCTCGACGTGGCTGCCCGCGTTGCCGCTCGAGCTCGACAACCGTCGCCCGCGCGGCAGGCTCGCTCCGCCCGGTCTCGGCGAGCACACCGTCGAAGTGGCCGAAGAGCTCGGCTACAGCCCGGAGGAGATCGCGCGACTCGTCGACGCCGGCGTGCTCGCCGTCGCCGACGCCGCGCGTGTCTGAAGGGGAGACGCGGCTACCGCGTCCGCGCGGCGGAGTCTTCGTCGGCGCTCGCGACCCAACAGTAGATGTGCTCGGGGCGTCCGGCGGACGCATAGCGGAGGTTGAGGTTGACCATGCCCGAGCCGGCGAGGAACTTGAGGTAGCGGCGGGCGATGCCCTGGCTGAGGTTGGCGCGCGTGGCGAGCTCCGCCGAGGACAGGCCCTTCTCGGCGTCGCGGAGGATGCCGACGACGTGCGCGAGCGTCGGTGCCGAGATCCCCTTCGGCAGCGACTCGCGGCTGTTTCGTGTGCGGAGGAGGCTGTAGAGGCGGTCGATCTCCGCCTGTTCCGCCTGCTGGATCCGGTCGAGCCGGCTCTTGAGCGTCCCGTACGTCTCGAGTCGCTCTCTCAGGGTCGCGAAGGTGAACGGCTTGACGATGTAGTGGACGACGCCGAGATGCATCGCCTCGCGTAGGGCGGTGACGTCTTTTGCCGAGGTGATCGCTATCACGTCGGCGTGCGCCTGCTCGGTCGTGCGGAGGCGGCGCAGCACTTCGATGCCGCTCAGATCGGGGAGATAGAGATCGAGCAGGACGAGGTCCGGCTGGAGCAGGGTGATGAGGCGGAGCGCCTCGGCACCCGTCGTGGCTTCGCCGACGACCTCGAAGCCGGGCACGCGTTCGGTGAACTCCCGATGGACGGATGCCGCCATGAAGTCGTCGTCGGCGACGAGAGTGCGGATCACGGCGCGCTCGGTTCGAGGTTGGGCGCGTGTGCGCGGAGCGGGATGGTGACGGTGAAGAGGGCGCCGTCGACGTTGTCGACGGTGATCCGTCCCCTACGGCGGCGCACCTCCTGACTCACGAGGGCGAGCCCGAGCCCGCGGCGCCTGCCGCCGTTGCGCGCGACCTTCGTCGTGTAGCCGTCGCGGAAGATCTCTTCGCTGAGCGCCGGGTTGATGCCGGTGCCGGAGTCGTGGACGCGGATGACGAGATCACTGCCCTCGGCGACGAGCGAGATGTCGACGTGGCCCCCCGCGCCGGCCTGCGAGGCGGAGTCGATCGCGTTGTCGATCAGGTTTCCGAGCATCGCCGCGAGCGCGGGGACGTCGTCGAGCTGATCGGAGACGTCGTGGAACGCGGAGATCTGCAGCTTGACACCGCGCTCGCTGGCCACGGAGGACTTGCCGAGGAGCAGCGCGGCCAGCGTCGGGTCGCTGCTGCCGTCGACGAGGGAGCCTGCGAGCTCCTGATGGAGCAGGGACGCGCGGTTGATCTCGTTGACCGCGTCCTCGTGGCGCCCGAGCTCGATCAGTCCGCTGATCACGTGGAGGCGGTGCTGGAAGTCGTGTTCCTGGGCGCGCAGCGCTTCGGCGAGGTCGCGAGCCTCGTTGAGCTCGCCGGCGAGCGTGTCGAGCTCGGTGCGGTCGCGGAGCGTGACGACGGCGCCGATCGGGCGGCCGCGTACCTCGACCGGCGTGCGGCTGGCGACGAGCACCCGGTCGCCGGCGAGGATCACCTGGTCGGGGCCGTCCACCTCACCGGTCAGCACCTCGCGGACGCGACCGTCCGGCACGATCTCGGCCAGGGGCCGGCCCAGAGCCGAGTCGTCGAGGCCGAGGAGGCGCTTCGCCTCGTCGTTGAGAAGGGTGACGCGTCCCATCGCGTCGACCGTGATCGCGCCCTCCCGGATGGCGTGGAGCATCGCCTCTCGCTGCTCGACCAGTGTCGCGATCTCGTTGGCCTCGAGCCCGAAGGTCTGACGACCGACGCGGCGGGCGAGCAGCAGCACACCGAGCCCGCCGAGGACGAGCGCGAGCAGCGAGGGGATCATGATGCTCGGCAGCTCGTCGACGAGCGCGTCGCCGAGAGTGCTCTCGAGCACGCCGACCGAGACGAGGCCGATGATTCGTCCACGGGCGTCGCGCAGCGGCACCTTCGCGCGCACCGAGCGACCGAGCGAGCCGGTCTGAACGGCGACCTGCGTCGCGCCCGCGAGGACCGCCGTGACGGGCTCACCGGGATCGTGCAGCAGCGACTTGCCGATCTCGGCGGGGTCCGGATGCGAGTACCGGACGCCCTTGCGGTTGGCCACGACGACGAACGCCGCACCGGTGCTGCGGCGGATCCGCTCCGCGATCGGGTCGATGGTGCGCGCCGGATCCGGAGTGGAGAAGGCGTCCGCGATCGCGGGTGTCGCGGCGACGGTGCGTGCGATCGCGAGCGACTCCTGGCCCGCGCGCAGGTCGAGGTTGTGCCTGGCGCGGAGGAACGTCATCACGAAGCCGCCGCAGACCACGAGCAAGATGATCCCGAGCTGGAGGACGAAGATCTGTGTCGACAGCCTCCGGGCCGGACGCCGGTTCGTCGCGCTTGCCACCAGCCGGCCATGGTATCGCCTTCGCGCCACGGCCTCCGACGCCGCCCTCGCGACAAGAAATGCGGAATAAGTCGCGCTAAGCGTCAGTAAGTCCGGCTTAGAGCCTCAATGTCGACAGCCGCCCGCGGCGGTCGCATCATGCAGCCTCCTCGAGGTGGAGGCGTCCTAGTGCAACTGTTCTGGTTGTCGGTCGGCTTTGGATTCGTCACCGCGTCCGTGCTTGCGATAGCGGCGGTCGGCCTTAGCCTCCAGTTCGGAATCACGAACTACGTCAACTTCGCGTACGGCGACTTCATGGCGCTGGGCGGCTTCTTCGCGTACGTCCTCAACAACGAGGTCTTCCACCTCGACATCTGGATCGCTCTGGTGATCGGCTCGCTCGCGATGGGCCTGTTCGCGGTGCTCGTCAACCGGCTGATCCTCGGTCCGTTCGCGCGACGGTTCAGCACGAGCCACTACCTGCTCATCGTCACCTTCGGTCTCTCGCTGATCATGCTCAACGCCGCCTATTCCATCTGGGGCGCCGACGTCCGCTTCTACAGGATGCCGATCGCCTCGGCGCTGACGATCGGGCCGTTGCGATTCACCCGAAACCAGTTGATCGTGATCGCGATCGCGGTCGCGCTGATGCTGGCTGTGCACACGTTGCTCAAGGCGACGCGCCTCGGGAGTCGATGCGGGCGATGTCGGACAACACAACGCTCGCCATGACGAGCGGCATCGACACGAAGCGGATCACGACGATCACCTGGTTCCTGTCGGGGACGCTCGCCGGAGTGGCGGGCACCGTCCTCGGGATCGGCGAGGGCAACCTCACGCCGGCCTCCGGTGAGCTCTTCCTGTTCGTGATCTTCGCGGCCGTCATCCTCGGCGGCATCGGGAGCATCTACGGCGCGATGGGGGGAGCGCTGCTGATCGGCCTGGCGACGGAGATCTCTGCGGCCTTCATCAACCCGGCCTACAAGCTCGACATCGCGTTCGTGATCTTGATCCTGACGCTGCTCATCCGGCCGAGCGGCCTGATCGCACGGCCGGGAACGACGTAGCGCCGTGGTCTACTACGTCTTCACTCTCGTCTTCTTCTGTTTCGACTACTTCATCCTCGCGATGGGGTTGAACATCCAGTACGGCGAGACGGGGATCCTGAACTTCGCGTACATCGGCTTCGTCGCCATCGGCGCGTACTTCACCGGCGTCTTCAGCCTGCACAGCTCGGCCGGCACCGGGCAGCACTACATCCTCGGGCTCGGTCTCCCGTTCCCGGTCAACCTGCTGCTCGGCGGGGTCGCGACGATGGCCTTCGCCTTCGTCGTCGCGCTCATCACGCTGCGGCGCCTGCGGACGGACTACCTCGCGATCGTCCTGATCTCGCTGTCGCTCGTGCTCTACGACTTCTGCAACAACTTCGTCTCGATCTTCAACGGCGCGGACGGCCTCTACAACGTGCCCGAGCCTTTTGCGAAGGCGCTCGGGCTCACCGTCAACTCGTTCATCCCCTTCTTCGCCTGCGTCACGGCGGTGATCTCGCTTCTCATGTGGTTCGTGATGAGCCGGATAACGCGGGCGCCGCTGGGGCGCACGTTCCGCGCGATTCGTGACGACGACGTCGTCGCGGCGGCGCTCGGCAAGAACGTCTTCGGGATGCGGCTCAAGTCGATGCTGATCGGCTCGTTCTACGCCGGCATAGGCGGCGGGCTCCTGATCCAGTTCGGCGGTTCGTTCAATCCGACGGCCTGGCTCCCCGGAGAGACGTTCGTCGTGTTCGCCGTTCTAATCGTCGGCGGTGCCGGCAACAACATCGGCATGTTCGTCGGCGCGCTGCTCGTCGAGACGCTGCTCATCCACCTGCCGGCGTTCCTGCCGGAGATCCCTGGTCATCCGGGTCTCATCGAGTACTTCGACAACGCCGTGGTGGGGATGGTGCTGATGGTGATGCTCTGGTTCCGCCCGCAGGGCGTCGTGCCCGCGCGCCTCCGGCGCACGTCGAGCTTCGGCGTCATCGCACGCGGCGACGACGCGAGCCCCACCGTCTCGGCGCACATCGCCGTCGAGTCCCCGCTGACCGGCCATGAGTGAGATTGGCGTCCTCGAGCCCCAAGGCCGGCCGACGCGGACGGCCGCGTTTCGCTGCGACGCCATCACAAAGGCGTTCCAGGGCGTGCACGCAGTCAACGGCGCCGGCTTCGACGTCCCCGAGGGACAGATCACCGCGCTCATCGGGCCCAACGGTGCAGGCAAGACGACCGTCGTGAACATCCTCTCCGGCGCGATGACCTGCGACAGCGGCAGGGAGTTCATCGGCGAGACCGAGGTCACCAACTGGCCGAGCTACCGGATCGCGCGGCTCGGCCTGTTCCGGACGTTCCAGCTCTCGCGCGAGCTCGGTGGGCTGACCGTGCTCGAGAACCTGCTCGTCGCGCCGGCGCACCAGGCGGGTGACTCCCTCGTCAACGTGCTCTTCCGTCCAGGCGTGATCCGGAGGGAGGAGCGCGAGGAAGCCGAGCGCGCCCTGTCGGTGCTCGACATCTACGGCCTGTACCGACATCGGGACACCCGCGCGCGGGAGTTGTCCGGCGGACAGAAGAAGCTCCTCGAGATCGCGCGCGCGGTCGTGGCGTCGCCGAAGATCCTGCTGCTCGACGAGCCGATGGCCGGTGTCAACCCGGCGCTGATCGAGCTGATCGGCGGTTACATCCTCGACCTCAAGCAGAGCGGCGTCACGGTGCTCATGGTCGAGCACAACCTGAACGTCGTCGAACAGATCTGCGACTACGTGATCGTGCTCGCAGAGGGACGAACGCTGGCGACCGGACGGCTCAGCGAGCTGCGAGAGAACACCGAAGTCGTCAAGGCCTACCTCGGAGAGGTGATCGATGCCGGCCCTGCTCACTGACGGAGTGACGGCCGGTTACGGCCGCTCTCCGATCATCAGCGACATCACCCTGTCTGCCGAGATCGGCACCGTCACGACCATCATCGGTCCCAACGGCGCGGGGAAGTCCACGTTCGCCAAGACGCTGGTCGGAGTGCTCAAGCCGATGTCGGGCCGGATCCTGGTGAACGACCTCGACGTCACCCGCCTCCCGGGCCACCAGATCCCGCGCCACGGGCTCGTGTACGTGCCGCAGAACGACAACGTCTTCAAACGGCTGACGGTTCGCGAGAACCTGGAAGTCGGCGGGTTCGTCGCGAAGGGCGACACCTCCGCCCGCATGGCGGAGATCTTCGGGATCTTCACGGACCTCGGCAAGGCAAAGGAGAAGAAGGCCGGTCTCCTCTCGGGCGGGCAGCAGAACCTGCTGGCGATCGCCCGGGCGCTCATGGTCGACCCGTCGGTGATCATCCTGGACGAGCCGACGGCCGGGCTCTCGCCGACCTACACCAACGCCGTGTGGGACCAGATCGCGGCGGTCGCGCGACTCGACACGGCGGTCCTCGTCGTCGAACAGAACGTCGAGCGCGCCCTGAAGCACTCGGACTTCGTGCACATCTTCGTGGCGGGACGCAGTCACGTGCACGGGCCTGCGGAAGAGATCGCGGCGCTCGATCTGCCGTCGATCTTCCTCGGGCGATCCCACGCGAACTAGGGCCACGGACATTCACGCAGCCAGTCCAAACACAGAAGGAGGGTGAGAATGGTCAGGGCAAGATGGTGGCGCAGTGCGGCGCTCGTGCTCGCGCTCGTCGCCGCGGCGGCCGTCGCCGGCGGAGCCTTCGGCTCCACGAACTCGACTGCTACGGCGCACAAAGCAGGCACGTCGGCGCTCGTCGTCGGCGGGATCTTCCCGTTCACCGGCACCAAGTCGCTCCTGTCGCAATGGGGGACGCATGGTGTGCCCGTCGGGATCTACGAGGTCAACCACAACGGCGGCGTCCTCGGTCAAAAGTGGAAGTCGGCCTACGTGGACGACGCTGCCGACTCGGTCGACGCCCTCCCGGCGTTCCGGAAGCTGCTGCTGAAGCACCCGACTCTGGTCATCGGCCCGTTCTCGCCGACGATCGAGGCGGTCATCAACCAGTTCCAGCCCAACAACGTCGTCGATTTCATGGTCGGCGGGCTCACGCAGCTGGACAACATGCACAATCCGTACGTCTTCCGCACATCGTCGTCCGACTCAAACGAGGCGATCGCGATGGCGTACTACGCGATCCAGCACGGCTGGAAGTCGGCGTCTCTGATCTTCGACAACTCCGCGAACTCGCAGGGCTTCGTCCCGCCGCTCGAGAAGGCGTTCAAGGCGCTCGGCGGCAAGATCGACGCGAACATCACCCTGACGCCCGGGCAGTCGTCGTACAACGCGGAGCTCGCACAGGCGTTCTCGAATCACCCGCAGGTCATCTTCGACTCGATGGACTCGCAGTCGGCGGCGACGCTGTTCTCGGACGGTCAGCAGCTCGGCTACATGAACGTCCCCTGGATCGGCGACGACCTCCAGTCCGCTCCGAACGGCGACTACGCAAAGGCCTTCGGTCAGAGCGCCGCGAGCGAGCTCACCGCCGCTTTGCCGGCCTCGCCTTCCGGTACGGCGTTCAGCCACTTCCTCGCCGACTATCAGACGGTGTGGCATACGAAGACGATCCTGCCGACGACGTTCAACGAGTACGACTCGGTCGTGATCGCGTCACTCGCGATGACGGCTGCGAAGTCGACGAACCCGAAGGTGTGGACGAAGGACGTCGTGAAGGTGTCCGACCCGCCGGGCGTCCAGTGCTCGACCTACGCGGCCTGCGTGCGCTTGCTCAAGAAGGGCAAGGACATCAACTACCAGGGCGCCTCGGGCAACGACGACTTCAACAAGTTCCACAACGTCTTCAGCGGCTTCCAGATGGTCGGGTTCGACTCGAGCCTGAACAATGTGACTCGTGGCTTCGTCACGCCGCAAGAGCTGGAGTCCGTTGTGGCAAAGGGCGGCTGAGCAGAGCTCAGCCGAAGGCAACAGACGGGGGTTGCGGGCGAGACCCGCGGCCCCCGTCTCGAGACGGCGATGGGGTCGTCCATGAGCGGCCTGGGCGCGGTCACCGGGGCTGCCGGTTTCAGCGCCGCCTCGCCGGACCATCTCGCCGGTCGCGCGCGATCCGACGTCTCGCTTCGTGACGACACGATGTTCGTTCGCTACGGCTACGGTGTCGGCACGGTCGTCCTGATCGAGCGAAAGACCGCCGCGGCTTCCGGCCGAGGCTTCCTCGACAACCTGGCCCGCCGTCACCGTCAGCGGAGCACTGCGCATGAGCTGAGGACCGCGCTCGGCACAGCGCTCATCTGGAATGCCGGCGGAGTCACGTACGTTCTGGCGGCCTCACTCCCGCCTGCCGCACTCGAGAGCGCGCTCCCTGCGGTTCGCTAGACCCGTCGCGCGTCGCGGCCTGCTCCGCTTCTCGGCGGCGAAGAGCTGCGTCGCGCGATAACTTCGACCGTTCGCGAACATGCTCGTTGCGGCCAACACCCACCTGATCACGAACTTCCAGGCGGTCGTGCTCGGCGTTCTGCAAGGGATAACGGAGCTGTTCCCGATCTCGAGCCTCGGGCACACGGTGATCTTCCCGAACCTGTTCGGGTGGCACAACATCGTGAAGTGGCAGTCCCAGCCGGAGTCACCGTGGCTGGCTTTCGTCGTGGCGCTGCACGTCGGGAGCGCGCTCGGCCTGCTGATCTACTTCTGGCGCACCTGGATCAATCTGATCCGCGGGTTCTTCGTCTCGCTGTGGCGGTCGCTACGGAGCCGGCAGTGGTCGGTCGAGACCGCCGACGAGCGCCTCGCGTGGCTGATCGTCATCGCGACGATCCCGGTCGGCATCCTCGGGCTCCTCCTCGAGCACGCAGTTCGGGTGGCGCTCGCCAAGCCGCTCGCGGCCTCCATCTTCCTCGTCGTCAACGGCGTGATCCTGCTCGCGGCAGAGCGGCTGCGTCGGTGGGCCGAGAGCCCCGCGCCGGAGCACGCGTTCGCGCCCGACGAATACGGCGAGATCAACCGGTTGACGTATCGCGACGCCGGGGTGATCGGCGTCTTCCAGACCGCCGCGTTGATCGCCGGCATCAGCCGCGACGGCATCGTCATGACGGCGGGGCTGCTCCGCGGTCTGAACAACGAGGACGCCGCGCGATTCGCGTTCCTGCTCGCGACGCCGCCGATCTTCGCTGCGGGGATCCTCAAGTTCAGCGACCTGACCGGGCGCATCCATCTCGGCAACGGCTACGCGTCGGCCGTCCAGGCGCACGATCTCCGAGTCGCGGCGCTCATCGCGCTGGTCTGCTCGGCCGTCGTCGCGGTCTTCACCGTGCACTTCCTGACGGGCTACTTCAGACGGGCGAACCTGATCCCGTTCGGGATCTACTGCGTCCTGTTCGGGCTCGCGATGGTGGCCTACAACGCCTAGAGCGGGTACTGCCGTTTGACGCGCGACGGCAACGTTTCGCGCCGCACGCGCGAGCTCACATGCAGAGCCAGCCGCCGTCGACCGGCAGGTTGATGCCGTTCATCGCGCGGTTCTCCAGCAGGAAGCGCGACGCGTCGACGACCTCGGCCATCGTCACGAGGCGGCCCGTAGGCGTCCGGGAGACGAGCGCCTGGAATCGTTCCGGCGGCATGTCCCGCCACTGCGGGCTGTCGCCGACGATCGCCGGGTGGAGCGCGTTGACCCGCCTCGGCGCGAGCTCGACGACGAGCGTCCGCACGAGCCCCGTCACTGCTCCGTTCACCGTCGTGACCGTCGTCGAGCCCGGATACGGGCGGTCGCGGGCGAGCCCGCCGTAGATGAGCACCGACGACGCGTCGTCCATCCGCGGCAGGAGTGCGTGGATGACCTCGGTGAAGCCGACGACCTTCAGCGTCACCAGCCGCATCGCCGCCGCGATGTCGTAGTCCTTGACCGTGTTCGTGTCGCGCTCGATCGCGGCGAGGACGAGGAACTCGACGTCCCCGACGTCGGCGAGCCCTTCCGCGATGGACATCGGCTCGGCGAGGTCGAGCCCGAGGCCGCGCACGCGCCTGCCGATCTCGGAGGCACAGGCCGCGGCGCTCGATGCGTCGCGGCCCGTGATCACGACGTCGCGCCCCCGGTCGGCGTAGAACTGCGCGAGCTCCCGGCCGAGCCCGCGCGTTCCGCCGACGACGACGACGCTCCCGGCGGCCGCCATCTGCTAGACGGCCACCTGCTCCGCGCACCAATCCGGCAGGAGCCCGCCCTGCGACAGGATGTGGTTGCGGGACTCCTCGAGCTTCCGGATCACCGACTGCATGTCGACGCCGACGAGCTTTCCGTCGCGCTTCACCGCGTTTCCGGCGACGAAGACCGAGTCGACGTTGGACGTGTCGGCGAAGGTGACGATCGTCCCCTTCGGATCGAGCACAGGCGCCGTGTTGATCGCGTCGACCTTCAGCAGGACGATGTCCGCCTGCTTGCCCGGGGTTAGCGAGCCCACCTTGTGGTCGAGCATGATCGACCGGGCGCCGTCGATGGTCGCGAACTCGAGGACGTCCGAGTGCGTGAGTTTCGGCGCGAACGCGATGTCCGGCGTGTCGGTGAACTCGAGGATGCGGTCGTACGCGAGGGCCGTCCGCATCTGGGTGAACATCTCACCAGGGACGCTCGAGACGACGTCCACGCTGAGGGACGGGCGAACGCCGCGGGCGAGCATCTTCCCGGTTGGGGGCGGGCCATGCCCCATGAGCATCTCGACGTAGGGCGCGATCGACGCCTTTCCGCGCGTCTCGGCGATCCAGTCGAGCTCCTCGTCGGTGAGGTCGGTCATGTGGATGTAACAGACGTCGGGGCCCATCAGCCCCAGGTCGTGCATGTCCTTCACCGGCGTGTAGTGCAGGTTGTGCAGGCGCATGCCGACGTGGACGCTGATGAGGATCCCGAGCTCGCGCGCGAGGGCCCAGTCGTGCTTCGCGACGTCCGGCGTCACGTTGCCCGGCTGGCGCGCTGCCAGCGCGAGCGTGATCAATCCGTCGTCCGAGGAGAAGTACGTCTCGCGGATGCGGCGGATGTCCTCGGGATGGTTCAGCTCGCTGTACGACCACCACTCGCCGCCCGTCGGCATCCCATGGGCGTAGACAGCGCGGATGCCGGCGTCTTTCAGGCCTTGGATGGCCGCATCGGAATGGTCGGGCGTGTTGCTGATGTGCGACCAGTCGAGCAGCGTCGTGACGCCTGCGTTGAGGGCTTCGAGCGAGCCGGCGTAGTCGCCGATGTGCACGTCCTCGGGGCGGTAGAACCCTCCGACCTGGCCGAGCATGACGGCGAAATAGTGGTCGAGGGTGCACGAGGGAAGGACGCCGCGGACCGGCGTCTGCCACGTGTGGCGGTGCGTGTCGACGAACCCGGGCATCACGATCGTCCCGGATGCGTCGACCGTCTCCGCGTCCGT
>Ga0187825_10000322_pt1 | contig 11053 bp, 9 predicted proteins | sample NC_wetland_sal_i_11_FD_132421 | JGI IMG/M metagenome (GOLD analysis project Ga0187825, IMG submission 132421) | Wetland sediment microbial communities from Neuse River Estuary, North Carolina, USA - SourceSoil_5 | ecosystem: Environmental > Aquatic > Freshwater > Wetlands > Sediment | place... | reverse complement strand
CGCCGACCAGCTTTGCCAGATGGGCTATATCGGGCTGAAACTGCATCCGGTGGCGGGCAAGTGCGGCGTTTTCGCGGAAACCGACATTAATGGCTTGCAGAAGGGTGGAGTGCCGCCTGACGAACTCATGGCCTCGCTCTTTGAAGCCATCGTGCAGCAGAACCTTTCCGTACTCACGCGCGGCAACACACTCCGTCCGCAAGTCCTCCTGCTGGGCGGTCCGAATACCTACATCAAGGGTATGCAGGATTGCTGGAAGGTCAGCATCCCGAAGGTGTGGGAAGAGCGCAAGTTCCCGCTGCCGGAAGGCGTTGATCCCGCCTCGCTGATTCTCGTGCCCGAAAATGCGCAGTATTTCGCAGCGCTCGGTTCCGTCGAATTCGGCAAGGACGAGGACGATGCCGTCGGCGTCTACCGCGGCACGGAAAGCCTCGAGTGGTACATGAACGTCGGCCGCCTGGAAGAAAAGCAAAAGAAGGGCGGCAGCGGCCTGAGCAAGACCGAAGAAGAGCTGGCCGAGTTCAAGGCGCGCTACAAGACGAAGAAATTCGTGCCCGCGAAGTTCCGCCCCGGGCAGGTGGTCGAAGGCTTCATGGGCATCGACGGCGGTTCGACCTCGACCAAGGCAGTGCTGATCGACAAGGACAAGAACGTCCTGGTGAAGTGCTACCAGCTGTCCAAGGGCAACCCGATCGAGGATACGCAGGACATGTTCGCGAACCTGCGCGCGCAGATCGAGGAACAAGGCGCGACGCTCAAGATTCTCGGCCTCGGCACCACAGGCTACGCGAAGGATATCCTGAAGGACGTGCTCAACGCCGACGCGGCGATCGTCGAGACGGTCGCGCACACCGAATCGGGGCTGCACTTTTACCCGCACGCCGACGTCATTTGCGACGTGGGCGGCCAAGACATCAAGCTGATCATCTTGCAGAATGGGCGCGTAAAGGATTTCAAGCTAAACACCCAGTGTTCGGCCGGAAATGGCTACTTCCTGCAGTCCACCGCCATGGGCTTCGGCTTCGAGGTGACGCAGTACGCCGACCTGGCGTTCCAAGCGAAGGCCATGCCGATGTTCGGCTATGGCTGCGCGGTCTTCATGCAGTCGGACATCGTGGACTTCCAGCGGCAAGGCTGGAAACCGGAAGAGATTCTGGCTGGCCTCGCCAACGTGCTGCCCAAGAACATTTGGCTGTACGTCTCGCAGATTCCGAACCTGGCATCGCTGGGCACAACGTTCGTGCTGCAGGGCGGCACGCAGCACAACCTGGCCGCGGTGAAGGCGCAAGTCGACTTCATCGAATCGCGCTTTAAGGACAAGGGCGTGAAGCCTAACGTGATCGTTCACGAGCACTGCGGCGAATCAGGAGCCATCGGCGCAGCCATCGAGGCCAACCGCCTCTGGAAGAATGGCCGCCAGACCACGTTTATCGGCCTGGATGCCGTCCCGGAAATCACTTACGTCACGCACCGCAACGAAGACACGCGCTGCTATTTCTGCAAGAACAAGTGCCTGCGCACCTTCATCGACGTGAAATTGATGGCGGGCGTGCCCATCGAGAACCTGGGCTCGAAAACCTCCAAGATTCCCATCGCTCCGGGCACCAAGCGGCTGATCGTCAACAACAGCTGCGATAAGGGCCTGGTCGAAGACGTCAACGCCATGCGCGATATCAAGAAGGGGATGGACTCCATCAAGGAAGCCAACCCGAACATGGCTGAAATCGCCGAGAAGCAGGCGTTCAAGTCCTTCCGGCCCACGCCGGCGGCCGACCCGCTGCCGCGCTACGCGTTCACGGGCAAGCAGAAGGCTCGCGTCGAGCTGATAAAGAAACGCGCCGAACTGCGCATTGGCATCCCGCGCGTTCTGAATCAGTACAGCGTGAATCCGATGTTCAGCGCCTATTTCGAGGCGCTGGGCATCAAGGACAACAATCTCGTCTACTCCGACCACACCTCCGAGGAGTTGTACAAGGCCGGGGCCAAGCGCGGCTCGATCGATCCGTGCTTCCCGTCGAAGGTCGGCATCCCGCACGTGCACAACCTGCTCTACGTGCACCATAAGAAGAAGCCGCTGAACATCATCTTCTTCCCGATGATCGACGATCTGCCGTCGGACATGGTCAACGCGCAGAGCAATCGCGCCTGCCCGACCGTCACAGCCACGCCTTCGGCCACCAAGGCGGCATTCATTAAGGAAAGCGATCTCTTCACCGAGATGGGGTTGGTGTTCCTGAACCCGCTGATCAACTGCGGCGATGAGAAGCTCTTCGAGCGCCAAATGTACGAGACGTTCAAGGACATCCTGGGCCTTTCGCCGGAAGAAAATCAGCGCGCCGCTCAAGCGGGCGTGAAGGCCATGGACGAATTCACTAACGGCGTCATGCGCAAGCAGGGAGCCGAGGTTCTGCGCAAGCTGGAAGCCGAGGACGGCCTCGGCATCGTCCTGCTGGCGCGGCCCTATCACAACGATCCGGGCCTGAACCACGACATCCTGGAGGAATTCCAGAAGCTGGGCTATCCGGTGCTGACGCTCAATTCCCTGCCGATCGACAGCGAGAGCCTGGAGCGGCTCTTCGGCGAGGAAGTCCGCGCCGGCGTGATTACCCACGGCTTGGACATCACCGACGCCTGGAAGAATTCTTACAGCGAGAACACCAGCCAGAAAGTCTGGGCGGCGAAGTATGCGGCCCGCCACCCGAACCTGGTGGCTCTCGAGCTCTCCAGCTTCAAGTGCGGCCATGACGCGCCCATCTACACGGTGGTCGAGGAAACGGTCACCAAGTCCGGCACGCCGTACTTCTCGTTCAAGGATATCGACGAGAACAAGCCGGCCGGTTCGATCAAGATTCGCGTCGAGACCATCGGCTACTTCCTAAAGCGCTACCGCGAAGACATGGTCCGCAACAAGCGCAAGCAGTCGGAGATCGACATCAGGCTGGCGGAGCTCGAAGTCCAATTGCGCGCCGAATACGGCCTACCGCAAGTGGAACAACAGGAAGAAATGGCCGCGGCGGCAGCGGGAGACTAGACGCCACGCGGGATGCCGGGCTGAAGTCCGGCGCTACATTAAGTCCGGACAGCAGGCGAGTTAATGTAGTGCCGCGGTCTTTAGCGCGGCCTCCGTCGCGTTAGGTTTTTCACGCAGGCTTTAGAACTGAAGATGGTTTCTCGATTTTCTGACTCGCCGCACTAGACATGGCGCCCGCGATCGAATCACAAAAAATCATGTTTGAGATTTACCGCGACTCGGCGCGCGGCGGGGCCTACCGCGTGGTCTACTTCACCGAACTGGACGAGCACAACAAAGAAAAAGAGATCAACGACGCGATGCGCGGCGACCACATCTTCGACGGCTTCATCCGTAACCACAACAAGGAAGACGCCAAGCGCGCCGTCACCCAACTTCTCGAGCGCCTCAACCAAGGCGAAACCATCAGCGAATCCGCCATCGCCAATGCGCTCAAGCCCTTCATGGCGTAGCCAGGCTGCCCCCAAAGCAAAACCCGCGCCAACCACTAGGCTAGCGCGGGCTCGTTGAAAACCAATCGAAAGGAGATAGCGTCAGTTGCTGGCGCTGGGTGTACCCGCTGCCTTCTGCTGTTTCTCCCACAGATAATTGACCACGGCTTCCCAGTTCCCTGCCTCGACGGCGCAGCCGGTCGGGTCGATGAACGGATTCGGGCCGTTGGGGTTCTTCATCATCGCTTCGTACTTCTCTTTTTCGTTGTAGTGATCGGTGTGCGAGCCTAGCTCTACGTCGCAGGGCACGCTCTTCATGAAGGCGAAGGTCTTGTGGAACTGATCCATGAGCTCCGGAGTGAGCTTGCCCGGCGCGCCTCCGCCGCACAAAATCGCTACGCTGTAGTTCTTGCCGCCGTCCGCGATATTTGAAGTCCAAGTCGTGCAGCCGGGCGTATGTCCCGGGTTCAGGTGCGCAACCCAGCTCGATCCGCCCAGACTGACTGTGTCGCCATCGTGCAGCACCTTGTCGATCGGGTGCGGCTTGCCGCCTGGGGTGAGCTTCTCGAGCATCGGCACATCCTCAGCCAACACTTCCACCGGCGCGTTCGTCATCGCCTTCACCATGGCATCGGCTTCTTGATGGTCGACGTGCGCGTGGCTGCCGAGAATAATCTTGATGTCGCTCACCTTAAAGCCGAGCTTCTCGATGGACGCCTGAGTCATCGGCCAGGTGTGCTCGTAGCCGGTGTTGATCAGGATGTCGCCCTGCGGCGTCACGACCAAGTAGTTCGAGTGCACGGTCGTTCCCACGAAATAGAGATTCCCGATAATCTTGTGCGGCGGGGCCGGCGCGTCTTTTTCTGCGTTGGTTCCGGGATGCCCGGGCGTACCCACGTTGCGCAGTTGTGTCTCTTCGGCCGTCATCGGCACCATCTTCTGCGCGAAGAGCGGAGCTGCCGCGAGACATGCTAGTGCGGCTCCCAAAATCACTTTGTTCGTCATTTTCATGGACATTTCATACCTCGACACGTCGACTTGTATGCGCTTTCGCGTTTCTTCGGCTAACTTGACGCCCCTTCGGCGACCCTTCCTCCGGCGGTTCGGCGCCGCTCCAGGCGTTGCGGGCACTATACGCAACGCGCCCCGACGCGTCAACGGTTTGCGTTGTGCGCAAGGGGCACAGTTTGGCGGGCTGATCCCACTGAGCCGATGACACAGGTTCAGAGCGACGCGGGCGCTACCATTTGAAGCAAAGAAAGTGCCCGTTTGCGCGTAAAATGAGGCCAATTGGCCTTGTCCGAAATTTGCTAAATGATTGGAAGTTGGAGGTTTAAGGAGGTTCGTTTTGTAGTTTGGGGCGTTTCGAGTTCTAGATCGTGGGCGTCAAGTGCTTATCTCGGATACAAGCACGGTTCATTGTAGCGCCGGGGTCTTCAGCCCGGCTCCGGAGCATTCGCTCCCAAACCTGCCGCGCTAAAGGCCGCGGCACTACACTTGAGTCCCGGACTCATTCGGGCATGGCTTGATCTAGTTTTGTTGTTCCGGGGAAGTTTGCTAGGTCCGAACTGGACGGTTTTCTACTGCACATATTATAACATGCGAGTCAAAGCAGCCCGCTACCCGAGACACGGGTAGTAGTCATTTGAGTAGAACGGGAAGAGAGATTCCGCCGCTCCATGGCGTCGCGTTTCGAGGAACGAAACGCGACGAAAAGGATGGCCGCCATTCCGGTCGGAATGACACGCTTGGGTTTTCGACGATTCAAATGACACCACTATCCGGTAGCCCAGAGACACGCATTGCTGAATGCCCGGAGGCATTTCATGAACAAGATCACGGCGGTACAGCCTCGGCCGGACCAGGCGGCGACCATGCCTTATGCCCCGGCCGTCAGCCTCGAAACACCGGCGGAGCTCATCTTCATCTCCGGCGCCACCTCTTCGCCGCTCTATCACCGGCACCCGCATGTTTCCGAGGAGCACGTCCAGCCGGACGACATTCGCGAGCAGACGCGCCGCGCGATGGAGAACATCAAAATCGTGCTCGACCACAAAGGTCTGACGTGGCGCAACGTCGTGAAGGTGACTAAATTTCTCACCGATATGCGGGAAGCAGACGCGATGCACGAAGTGATGAACAGCTACTTCGGCGATTGGCGCCCGGCCAGCACGACGATCTGCATCAACAATCTCAGCTCGCCAGGCGCACGCGTGGAGCTCGACATGATCGCCGCCGGCCCGCTCGCAACGTAGTTGGCTTGCCGCGCTATCTGCCGTTCAGGGAACAGTCCTCTCGATTGCTTCGCTGAGCTTTTAGAGTAGGCTCAAGACGCCACGACTGCCACACCCTGAATCTCGATCAACTCGGGAGAATACGATACGGTGACCACGGTGCTTGCGGGATATTTCCCATCCGGAAAAAGATCGCGCATCACTTTGGCAAAATCGTTGCTATTGACCGGCGCCGCCTTAATAAAAACTTTGAGCGACACAAGATCTTTCAGGCTCGCCCCGTTTTCGGCCAACGTTTTTTGTATGGTTTCGAAGGCTGCCCGCGCTTTCGATTCGAACGTTCCGCCTGACGCGCCGCCGCCCGTCATTCCGGAGAGCCAGATGGTCTTGCCGCCCTGGGTGACCACGGCGGCTGAATTGCCCCGATTCTGCTGCTCCGGCGGGCCATCCAGATACTGAACCGAGAGCGGCCCCGGTGCTTGCGTTGCTGCCGCGGCAGCGGGCCGGTTGATGCGGCGGTCTGCGATCACCGCAACAGCTTGCACCTCAATGAGAATCCCCGGACGCTCGAAATTCGAAACGACGATGCGGGCACTCCCGGGGAAATTGGCATTCGGAAACATATCGTGTCGAATTTTTCCGAATTGCTGTCCATACCGATCGTCGTTCATGTAAACGGTCCACACCACTACATCCTGGATGCTGCCCCCGGCGCGTTTCAGAGTGCGATCGATCTGCGCGAACACTTCCTTAGCCTGCCCGTCAAAATCTCCGAGCAACGACTTACCGTTCGAATCCGTGAGGGCTGATACTCCCGACAGCCAAACGGTCTTGCCCCCGCTGGAGATGACAGCCGGCGAAGTGCCCCGCTCCTGTTCGAATTTGGTGCCCGGCACGTATTGAACAAAGGAACCAGGAGCTGCGGCTTGCTGCGGAACTGCGGAAGTCGAGCGGCCCGGTTGGCCTACCAGAAACCAAACAGCCAGATTCAATACTGCTGCGATCCAGAGCAGAGGTCGTTTCACAGTGAGCCTCCTTTATCGGCGAGATGGATGCGACTATTCTGCGCCTGCGCGTTTGATATCGGTCTGCAGCCAGGCGCTTGCTTGCGGCTGAGCATACCAGGACCGATACAAGTCACAGACGATCGAAATTACTTGCCATCGCAAACGCCTCCTGGGCGCGCTGACGAAGCAGCCGTCCGTAACGAAACGTCCAAACGATGGTCGCGACGGTGAGGCCTCCGAGGAGAATCGGTGAAATCACCAGGACCACTCCAGGCGGCAACTTGTACACCATCACAACGCGTAACACGCATTCCCCGAGATAAACCACTCCCCACACGATGGTGATGAGCCGGTGCGAGAATCGCAGCGCGGGCAGTTTCCAGCTCATGTCGAATCGCGCCAGCTTTTCGGGATCCTTGCCAGCCATGAAATGCCGTCCGAAATAAAACATCAGCGGCCGAGGAAACAGTAGCGAAACGAAGCAGGCGAGCCCAAAGAGGCCCGTGAAAATGGACTCGCGAACCAGAAGAATTCGAGCGCCTCCGCCGAAAAGAACGACCACGCCGCTCACAACGATGCCGCCCAAAACCATCAGCGACACGGGGTCAGCTTCTCGCCGCCGCAATAGCAGGAAAGCGCTCTTCACCAGGGGGAAGCTCGTGGCGACTGCTAGGGCAATGACGTCCGACGGCGAAATGTAGTGCTTCGCCAGACGGTAGAGAAGGAAGGGAACGCCCGCGCTCAGCGCGATATCGAGCGCGATGCCACGGACGGGAGACCGCGCGGTGGTAGTGGATTCGTCGGAGTTTGGAATCCGCGCCACGTCGCGCACCTTGCGGAAAGTCGGAATCGATCAGTAAAGAACTCGGCGCGATAGGCCGAGCTGGGAAACGCCTAGGAAGTCGGCCGGTCGCCGCGGGGCTTGAGGTCTACCTTCCCAACGATCTGCCACGTTTCGACCTTGGCCTTGCTGTCGCCGATGGGAATCACGATCTCGATCTCATTCTTCTTCTCGTTTTCACGGCCGCGATAGACCTTCCCGCTATCCAGCACCTGGCAAGAGCCAATGCCCTTCTTCCACACATTGATGGCGGTGTCTGGTTTGGCCTTGTCGCGCAGCGTCATTGAGCACTGCTTGTCGACCACCAGCTTGCTGTCCTTGCCGGTCGTCATCACTTCATACTGGACCGGATAATCTGCTTCCTTGATGTCGCTCGCCCACAGGGGAACAGCAGCGTTCAGCAACACAAACGATGCCAGCGCAAGAAGAATCGGCCTCATTCTCACTCCTCAAAGTTCGATTGTGTCCTCTGAGCGTACTCCCGAAATTCAAAGCGCGCCAGTTGAAGGCTGGGTGCGTTCAATCGAAAAACGAGATGTACGGGCAGGCAACTCGCCTCCGAAATCATGGGAAAAACGGCTTATCGTGTTGTTAGACTGCCGCTGGACTCAAGGAGGCACGCTGTGTCGCAGAAGACGAACTGGATCGGCCGCAACGTTGGTTTGGGACGAAGGCTCTGCGCCGCTCTGATCGTGGCCTACGCGCTGCTAGCCGCCCAAGCGGCCTTCGCGCAGAAGGTGACCTTGGAATTCGATCGAGGCGCGGATTTCAGCAAGTACAAGACGTTCGCCATCCGCGACGGGCGATTGAACAGCAAGAATCCAGCGCTCAATAGCGACCTGGTGAAAAAGCAAATCGAAGAAGACATCACGCGCTATCTGACTTCAAAGGGACTGGAAGTGACTACTGGCCGATCCGACCTGAACGTGCGCTACACCTTCGGTGCCGTTCGCAAGGCGGAAGTCGAAACGTATCCCGCCGGCTGGTACGGCCTCGGCACTCGCGTCGTGCGGGTTCCGTACAGTGAAGGCACGCTGGTCATCGACCTGCGCGATCCCACGACGCGTTCGCTGGTTTGGAGGACCATCGCCAGCGAGGAGAAGAGCGACCCGACCAAGATCGAGGGCAAACTCGACGATATGGTGAAAAAATCCGTCGAGAAATACCCGCCGAAAAAATGAACGCGGCGTGCACTCAGCACATTCCGTGCTTCGAGCAAGCGAAGCGTCCTCGCGACACTCCCCGACATCCCAGCCAGCCCCAGACTGACGCGAAAACGGGTGTATATTCAAAACGAAAAACGGAAGCACGGCTCGGGGCGGAGGAACTCTCATGGAACGAAAGAAAGCATCTGAATATCCGCAGGAACTCCTGAACCTCTTCGACCATTACGTCCACGGCGAAATCGACCGCCGCGCCTTCCTCGATGGCGCGCAAAAATTCGCAACTGCCGGCGTGACGGCCACGGCGCTCTGGGAGAGCCTCAAGCCCAACTATGCTTGGGCCGAGCAGGTTGCCAAGGATGACAAGCGCCTCAAGACGGGCTACGAAACAGTGGATTCGCCGCAAGGCAACGGCAACATCCGGGGCTATTACGCCCGGCCGGCAAAAATCACGGGAAAAATTCCAGCTGTCTTAGTGATCCACGAAAATCGCGGGCTAAGCCCATACGTTGAAGACGTCGCGCGCCGGCTAGCCCTGCTCGACTACCTCGCATTCGCGCCCGACGGCGACACATCCGTCGGCGGATACCCTGGCGACGATGAAAAGGGAGCGGTGCTATTCGCCAAGGTCGACAAGACGAAAATGTTCAATGATTTCGTGGCCTCTTACACCTGGCTCAAGGCTCGTCCCGACTGCGCGGGGAAAGTCGGCGCCGTTGGCTTCTGCTTCGGCGGCACTACAGTCAATAGTCTCGCCGTGCGCCTGCCCGACCTCGCCGCTGCGGTTCCCTTCTATGGCGGCCAGCCCTCGGCAGCGGATGCAGCGAAGATTAAGGCACCGCTGCAGATGCATTACGCGGGCCTGGACGATCGAATCACTAGCGGATGGCCTGCTTACGAGGCGGCACTCAAAGCCAACCACGCCACCTACACCGCGTACATCTACCCCGGCGTGAATCACGGCTTTCACAATGACACGACGCCGCGCTACGACGAGGACGCCGCCAAACTCGCCTGGAAGCGCACGACCGACTTCTTCGCTAAGTACCTTAGAACCAGTTGATCGCGGACATGCCAAGCCTCGCGCCGCAGTACACTTCACTCCCGAATCCCGCTATAGTGTGAGCATGGATTCGGGGACTCTTTTTCGCCGCCGTGTGCGCTTCGTCGCGACTCGCCTTTACGAGTGGCGCATGATCGCCTGGGGCCTGCTCCACAAGAACCACCCGGTTCTGGCTCACGTTATCCCCATCCGCCGTTGCAACCTGTCCTGCACCTACTGCAACGAGTTCGATGACTTTTCGAAGCCGGTGCCGACCGAGGAGATGTTCCGGCGCATCGACAAGCTCGGCGAACTCGGCGCCTCGATCATCACGCAGAGCGGCGGCGAGCCGCTGCTCCACCCGGATCTCGACCAGATCATCGCCCGCGTGCGAAAGACGGGCGCCATCGCGGGGATGATCACCAATGGCTACCTGCTCACCGCTGACCGAATCAAGCGCCTGAATCGCGCCGGGCTGCTTCACCTGCAGATCAGCATCGACAACGCGATGCCCGATGAAACCTCGAAGAAAAGCCTGAAGGTGCTGGATCAGAAGCTGGTTCTCCTCGCTGAGCACGCCGAATTTCAGGTGAATATCAACTCTGTGCTGGGCAGCGGCGTGAAAAATCCTGACGATGCGCTGCGCGTGGCCAAGCGCGCTCTCGCACTTGGTTTCACCAGCACGATCGGCGTGCTGCATGATCACAGCGGTCAGCTAAAGGCACTGGGCCCGCACGAGCAGGAGATTTTCGAACAGGTGATGGACCTCGGCAAGCGCTCCTATGCCCGGTTCAATCAGTTTCAGCACAATATCGCCCGCGGCAAATCAAATCAGTGGCGCTGCCGCTCTGGCGCGCGCTATCTGTACATCTGCGAAGACGGTTTGGTGCACTGGTGCTCGCAGCAGCGCGGCTACCCCAACATCCCGCTTGCCAAATACACCATGGACGACTTCAAGCGCGAGTACGCAACCGAGAAGGCTTGCGCGCCGCTCTGTACGGTTTCCTGCTCACAGCAGGTGGGTATGTTGGACAACTGGCGAGCAGTGCAAACACTGCAGCCGCTTCCGGCCGCCCCTTCTTCCGCCCCGCAGCTCGTGCAGTTGACGAGCGCGGCCTCCCGGCAGGAAGAGTAATTAGAAGAGCGGCACCTCCAAGCTACTGAATACAAGCACTTTGCTTTATTTTTGATTCCGTCGTGACGGGGCTTATCAGTCATTGCGGCCTTCGAACACTGTACTTCTGCGTCGTTGACGCCCCCTGTAGGCGGGGCTATGTTCGATTGACGCCCGCAAGGGTTGTCCT
>Ga0187825_10000321_pt1 | contig 11057 bp, 12 predicted proteins | sample NC_wetland_sal_i_11_FD_132421 | JGI IMG/M metagenome (GOLD analysis project Ga0187825, IMG submission 132421) | Wetland sediment microbial communities from Neuse River Estuary, North Carolina, USA - SourceSoil_5 | ecosystem: Environmental > Aquatic > Freshwater > Wetlands > Sediment | place... | reverse complement strand
TCTTTTTGAAATTGAAAATCATTTTCAACAAGAACGATTATGGCCGTGCCTCCGGCTCCGGTCTATCGCCGGCGTCACCCCTGTTTGTGACGTAGCTCACAATGCGGGTCGCCCTACCCGCCAAGTCCCAAAGTGGAACTCGGTGCGATAGGGCGTATGAAAAAAGGCGGGGAGTAGCGCGCATCCACCCGCCCAGGAGGGAGCGAGGGCGCGTCCAATCGGTGATCCCGTTCGCTGCGGAGGTGTTATTCCGCGGGCGCGGTCTATTTGCGGAAATAGAGGAATGCGGCCACCAGCACCAGAACCACGGTCAGAACCCACATGAACGTCTGGCGGCCTCCGCTTGGTTGCTCAGCCATGAATTACCCTCCACCAGGGGGAAGATATTAGCCGGAAAGATAACAGATTGAGGCACGGAGGGAGCAAAATTTCTCTTTGAGCAAAGACCGTGGTGGCAAGCGCCCGACAAGACAGGCGCACATACTGGTTGGAGGCCCCGGCTTGATCAGGCGGCGGCTTGGTAATCACCTTCGCAGAGCTGATAGAGTAGTTCTGTGGCCAGGCGCAGAGCAGAGGCCAGGCTCCTCGCGACTCCCTGGCGCAGAGTCTTGCCGTCCGGCCCCTTCAGCGCGTAGCAACAGACGTTCGTGTCTTCGTGCTCGTCCACCTCGGCAGTTAAGCCACCGCCGAAAACCCGCCAGCAGGAATGATGTTGCGAAGGCGGCGCAACTAGGATGCGCCCGTGGCGGAACAGCGCCGGCGAGAGCAGGCGAGCGGTTTGCTGCACTGCGTCCATGGTACACATTACGACGGCAGGACTACGCCTGCTGTTGCCTGCGCAACTTATTTGTGAGTTCGTGTTTCCATCCATGGCTCGCATCGAATACAAGATGAGTGCACGAATCCTGCTGGTGGACGATGAGCGTTCCATCGTGATGACGCTTACCGCCATTCTGCAGAAGAACGGGTTCCAGGTGACGAGCGCGGCCTCAGCCCGGGAAGCCAAAGAGAAGCTGGCGGGCAACAAGTTTGATCTGGTCATTACCGACCTCAAGATGGAAACCGACGGCGCCGGTTTTGAAGTCGTGAAAGCGGCCCTGGAGCAGCCCTACAAGCCGGCTACGCTGTTGCTCACCGCTTATCCGGTGCCGCCGCAGGAATGGGCCACGCGCGGCGCGGACGGTCTACTGGAAAAGCCCACAGAAATGTCAGCCCTGCTGGAAACAATTTCCCATCTGCTATCCGCCCATTAGCCCGTCCGCCGCACGCCGCTGCAGTGCATCAGGCGTAAGCGGTTATATCGCCACAACTCGCGCTCGTCCGCAGTTCCAATCCGGGAATCGGCACCTCGTGCCTCTCTCTTCTTTGGCCATCATCGGTAACGGCACAGGGGATAATGTTTAGTTAGCTTTCACCTCAAAAGCGCGGTTACGCTACGCAGAAAAGGTCTCCCTGGTCCGACAAACCCCGGTAGTTGGCCAGCTGTCACCAAGGTTGCTATTGCCGTTCTTGCAAATCTGGGTTTGTCTAGAGAGTTGTAGGGCGAAAGTCAACAACCTGACCGCACCCTTTTAGTTCTGATTTGGAGGCAATATGTTCCTCAGCCGCGAACGGCGCAATCTGGCATCCGGCCTCTTACTATTTTTTCTCGTCGGCACGGTGGCTATTTCCGTGCAAGCTCAAGACAACAACACCCCCAAAGCGGACATTTTCGTCGGCTATCAATGGCTGAATCCCGGCGGAAGCATTCCTGTGCCGGGAACCGCGAATCCGGTTCAGGGCCATCAGTTGCCCAGTCTGTCCAAGGGCTTCGGCCTGGCTTTCGGCTACAACTTTCATCCCATGTTTGCTCTGGAGGGGGATTTCGGCCGCAACTGGGACAGCGGTTTGAGTTTCAACACCTATTCTCTGGGCCCGCGTTTCACCTATCGCAGCGACAACGTCAATTTTTTTGCCCACACCCTATTGAGCCTGAATCAACTGGCCGCGCCGGCGCTGCCCACCCGGGAAGGCATCGGAGCAATTCTGGGTGGCGGCATAGACTTGCGCGCCACTCAGCACCTCAGTATTCGGCTTATTGAAGCTGACTATCAGTGGGCACGCCAGAACTATGGCGCCCTGGTTCCGGTGAGCCAATTGGATCTGCGCCGGCCGAATTTCAGCGGAACTCGTTTGCGCGGCGGCCTGGTATTCAACCTGGGCGGAGGCGCCCCGCCGACACCCCCGTCGGCGCAATGCACGGCCCAGCCCGCCGAGGTCATGGTGGGCGAACCGGTCACCGTGAACCTTACCGCCAACAACTTCAATCCCAAGCACAGCCTGAATTACAACTGGACCAGCACCGGCGGCAAAATCACCGGCAAGGACACTACCGCCACCATTGACACCAACGGATTGGCGGGCGGGAGCTACACCGCCACTGCCACCGTGACCGACCCCAAAGCCAAGCGCGATAACCAGGCCACGTGCACCACCGGCTTTATGGTCAAGGAGCCTCCCAAGAATCCACCCACCATGAGTTGCTCCGCCAGCCCGGCTTCTGTGCCGCCGGGTACTGCGGCCAGCATCAGCTGCGACTGCAAGAGTCCGGACAACATGCAGGTGAGCGTGTCCAGTTGGACTGCCACCGGCGGCTCCGTTTCCGGCAGCGGCAACACGGCCAGTTTGAACACCGCCGGCGCTGCCCCGGGACCGGTCACGGTCAGCGCCACCTGCACCGACTCGCGCGGCCTGAACAGTTCGGCCTCCACCCAGGTGACCATTGAAACGCCGCCACCTTCGCCCGAGGTCAAGGAACTGGAAAGCAGGCTCGCCCTGCACAGCATTTATTTCCCGACCGCCCAGCCTGCGCCATCGAATCCCAAGGGTGGCCTGGTGCTCAGCCAGCAGAAGACGCTGCTCGCCCTGGCCGGCGACTTCGTGAAATATCTGCAGAGCAAGCCGGACGCTAAATTGATTCTGGAAGGCCATGCCGACCAGCGCGGTTCGGCGGCCTTTAATCAGGCGCTCTCGGAGAGGCGCGTAGACCGGGTGCGTGGTTTCCTGGAGGAAAACGGTGTGCCTGCCGGCAGCATTGAGACCAAGGCATTCGGGGCCCAGCAGAACCTCACCCCCGCCGAGGTCAGAGGCTCGGTGGAGCAGAACCCTGAGTTGACTCCGGGAGAGCGGCTGCGGATTCTGCGCAACATGCGGACCATCATTCTGGCCAGCAACCGCCGCGTGGACATCACCCTGAGCACCACCGGTCAAACCTCGGTTCGTCAATTCCCCTTCAACGCCGCGGATTCTCTGAGTCTTATCGGCGGCCGCGAAAAGAAGGGGGCTGCCGTCAAGAAAGCCGCGCCTCGACCCAAGCCCAGGAAGAGAACACCGAAAAAGAAATAAACGGTAAGGAAGAGGGCCGATTCAGAACCGAGGCCGCCCGCGGGCGGCCTTGGTTTTTTGCCGGTAGAAACAAGATCAAAGTTGGCAGGACAGTAATACCATAATATGATAGCGTCTCCCAGTTCACGGAGGGACGAACCGCAATGGCACGCATCACCTATCTGACGCCTGAAGAGATTTCCGACCCGCAAGCCCGGCAGTGGCTGGAGGACTCCATCCGCGTGGGACGCCCTGGACCTGAGAATCAGGCCATACGCGCCCACCAGCCCGATGTGATGCGCTCCTTTACCTTGACCTTCGACATGCTGTTTAAGCGGGGAAGGGGCACGGTGGAGTGGGACCTGAAGGAACTGCTGCGCGCCTACATTGCCCTCAGCATGTCGTGCAGTTATTGATCACACCAGGGAATCGCGCAGGCTGCGCGATCAAAAGAAGACCGCATGTCGGAGGTGACGCGCTATGAAGAGTCGGAGCGCTTCACGGCACGCGAGAAACTGGCCCTGGCTTACGCCGATACCATCATCTGGAATCCCGACCGCGCCGATGATGCTCTCTGGGAGCGCCTGCATGCCGAGTTCACCGAACCGCAACTGGTCGAGATCGGCTACTGGATCGGTTTTATCTCCGGCGGCCAGCGCTGGCTCATGACCCTTAAAACCAGAAAGGGTGAACTGGCGGCCGTGCTGGCGGAAAAGCAGGCGGCAAAAGCACGGCCGTGAAGCGGCGTCCCTGGTACACCGGCCTCTATGCCCAGACCATGGCGGGCATTGTTCTGGGCGTTGCTGTCGGCCATTTCTTCCCCCAGCTTGGCGTTGCCCTGAAGCCCCTGGGCGACGCCTTCATTGCCCTTATCCAGATGATGATCGGCCCCCTCATCTTCGGGGTCCTGGTGCAGGGCATCGCCTCCATGAGGGACATGAAGAAGCTGGGGCGGGTGGGGCTGAAGACCCTGGTTTACTTTGCCGTGGTCTCGGCCATCACCCTGGTCATGGGAATGCTGGCCGCGCAGATTGGCCACACGGGCAGCGGACTGAGCCAGCTTACCGCTTCCCTCAGCGTGCAGCAGGCCACCCACTTTGCCGCCCACGCCAGGAATCCGGGGTTTGGCAGTTGGCTGCTGGAGCTTATTCCTCAGACTTTTGTCGGCGCGTTCGTGCACGGCAGCGTTCTTCCCGTCGTGCTGCTGGCGGTGTTGTGCGGGTTTGCCATGGCGCGCATGGGAGAGGCGGGCAAGCGTGCCAGCGAAGCCGTGGAACTGGCTACCAAAGTATTTTTTGGCATCGTGCGCATCATTGTCCGGCTGGCGCCCCTCGGCGCGTTTGGCGCCATGGCCTTCACCGTGGGGGCCTACGACTTAACCTCTCTCTCCAGCCTGGCGAAACTGGTGGTCGCGTTCTATGCGGCGGCTATCCTGTTCGTGCTGGTGATTCTGGGGATCATCGCTCGTCTGTCCGGCTTTTCGCTGTTCCGTTTTCTGGCCTACATTAAGGACGAGTTGATGATAGTGGTGGGCACCAGTTCTTCGGAAACCGTGATTCCCGACATGATCCGCAAGCTGCGGAATCTGGGCTCGGCCGATTCCACGGTCGGGCTCGTCTTTCCCATGGGCTACAGCTTCAACAACGCCGGCGCCAACATCTACATGACCCTGGCCGTGTTCTTCCTGGCGCAGGCCAACAATGTGCATTTCACCTTCGGCCAGGAGGTGCGCATTCTGCTGGTGTCATTCATCGCTTCCACCGGCGGCGCCGGCGTGCCCGGCGGCGCCTTCGTCAAGGTGGCGGCCATGCTCAGCGTCATTCCCCAGATACCGGTGGCGTCCCTGGCTCTGCTGCTGGGAGTGGACAAACTGATGAGCGAATGTCGCGCCGTCGCCAACGTGATCGGCAACGGCGTGGCGACCCTCGCGGTAAGCCGCTGGGAAGGCGAGGTGGACGCGGCCTGCTTGCGCCGAGGTTTGCGCGGCGAGCCGAATACGGAAGCTGGCATCGGCTCATCAGAACCGGCACCCGCGGTTCAAGATCAGCCTGTCATCTTTTCGCCGTCAAGCCCAAGTTCTCCGTGAACTCGGTGTCTCGGCGGTGAAAAAGGTTTACCGGTGATGCCCTCGCGCTACTCCAGCAACTCCGGCTGCTCGCGCGTGATGCGCGCCCACAGCGGCTGAAACTGGAACCAGCCCGCCTGGTGGTTGCCCAGCAATTCCCGCGTGGCGCGCGCGTGGGCGGGGTCAATTTTCACCGGCGTGCCGGCGGCTTCGGCTAGTAGCTGTGTCTGGCAACTCCGGTCCATGGTGATGAACCACCACGCCGCTTCGTCCACCGTGTTCCCCACGGTGAGCAGTCCGTGGTTGCGCAGGATGACCGCTTTGTAATTGCCCAGCGCCTGGGCGATGCGCTCGCCTTCCGAGGTTTCGTAAACCACGCCCGTGAAATCTGCGAACAGCCCATGGTCTTCGTAAAACGCGCAGGCATCCTGGGTAAGCGGATCGAGCAGCCGGCCCAGGGTTGACCAGGTCCGGCCGTAGAGCGAATGGGAGTGCGCCGCCGCCACCACGTCCGGGCGGGCGGCATGCACGCGCGAGTGAATGGCGAAGGCGGCCGCGTTCACCGGATACTTTCCCTCCACCACCTGGCCGTGCTGGTTCACCAGGATCAGGTCGGAGGCGCGAATCTGCCCAAAGTGTATGCCGAAGGGATTTACCCAGAAATGGTCAGGCCTCTCCGGATCGCGCGCCGTGATGTGGCCGGCCACTCCCTCGTCGAATCCATAGGCGGCAAACAGCCGGAAGGCCGCTGCCAGGCGCTGCTTGCGGTGGCGGCGCTCTTCTTCCGGACTGATAAAAGCGGGCTGTTGCGGCAGGCGAAACACATCGGCAGGCGCGGTGGCCATGAGGTCCCTCCAATTGACGCGTCGAGACTATAGACCCGGCGCGCTCACCACGGCAAGTATGGAAGATGATTTTGGCGGGAAAGACGCTCCGGCCGCGGCGCGGCCGGCTACCGGCTCTTGATCACCGGCTCCTGCCCTTCAACAATTTCCGCCAGCATCCTGGGTTCGACATTGCCGCCGCTGATTACGGCCACGTTGATGCGGGTTTGCGGGAGCTCATTGCGGTGGTAGAGGAATGCGGCCACGGTCACAGCCCCGCTGGCTTCGGCCACCAGCCGCGGGTTGGAGGCCAGCAGGCGCATGGCCTGGCGAATTTCGTCCTCGCTGACCGCCACTATGCCGTCCACATATTTGCGGATGTGAGCGAAGGAAATCTCGCCCACGCTCTGGGTGCGCAACCCGTCCGCGATGGTTGAGGTGGTCTGCTCGGCGGTCCAGGAAACCACGCGTCCGGCCTTCATGCTGGCCAGCGCATCCGCCGCCAGCTCCGGTTCCACGCCGATGACCTTGCAGTGGCTGCCCGCCTGCTTGACCGCGGCGGCAATGCCGCTGACCAGCCCGCCCCCGCCCACCGGCGCGAGAATGGTCTCGACTTCGGGCAGGTCTTCCAGAATTTCCAGGCCGATGGTGGCTTGCCCGGCGATGATGCCTTCATCGTTATAAGGCGGCACAATCACGTACCCATGCTCGGCCGCGAGCTCCTCCGCCCGGGTGCGGCGCTCTTCGCTGCCCGGCCCCACCAGCACCAGTTCCGCCCCCATTGCCGCCGTGCTTTCGCGCTTGATGGCGGGAGCGGTGCGCGGCATCACAATAACCGCTCGCACCCCCAGCGCCCGCGCGGCATAGGCCACGCCCTGCGCGTGATTGCCGCTGGAGTAAGCGATCACCCCGCGCCGGCGCTCTTCCGGGGAAAGTGAAGCAATCTTGTTGTAGGCGCCGCGCAGCTTGAAGGAGCCCACGGGCTGCAGATTTTCCGGTTTCAGATAGAGTTCCCGCGCGTCCTTGGGGTCCTGCTGCTGCGGAATGTGCGAAAGCACCAGATGCGTGCGCACAATCACATCCTGCAGGCGCTGTTGCGCTTGCCTGATTTGCTCAAGGGTAATGATGTTGGCGCTCTCCGAAAACGTTAGTCTAGTTTAGTTGGTCCTGCGAAGGTGAGTGTGAAACGTGGGTCCCTGTACCTTTGGAAACAAGTAGCTGGTAGCCGGTAGTTGGTATTGGGGAGTACCACGCTCCACCAACTACTAACTACCAGCTACCAACTACTAAATTTCAAGAATCACCGGCATAATTAACGGCCGCCGCGCCGACCGCTTCACGATGAACCGCTTCAGGTCCTGGCGGATCTTTTCCTTGATGACGCCATAATCCGCTTTTTCCTCGTCGCTGGAAACCTCCAGCGTCTGCATCACCACCTGCCGGGCCTCCGGCAGAAAGCCGTCTTCGCCGGCGGCGAAGCCTCGCATCACGATTTCGGGCGCGGTCTCCACCCGGCCGGTCAGCTTGTTAATGGCAATGATGGGGAGCACAATCCCGTCCTCGCTCAGGTGGCGGCGGTCGCGGATTACCAGGTCCTCCACCACGTCTGTGCGTGAGCCCGAATCAATGCAAACGCGTCCCACCGGCACTCGCCCGGCTTTGCGTGCCCCCATTTCATCGAACTCCAGAATGTCGCCGCTCTCGATGGAAATTACCTTCCCCACCGCCCCTTTCATGGAGGCAGCCAGTTCAGCGTGCCGGCGCAGCTGCCGGAATTCCCCGTGAATGGGAATAAAGTAGCGCGGCTTCACCAGGTTGATAATCAGCTTGAGCTCTTCCTGGCTGGCGTGGCCGCTCACGTGCACCGGCGGGTGCGAGCCATCTTCATAGATGACGTGGGCCTCGCGCCGGAACAGGTGGTCAATCATGCGGTAGATGGCTTTCTCGTTGCCGGGAATGATGCGCGACGAAAGCACCACCGTGTCACCCGCCTCGATCTTGGCGTGCTTGTGGTTGTCCACCGCGGCCCGCGACAGCGCGGACATGGGTTCGCCCTGGGTGCCGCTGATGAGCACGCAGACTTTCTGCGGCGGAAAATTCTTCACCTCGCCGGGATGAATCAGCAGCCCGTCGGGAACGTCAATGTAGCCCAGGTCGGAGGCGATCTCCGCCGAATCGGCCATGGACCGCCCCACCAGCGCCACTTTGCGGTTGTACTCATAGGCCAGTTCGAAGGCCAGCTTGATGCGGTGAATCGAGGAGGAGAAGCAGGAGATGAACAGCCGCCGCTCCGACCAGGCGAATACTTCGTCGAATTTGCGGCGCACCGCACGTTCGCTGGGCGTATAGCCCGGGCGCTCGATGTTGGTCGAGTCCTGGAAAAGCGCCAGCACGCCTTCCTTGCCGTATTCGGCAAAGGCATGCAGGTCGAACAGCCGGTTATCGGTGGGCGTCGGGTCCACCTTGAAGTCCCCGGTGTGAATCATCACGCCCAGGGGGGTGTGAATGGCCAGGGAAACGCAGTCCACCAGGCTGTGCGTCACCTGGATGGGGTTGAGGGTGAAAGGGCCGATGGTGAAGCGTTCGCCGGCGCGGATCTCCCGCAGGTCGGCCTCGTCCAGCAACCCGTGTTCCTCCAGCTTGTCTTCCACGTAGGCCAGGGTGAACTCGGTGCCGTACACCGGAAGATTGATTTCCGAAAGAATCCAGGGCAGTCCGCCGATGTGGTCCTCGTGGCCGTGGGTGAGCACGATGGCCCGCACCTTGTCCCGGTTCTCAATCAAATAGGTGATGTCGGGGACCACGATGTCCACACCCAGCAGTTCGGCTTCGGGGAACATCAGGCCGGCGTCAATGACGATGATGTCGTCGCCCCAGCGCACGGCCATGCAGTTCATGCCGAACTCGCCCAGGCCCCCCAGGGGCACGATCTGTAGCTTGCCTATTGGCATGTTGGAATACTTGGATGCTAGCACAACGCCCGTCTCCGGGCAGTGTGGCAGGCCACCCGCCGGTTACCTCCCGCTCATCTTCTTGCGGATGTGCAGCAGCTTTTGCACTTCCGCCACCACCTCTCCGCTTTCGTCCCTCACCTCGACCACAAAGGTGGGCTCCACCTTGTCCTGGCTTTGAAGTTGCCGCCGGATGGATTCAATCTGTTCCTCACTCAGCCGAAAGCTGGCCGCCATTTTGCCCTTCCCCGGTTTGCGGAAACGGATGCTGGCCGATTTGTCCCATACGATGTAATCGCGGCCCAGGTTCTCAATCAGCATGAGCATGTAAAACGGATCGGTCATGGAGTAGAGCGAGCCGCCGTAATGCGTGCCCACAAAATTGGCATTCCAGAAGTGCAGCTTCATTTCTACGTCAATGGCGCGCCAGTCCTTCTGCAGCCGCGTTACCCGGATTCCGGCGCCCAGAAATGGCGGCCACAGGTTCATCACCCGGCGCATGTGGCGTTTCAGAGCTTGGCGCATAATTCGCCTTCGTATGCTAGCAAATCTGTGCCGGCGTTCCGCCGCCAGGGTACTTTGCCGGCATCCAAGGTATGCGGTAAGGTGGTAAGGGATGTCGGGTGTAAACAAGAGCTCCTGGTTGCGGCGGCGGGTGGAAAATGCGCTGCGCCGCGGCTTCACCGAAGCCTACGAAACCGTAAAGGTGGACCCCGCGCGCTTCCTGCTGCAGTTGCAGGCGGCACATGGCTTGCCCATTTCCACCTATCGCGGCGTTTACTCGCTCGACATTACGCAATTGGATGATGTCGCCGCCCAGACCATTCGCGGCGCCATGAAGATTGCCGCCGTGGAAGGCGCCGGCCTGGGCCTGGGCGGCGTTCTCACTGTGCTGCCCGACCTGAGCATCCTGGCTGCCATCACCCTGCGCACCATTCAGAAGCTGAGCCTGGTGTACGGCTTCGAGTACAACACCGACGAAGAAACCGCCGACCTGTGGCTGGCCACCGCCAGCGCCGCCGGCGTGGACCTGAGCCGCGAGTTTCTGGAGAAAGAAGTGGTCAGCCGCATGGTGCCGCGCGTCATCCGCAGCATCGCCGTCCAGGCCAGCGCTGATGTGGTGGAACGCTGGTCGGGCCGGCTCATCCCTGTGGCCAGCTCATTTATCGGCTGCGGCCTGAACTACTATTTCGTTCGCGCCTGGGGGGAACGCGCCAGCACCCATTTCCGCCAGAAGCATCTGGGTGTGCGCGAGCGCCTGGCACTGGCGCCGGCCCCCTTTTCATGATCTCCGCCTCTTCCCCGCGTGTCTTTCATTGTGCTGCCATCCTCTTTGATCTGGATGGCGTGCTGGTGGATTCCACCGCTTCCGTGGCGCGCCAGTGGGCCCTGTGGGCGGCGGAGCACAATGTGCCGGTGGATGAGGCGGTGCGCGTTGCCCATGGGCGCCGCACCCTGGAAACCATTCGCCTGCTCGCCCCCCATCTCGATGCCGAGGCCGAAACCGTGCGCCTGGAGCGCCGCGAGGCCGATGACACTGATGGCATAGGGCGCATCAAGGGTGCGATGGAACTTGTCTCTTCCTTGCCCAGGGAACGCTGGGCGGTGGTGACCTCGGGCACGCGTTATCTGGCCACCCGCCGGCTCGCCACTAACGGACTCCCCGCCCCGGCTGTCTTCGTCACCGCCGACGAGGTTACGGTAGGGAAGCCGCACCCCGAACCCTATCTGAAGGGCGCTGAACTGCTCGGATTTTCCCCCAAAGACTGCGTCGTGTTCGAGGACGCGCCCGCCGGAATCGAAGCCGCCCGCGCCGCCGGCATGACCGCCGTTGCGCTTGCCACCACCTACCCC
>Ga0187825_10000320_pt1 | contig 11059 bp, 7 predicted proteins | sample NC_wetland_sal_i_11_FD_132421 | JGI IMG/M metagenome (GOLD analysis project Ga0187825, IMG submission 132421) | Wetland sediment microbial communities from Neuse River Estuary, North Carolina, USA - SourceSoil_5 | ecosystem: Environmental > Aquatic > Freshwater > Wetlands > Sediment | place... | reverse complement strand
GAAGCCGAGTCTTCTCGTTCCTGGGCTTCTGCAACCAACTTCGCGCAGGCTACTCGCGTCCACGGGCGCATACCAAGAAACGATGTGTCGAGGACTTTCAGCGCCGTCAGTCGTTCGAGCGCCGGATAAACCCAACTGTCTAGAGGTACATACGGTGAACCGATGGAGTCCGGGCGCGGCTTGCCATCTTCAAAAAAAAGACGGGCTGGGCTGCTCCACGTATCGCCGCCCAACTCTGGGTCATGATGCTGGTTGTACATCTGGTAGGCAGAGATCTGTCCTAACAGCGCGCCGATAGCGACGTCCGAAGGAAAATGTTTTTCGGCGCGGACCCGCGCATAACTGACCAGCCCGGCCGCGCCGTAGGCCAAGATCTTCGTCAACGGGCCGGGATACTCGTGAGCGATCGTGCTGGCCACCGACCAGGCCAATGCGGAATGCTCCGAGGGGAAAGAAGTTCCACCCTGCTGAAAGAATGGACCCGTACCATCGCCCTGATAGGGCCGCTCGCGGCGAAGTGTGTACTTCAAGGCTTCGGTCATCACCAGGCTGTGAATTGCGGCCTCACCTGCAAGAAATCCGGTTTCACTCCAATGCTCGTCGTGATGCCATTTTCCAAGCAGCCACATTCCGCCCGCGCCGCCTACCAGCGCGGCAACGCCGGCGTTGGATAAAGTGTTGTAGTGAGAGAGCGTCGTCGGGTTATGAGATATGTGACGGCTGTAGTCGGAGTCTGTCACAAATAGTCCCGCGTAAAAGCCGCCCAGCGGAACCAGCCAGGACGTATCCTCGAATCGAATTTTTGCCGGCGTGGTCCAAAGCTGCTTCTCATCGCCCAGGAAATCTCTTACGAACTGGGAAGGGCCGACGGAGGACGGAGTTCCGAAAGACACCTGGGCGGGCGACAGTTTTGCCTCATCCTTTTTTGGCGTCTGTTTGATCTCGTTCATCTCCTTACTGTTCTCCGTAACACCAGTTTCTGGCTCCTGTGCCTCAGCGTTTTTCGTCAGGGGCACTAGCATCGCTAACAGCAACAAGCACGCTCGCGTTGCACCGCCCGCGGTCACGGGTGAATGTACGCGACCGCGAGTGCGACCGAGGACGCGACTTGCGCCGTCTGCATAATCGCCGTCCAATTCTTGCCTCCCACGTTCAAAGCCTTCTCGGGAACTACAACCGTGTCGCCCGGCCGCAGCGTCGCACTGAGTGGATTACCGGACCACAAGCCGGACTGATTCCGCGCTGAAATCACTGATCCGTCCGCGCGAACTACGAAAATGCTCTTCTTGTCGGCGAGTTGCGTGGTCCCTCCGGCTTGGCCGAGATACCATTTCGCGCTTCGCGCGCCGCGATAAGTGATCGCCGTCGGGTTGAATACCTGCCCGTTCACCATCACGTAGCCGCTTTTCTTCGGAATAATCACAATGTCGCCATCGCGCATGGCCACATCAGCCGGAGTGTTGCGCCACTTCTCGAGCGGTTGGTCGATGTGAACAACCAGTCTGCCAACCGGCGGGTTCAAACGAAGTTGGTCCAAAGTGGTTTGCGTCTGGGCGATCGCGTTCAACTTGCCGTTTTTCTGATCCTGATCCGCTTCCGGCATCAGCCGGATATTCACCTGCTGCGCTTCTACCCGGCGTACCAGCTCCGCGTGCGCTTTTTCTTCTTCATCGCGCACGCTTTGCCGCATGAGTACCGCCCCGTAAGGAAATGCTTCTCCCGTGTAGCCCCCCGTGCGGCTTAACACGCTGCTCAATCTCTCGCCCGGCTGAATGCCGTAGGAGCCCGGATGCTGTACTTCTCCTTGCACCGCAACTGAAGCCCCCAGATCCTTCCATCCAGGCACCTGGCGGATGGTCAGAACATCCCCGTTGCGCAACGGAATATCCTTGTCGCCGCCGTCGCTACCAAGTGCGGCCAATGCGACCTGCCTATGCTCCCCTGCATTCCCGCCCACGGGATAGCGAGTCAGGTCCGCTTTCGCGGTGTCTGCGCTGTGTTTGAATCCGCCGGCCACACGAATCAGATCGCTGACCTGCATGTTTCCCGTCAACGGATACCGGCCAGGCTTGGCTACTTCGCCCGTGACTTCTACAGTCGGCGGATCTACCTGTTCAAAATTTCGATGAATCAATAAGCGGTCCCGTGGCTCCAGCAAAATGTTCTGCAAGGGGTCGCCGGCGAGCGCTTCTTTCAGATTAACGCTCAAGATCTTGGTGTTTCCGTCGACTTCCGTGCGGAAGAGCTCGGCCGTTTGCGTCGTGGCGTCCGGCGTCAAACCACCAGCCAGATACACCGCGTCGCGGAGATGCGCCTGCCCGGAAGTCACATATTTCCCGGGCTTGCGCACTTCGCCGCCTACCCAAACGGTGGGAGCTGGCTCAAAATCGAAGCGGCTGAAGATTCGCACCGTGTCCAGCGCTTCCAGTTTCGGAGCGCGTGACGGATCCTTCATGGCTTCGGCCAAATCAAAGCTTTGCACCCCAGGTTTGAAATCCGGCGGACTGAGCCGAACGATTTCTGCGTAGTGTGCCGGTTCGGGCAGCAAATCCTTATAAGAAGCGACCAGGTCAGTCAGCGTCATGCCCGGTTTAAACGAATAGCGCCCGGGTCGCAGCACATGGCCTTGCAGATAGATGGCGTCCTGGTTGTAAGGGGCGATCGGAAAAATGTGTACCTTGTCGCCGTCCTGAATCTTGAATGCCGATAGATCCGCCGTGGTTCCCGCCTCAGCGGACAGATCCAGGCTCAGCATGGTTCTGCTCTGATTAGCCACCAGGCGCTGCACTTCGACATGCTTGAGCGCAGCCGCAGGCAGAATTCCGCCTGCAAGGTCTAACACGTCAGCCAGATTTTTCTCGCCGTTCAACTCGTAAATCGCCGGCCGTCGCACCATCCCGGTGACCGTGACCTGTTGCCCTGAAGGAGGCACCATGAGCGTGTCGCCGTTTTCCAAGCGCTTAGCGTCTGGAGTAACACCGTGCAGCAGCAGGTCGTAGGCGTCCACTTCTTCTAGCAGCTGCCGTCCCCGATAATGCTGCAGCTTGCGTAACGAGCCTCGCGGCGTTACACCGCCAGCAGCTACCAGAGCATTAATCGGCGTCGAAAGTGAACTGATGTCGTACGCGCCAGGCTCACCGACTTCGCCTACCACATACACGCGCACGGTACGCAGCTTTGCTACCGAAACATCTGCTGAAGTGTCGCGAAATTCCGTCGCCAAAGCCTTCTGAACGGCTTGCTGCACGTCCTGAAGCGGCCTTCCACTCACCTGAACCGGCCCAGCCTCTGGAAGCGTGATGCGCCCCTGGCGATCCACAACCCGCAACACACGCGCCGACATTCCGCCCCACATATCAATCGCTAGACTGTCGCCCGGCCCGACTACATAATCAGGCCCAACCGGCAAATCCATGGGAACTGCCCGCGGATCGCGCATGCCATCGCGAAATACTGCGATGCCAAAACGCTGCGGCGCCGCCTCCCTTGGCGTGGCCTGCACGTACAGGTCGTACATCGAAGGAACGTCCGCATAGGGGCTAGGCTTCCGCACCATCGCCACTGGTTCGAGCTCTTTCTCGGCAGGAACGCCTGAACGTAAACGCGGTTCGCCGCGTCGCAGGTTTTCCATAGGCCTTGCGCCTATCGCTTCTGAACTTCCGCCTGCACTTGCAATATCGTTGGCCTGCGAAAGATCGGAACGCCGCAGACCGCTCGCTTGATCTTGCGCAAATGGATAAGGCGTTCCGTTTCCGCCATCGGGCGGAGCATTCGGATCAGGAATCGCGTTCCCGGGTGTTCGATACCGGTCCGTCGCGTTGATCAAACCGGTGGTCTTGCCATAATTGTCGTCGCCCGTGTTTCCCTGCGCGCGGAGCACCCGGTCCGGCACGGTAGGCGCCGAAGGCTGTTCCTGCTCGTCATACGGCCTCTGCTGTTCTCTCGGTTCCCCGGTACGCTGACGTGGCTCACGGGATTCGTCCGTGTTCGCCAAGGTCTTGCGGCAATCGTCGTCGCTTTGCGGGTCGCACGCCGAAGTTTTTTCCTTAGCATTTTCCAAGCCGCGTGGTTTCAACGATTCCGAATCCTCTTGCGATTCAATTTGCACCAACCGTCTGGCCCGCTCTTTCAACACGAATTCCTGTTCCTTGGCCACATCCGAGTCCGGGTTCACCTTCGGCAACAGATATCCATACCTCTGACATAGCCGCGTGGCCGCCGCGCGAAACTTTGTATCTGCCGCCAATCGTTCATATACCGCTTGGTCGCTCAAATCGTTTTCCTGCACGACTTGCCCGTTGTCGCTCGCGTCCTTAGCAATCAGCAGCTTCAACTCGACCATCAATCCGGGATTCCCGATGAGCGTAGCCTTAATGTCGGAAGCCGACGCTGCCACCCGTCCGTAATTATCTTTTGTCAGGTCGGACAGACCCGGAGTGCGTACCTGCGCTACATCATCGTTACTATTATTGTTACGCGCTGGTCGCGTTGTCGGCTGCTGTGCCGCCAGGGACGCTGCACATAGCAGTCCAGCCATCCCGACAAACATTCGGCGCGCAACGCAACGCATCCGAGCTCTGTTTCCACTTTGATTCATGACAACGTCTTTCTGGCCAATGCGCGATTGTTGCGTATCGCCCCCAGGATCGCTTCTTCCGAAGACTCCATGACACTGGCGTGGATGCTGAAGGAAGCCCAGTAGCGAACCGTTTCGTTGCTGTGCGCTGCAACGGCGATCACGCCAACTTCGGGATGCATTCGCAGAACTTCGTCGCAGATCGCGGGACGCTCTCGGGCATCGTCCAACGCAATGATTAAGAAATCCGGGTTAGTTTCCTGAACACGATCCGCTATCTGCGTCTCTTCGGTCACTTCACCGACCACCGTTATGTCGGGCTGATCGACAAACGTCTCGATGATCAATTCCCGCATCAGCTTCGGGCGGTTCGCCACGAGCACTCGAATCGGTCTATCCATGGCGCATCCTTCCTTGCAAAGATGCGATTGTCTAATTTCGCGTTCTAAGTCGTGAAGGCTCAAAGAATTACGGGGGCCAGCGTGTACCGCGAGCAGTACCGGGGCAGCATAAAGTACCCGTAGCCGCACTAAGAAAGCATCATTAGGATGGACCCAAAAAGTACTATCGCCGTCCGTTTGGTTATTGTGGCGAGTCGCGATCGGAAGGCGCGGGGGAATGAACAACCATCTGGAGTGTGGCTGGGTTGCCTTGGGTCAGGACTCGATAGGCGGAAGTGCTAAGGAAGTGGAGCTGGCCGTCCACGGTGATGCGGGCGGAAACGGAGTACGTATGTTTCGGGTCGATCCTGGCGGCGTCATAGGGAAGATCGAAAGTCAACGGCACTTGGCGACCCGCAAAGACGATTCGCTGTTCGGCGATCCTCTGGGCTGGGGCATCGGACCGCGAAACATCCTGTAACTGAACCGTGAGAACGGCGTTATCGGGCATGGCGACGCGTTCGCGATAAGTGACGGTGCCGGAAACGGAGGGCATGGCGTTGTTGGGCGTCGGAGAGACCTGGTGGCAATTTTCAGCGAGCATCACGGGCTGCGAGGGATTGGTTTCGTCCTGTAGAAAGCCGTCGTAGCCCTTGCTCCACCAAACGATTTTGCCGTCCGAGTAGCGTGTGCCAGAAGCAGCCTCGACCTGGTGCACCGAATACGTTTTGTCCTTGAAAATGACGCGCGCGGTGTGTTCGCGCAGATAAACGGTCAGTGTGGCGCCGCCGTCGCAGTTGTAAATAAACGTATAGCGCACGGGCATACGATGCGAGCGGGGAGGCCCGGCGGCGGGTGGTGCGGATTCCTGCGCGGGGACTGATTGCACAAGACCTGCGAAAAGGACGACGCCTAAGGATATTTGGGAGTACATGGCCGAAACCTTCTGCGCGGCGAAATTTATTGTCCCACGACCAGCGCGCTTCCGGGGCGAACGCGTTTCAGTCCGGAGCTATCCCAGAAAATGCGACTGATGGAGGAATTCTTTGCAGCGTCGCGGGAAGTGTAAAAGACCTGGAGGCCATCGCGCGACCATTCGGCGGAGGTTACAAAAACGTTGGGCGCGGTCAGTGTGACGCGCCGCTTGGACTTGATTTCAAAGAGGAAAGATGAGCTTCCCGCGTTACCCGCGGTCGCTGCTGTGATCAGCAACAAATCAGAATTAGCCGGGTTGGCCCGAATGGTATCCGACGCAGCGATCTGGAATCCCGTGCCGTAAATATCGTGGAGATCAATAACAGAGGGTGGCGCTTCGGTTTTCAGGAGATAGAGACGAGAGGCATCGGTGGCGAGAACAGTGTGAATATCTTGCCAGCCCTGCAGAGCCAGGACCGGAGCGCTTGCGGGTTGGGTAGCTTTGTCCGGCTCGCTGGCCGGCATGAGCCAAACGTGCCAGGCCTCGTCGGTGAGTTTCAAAAAGGCGACCTGTGAGTCGTCGGGAGACCAGAAGGCCGACTGAACGGCGCCGCGGAGCAGATCCGTGCTTTTCCCGGTGACGGCGTCGTAAAGAACGATGGTGCGGTCGGCGGCGGAGTCTTCGCGGGTAAAGAGCAAGCGCTTTCCGTCATGGGAAAGAGAAAGCTGCGAGCCCTTGGGAGCCGCGAGCTTGGCGGCTTCGCCTCGGGCCACCATGACTTTTCCTGCGGGATCGAGATACGCGACGGCTACCGGCGGCTTGAAATTGGTAATCGCCGGCGGAGTGATTTTCTTCTTGTCGGGGTCATCATCGTCGAGATTTTTCTGCTTGAACTCCGGGAATTGGTCGGGTGCGATTTTGGCGCAGCCCTGCAGCTGGCCGATCTGGGCATGCGTCACGGTGACGCGGAAGGGGTACTTGGTCTCGGACATATTATCGGAGCACGCTTCGCGCGAGACGCGGGCGGTGACGTCGGCTTGCGTGCCCGAGTCTTTGGCGTGGTATAGCCAGGCTTCTGCGGTGCCTTCCTGCTCGATTTCGCCAGGGTCGAGCGGGATGGGCGGGTAGCCGACGCGTTCGAGGCGTTCGGCACCTTTCATGCCGATACGCAAGCTCCAGAAGGGCTCGGTGCCAGAAGCAATAAGGAGGATCGGGTAGTGCTTGGACTGCGGGGCGGCAGGAGCCGCAACTGGCTTTTGTTGGGTTGAACGGGGAGGCGCGGCAGGCTTAGCGTTCGGAGTTTGCGCCAAACCCGATGCGGCTGAGGCGGCTAGCGCGGCCACCGGGAGGAGAGTCCAGAGGCGGCGGAAAAACCAATGGGGACTGGGCAACATGAGCCTGGTCGAGGATCCTTGAGGGCGGCGGCCGCAAGGATTACATCAAATGGCAGGATGGAAAACAAGGCGGGTCGCAAACTGTGCAGTTGGCAGGCCCATGAGAACGTCGGATTTAATAGAGCCGTAGTTTAGGCGAAGAAAATACGAAATAACTCTTGACATGGCGAAATAAAAGCGAAATACTCGAGCCGTTTCGAGGTGGGCTATGTCTCCAGTCTGTTCGTTAATTCCCTCCCCTACGGCTTCGGGCTTCACCGCCCGGCGTCGCGCTCGACCTTCCTCAGCTTTACTCTTTCCTGTATGCCCTGTTAGCCCAAACCAACGGGTCGAGGAGCTTGCCCCGCTCCCTGGCCCGGGCAGCAGCGTTCTGGATGCCAGGAAAGCGGATTGCCCTCCGCCAACCCCGGCGCATCACGGAGGCTCAACACTCCGCGATGTGTCGGATTTCCAGAAGGCTGCTGTTGATGCTTTGCCAGACGTAGCATCAGGCGCTAGTGCGCCGCTGGTCGGCATTGCCCGCCTCGCTTCGATTTCACCGGCCGCGCCGACGAGGCGCAAATCGGAGGATCGGCCGGAATATTTCTTCTTGCCGGTGAAATCGATCCTCAACCGATGTGAGTCTAACCGGGTGCCGTTTGACTGGACGATCAATCCCTACCGGGGCTGCGAGTTTGCCTGCAAATACTGCTACGCGCGGTACACACACGAGTTTATGGAAATGGACGGCGTGGCCTTCGAGAAGAAGATTTACGTGAAGAAGGATGCAGCGGTGCTTCTGGCGCGCGATATCGCGACGAAATACCTGTTTGCCGTTGGCAGCGCAGGGGCACCGGAGCATATCTGCATCGGGACGGCGACCGACCCGTACCAGCCGGCGGAACGGGAGTATGGCGTGACGCGCGCCTGTCTGGAGGAATTGGCGCGGTATGGAGGGCTGAGCGTTTCGATTACCACCAAATCCAATTTAATTGTGCGGGACATTGATGTGCTGCAGAAGATTGCTGCGCGATCGCGGCTGTGGGTGGATATGACGGTGACCACGCTGCGGCCGCGGCTGGCGCGGTTGCTGGAGCCGCGGGCCCCACGGCCGGATTTGCGCCTGAGCGCGATCCGCAAGCTGCGGGAGGCGGGAATTTCCGTGGGAGCGATGGCGTCGCCGCTGCTGCCGGGGATTACGGACCGTGAAGGCGAACTGGAGGCGGTGGCCGGAGCGGCGAAAGAGGCGGGGGCGCAGTGGTTCGTGTCGGGAGTGCTGTTCCTGATGCCATCTTCGGCGAAACAGTTTTTGCCGTTCCTGCGGGAGAAATTCCCGCGGCTGGCTCGGCAGTATGAAGAGTGGTATCTACGCAACGCGTATGCACCGGAGCCTTACCGGCAAGAAATTGCGGAGCGCGTGGCTAGGATCAAGTTGCAGTTAGGGATGTCGGTGCGGCCATGGCAGCAGATGCGGCGTCCGGTTGGCAGGCGTGCGCAGCTGTCGCTGGCGTTGGCCGGATAAACCGGAAATATCAGCTTTTACGGGACGATGATGCGCGGCTCTTCGCGCTTCGGTTCCCCGGCCTGTGGAAATTGACCGCGCAGGAATTCGATGAAGCGGCGCGATCGCGGCCGGCCGTTCGAACGCAGCAAGCCCATGCGGTAGAGAAAAACAGTCACTTGGAAAACGGCGAGATCCTTAACTGCGCCGGAGTTACCGGTTTCCGCGGCTTTTTTCTTAATCTCATTCAGGAATTGAGAGAGCGCGAGATAAAGATCGCGCTGCACGGGGATGTCGGGAATTTTCTCGTAGAGCAATCCGCTCTGCAGCGTTTTGTAGGTTCCTGCCAGCGCGGCAAGCGCGGCGACGACATCGGGATCAGCTGCGGAAGGCTGGCCGCCGGCAAATTTGGCGATTTCATAGGACACAGCTGTCATCAGCTGCTGATGCGTATGCAGAATCTCCTGCGGGATGCGTTCCTCGAGGAACGGCGTATCGAGAGGCAACTCCCGTTTGTGTTCGTCCTCATAACGGTGCGCCGCGACCAGGTACGGGCAATCCGGCGGACAGTTGATGGTCACTTCGCGCTGCGTGCCGCAGCAGACAGCACAGATTTTTTCGCCTTTGGCAGGACAGTAGCGAACCGCCTTGCGCTTTTCACAAATCGAACAGTTCAATGGCTTTCCCCGGACGGCAAACGTAAACCGGAAGCATACGCCCGCCCGGGTAGAAAACAAAAACCAAAGGCGCGCTCAGGCCATGATGACTTTTTTCTGAAAGCGCCGAGCGGCGATAATCAGCAGAAGAGAGCCCATGGTGAAAAGGGCCAGCCCGTCGATCCACAGGTGAGTTATGCCGGCACCCCGCAGGATCACACCGCGCGTAATATTGATGAAATAGCTTGCCGGGACGAAATAGCTGATCACGTAGAAAAACTTGGGCATGGTCTCACGCGGAAAAATGTAACCCGAAAAAAAGATACTCGGCAAGATGGTAAGAAAAGCCAGTTGCATGGCCTCTGATTGCGTGTTGGCTTTGCTGGAAATCAGAATGCCCAGCGAGAGCGAAACAAAAATATAGGGTAGCGACAGAAACGCGAGCAGAAAAACGCTGCCGTGGATGGGCACGTGAAAAGCAAAGCGCATAAAGGTAAGAATCAAGATGAGTTCGAAGAAGCCGATAAAGAGATAAGGCAGCAGTTTGCCAAGCAACAGACCCATCGGCTTGACCGGCGTAACAAACAGTTGTTCCAGTGTGCCCCGCTCTTTCTCACGAACGATGGAGAACGAAGTGAGGAAAGTGGTGACGTTCAGCAACAGGATGGCGGTCAGGCCGGGCAGGAAAAAGTTGGGCGAACGCGAATCCGGGTTGAAGAGCAGCTTGGGCCGCATGTCCACCGCCAAAGCCGCATTGTTCAGCAAAACGCGACGAAGTGATTCGTCGAGCCCGATCGCGGTGGTGACGTTGATAGCCTGGCCGGCGACAGAAGAGTCCGAACCGTCAATCAGCACCAGCACCTGCGCGCTCATCTGGTGCAGCAGCCGGTCCGAATAGTCCACAGGAATCTTGATGCCGACGCGCGCCTTCCCGCCGATGATCATGTTGTTCATGTCGGCATCGCTGGTGACGTAGCGAACCACGTGAAACGTGTCGGAGTTCTTCAGACGATCCAGGAGGTCCCGGCTCTCCTGGCGGCCATCCGCGTTAAAAACCACGGTATTGATCTGCCGGATGTTGGTGTCAATTCCGTAGCCCAGCAGCAGCATTTGCAGCAGCGGAATAATTAAGGAAAAAAACAGGGTTCCAAAATCGCGCCGGACGTGAAGCGTTTCCTTGTAAAACACAGCGCCAAAGCCGCGAAAAATGTCACGCATGCTTGGCCTCCGGTTGACCCGCGCCTTCCGGCGAATCGCCGTTGGCCTGGTTTTTGTAAGTCAGCTCCACGAAAACGTCTTCCAGGCTGGGCGCCAGCGGACGGATTTCCGCGACGGCAATGCCCTGCTTGAGAAGCAACTCACGCAGGTCATCGAGATCGAAGGTATCGTTGATTAGCGCATGAATGGATTGCCCGAAAATGGTGGCGCTCCGAATCCCCGGAATTTGCCGCGCGAGCCGTAGCGCCCGCGTGACTTCGGGTGTCGTAATTTCGACGCGAATGGTGCCTTGCGGCTGCACGTCCGGCAATTCACGCAGCGAATTCGGCGTGCCGTCAGCGATCAGTTTGCCGTAATAGATATAAGCGACGTGACTGCAGCGCTCCGCCTCATCCATATATGACGTTGTCACGAGAATCAGGATCTCCTGGTCCAGGAG
>Ga0187825_10000319_pt1 | contig 11067 bp, 6 predicted proteins | sample NC_wetland_sal_i_11_FD_132421 | JGI IMG/M metagenome (GOLD analysis project Ga0187825, IMG submission 132421) | Wetland sediment microbial communities from Neuse River Estuary, North Carolina, USA - SourceSoil_5 | ecosystem: Environmental > Aquatic > Freshwater > Wetlands > Sediment | place... | reverse complement strand
CCGGTCCAGATGTCAAACGAGTGAAGGCGATCATCGAGCGGCTGCCTCTTCCCTAGGAGGAACTTGAGCGCCAGGGCCGCTTCGAATGACGCAACCACCCCGGCGGCAGGGCCGAGCACTCCCACAGTGTCGCAGGTGGCCTCTGTACCCGGTGCTGCCGTAGTGGAGAGACCGGGCTGTCCCGTAGCCTCGCCAGCATGGGCCTCATTCGAACTCCTGGGCTCCTCAGATTCGGAAAGGCAGGCTAGGCAAGCTGTTTCTCCTGGACGGATCAGCATGGTCACGCCATAGCTCGCGACGACCGCGGCATAGACCCACGGCACAGACCGTTTCACCGCGAAGTCGTTGACCAGAAGGCGGGTTTCGAAATTGTCGCTGCCGTCCAGCAGGAGCGGGAAGCCACTCAACAGTTCTTCGGCGTTTCTGGCGTCCAGATCCGCAACCACGCCTTCGACTTTCACATCCGAATTGATGTTCGAAAGCCTTCGTTCGGCTGCGACCGCCTTGGGCAGGGCATCCAGGGCGTCGGATTCCTCGAACAGGGTCTGGCGCTGTAGGTTCGACTCTTCGACAAAATCGCGGTCGACGATGCGAAGCCGCCCGACACCACCCCGGACCAGCAAGTTAGCCAGAGCCGTGCCGAGCGCGCCGCAACCGACGATGGCGGCAGAGGAGGCGCGTAGCCGCTCCTGCCCTTCTTCCCCGATTTCGGCGAAGAGAATCTGCCGGGAATAGCGTTCGCGGGTTTTGGGATCCATGTCCTGAATTCTGCCTCCGGCCAAGGGAACGGAGCGACTCGCCCAGCGTTTGGCCTCGTTCCGCGTCCCGATCCGGGCAGCTCGTCACAATGATACCCGAAGGAAGCGTTCGAACCTGAACGTTCGAACAGGCCTCGAAAAGGGGCGCGAACTTCCCGAAATAGAGCAACGCGGCTATGTTAACCTGTCGTCACAGTGAGTGATGATGGTGAACTCTGTCCGTGCGCGGCTGGCTGGCCGGATTGGAGCCGCGATATTGTGCCTGGTTGGCCTCTCAATTCGGGCGCACGCGGCCCCTGCTGACGCCGCGACGCAACTGCAAGGCCAGCGCGTCACGGATGTTCGCGTCGTAGGCGAATCCGGGGACGTCATCGAAGACAACCCCGGCGGCGTCGCGCTGCAAGCGGGGATGCCCTTTAGCGTCGATGCCGAGCGCGAAACTCTCCGGCAGCTCTACCGCACCGGGCGCTACTCCGATCTGGTCGCGGAGGTAATGCCGGCCGGCGGAGGCGTACAGCTTGCCTTCATTGCGCAACAGAATTATTACGTCAGCCGCGTCCAGGTTCTTGGCCTCAAAGAGCCACCGAGCGATACACAAGCCGTCTCCGCTCTGGGCTTTTCTCTAGGAGCCACTTTCCACGAATCGGATATGTCTCCGGCGCTCGCTCGCCTACGAACGATGCTCGAAGACGACGGCCTCTATCAGGCCACGGTCAGTTATCAGCTATCTCCCCGGCCAGACACGCGGCAGATGGACATCACGGTGCGGGTCGTGCCTGGCCTTCGCGCGCACGCAGGAAATCTACAATTTGTAAATGAGACGCCGTTTTCCGAGGATGAGCTACGAGGGAAGCTTGGCCTCAAGTCCAAGACCGAAATCACCTCGGAACGGCTCGATCACGACACCGAACGCGCACGCAAATGGCTGACCGATCGCGGCTACCTTGGCGCTCGCGTTTCCATCATGCGCGGCTCCTATGACAAGGCGAGCAATCAGCTTCCGCTCGAGGTCCATTTCTTCGCTGGCCTGAAGGTCCTAGTCCAGGTGAGCGGCGCGAAGGTCGCCACACGTACCCTTCGTAGGCTGCTGCCCATCTACGAAGAAGGGGCGGTGGACGACGACCTGTTGCAGGAGGGCCGCCGCAACCTGCGCGATTTCTTTCAGGGCGAAGGTTACTTCGACACCGACGTGAACTACGTCACCGATGCACCGAATACGGCGCCGGCTCCGGATGCGGCGGCAGTTCCCGCGAACGGTCCTATACTCGCAGGTTCGGAGACCATTACTTATCAGATCGAACGGGGGGCGCGTAGGCGCCTGGTCGGAATCAGCTTCTCCGGCAACAAATACTTCAATGATGACCTTCTGCGAACACGCGTAAAGATTCAGTCAGCCGGCTTCGCCACGCCAGGCCGTTTTAGCAGTGCGCAGATGACGAGCGATATCGCGTCCATCACCGATCTTTATCAGGCTAACGGCTTCCGGTCCGTGCACGTCAACGGCGAAGTGCAGCAAAACTATCAGGGCAAGAGCGAAAACCTCTTCGTGCATTTCGAAGTGCAGGAAGGGCCGCAAAGCCGCGTGGAAAGCCTGGCGATTGAGGGCAATAAAGCTCTCAGCACGCCGGAGTTGTTGCGCGTAATCGGCTCAGCCGCCGGCCAGCCTTATTCCGACTTCAATGTGGCGGGCGACCGCGACAACGTGCTGGCGCTTTACTACGATCAAGGCTTCCCGGCGGCGCGCTTCACGTCCTCGGTACAAGAGTTGCCCGCTTCCTCTTCCTCCGACGGCCCGCGTGTTCAGCTGGTCTACCACGTTGACGAGGGCTCGCAACTCCGAGTCGCGCGCGTTCTGATCAACGGATACGAGCACACGCGCCCGGGTGTCATTTCGCGCGAAGTGCAGATCGAAGCCGGGAAACCGCTAAGCGAGGGCGCCGTTGTCGAGACGCAGAGGCGCCTTTACAACCTGGAAATTTTCAATCGCGTGCAGATAGCGCCGCAGAATCCCGAAGGAAGCGATTCGAATAAGACGGTTGATGTTCTCGTTGAAGAGGCGCGCCGCTACACGATCGCGTACGGCCCAGGGCTGGAGGTGCAACGGCTCGGCAGCGCCTCTTCGGGCCCGGTCGCCGAGCCTCTCCGCTTCAGTCCGCGGGGCACCTTCGAATTTACCAAGCTCAACCTCACGGGCCGGGCAGACTCGCTTTCCTTCAAAGCCCGCGCCAGCACGCTGCAAGGACGTGCCCTGGTCAGCTATTCGTATCCGGACTTCCTGGGTCAGCCGAAACTCTCACTGCTGCTAACCGGTCTGTACGACAAGACCCGCGACGTTCTCACATTTACTTCCACTCGCGGTGAGGGCTCGGCCCAGCTAACGGATAAAGTAACGCCAACCACTCAACTGCTCTTCCGCTACGTGTACCGCCACGTGCTGGCCAGCGATTTGCAAGTTGCACCGGAAGAGATCCCCCTGTTCAGCCAGCCGACGCAAGTCTCTTTCTTCAGTGCCACTTGGGTGCGCGACCGCCGGGACAATGCGGCCGACCCGAGCCGCGGCAACTACAATACGGTTGACATCGATTATGCAAGCAAGTCCATTGGCTCGAGTGCCAGCTTTGTTCGGGGCACGGCGGAGAATTCAACCTATACGCCAATCGGCCCCAAGCTGGTTTTCGCGCGCTCCACGCGCTTCGGTTTTCAGCAGCCGGTCCAAGCCTCGATCGCGAACGACATACCCTTGCCCGAGCGTTTCTTCGCAGGCGGCGGCACCACGCTGCGCGGTTTCGGCCTGAACCAAGCCGGACCCCGGGACCCCCTGACCGGGTTTCCCGTCGGTGGCCTCGGCATGCTGCTGTTCAATCAGCAGTTGCAATTCCCGATGCGCTTACCGTTCGTCGGCAACCGTGTGGGCGGCGCGGTGTTTTACGATGCAGGGAACGTTTTCAGCAACGTGGGCCAACTTACATTTCGCAGTACGCCTTCGACGCCGGTGTTCGCCGCGGGGCAGCCGAATATTTGCGCGATCCACTGCGACAATTCGTTGAATTATTTTTCACACACAGTGGGATTTGAGTTCCGCTATCACACCCCGATCGGGCCGGTGAGCATCGATCTCGCATATCAGCTCAACGCCCCCAAGTTCCTGATTCCGTCAGGCAACACGGCCACGTGCACCAACACATCAACCACGGCCTGCCTTGAACTTTCGCAGTTGCCGCGCTTCCAATTTTTCGTAAACCTGGGGTCCACCTTCTGATGCGCCCCAAGCTCATGATCGTTTCGGTCTGCATCGCGCTGCTACTTCTGGGCGCCGCGGGACCCGCTCACTCCCGAGACTCCGCCGCTCAGTCGTCCGAGCCGCTGGTAATCGATCGCATTGTCGCTCACATCGAGGATGACATCATTACGCTCAGCGAAGTGCGCGAACTCTCTGCCTATCAACAGCTTGTCGACGGCCATTCCGAATCCGACGACAAGCTCCTGAACGAACTGATCGAGCAGTGGGTGGTGAACAACGAGGCGGTATCGACGCAATTTCCCCAGGCGGCTGAATCGGAAGTCACCCGCGAAGTCACACGAATTCAAGGCCAGTTCGCGAACGCACAAGCCTATAGCCAGCGCTTGGCCGACTTGGGGCTTACGCCGGACGACATCAAGCGGATGGTCGCGCGTGAAATCTATCTCGCGCGATACCTCGACTATAAATTCCGCCCGGCGGTTCAGATCAGTGACGATGACATCGCGAAATATTACAAAGAAAGTCTCATTCCTGCGCTGACGGCCAAGGGGCAGTCTGCGCCGCCTCTCGATCAAGTGACCGAGCAAATTCGCGAGTTGCTTGTCCAGCAGGGTGTCAACGAGCGGGCGGCAAGCTGGTTTGACGAGACGAAATCACGGCTGAAAATTCAAATCGACCCAGCGACATCGGCTTCGTCCCGGACGGCGACTCCATGAGCGAAGCGCGCACAAGACGGCCGTGGAAGCGATGGGTGCTCTTAGCCCTCGTGCTGATTGCCGTGCCGCCAACGATTCTCTTTTGGGCGATCTGGAGCGGCTTTGCCGACGATTACCTGCGCCGCACGATTGAGTCACGAATCGAACAGGCCACCAAACATCCCGTCCAGTTGCAGCAGTTCCACTTCGATCCGTTGCGCCTGCGCGTCAGCCTCAGCAACCTGACGGTTCACGGCAAGGAGCCGGAAGGAACGCCCGCCTTTTTCCATGCCGACCGTCTGGAAGTCGGTATTCGAATCGACTCGTTCTGGGGACGCAAAATTTCGGTAGGAGACGTGGTGATCGACCGGCCAGTCGTGCATGTTCGAATCGAACCGAATGGCTCGACCAACGTGCCGGCGCCGCAAGCCAATCCTTCGGCCAAGCCATTGCGTGAGCGCCTTTTCGAAGTCGTGGTGCGCCAATTGCGCCTGGATGATGGCGAAATCCTCTTCAACGACGTTCGGGTTCCCTTAGTAGCCGAGGGCGGCCAATTCTCTTTGGCCGTGGACTATGCCGATGTGCGGAACCAGCGGAGTTACATGGGCGATTTGCGGTGGGGCCAAATACAAGTCGCGGCCCAGCGCTTCATGCCTTTCCGTTCGAACATCGCCGTGCGATTCGAACTGGACCCGGATTCGCTCACGATCACGCAGTTGCTCTTGAATTTGCCGCACACCTCGATCGATGCGCAGATCGGCATCTCCAGCTTCGTCCATCCGGCGTTCAACTTCCGCTATCGCGGGCAGCTCAATTTTGAGGACATCAAAACGATCTTGCGGAAACCGACCACGCCCGGCGGCCGCGTCCAATTCACCGGGGACGGCGGCTACACAGGCGGAAAACTTGCGCTCACCGGCCACTATTCCGCCGATCAGATCTCCATCTCAAACCAGTGGTTCCACCACTCCGGGATGACCACTCGCGGAACCTACCACACGGACGGACGCACGCTCGAAGTGCCGGATCTCGTCTGCACAGCATTAGGCGGCACGGTGAACGGTCATCTGGGCCTTCTTTTCAAGGGGCTGCAATTCCGTGTGGACGCACACGCCCACGGGATGGACCTGGCCACGGTGCTTGCTGCTGTCGACAATCCGAGCCTTCCCATCGTGCCGTTGCACTGGGGCGGAAATCTCGACGTGCAGGCGATCACCACGTGGAACGCGGATTTCAAGCAGCTGGATTCGCAGGGCATTTCCACATGGGTGCCCTCACCGAACCTGGCTGATGGAGTGATCCCGGCGACGGCGGTTCTGAATTATCACTACAACATGCTGGCCAGCGGCGTTTCGCTCGAACCCAGTGAAATCAGCACGCCGAAAAGCCGCGTTCAGTTCAAGGGAACGATCGCAGCGAACGATACGGATCTGGAAGCGACAGTGGACGCGCAGGACCTGCTGCAGTGGAACGACTTCATCGTGGCGATTCGCGGCAAGAACGCGCCACATGACACCATCGCCGGCCAGGCTCACTGGCAAGGCCGGTTGACCGGTCCGATTGCCGCGCCGACGTTTGCCGGGCACGTGAAAGTTTTGAACGCCCGATACAACAAGCTGTATTGGGACCAAATCGAAGGCGACATGAACTATTCGCCAGATGGGTTCGATTTCGTCCGCGCCAATGCCACCCGCGGCTCCTCCTCAGCGCAAATGGAATTGTCGCTGATGCTGGACGATTGGAACTTCCGGCCGGAGAGCGAGTGGAGCTTCGACGTCACTCTGGTCCGCACAGATAGCGATGGGCTGCAAAGCCTACTTGGGACGTCTTATCCCGTTCATGGGTTGGTCTCGGGCACTTTCCACACTAAAGGCACTCACGCAAATCCCACTCTGACAGGTTTGCTGGACGTGATTTCGCCGGACGCCTGGGGTTGGAAACTCGATCGCGCCCGCGGTGAGCTCGCAGTGGCGGACGGTAACGTCCGTATTTCGAATGCCGAGCTTCGTTTGCTCCCGCCGCCGCAGCCGGGCGGAAACGCGACGGCCGCTCCGCCTGGGCTGATCACAGGCAACTTCAACTACAGCTTGGGCGACGGAAACGTGACGTTCGATTTGACCGGCGCGGTGCTGCCGCTGGAAGGCATCGCACGGATTCAGACTCCAACTCTTCCAATCGGAGGACGCCTGAGCTTCCACCTGACAGGACAAGGCCCCATGCTCGCGCCGAAGCTCGATGGCGCGTTGCGCCTCGTGGATCTGCAGCTTGGCGGTGACGTTCTCGGCAGCTTCCAGGCGCAGGCACAAAGCGACGGCGCGAAGCTCACACTGCAAGTCGATTCCGAGATCTCTGCGGGCGAGTTGCACGGGCACGTGGAGACCACGCTGCGCGGCGAATATCCGCTTACGGGCCAGGTGAACGCCAAGCAACTGGATCTGGACGCGCTCATCGCGGCCGGGTTTCATTTGCACGGGTTGACGGGACACAGCCAGGTGGATGGGCAATTCAATCTCTCCGGTGCGCTAATGGATCCGAAGAGCATTTCCGTCGATGCCAATCTTTCCCGCGTCTCGCTGAATTATCAGTACGTGGTGCTGGAAAATGACGGGCCCGTACAGCTGCAGTACCGGCGCGATGAAGTCAGGGTCACGCAAGCCACGCTGCGCGGCGTCGATACCAATTTCCACTTTGGCGGCTTCGCGCGGTTCACCGGGGACCGCGCGCTCGATTTGCCCGTGGTCGGCCAAGTGAATTTACGATTGCTAGGCGGCTTCGTGCCAAACCTCGAAGCCACCGGGCCGGCACAGGTGGACGCATCGATCACCGGCACGCTTTCCGCGCCCGCGATTACGGGCCGGGTTCACCTGACCAACGCAACCTTCCGGTACGGCGATTTCCCCGCTGGCCTGAGCCAAACGAACGGCGACTTTGTCTTCGATTCCAGCCGCGTGGTTTTCAATAACGTCACCGCGCAAGCCGGCGGCGGGCAGGTGCGTCTGGATGGTTCGGCTACATACAGCGGCAGCGCTTTGCGCTACGACCTCACCATGAGCTCCGGTCAGGTGCGCGTGCGCTATCCCACTGGAATGAGCTGGCTGGTCGGAGGCAATCTGCGCCTCACGGGTACGACGCAAGCAGCCACGCTGTCCGGGCGCGTCACGGTCGACCGCCTGCTCATGGCGCCCGGCTTCGATCTCACGACTCTTTTGGTTTCTTCAGCCCAATCGTCCAGCGTGCCCGGAGCCACCTCCGAGTTTCTGCGCAATCTGCAATTCGACGTACAAGCCGATTCCACGCCGAACGCGCGGCTGCAATGGGCCAGCGGCAGCGCGCAGACCGAAGCGGGCCTGCGTCTCCGCGGCACCTGGGACCGGCCCATTCTCCTTGGCACCATCCGCATGCTCGCCGGCGACATGGAATTTCGCGGCAATCACTACCGGCTATCGCGCGGCGACGTTAACTTCGTAAATCCGTTCCGCTTGGATCCGGTGATGAATATCGAAGCCACCGCGACCATCCAGAACTACGAAGTCACGCTGGACTTCACCGGCCCCGCCAGCCACTTGACTATGTCCTATCGGTCGGACCCGCCGCTGCCGGCCAGCGACATCGTTACATTGCTCGCGCTCGGGCAGACGGGCGAGGAAAGCCAACTCCGCGGAGCTGCCGCCGTGCAAACGCCGGGCATGGGCGCAACGACGCTGCTCTCCGAGGCCGTATCCTCTCAGCTCGGCGGCCGCATTCAGCGGCTCTTCGGGATCAGCCATTTCAGCGTGGACCCATCCTATCTCGCGACAACGACGGTAGGCCAGAACCCTGCCGCTCGCGTCACTGTCCAGCAGCAGTTCGCTCGCGATCTAATCATCACGTACAGCACGGATGTCACTTCGACGCAGCAGCAGGTGATCCAAATCGAGTACACGGTGAATCCGGATCTCTCCATCGTGGCGCTGCGCGATGAAAACGGCACGTTCGGCATGGACGTGGTCTTCAAGAAGCGCTTCAAGTAGCTTTGTGGACCGATTATCGAGCGAGCGCTTGCGAACCTGTGAAGCTTCAGGAAGGCGAGCCGACCCGATGCAATCCGGTTCCTCGCGGGAGTCTGTGTGGCGATTAGGGGGTCGGGGCTTTGGCCCCGACATTACGCTTCTTTTGTTTGGGTCTTTAGACCCCGAAGTACTCCGGGCGGGTCATCACACAGACTTGTCAGTCCCTCGCGCGCGCTCGCGACATAGCAAACGCTTTGCCAACCACGCGCAGCACCGCGGGCGTCAACGCATAGCGCGAAAGCTCCCCCTCAGAAACAAACGCGAGTTCAGTGATGTCGCCGCCAGCCCGCGGCTCGCCACCGGCCGCCTCGCAGAGGTAGTCCAGAATCACGTAGTGATAGCGCGGCTTGGCGCGAGGCTCCTTTGTGTTCGCGCCCAACTGCGAGCGCGCGCCTGGTTCCGGCAAAATTCGGTCCAGCGCTTCGATCAAGTCGAGGACTCGTACCGTCAGACCGGTCTCCTCGTGCAACTCGCGCATGACGCCTTCGCTCAAACTTTCGCCGACCTCAAGCACGCCTCCCGGAATGGACCATTCTCCTCGCATCGGTTCGCGCCCGCGGCGCGCCAGTAAAACGCGGTCATTCGAAATCACGACTCCGCCGATAGCGACGAGGGGATATTCGGGATATTCGCGGTTGCTCATTTAGTCTCGCCGGAGCAAGATAAACCAGACGGCGTTATATAATAACGCCTGCTCTGATGAGAGCTATCCCTGGTGCGGAGGTCGGGCTGTGGTTCGTTGTCCGGAATGTTCGGTCGAAATCGACGTCGACGAGGACGAAGTAGAGGAAGGCGAAATCCTGAACTGCCCGGAGTGCGAGGCAGAAATCGAAGTGGTCCAAATTCATCCGGTCCGTGTCAACGTGATTTCGGATGATGAAGACGACGATGAGGAGGAAGAGGCCAAGGGTGACGATGACGAGGAGGAGAAGGCCGAGCGCGACACCTTTGGCGACGAAGAGGAGGATGTCGAGTAGCGTCCTGCGGCCCCCCGCCCTGCATCTTCGTAGCGTGTTCTGCCATCCTATCTGTAGCTTGCCTGCGAGTGCCCCATGGAGGCGTGTCATCCGGCCGCTTCAGTGGTTGGTAGCTTGCGCGTTGCGTTTGCCGCAGGAGGTACGATGAGACGGCTTACAGTCATAGTTCTCTTCCTGACGTTGATCACCCCTGTTTTGGCACGGGCCCAGAACCCAAATGCCGAGTTGCGCGGCGTCAGCGGCGCAGTCCTGGACAAAGATGATCATCCCGTTGATTCCGCTGTGGTGTACCTGAAAAACACCCGTACGCTTACGGTGAGGACCTACATAACCAACGGCAAGGGCGAATATCACTTCAGCGGGCTCGATCCAAACGCGGATTACGAGCTTCACGCGGAGCACGGAGATCTAACTTCGCCGAATCACACCGTCTCCAGCCTCGATGGCCGCAAGGAACTGGTCGCAACGCTTAAGATCAACAAAGAGAAAAAGAAGTAGGGCAACACAACTGATTTCGTCGCTTCACAGGCAGGGCTATTGCCGCCTGGGCGACGAGTGGGGCTATCTGTCAGCTCGAAATTGTGCGCTCGAAAAGACGGAGCTGCCGCAATGGGTTTCGCACTGACTTGTTGTACGGCCTTAGCTAATTGCTCTTCTTTTTCCCGAATAGCCCGCCAAGCGCTCCGCCAAGGTTTCCAGGAAGGTTCCCCGCCCCCGGAATTTGCGACGGGACAGAAGTAATCCCTTTCGTGATCCCGGACGTCATTCCCGCCAGGTCCGGAATAAACGACGGATTCGAAGTGGTCCCCTGAATTTTGAACGGAATGCCGCCCGAGGCGTTGCCCGCCGACGCGAGCTTTGCGATTCCACCCAGCGGACTCGCGGAGTTGCTCAGCTTTGCTACCATTTGGTAGCTGAGTTCCTGCTTCGGCGAGATCGTCCCATTCCCGGTCATGCTGCCGATCGCAGGAACCACGAGATTCAAGTTATCGGTGCGAATGCCCTCAGGCGCCACCCTCACGTCCGAACTCAACGTCTGAATCACGGTGTCGGAACCCTTCGGCACGCCCGCAAAGGAAGACAGCGCCCCGAGTTTGGAACCCAGATCAAAGCCGGCGAGCTTCCCATCCGCAAGATTCACGTGCCCGGCAGTCACAAGCTTGTCCACCGGCCCGGTGATAGTGAGATTCGTGCTCAAGTTGCCGCTTTGCAGCGACGCGCCTGAAGGCAGCGTAATCCCCAGCGCGGGCAACATCGCCTCCAGGTCCGACGCCGGCATGTTTTGGCCGTCCAGCTTCATCTGGACCGCCGTTGTCTGGCCCGATTTGGCGAACGTCCCCGTCAAGT
>Ga0187825_10000318_pt1 | contig 11073 bp, 12 predicted proteins | sample NC_wetland_sal_i_11_FD_132421 | JGI IMG/M metagenome (GOLD analysis project Ga0187825, IMG submission 132421) | Wetland sediment microbial communities from Neuse River Estuary, North Carolina, USA - SourceSoil_5 | ecosystem: Environmental > Aquatic > Freshwater > Wetlands > Sediment | place... | reverse complement strand
GGGGTCTTCCTGGGGGAACAGGGCGGCGGCGAAGGACTCGTTGACGATCGCGACGTCGCTCGAGCCGGCCCGATCCAGGTCGGCGAAATCCCGGCCGCGCACCAGCGGAATCCCCAGCGTGGCGAAGTAGCCGGGCGTGACGACGTTCCAATCGGCGCGCCATCCGGCGCGTGGATCAGGTGGCTCACGACCCGAAACCACGATCTCTCCCATCCCCAACCCACCGCCGTCGAGCGGCAACATCGCCGAGAGCGCCGCGGTGCGAACACCCGGCAGCGCGCGCGTGCGCTCCAGGATCTCCCCTGCCACGCGACGTCCCTGGGCGTCATTGTAGTTCGAGAGTCCCAGATCGATCGAGGCGATGGAAACATCACGCGGCTCGAAGCCGGGATCGATGCTGCGCGCATGCGCGAGGGTGCGCGCAAACAGCCCCGCGACCATCAACAGCAGCATCGAGAACGCGATCTGCGTGACGAGCAGGCCACTGCGCAGGCGCAGGCGCCGCCGACCGAGGCCCGAGTCTCCCGACTTGAGCGCGGGGACGAGATCGGGACGGGTGCTCTGCAGCGCCGGCACGACGCCGGCCGCGAGCCCCGTCACCAGCGAGACGACCAGCGCGAAGCCGAGCACGCGCCAATCGAGCCGTGGGTCGACCGAGAGCGGCATCGGCAGCCGCGGGACAAGAGTCAGGAGTGCGATGACGAGCCAGCGCGCCAGCATCACGCCGGCCGCCCCGGCGGTCGCGAACAGCAGCACGCTCTCGATCACCAGCTGGCTGACGAGCTGGGCCCGTGAGGCGCCGAGCGCCAAGCGCACGGCGATCTCCCGCCGCCGCACCGTGGCACGCGCCAGCAGCATGCCGGCGACGTTGATGCTGGCGATGACGAGGACAAGCCCGGCGACGACCAGCAGCATGACCATGAACCCGGTGATCGGTCCCTGCATGTCCGCCGGGAAGAGACTGGCCGGCGCCACCGCGACTCCGTGTCCGGCATTCGCATCGGGATAGGCCTGCGCCAGTCGTGCGGCGATTGTCGACAACTCGGCCTGCGCCTGGCTGAGCCCGGCATCGGTCGCCAGCCGCGCGATGCCGATCAGCCAGACCGACCCGCGGTTGGAAAAGATGTCCGCCGGGGTCCCGAGGTGTGTCGCAGCCGCCAGCGGCACCCACGCGTCTGGTGCCACCACGAACGGACCCTGAAACCGCTCCCGGGCAACGCCGATGACGGTGAACGGCGACCGGTTCATCACGATGGTCCGGCCCACGATCGATGAATCGGCAGCGAAGCGCCGTTCCCAGAATGTGTGACTGAGCACGACGACGGAATTGCCTGCGGGTGGGCGGTCGTCTTCCGGCGTGAAGAAGCGTCCCATCGCGGGACGCGCTTCGAGGACGCCGAACAGGCTGCCACTGACCGACATCACCTGGATCGGCTCGCCGCCGCTCGGCCCCATGAGGCTCACGGCCTTCGGCTCGAGGTCCAAGGCGGCGGCGCCGCTCAGCGACTGGGCCGCGCTGTACGCCTGAAACGTCGGGAATGAGAAGTTGTCGAAGCCGTGGCCGTCCTGGGTGCGACCCAGCATCACCAGGCGAGCGGGATGGCCCACTCCCGGTGGCGGACGGAGCAGCAGCGTGTTCGCGATGGTGACGATGCCGGTCGTGGCGCCGATGCCGATGGCGATCGAGACGATGGAGACGAGAGCGAAAACGGGACTGCGGGAGAGTGCGCGGGCGGCGTAGCGAACGTCCTGTCTCAACCGATCGAGCATTGACGTGCCGGCGTTGGAGGGTCAACTCTGTACGGGTCGAGCGGGAAGCCGGTTTCGCGGTGAAACCGGACTCGGACCGACCCGTACAGGCAGCTACCCCATGAGTGACATCGGCAATTTCCTGGTCATGTTGCTCGCCTTCACGGGCGCGGCGGTGACCATCCTCTGGACCATCGTCGCTGCGATCGGGCGCGTGAAGCGGATGGGGGGGACTCCGGGCCCCGGCCAGCTGACGGCGGAGGAGATCGACGCCATTCGTGCCTGGCTCGCCGAACAAGACCATACGGACATCCGGGTGGAGCAGCTCGAAGAACGGGTGGACTTTGTGGAACGGATGCTGGGCCGCACCCGCGAGGCGCAGAAGCTCGAGCCCTGACCCCTGACCCCGGGGCGCCGCCCCGGGGTTAGCCCACCTGAAACAATGCGACGGCTCTGCTCGTCATATGGGTATCCCATAGGACGGGGAGCGGGACGCATGGATGTTCAGCAAGGCACGCTTGCCTTGATGATCCTCAGGACCCTCGAGGTGCTGGGGTCGCTGCATGGCTACGGCATCGCCCGCCGCATCGAAGAGACGAGTAAACACCGCCTCACCCTCAACTACGGCACCCTCTACCCCGCCCTCTTGAAGCTCGAGCAGGAGGGGTTCGTGTCGACCGAGTGGCGCCAATCCGATAACAACCGCCGCGCGAAGTACTACGCGCTCACCGCGGCAGGGAAGAAGCAGCTGGCGCGCGAGACCCGCGAGTGGCGGCAAACCGCCGAGCTGATCGCGGCCTTTCTCGCACCCCGCCGGGAGGCTCCATGACACGGATCCGCGCACTGCTCGCGCGACTCGCAGGCGTGTTCACCAAGAACCGCGCTGACGCCGAGCTCACGGAAGAGCTGCAGGCGCACCTCGACATGGAGACCGCCGAGTACATGCGGCGCGGCATGGCGCCGGACGAGGCGCGTCGGCGGGCGTTGCTCGCCTCCGGCGGGCTCACGCAGGCGGTTGAAGCGGTCCGTGATCAGCGCGGGCTCCCGTGGCTCGAGAGCGTGGTGGCCGATGCGCGATACGCGTTGCGCACGCTGCGACGCAGCCCCGCGTTTACGGCCGTGGTGGTGTTGACACTGGCGCTCGGGATCGGCGCCAACACGGCGATCTTCAGCGTCGTCCACGGCGTCCTGCTCAAGCCGCTTCCCAACCGCGACGGCGACCGGCTGCTCTATCTGCGGCAATCGGCCGACGGGCCCGGGCAAGCCAACATCTCCTTCTCCGTTCCCGAGGTGGACGATCTCCGCACCGGCGTTCCATCCCTGGGCGGCATCGCCGAGTACTCGCCGTGGAACCTCACGCTGCAAGGCGACAACGACGCGGTCCGCCTCGACGTGGGACTCGTGACCGGGAACTACTTCGACGTCATGGGGCTCGCGCCGCTGCTGGGCCGGCTGACGCGCCCGAGCGACGACGGCCCCGGCGTTCCGCCGGTCATGGTGCTCACGCACGACTTCTGGATGAAACACTTCGGCGGCGATCGCGGCATCGTCGGCCGGCAGGTGAAACTGGACGGTCAGTCGGTGACGATCATCGGCGTGCTCCAGCCGGCGCCGTTCTTCCCCGACCGGATCGATGCGCTGCTCAATATGGTGGTGAGCCCGCATCACGTGAGCGCGATGATGGTGCAGAACCGGTCGCATCGCATGACCGAGGTGGTCGCCCGGCTCGCACCGGGAGCCACCGTGGAGCAGGCACGGGCGGAGGTCGCTGCGGTCTACGCGCGCCTGCAGAGCGATCACCAGGACGCGTATGACCCCGGATCCCACTATCGCATCGCGGTCACTCCCTTCAAGGAGGCGCTGGGCGCACGCGCCCGGCTGACGCTCTGGCTCCTCATGGCCGCGGCGGCGTTCGTCATGATCATCTCCGCCGCCAACGTCGCCAACCTGACGCTGATGCGCGGCGTGCGCCGGGAGCACGAGCTGGTGGTGCGCGCGGCCCTCGGCGCGGGCGTGGCCCGGCTGCGGCGGTTGCTGGTGGTCGAGAATCTCGTCCTCACGCTGCTCGCCGCCGTGTTCGGCGTGGTGCTCGCGCTGGTCGGCGTGCGGCTGCTCGTCTCGCTCGCGGCGCGCTACTCACCCCGCGCCGGCGAGATCCGGGTCGACGGCGTCGTGCTCGGCTTCACGCTCGCGTTGTCGGTCGCGCTCGCCCTGCTGCTCTCGTTCATCGCGTCGCTGCCGCGGGAAGGCAGCTTTGCTTCGTGGATCTCCGCGGGCGTGCGGCGCATGAGCGGATCGCTGCGCAGGCAGCGACTGCAGCGCGGACTCGTCGTGGCCCAGGTCGCGGTCTCCGTCGTACTGCTCGCCGGTGCCGGCCTGCTCACCCGCACGATGATGCGGCTGTCCGAGGTGGACAGCGGTCTCAGGGCCGAAGCGGTGTTCGCCATGGATGTGCCGCTGCTCCAGTTGAGCGGGGGCCCGAGCGGCGGAACCGACCCGATGGCCTGGTTCCGGCACATCATGGAGCTGGACGTCGCGGCCAAGGAACAGTACGAGCGCATACGGAGCGAGATCCGGGCGCTCCCCGGCGTCACCGAAGCGGGACTGGGCTCCAGCATCCCGCTGGCGGCCTCGACGATGACCTTCGATGTGAAGGCGGAGGGCCAGGCCCTCGCCGTGGGCGAGGCCATGCCGCGCGCCGACGTCCGCACCGCGAGCCCGGAGTACTTCCGTGCGTCGGGGATTCCTCTCCTCCAGGGCCGCGAGTTCACGAGCACCGACCGCGGCGGCTCGGGGCTCGTGGTGATCGTCAACAAGACGTTTGCCGACAAGTTCTTCCCCGGTGAAGACCCGATCGGGAAGCGGATCGCGTGGACCGGCCCACTGCTCAAGGTCAGCCCCATCAGCGGCGACTGGCGCACCATCGTCGGCGTCACGGGCAACACACGCGACGGCGGGTTGGATGCGGAGCCCCGTGCCTCGGTGTTCATGCCGTTCGCCCAGATGTTGTCGATCGGCGGCGCGCTGGTGATCCGTGCCGACAGCAATGCCCCGGGGTTGGTCGCCGCGGCGACGCGCATCGTGCATCGCATCGCGCCGGCGGCCCCGATCGTGCGTGTGCTGACGGTGGCCCAGATCAAGGACCAGAGCGTCTCGCCCCGGCGTCTCAATGCCGAGCTCGTATCGTCGTTCGGCATCCTGGCGCTGATCATCGCCGCCGTGGGTATCGCCGGCGTGCTGGCGTTTTCGGTGAGCACGCGGACGACGGAAATCGGGATCCGCATGTCCCTGGGGGCCGACCGCGCCCAGGTGCAGCGGATGATTCTCCGGGAGGGGGGCGTGTTGCTGGCGCTGGGGCTCGTGCTGGGAGTCGCCGGTGCCTTCTTTGCCACCGGCCTCGTGCGCGGGCTGCTGTTCGGAGTCGCGCCGCGCGATCCCGCGACCTTCGTCGGCGTGGCGCTCGTGATGCTGGCGATCGGGATCGTCGCCTGCTGGATTCCGGCGCTCCGGGCGTCGCGCATCGACCCGGCCATCGCCATGCGCTCGGCGTAGGAGATCACCCATGACGCGTACCACGAACGCGAGACTCGCCGGCTTCGCGTTCCTGTTCTATATCGCGGTCGCCTTCCCCAGCATGGTCCTCTTCAACCGCGCGACGAGCGGGGCGGGACTCGCCGCGAAACTGGCCAGCATCGCCCAGCACGCGTCCGACCTGCACCTCGCCGTGGTGCTCTCGCTGGGCGGCTGTTTTTCCGCTCTGGTCCTGGCGGTGACACTCTACGCGATCACGCGCGATGAGGATCCCGATCTCGCCCTGCTCGGCTTGACGTGTCGCGTCGGCGAGGGCCTGATCGGTGCCGCCTCCATCCCGGCGCCGGTGGCGTTGCTCCAACTCGCCACGGCCACGGGACAAGAGGCGCCGGACAGCGCGGCCGTTCAGGCGCTCGCCGCGTTCGTGCTCGAGCAGACCCCGCTCGTCAGCGCACTCTTCTTTGCGGCGGGCAGCACACTCTTCGCCTGGCTCCTGCTGCGGGGTCGCATGATCCCCGTCGCGCTGGCGTGGCTCGGTGTGCTGGCGTCGGTCCTGCTTCTCGTGGGGCTCCCATTGCAGCTTGCGGACGTCCTCCACGGCCCTGTGACGCAGCTCATGTGGGTCCCGATGGCGGCGTACGAGATCCCGCTCGGGTTCTGGCTCCTCTTCAAGAGTCGCCCGAGTGTGAGCAATTCGTCAGGCGGTACGATCTCAGGCGACCCGGCTCGCTCACCCCGCATCTGAGGGAGCGACTTCATCGGGGAAATACCGTATGACCCGCCGTTGCTGGTTGCCGAGTCTCCTGATCCTGATCGTACCCGGTTGCGCCCATGTGCGGCGCACCGCATCGGACGTCGTGCCGGGCCTCGCGCTCCACTTCGAGCCGGCTGCGGGTCCCGACACGATCGTCTTTCAACGCACCATCACGCGCGCCGGCCAGGACAGCACGACAGGGACCCGAACCGTCGTGCTTCAGGTCGTGCGGTCGCCGGACCACGGCGACGTGCTGCAGGTCGAGCAACGCTTCCCCGGTGGCGGCGGCGAGATCGTCGACACCGCGGTCGCGGAGCTGCCGACGATGCGCGCCGTGGCCCACCGCTCGCATCAGCCGACACGCATCATGCGCTTCACTTTCGACGGCGGCGACGCGCACGGGACGGTGATGGCGCTCCGCCCGGCCGGTGATTCGGTGACCACGGTGCAGCAGTCCCTCGGCGGACCGATCTTCGATTCCAATGTGATCGACCTCGTCGTGGCGGCATTGCCGCTCGCTCCGGACTTCGCCACGGAGCTGCCGTTCTTCATCTATGAGCGCGGTGGCCGCGTCGCGATGCCGGTCGCGGTGCGCGAGCGCGCGACGGTCACGTTTGCGCGCCTCGGGCCGCGCGACGTGTGGATCGTGAGCGTCGGGGTGCCGGGCGCGCCCGCCACCGTCTGGGTCGACACGCGGACCCACGCGGTCCTGCGGGTGCGCTACGACATCGCCGCGCGGGCGCTGAGCTTTACCGACGAGCGCGTGACGCCGTTGCACGGGTAGATTCATGCCACCGTGATCTCCGGCCTCGAAGCCCTCGCCCGACTGCGCGACGGCAATCGTCGTTTCGTCTCCGGCCGTCTCGACCTCTCCGCTGCGCTCGACGAGTCGCGCCGCAACGCACTCGCCCAGGGGCAGGAGCCGTTCGCGGTCATTTTGGGGTGCTCGGATTCCCGGGTCCCCGCCGAGCTGGTGTTCGGGCAGGGATTCGGGGACTTGTTCGTGATCCGCGTCGCCGGCAATATCGTGGCCCCGTCTCAGGTGGGCAGTGTGGAGTTCGCCGCCGGGAAACTCGGGGTCCGGCTCGCGGTCGTCCTGGGACACACGCGCTGTGGGGCGATCACCGCGACGCTCGAGGAGCTGCAGCAGCCGGTCCCCAACCGCTCGCCCAATCTGCGCTCGATCGTGGACCGAATCCGCCCGTCGGTCGAGCCACTGCTCTCCACCCCGCTGGGCCGGGATCCGGACGCGCTGATCGCGCAGGCGGTGCGGGCAAACGTCCGCGCCGCGACGGATCACCTGCGGCACGGCTCGGAGATCCTGGAACGCCTCGAGACGCGCGATGGACTGCTGATCGTGGGCGCGGAGTATTCTCTCGAGACCGGCGTGGTCGACTTCTTCGACGGGGTGCCCGCCTAGCCTCACGTCGTGTGCAAATCTGCCGTCTCCGGTCGTCCCCCCAGGAAGACCATCTCACGTCCCCCTTCCTGGAGCGTGTATGCACCCATTCTCGTGTGCGGCCGCCGTCCTTCTCGCCGGCGCCCCAGGTCTGACGCAACAGTCTGTCGACTCGAATCGGGCTCCCGAGGTGCGCACGTCGGGAACTGCGCAGCGCACCGTCGATCCCGATCTCGCGACGGTGTCGGTGCAATTCTCGGCCACCGGGGCAACCCCTGCGGAGGCGGGCGGGCACCTGGCCGCGCGGGCGGACAGCCTGCGCCACGCGCTCGCGACGCTGGGCATCCCCGGGGATTCGCTCGTCAATCGTGGTCGCTGGTACTGGTGGGGCAATCGGATCGAGATCATTCAGCGCACGAAGTGCGTCCCCCGCACTGCCCCGCGTCCCGGTGATCCGTGGTGCGATCAGATGCCGGACACGAGCTACCGCGCCAACGATCGCGTGGAAATCCGGATTCACGACCTGAAACGGGTGGGCGCGGTGATGGATACGCTGCTCGGCCGCAGGCTCACCGATATCTCCGATCTCCGATTCTCCGCCACGGACGTGAGCGCCGCTCAGGACCAGGCGCTGCGGGAGGCCACGATGCGCGCGCGCGCCCAGGCGGAGATCATCGCGGCGGCCGGCGGCATGCAGCTCGGGAGAGTGGTGTCGCTGTCCACACAGGCCGACTACTCGTCGCGTGAGGACGGCAGTCTGTATCTGGACGGCGTGACGGTCACGGCTGGTGCGGCTGGTCAAGCGGGAACTGGCACGGTCGTTATACGTCCCTCCATCCCGATTTCGGTGACGGTGTACGGTCGCTGGGAGCTGATCCCCAAGCCTTGAACCCCGGGGCATGGCCCCGGGGTCAGTCTACCCGCACCAGCACCCTGCAGGCGGGTTTCTGGCACCATTGACATGTGACCAAATAGTCACATATTAACCTCGTGGACGCGGTGTTCAGGGCCCTGGCCGATCCGAGCCGCCGCAAGCTGCTCGACGCACTGTTCACGCAGGACGGGCAAACCCTCGGCGCGCTGGAGCGGCGCCTCCCGATGACGCGCTTCGGGGTGATGAAGCATCTGCGCGTGCTCGAGGAGGCCCGGCTGGTCGTGACGAAGCGGCGCGGCCGCGAGAAGCTGCACTTCCTGAACCCCGTTCCGATCCGGCTCGTCCACGACCGGTGGGTGAGCAAGTACGCCGAGCCGTGGGCGGCGACCCTGAGCGAGCTGAAGCGCAACCTGGAGGATGGGACGATGGAAAAGGTCTTCGAGATCTACATCAAGACAACGCCGGAGCGCCTCTGGGAGGCGATCACCAACCCCGAGATGCGGAAGAAGTACAGCTTCGGCATGGTCGTGAAATCCGACTGGACGCCCGGCTCCCGCTACGAAGGCGGTAGCCCGAAAGCGCCAGGCCCGCTGCTCGAGGGAGAAAACCTGGAGGTCGACCCGCCGCGGCGGCTGGTACAGAGTTTCCGGGCGCTGTGGGGTGAAGACGTCAAGAAGGAAGGGACATCGCGCGTCACCTGGGCGATCGAGCCGATCGGCGACTCCTGCCGGCTCACCGTCACGCACGACCAGCTGCGCGCGGGCGCCAACGATCAGCTCTACGGCGGCTGGCCGATGATTCTGTCGGGGCTGAAGACACTGCTCGAGACGGGGCAGCAGCTCACGACGCCCGGCTCCCTGATGTACGCCTAAGGCCCGACCCGCTCGTGTTAACCCCGGGGCCATGCCCCGGGGTTCATCGCCCCGGGGTTCGCTCGCCAATTTTTGAGCACCGCGACAGATTCCGAGACCTCATTCGGGACGTCGCGTCGCCATGAAGGCCTACCTCATCACCACCGGCACCGTCTTCGCGCTGATCGTCGCGTCGCACGTGTTGCGCTTCATCACCGAGGGCGGAGCACTGCGGGAACCGTTCCTGTGGGTGCTCACGTTCCTGGCTGCCGGATTGTCCATCTGGGCGTTTAGTCTCCTGCGGCTCTCGAGCGCGAAGCGGTGACCGCCCCGCGCGTTGACTGCGAACGACTGCACGCGATCTTCGTGGTCCCGGATGTCCCGCGGGCCGTGGAGTTCTACACGAAGCAGCTGGGGTTCCAGGTTGGGTTTCTGTATGGCGAACCGGCCACCTATGCCGGTATGGACCTCGACCAGGTGCAGATCTTCCTCGAGCAGGGCACGCCGGCTCCCAACCGGACGTCGGCGTATTTCGTCGTCGGGGACGCCGACGAGCTGCACGCATTTCACCGCGCCCAGGGCGTCGAAATCGTGGAGCCGCCGGGCGACCGTCCGTATGGCCTGCGCGATTACGGTATTCGCGACCTGAACGGCTACGGGCTGGCATTCGGCCACTACATCTTCAACACCGGTGAGCCGCTCGAAATCGAGCGGGTCGACGTGCCGCTGCGGCTCGAGAAGCGGCTCGCCGCGGCGTTGCAGGACCTGGCGCAGCACAAGCGCATGTCGCTGACGAGCTGCCTCGAGGAGACGCTGCTGCACACCTTCGAGCCGCTGGGCGATGGGGTGGCGAGTCCCCATACGAAGGGTGATCTGCGCTACATCCAGGAGCTGAAGCGCAAGCACGGCATCGACTACGGCTCGCACGCGAGTTATCGCTTCGTGGAGAACCCATGACTGCGCAGGAATTCCGCCGCATGGCTCTGAAGCTCAATGGGGCGACCGCCCAGAAGCACATGGGCCACCCCGACTTTCGCGTCGCCAACAGGATTTTCGCGACCCTCGGGTATCCCGGCCGAGGCTGGGGGATGGTGAAGCTCACGCCGGAGCAGCAGGAGCTGTTCGTGCGCAGCCAGCCCAAGGCATTCATGCCGGTGAAGGGCGCGTGGGGCCGAGCGGGGGCGACGAACGTGGCGCTGCCCACCGCGAAGAAGGGCGCGGTGCGCGAGGCCCTGACGATGGCCTGGGAGAACGTACGATGAGACCGATGCTCGCGATCACGCCGTGCGTCGTGCTGGCCGCACGGCACGTTCCGGGGACTCCCGACTAGCGGTCTCCCCACCCCAACAGTAACTCACAATCGAGGGTGCAAAGGCTTTTTCTGAGGAGGTTTCCATGTCTCTCAGAACGATCCCCTTCGCCGTGGCGCTGCTGTGCGTCGCGTGCCGCACCAGCGACGCCCCTGCATCCAGCTTCAGCAACGCTCCCCACGCCGTTCCGATTCCGCTCATCCGCCTCCGCACTGATTCGATCGCGTTCGAGTCTTTCTCCGGGGTCGGACAGGCGCAGAACTTCGTCATCAAGGATGCGGCGGCCTGGAGTGACTTGTGGCAGCGGATCAAGCGACGCAAACCCCCGTGCCGCCGCTGCCGGACGTCGACTTCAACACCCAGATGGTGGTCGCCACGGCGATCGGCGGGAAGCCGACTGGCGGCTACGATGTGTTGTTGACCGGGGCCGCGCAGGATAGCGGCGGTCTGGTCATCGCGGTGCGCGCAACGAGCCCTGGCGCGCACTGCATCGTCACGCAGGCGTTTACGCAGCCGATCGACATTGCCCGGCTCGCGAAGACCGGCGGCGACGTGCGGTTCGAACAGACACAGCAGGTCGTGGATTGTGATACCTGAGCAGCATG
>Ga0187825_10000315_pt1 | contig 11117 bp, 6 predicted proteins | sample NC_wetland_sal_i_11_FD_132421 | JGI IMG/M metagenome (GOLD analysis project Ga0187825, IMG submission 132421) | Wetland sediment microbial communities from Neuse River Estuary, North Carolina, USA - SourceSoil_5 | ecosystem: Environmental > Aquatic > Freshwater > Wetlands > Sediment | place... | reverse complement strand
CCAGTTGCGCTCGTACTGCTGAACCTTGGCGAGGGCGTAACGCTGCTGATCGGAGTTGGCCTTGGTCTTGGCGTCATTGATGAACTCCTGCAGCTTGCCAATGCCGTCGTACATCTTCTCCATCTCGCGGGTATCGCCGCTGAGCAGGTAGTTGCTGAGGAAGAGGCGGTTTTGCATCATCTGGAAGCGCACCGAGTCGGTGGCTTCGGCCATGGCCAGGGATTGGGCGGCAGCAGTTTTGGCGGCGTGCTCGCGCTGCACCGCGATCATGTTGACCAGGAATAGCATCACCACCATGGCGAGGATGGCGCCGAAATTGGTGTACAGCCTTCTGCCGATCGTCATGCCAAACTCCTTGCTTGCCGGCCTGCTCGCGCCCGTTTCAGCCGCGGCCGTGGGCTGGGCGCGTTTTCTTCCTGCCCGGGATACAAATTGGGTTACGCCGCTGGGGCCGTGTTCCCCGGGAGAAACTCATGTGCAAGGCCGGTGCCAGCTCGCGGGCGCTGGTTACCCCTGGTGCCCATCATCCAACCCTCATGTGTTACCAGCAACTTACAAAGGTAACTAGGGTGCTTGCCGGGTTACGGAGCGGTGCGGGGAAACAGCCGGGTCTCATTCGCAGGCGGTCGGGGCGGGCCCGGGTTCCAGTCTGAGACGGGCAAAGGCGGTGTTCACAACTTGAGACCAGGCGCGCAATTTGCTTGACTCAAAATGAGATTCCAAGGTACTTTCCTTCTTAAGTCTAAGCAACATAAAGCTTTGTAACGATAACGCAGCGGCAACCACGCATGCAGGCTGGGAATACGACTGTGCCTCGAGGTGCTGTTCCCCGGTTGCAGAACTCTTTCCAAAAGTTGCTGCTGGATTTTTCGCTTGCCGGATCTCTGCACAGCACCCCTGAATCATTAATTCAATTGTTTCTGCGGTCAACCCGCGAATTCTTCGGCGTTCCCGGCGCGTACTTTTGGCGCAAAGTCGCTCCCGATGTGCTGGTGGGTGAGGAAGCGGACGGACACGCGGCGGAGGAGTTCCGCGGCCTGCGGCTGAAGAACGATGAAAGCGCCGTCACGGCGGAGGCGATACAGAGCGGCCGAACCCTGTTCGTGAACGACATAGACCAGCAGCGCTATCCCATGGCGAAGCGCTTCCAGGTGCGTTCTCTCATGGCCGCGCCGTTGGTAGTTGGCGGGGAGGCGATGGGCGCGGTGGTGTTCCTGCACACCAGCGACAGCCAATTTTTCAATGAGGACCTGGCAGCCAAGGCCACGATTCTGGCCGGCCAGTTGGGGAGCCTGCTGGAAGCGCAGCGGCTCTTTGCCATGGCCGATGCGCGCGCCCAGGAGTTACACCAGTTGCTGGAGATTTCCTCCGAACTGGGGGGCAGCAGCCGGCTGGATGAATTTCTGAAGAAGTTCGTGGTGCGGGCCGCCCAATTCCTGGGTTTCGGCCGTTCTTACATCGCGTTGCTGGAGGGTGAGAGCTGCCAGGTGAGGTGGGTGGCGGAGAACGGAGAGGCGCACCCGCTGGAGGTGAGCTTTCCGGCGGACGCGGCGGCGCGGGTGCTGGGTTCGAAGGAAGTGTTCTGGACCGACGATATCCGGCAGGTGGCGGAGGCGGACCAGGAGAGCGCCGCCAAGCACAACGTGCGCCAGGTGCTGACCGTACCACTGCTCAGTTCAGAGGGGCGGACGCTGGGCATGTTCGGCGTTCTCGACCGGCTGGACCAGGCGGGCATTTCCCCTGAAGACATCCGTCGCGCGCGCGCCCTGGCGGCGCCGGTGGCAGTGGCCCTGGAAGCGGCGCGGAACCTGCATCTGGCCAAGCAACACGGAGGCCGCGCCGAAGACTTGATGGCCATGGCGCTGGAACTGAACTCTGTGCTGCGGCTGCCGGAATTCGCCCAAAGCTTTACCGCGCGAGCGGCGGAGATGCTGGGTGCGGCCTCGGCCGCCCTGGCCCTGGCGCAACCTTCGCACCTGGAAGTGGTGGCGGTGCGCACGGCGGAGACGGTTCCCGAAAAGGGCGTGCTGCGGCGGCTGGCGGTGGCGCTGGGCGACGTGGTTGCCGACCGCAAGGAAGCGATCACCGCCGGGCAAGGGCTGGAATTGCTGGGCCACGTGGCCGCCGACCTGCAGTGGAAGGACGTGGTGCTGGCCTGCCTGCATGGCGGCGAGGCCGAACTGATCGGCATACTGTGCCTGGCCAACCGGGGCAAGCCGCTGACAGCCGGCGACCGCAACCTGCTGCAGGCGCTGGCGGGGCATGCCTCCGTGGCCCTGGAAAATGCGCGCCTGTTCACCCGCATGGACCAGGCCAACCGCCACTGGATGGAGATTTTCGACGCCATCAGCGATTTCATCGTGGTGCACGATGCGCAACAGAAAGTGCTGCGGGTTAACCGTTCCATGGCGGACTTCATCGGGGTGCGCCCGGGGGAACTGGTGGGCATCAGCATGCGCGCGCTGCTGGCCACAACCGAGCAGCCCGGGCCGCAGCTCTGTCCTTTTTGCCGTCCCGGAGCGGAGGCGGCCGATGAATTTATCCATTCCGTGCTGGAGCGCACCTACCTGGTTTCCACCTCGCGCATTCACGGTCCCAACAACGAGGGCGGGCTGCAGACCATCCATGTGCTGAAGGACATCAGCGACCGGCGGGAGGCGGAACGCCGCTATCGCGAACTCTTCGACAACATCCAGGAGGGCCTGTATTTCACCAGCACAGAGGGGAGTTTTATCGAAGTCAACGACGCGCTGGTGCGCATGCTGGGATACGGCAGCCGGGACGAGTTGCTGCAGGTGGATATTCCCAGCCAGGTCTATTTCGATCCCCGGGGCCGGGAGCGTTTTCGCGCCCGTATGGAGGAGACGGGGGTGGTGCGCAACTACGAGGAAACGCTGCGGCGCAAGGACGGGGCTCCCATCCACACGCTGCAGAATTCGTTTGCGGTGCGGGACGCGGAAGGCAAGGTGACGCAGTTCCGCGGTCTGATCCTGGACATCACCGAGCTGAAGAATTCGCAGGCGGAACTGCAGCGCGAGCGCGATTTCAACAACAAAATTCTGAATAACACGCAGAGCATCATTCTGGTGACCGACACAGCCGGGCAGGTTACATATGCCAACCGGCGATGGTACGAAGGCGGCGCCTACAATCCGCAGCAATGGCTGGGACAGCCGCTGGCGGAGATGGTGGTGCCGGCGCGGCGAGCCAACCTGGAAGCGGCGCTGGAAGCCACGCTGGCCGGGCAGCAGGTGGACAACCTGGAGTTGCCCATTACCCGGGCGGATGGGCGGGCCGGGCAATTTTCCATCAACCTGAGCCCCATGCGCGACGAGCAGGGGGAGGTAAGCAGCATCGTGGTGGTGATGACCGACATTTCCGATGTGGCGCTGATGCACTCCAAGCTGATGCACGCGGAGAAAATGGCGGCGGTGGGGCAGCTGGTGTCAGGCGTGGCCCACGAGGTGAACAATCCGCTGACCGCGATTCTGGGTTTCGCCGACCTGCTGATGGAAAACTCCGAGCTGCCGGAATCGGCGCGCAAGGATTTGCGTGTGATCCTGCAGGAGGCGCAGCGCACCAAGCAAATTGTGCAGAACCTGCTCAGCTTTGCGCGGCAGATGCCGCCGCAACGCAAGCCGGTGCAGGTGAACTCCATCCTGCGCCGCACCTTGCAGCTGCGCGCATATGACTTCAGCAGCCACGGGGTGGAGGTGAGCGAACGCTTTTGCGAGCCCCTGCCCGAGGTGGTGGGCGACCCGCACCAGCTGCAGCAGGTGTTTCTGAACATTCTGAACAACGCCTACGACGCGGTGCGGGAAATCGGACGGCCACCTCGTATTGAAATTGAAACATCCATCGCCGCCGGCTGGGTGCAGGTGCTGTTCCGCGACAACGGCAACGGCATCAGCAATCCTGACCGCATTTTCGATCCATTTTTCACCACCAAGGAAGTGGGCAAGGGAACCGGATTGGGGCTGAGCATCTGTTACGGGATCCTACGCGAGCACGGGGGCGAAATCAGCTGCCACAACAACGCGGGCCGGGAGGGCGCGACCTTCCTGGTGCGCCTGCCCCTGTCCGCGGAAGTGGCGGAAACCATTGTCGCTGCAGGAGCGATGCAAACATGACCAACCTTTGTCCGGATAGCGCCAATCTGCCGCTGTTGCTCATTGAAGATGAGCCTTCAGTGATGGCCTACGTGCGCGCCGCCCTGGAGCGCAGCGGCTATCCCGTGGTAGCGGCCCATTCCGGGGCGGAAGCGCTGCAACTGCTGGCCGGAGGCTCCTTTCTGGGCGTGATCTCCGACATGCGCACGCCGGGGGGCGTGGACGGCGCCGACGTGCACGCCTGGATCGCGGGCCACCGCCCGGAACTGACATCGCGCCTGGTCTTCATTACCGGCGACATCGCCAATGAGGAGACCGTGGCCACGCTGCAGAAAACCGGCGCGCCCTGCGTGGAAAAACCGTTTCGCGTGCAACAACTGCTCGAGGTGGTGGAAAAGACCATCGGGAAGGCACCATGAGTGAAGACGGCCGCATTCGCCTGCTGATCGTGGACGACGAGCAGAGCATTCGCAAGCTCTGCGTGAAAATCGGGGAGTCGCTGGGATTCGTCTGCTGGGAATCGGAAAGCGCGGAAGACGCGCTGGCCACCCTGGAAAGCCAGACGCCCGATCTGATCCTGGTGGACCTGCGCATGGCGCAGATGTCCGGGCTGGAATTCCTGGAGACGGTGAAGAAGCAGTCGCCGCGCACCGAGGTGGCCATCATCACCGGCTACGGCTCCATTGACAATGCGGTGCAGGCGATGAAGCTCGGCGCTTACGACTACATCACCAAGCCCTTTCGCCTGGAAGAGATGAAACTCATCCTGCAGCGCATGGCGCAGAAGGTGCGCCTGGTGCTGGAAAACCGCGCCCTGCGGGAGCGCGTGAGCACGGAGATGGGCGGGATCGTGGGCGCCTCCAAGCAAATCCAGGACGTTCTGGTGCTGATTGACCGGCTGAAGGACACGCGCACGCCGGTGCTGATCAGCGGCGAGAGCGGCACCGGCAAGGAACTGGTGGCTCGCGCCATCCACTTCCGGGGAGCGCTGGCCAAGCGGCCTTTCATGGCGGTGGACTGCGGTTCGCTGGTGCCCACCCTGATTGAGAGCGAGCTCTTCGGTTACGAAAAAGGGGCGTTCACGGGGGCCTTGCGCTCCAAGGCGGGCCTGTTTCAGGCGGCGGACGGAGGCACGATTTTCCTGGACGAAGTGGGCGAGCTGCCGCTGGAAATGCAGGCCAAGCTGCTGCGGGTGCTGCAGGAGAAAGAAGTGCGGCCGGTGGGAAGCAATCAGAAGATCAAGGTGGAGGTGCGGGTAATGGCGGCCACCAACCGCGACCTGGAAGCGGCATACAAGGAGGGCACCTTCCGCAAGGATCTTTACTTCCGGCTCAACGTGGTCACGGTGCATCTGCCCTCCTTGCGCGACCGGCGCAGCGACATTCCCGACCTGGCGCAGTGGTTTCTGAGCCGTTACGCGCCCACCCAGCCCATCAAGATCACGACCGCGGCCATGAAGTGCCTGCGCGCCTACGACTGGCCGGGGAACGTGCGCGAGCTGGAAAACTGCATCGAGCGCGCCGTGGCGCTGGGCGACCAGCAGGTGATTGACACCGGCGACCTGCCACCGGGAATTCAATCCCTCTCCCCATCCAGCGATGGCCCGGCGGAGCAATTCATTCCCACAACCACCTCCACCGATCTGGAGGACATCGAGCGGGTCACGATTGAGCGCGTCTTCGAGCAGGTAAACGGCGACAAGACCCTGGCCGGGCAATTGCTGGGCATCAGCCGTGCCACTCTCTATCGCAAGCTCAAACGCTATGGCATCGGGATGAAGGCTGCGGCAACCTCAAGCTCAGCACTTCCCCAGGGCCCTCCCGGCAACACCGTGCACTGAAGCGTGCCAGGTGGGCGCGTATACTTTCCCCGGACCGGTGAAACCATGGCAGAGGACCCCAGCGGAGCCTTATTCCTGCAGTTCTCATCCCGCAAGCTGCAAGCACTGGCCTCCCGCGTTGATACTTGCCTGGCTCGCTTGAACCAGGAGCAGATATGGGCGCGCAACGGCGACCATGAGAATGCCGTGGGCAACCTGGTTCTCCACCTTTGCGGCAACGTGGGCCAGTGGATTATCTCCAGCATCGGGGGCGCGCCCGACCACCGCCGGCGCGAGGCCGAGTTCTCCGCCCGCGGCGATATCAACGGGAAAGAGCTGCGCGACCGCCTGGCTGCCACGGTCAGCCAGGCGACTGCCGTCATCAGCGCTCTCAATGCCAAGCGCCTCTCCGACCGGGTGGTGATTCAGGGGACGGATGTCTCCGTGCTCGACGCCATCTACCACGTGGTGGAGCATTTTGCCATGCATGCCGGACAGATCATTTTTATTACCAAGATGCGGACCGCGGCTCCCCTGGACTTCCGCCTCGATTAGCGCTCAGCCGGGCGCCGGGCGCACAAGTGGAGGTTGCGCCAGGAGCCGAACGCTTGCCGCTTAAGCCCTAGCGCGCGGAACTGGCCAGCAACGATCCTACGCTCGGTTTGTAATCGTAAAAATCCGCTACCTGGTGCAGGTAGTCAATGATGCGCTCGTCATACTGCTGCTTGAGAGCGGGGGTGAGCACGTTGTGGAGGGCGTTGGGATCGCCGGCCAGGTCGAAGAGATAGCTCTCGGCGGGAGAATCGTAGGTCACGTAGAGGAAGCGTGCGTTCTCGTCCAGGATTCCGTAAACGGCACGTACGTCCGAAGCGAGGAACAGATCTTTGCGCGAGTAGCTTTCCAGTTCCTGCCGGGTGGCTGCGAACAGGGGATGGCCAAGCATGGGATCGTGGACAATGGGCCGGTGGCCGAGCAGGTAGTAAAGCGTGGGCGTGATGTCGGTCAACGCTGAGACCCGGTGGTCGTCATAGACAACCTGGCCGAGCAGCCTGGCCGGCAGGCGCACCAGCAGGGGCACGCGGATGATCTCGGGATAAATGCTGGTGGAGTGACTGTAGCGCCCGAACTGGCCCGTGGCATCGCCGTGGTCGGAAGTGATGACGATGATGCTGTCGTCATACAGGCGGCGCGCTTTCAGATATTGCATGAATCCGCCCAGGCAACCGTCCACCTGGTGCACTTCGTAAGCGATGCGGTTATTGAAGCCGGGGCGAGTCCGCCAGTTGGCGCTGGTCGGCCGCGGCAGGTCGTTGTGCGCGAACTGGTGCACGTTCATAGGCTGGGCATAGAAGAGCACCGGCCGGGAGCGGTCGTGGCGGTCGAGGAAATGTTCCGCTTGCTGCACCGTGGAACAAACTTCGAAACGGTTCCACAGCGGCTTGTCGGTATCCAGCTTCACCATGTCATCGCTGGGCGACAGCAGTTGGCTCAGCACCGTGTCGTAACTGACTGCCATCTGGTAGCCGTCGGTCCGGGCCAGCTTTTCCAGCCCATTTACTTTTGAAAACGGTTGCAGATAGTGAGCGTGCAGGAGCATGGCGCCCGCCCAGATGGCCGGCTCTGAAAGCGTGGTTCCGGAGTATTGCGTGTACACGTTATGCAGCACCACGCTGTCGCGCGCCAGCGCGTCCAGATTGGGGGTGAAGTCCACCTTGGGGTTGTAGGCCCCCAGGTAATCGGGGCGCAGGGAATCAATCACGAAGATAAAAATGTTGGGACGGTAGCCGTGGCTGGCAAGCAGCGGGTTTACCAGTTTTACCTCCACGGCGGAAGCGCCGCGGATATCGGAGTATTCGCGCAGGATGCGGCACAGGTCGCCACAGTTCTCCTGGGGCGCGTTGCCCAGCAGATCGTGGACCAGCTCAAAGGAGGCGTTCTGCAGAGCGTAGCTCTGCATGCTGCGGTCGATGCCGTCGTCGGTTTGACCCAGGGGCCGCGCCCAGAGGATTTTCGAGGCCTGCAGGCCCTTATAAGTGAAGCCGCAAATCAGGAGGACAGCCAGCATGAGCGCCGCCGAATAATGCGCCCGCCGCGGGCGCAGGCGGTACAGGCAAGCGGTGAGGAGAATCCAGAAGACCAGGGTGCAGGTACGCTCCAACACACCATTCCAGTCGCCGCCGCGAATAAGGGAGGGCAGGGCTATGGCGGCCGCAGCCAACAGCCCAGTCAGCGCCATGGTGGTTGCTTTCTGGAGTTTGCCGGCGCCGGGTTGGACAGTTTTCTCCTGCTGCCTGAGGAAGGGAAGAAGCAGCGAGGCGGCAAACAGGGTCAGGGCAGCGGCCAGACAGGCAGCGTAAAGCTGCCCCGGCCAGCCCTCAAAGCTCATGGCGTTGCTCAGAAAGCGGGCCAGCCCCAGCCACAGTCCGGCAAAACAGAGCGCGGCTATCAGCCCGACGCGCAGGCGCCCCGGGTACCGCGTTCTTTCCGCCGCCAGGCCGATGAAATTGAAGGCAGAGAAGACCGCCACCGCCAGCGTGACGTGCGAAATTATGCTCCAGGCGGTAAGCTCCGCCTCGGCAGCATGGAAGGCGATCGTACCTTTATCCAGGTACGCATGCAGCATTGTCCCCGCGGAATACAGCAACGCCATCAGCACCGCCGCCAGCACCGCCGTGGAATATGCAAAGTGCCCGCTGCTTCCCGCCTCCCGGCGAAGCCAGTGGCGGCTAGCGTCAGGAATGGTGGTGAGGAGCAGCGTAGCCAGAGCCAGCAGGCTGGCAACGTAAGCAGCGCGATCGCTTTGTACTGAGGGCATGAACGGCCTGGCCAGCAGGTAAAGGCCAGGCAAAGTCAGCATCAGAAAAATGGCCGTGTGCCACGCCGTTTTCCTGCCCGGCCAATAGGCCACGGCTGCCGCTCCCCAAGCCAGCCAGTAGAGCAGGGCATGGTGATGCGCAAACCAGGGCATCCACTCATAGGCCGGCGCTTTGATCAGGGCGTAATAGGTATAGGGCAGAAACGCCAGCAGGCAATAAAGGGACGTCAGCAGCAAGTACGCGCCCCAGCACAACTTAAGGAGAGTGGTGGTGCAGAGCCTCAACAGGAATCACCCTACTAAGAGTCTCGGCTGGGGTGATAAGGCCAGCAAGATGCCTTTAGTAAGCTCAGGAATTGGAAAGGAAAATACGTCCAGGCAATAACATAGAGGCGGCTGGCAACCCATGCCGGGCGACCTGGACGCCTATTTTGCCGCGGACTCCGGCTTCATCGCGGGGGAAACGGCAGCGAAGTCTACAGCGCTGGTGTTGCCGCCGCACACCAGCACGCCCACGCGCTCGTCCGGGCGCGGCCGATACTGGCCGGCGAGGAGGGCGGCAAGAGCGGCGACGCCTCCGGGTTCGGCGACAACACGCAAGACATCCCACAGTGCCGCCTGGGCGCGCAGGATGGCGGCGTCGGGTACGAGAAGGACGCTTTCCACGTATTTTTGCGCGATGGGAAACATCACCTCTCCCACTCGGCGCGGGGCCAGGGAATCGGCGGCGATGCCGCCCGCTTCCGCGTCCACGGGGTGGCCGGCCTGGAGAGCCCGGTAGAGGGTCGGGGCGGCCTCGGGTTCCACGCCGATGATGCGAGTGCGGCCGCCATACCAGGCGGCAATGCCACCAATCAGCCCGCCGCCTCCCACCGCAACCAGCAGCACATCGAGCTGCGGGTATTGCTGCTCCAGTTCCAGGCCGACGGTGCCCTGTCCGAGCAAAGTTTCCGGCTGGTCATAGGCGTGAATGGGCAAAGCGCCAGACTCGGCGGTCCATGCCTGGCTGGCCGCCAGAGCATCGGCATAGCGTTCGCCGGTGACCACCAGGTGGGCGCCGTAGCCGCGAATGCGGTCCATTTTTGCCGCCGAGCAGACCACGGGCACAAAAATTCTGGCTGGAACGCGGAGCTTCATGCCGGCAAAGGCCACTGCCGCTCCATGATTGCCGCCCGAAGCGGCCACCACCCCGGCGGGGGGCACCGCTCGCATGAGCAGATTGGCAAAAGCGCCGCGCGCTTTGAAGGAGCCGGAGTGCTGCAGCAGTTCCAGTTTAAGAACGATGGAGCTTCCGTCCAGGCCGAAATCGCTCCCCTGGACCTCTACCGTGGGTGTTCGCCGTATGTGTTTGCGTATAAGGTTATCGGCACGCGTGATTGCTTCCCGGTCTATGGTCAGGCAGTTCATTTTTGTTTTACAGGCAAGTTCCCAGCTGCTCCTGATGTTAGATGTGCAATTCCGGCGCCGGTTCCACGAACAGGATTGGCGGCGGAGCCGGCGCGCCGGTTCAGAATGTCCAAGCGGCAAACCGGCGGCGAGCTTGAACCACGCCTGCCAGAACGGCAGAGCGTTCCTGTGCGCGGCACGGGCTCCAACTTATGACCAGCAGCAATGCGAGACATGCAAAGGAAAAGGTCGCCATCGCCGGTCGCGCCGGGAGGGAACCCTATTCTTTGTCGCTCAGGTGCATGAGCGGGGAGTGAATGGGATCAACCGCAATCTCGATGCGCGTGTTTCGCGGAAACGAAACGTCGGTTCCATGGTCAATAAAGCGCTCATAGAGGGAGCGGCTCGCGGCCACCGCTCCCAGGCCAACCCCCAGATAACGGGCGCCGGGGGCCATGGCTATAAAACGCCCGAACAGGGCGAAGCCGTTGCTGGCGGCCACGCCGGCGGCCGCTTCGTCCTCCTGGGCGGCATGGGCGGCGAGCAGGGAGAGGGCGATGGGAGCCAGCGTGCTCTTGCGGTCGGGCTGGGCGCCGCCCTCAACATCAATATGCAGATTTTGTTTTTGCTCGGCCATTACCGCCTGGGCCGTGCCATGCACCTCCTGCTTATAACCGGCGGGGAACTGCATCTGGCGGAAGGAAAAACGCAGAGTGCCATCCCTGCCCCACTTCCCCGCGGGCTTGGCCTGGGTCACCTGGCCGAGCAGCACAGTGTTCTGCGGCACCTCGACCTGATTTTTGTCGTTGAGCAGCGGCTGGGTGACGAGGGCTTTCACTTTTGTGCCGCGCACCGAATTTTTGGAATTGAGGGCGGTCAGCAGCTTGGCGCTTACGATGGCCGGATGCTTGAGCCGGTCGCCTGTTTTGGCGGCGGCTTGCGCGGGAGGAGCCGGAGGCGCTTCCGCAAACGGAACGGCGAGCGGTTG
>Ga0187825_10000312_pt1 | contig 11181 bp, 6 predicted proteins | sample NC_wetland_sal_i_11_FD_132421 | JGI IMG/M metagenome (GOLD analysis project Ga0187825, IMG submission 132421) | Wetland sediment microbial communities from Neuse River Estuary, North Carolina, USA - SourceSoil_5 | ecosystem: Environmental > Aquatic > Freshwater > Wetlands > Sediment | place... | reverse complement strand
TCCGGAACCGGGAGGCGATCCGCTCGCGAGCACCCCGGGTGAGATCCAGCCAAAGCACGAATTCTATTCTTACGAGGCCAAGTATCTGGACGAGAAAGGCGCCGCGCTGATTATCCCGGCAAAGCTCCAGGCCGAGCAGACCAGGCGTTTGCAGGGCGTTGCAAGAAAGGCCTTCTCGGCACTCGAGTGCGAGGGAATGGCCAGGGTGGACATGTTCCTGGAGCGAACGAGCGGAGAAGTTTTCTTCAACGAACTGAATACGATTCCCGGTTTCACTTCCATCAGCATGTATCCGAAATTGTGGGAAGCGTCCGGGATTCGCTATCCGGACCTTCTGTCAAAACTTGTGGATCTGGCGATCGCTCGGCACGAGAGGAAGAAGGCGCTGCTCCGAGAGTTTCGTCGCCCGTGAAGCGCTGAGAAGAGTCTCGCCATTCATGAAGGATTTGCTGCTGGATATTCGTTATGCGGTGCGGGTGCTTTGGAAGTCTCCCGCGTTTACGCTCGTAGCTTTAGTCACTCTGATGCTGGGGATCGGGGCAAACGTCGTCGTCTTCGGAGTAGTCAATGCGGTCCTGCTTCACCCGCTGGATGTAAGCGACCCGGAGAACCTCTACCAGCTTCGCCTCAAGCCGTGGACAAGCTTTAAGCTACTCACTACGTCGTATCCTGCGTTTGAAAACCTAAGGCAGCGAAACAACACCTTCAGCGGGATGGCTGGGTTCGATGGATTTGCTGAGGCGACATTGCGATGGGGCAATACTGTGAAAAGTGTCACCGGGTATGCAGTCACCGGCAATTACTTCGATCTGCTGGGGGTGCAACCGGAGGTTGGACGGTTCATCCACGAGGCCGACGAGCACGGGCCGGATTCAGCGCCCTATGTGGTGTTGAGCGATCAACTATGGCGAAGCGCATTCAACGCCGATCCGGCCGTAGTCGGAACCACCGTGCGCCTCGATAAAGATCCATTCACAGTTATCGGCGTGGCCCCGGCGCATTTTCACGGCACGGAGCGATTTGAGCAGCCGGACTTCTGGGTACCTTTCGTGAACTGGGACCAGCAATTCCTGCAGAGCCGCACATCCATCACGGTGACAGTGCTCGGCCGACTAAAGCCGGGCGTGACGCCCCGGCAGGCAGCGGAGAACCTGAGTGCGATCGCGGCCCAGCTGGCGAAGGAGTATCCACAAACAGACACGGGAATGCCGTTGCGGCTGGTCCGGCCCGGACTCTACGCCGACGACAGTGACGTGATTCGCGGATTTCTCTACAGCGTGACCGGGCTGGCTCTGCTGGCGTTGGTGGCCGCGTGCGCCAATCTGGCTAGTCTGTTTGCCGCGCGCGCGTCGGATCGCAGCCGGGAGCTGGCGGTTCGCGTCGCGCTTGGTGCGACCCGTTGGCGACTTGTTAGGCAACTAATGACTGAGGCGATGGTTTTGTCGCTAATCGGCGGAACTGCCGGGTTGGTGGCCGCGAGCCTGCTGCTCGGTGTTCTGAACCGATGGGATTCGCCCTATGGTCATGTCGCAGTCAATGTCGATGCGCGCGTCTACTTCGTGGCACTGACCTTTACTCTGATAAGTGCGTTACTTTTTGGAATAGTTCCGGCGAGAAAAGTTTGGCAGAGCAGTCCGTTGGAAGCGATGAAAAGCGGACCGGTGGATTCGACGCCGCTACGTCGGTTTGGGTCGCGAGACCTGTTGGTGGGCGCGCAAATTGCAATCTGCATGCTGCTGGTAACGGCCTCGCTTGTTGCCGTGCGCGGAATGGTGCGCTTGCTTCGCACTCCACTGGGTTTCCAACCACAAGGCGTGATGTTGGCCGACATGGATCTAAGCCTGGCGGAACCGGGAGGCGACGTGCCACTCGAGAAAAAGAAAGCAATGATTGAGGCGATCCGAAACCTCCCTGGCGTAGCGGCGGTGGGCTCTGTGAACCGAGTGCCTTTTACGGGCGGTTTGCGTGGGGTTCCGATTTTCCAGCCAGGGACCACCGAGTTCATCCTGAATAATTCTGTGCTGGCGCCGTACGTGTTTACCATATCGCCGGGATACCTGGAGGCTGCTGGTACTCGGCTTCTGGGTGGAAGGGATTTCTCATGGCAGGACACCGCGCAAGCGCCCTCTGTCGCGATCGTGAACGAGACCTTCGCACGCAAGATGTGGGGCGGCACGTCGGCGATAGGACAGCGTTTCATCGTGCGGGGACACCTGACTGAAGCCGTGGGCGTCGTGGAGGACGGCAAGTACCACAACATGCAAGAGTCGGAGCAAGCGGTGGCGTACCTGTCACTCTCGCAAAATGAGCAGAGTCACATGATTTTCGTCGCGCGATCGCGGCGGGCACACAATGAGATAGCGGCCACGCTTGAACGCACCCTGAACGGCCTCGAGCCGGATGCGCGAATCAAGGTACAGAGCTGGCTCGAAGTGCTAGGGGGGCTGAATGCGCTGTTCCCGGCCCGGGCAGCGACAACAGCACTCTGCGTCATGGGGTTGTTGGCGGCGATGCTGGCGGTGACGGGAATTTTCGGCATGGCGGCATACAACGTGAGCCGCCGGATGAAGGAGCTAGGCATCCGCGTGGCCCTGGGCGCGCGCCCGAAACACGTGATGCGCGCAGCTTTGGGGCGGCCAATGGTACTGCTTGTGATCGGATCGTTAGGCGGACTGTTGTTGGGAGTTTTCGCCAGGCGGTTGCTTGAGCAGATCGTATTTCAGCCGAATCCGCGCGATCCAGTGGTCGTGCTCGGTGCCATCTTAACGATGGCGCTGCTGGGCATTGCCGCGTCAGCCATTCCAGCCCTGCGGGCGCTTGCCGTCGATCCATCCAGACTGATGCGGGAAGAGTGACGCAGGTGAATCAATCCCGAACTTTCAGGTCCTCGTTAACCCGGGAAAATCAGCCTTTCGTTGCAAACGAGTGAGAAGTGCGACTGAGACAGTTCCTTGGTGTACATGATAGAACAGTATGGCGCATCGAAGCACGGTAACGACGAGGAGGAATTATTCGCATTCGCCTGTACGGCGGTGGACCTCGACAAACGAGCCGTCTGCGATCAATGCTGAGCACGGTTGTGCACTTAGGGTTTCGACAAATTGTTCGCCGTAGAGCGTTGTGATGTCGGCGTCGAGGCTAAAGTCTTCGGCCTCCCAAATTTTCCAGCGTGGATGTTCGACGCGGTATTCGTTGCAATCGTTTCGGATGCGGGTGTAGCCCCAGTAGTGTTCGGTGATGAACTCGGGGTGCGAGCCGGCTTGGATCGGTTGGGCCTGGCCGACCGCGGTCATCTTGAGCGATTCCCATTTGCGAGCATTTCGTCGCCAGGAGTATTCGACCTTTAAGTTAGGATCGAGATGTTCGATATGGTGCTTCATCGGCACGGCGACATAGTTTTCGCCGTAACAGGCGCGGGCGACAAGCGCAACAGCGTATCGGGGCACCATCTCGCGAATGAAAACGACCCCGCGTCGCCAGGTGTCGGCGGATTTCTTCCGCACGTAAAAGCGCAGATTAACTTCTTCGAAATCGCGATGGCGTGGAATGGGCAGGCCGAGAAGTCGAGTGTCGCGAAAGAGAAGGCCAACGATGCTGACGTAGGTTGCGCCGTTTTCGAAATCGACCTCGGTGTCGGGCGGGACAAATGGGGCAAGGATCGCGGGATCGACCGTGTAATTGAGCATGGCGAGATAGCGCCAGTTGGCGGTGAGGAAGGGGTGCATTTCGAGAGGAAGGCTTCGCCTTCAACTTTCAACGCTTAACGTCCAACGCTCAATGCGATCAGCGTAGAAGTTTTTCCAGCGAGGCGTCGGGTGCCGCGCCCAGGGCGATGGCTTTGGCGTAATGCTGCCGGGCCAACTCGCGCGCAGGCGGCTGAGCGGTGGCGTAAATGACGGCGAGGTTGAAGTGGGCGTCAGCGTAATCGGGATTGTCCTTCAGCGCTTCGAGCAACTCTTTTTCGGCCGCTTCCTGCCAACCTTTCTGACTGGCGGTGATGCCGAGATAATTGTGGGCCATTGCGCTTTTCGGGTTGATCGCAAGCGATTTCGTTAACTCAGTCAGAGCGGCGTCGAACTTGGCCTGGCGGTAATAAACGATTCCAAGCGTCGTATGCGAAAATTCATCCCGCGGCGCGATGGCGACTGCTTTCTTCAGTGTCAGCTCGGCTGCTTTGAAGCGCCCGGTGCGAAAATACACAACGCTTAAATTCGACAAAGAATAGAGATTGTTAGGCGACTTGACCAAAATTTCCTGGTACCCTTTCTCCGCCGAATGATACTTGCCATGCTCGAAATTCTCCTTCGCCGCCAGCGCGACCGGGCGCAGCTTAGTCGGCACATCTGGTTTGAATCCGCTATCAGCCAGGTAATTTTCTGATGGCGCATTTTCGTCGGACTCCTCATCGGCCTGGCCTGTGATCTTAACGGATGTCGCCGTCGTTTTTTTGGCAAAAGCAAAGCTCGCCTTGATCGTCGCCGGGTTGTTGTCGGACAGCGCCACCACCGGTTTTCGCAGCAACGCCAGCTCCTCATCGCTCAATTTTGTGATCGGCTGCGCGAGCAACTCAACCTGTTGGTTGAGTGTTTCGGAATTGATCTTCAGTTTCTCAAACTCGGCCATCATCAATTTCTTGGCCTGATCTCGACGGGCTTCCTCCTGTCGCTCACGTAAGACGATATTGCGCAGCATCTCGTTCTCTTTGCGCAGCCGCGCCGTTTCCTCCGCCGTTGCGCCGATCAGCCTCGCTTTCTCCAATTGCGCGGCCGCGCTGTCGAGCTGCGAGCGCAGATCGGTCACCTGCGTTTCATAATCGCGATTCTGTTTCTGACTGGCGGCGAGTTGCTTTTGGAGATCGTCGATCTGACGTCGAACTTCGGCTAATTGTTGTTCCTTCTTCGGTTTGTCTTCGCTCAAATCGCGCATCGTCTTTTCCGCGTTGGCCAGCTTTTTCTTAAGATCGACATTCTCTGCAATCAGAATTTCGACACGCTGTTGCGTCTCTTTCATCCCTTTGACTTGAGCCAGGGCGGTGTCGCGCTCTTTCGCAATGGTCGCGACCCGGTTGTTTGCCTCCGCCACTTTGGCGTTGGCCGTGTCCTTCTCCCTTTGGGCCGCGACGCGGGCCGACTCAGCCGCCGTCAATCCGTCCTTCAACCGAGTGATTTCTGCGCGCAATGCTACCTCCGATTTAGCGTTCGGATCGCCGGTCGACTGCACTTTCTCTAATGTTTCCTGCGCCTTGGCTAATTGATCGCGGACCTGGCGCTCCGCACCCTTTGTTTTCTCCAGGTCGGCTTGAGCCTGTTCCAGTTTAGAACTGGTTTCTTTGAGTCGGCCATTTAGCGTTTCCTTCTCTTTTTGCGCGGCGCCGAGCTCATTGCGCGACCTTTCCAGTTCGGTCTGCAGTTGGCCCAGTTTTGCGTTCAACTGTTCCGTGGCGGCCTTGATCGCAGCATCCGATGGAGGAGGCGGGGCTGCGACCATTCTTGCCGGGTTTGTCGGTCTCTGCGGAGCCCCCTGAATCATCGCCTCCGGGGTCGCGTTGGTCCGCGCAACTTCTTCAGCTGATTCCGGTGTTTGCTGCGATGGCGTGGTCGCGGCCAGGTCTTTCTCAGTCGCTGCTTTGCCTTGCACCCGAAGGATGCTCTCGCTGATTTTGCGTCCGCGATAGTCGACAATCGCCGGCTGCCAGGCGGTGTGGTTTTTCCGTAGCTCCTCGATCAGGCTTCCAGCAAAACGATATTTCGCCAGGGCAGCCCTGAATTGATTTTCGTTCTCGAATTTTTCACCCTGCTGTGCGGCCATGTAGGCCTTGAGAAAAATCTCGCTCGGATCGTCGGCCTGCGCCCGTAGCCTGGGAGACGCCCCGAAAAGAAAGAGACCGACGATCAAGATCGAGCCAATGCTCTTCAATCGAAGACGAGGCGAAACGGGAATCCCACCGCGTCGGGTTGCAATCCAGCCTTCCACGCAAAATCGAGATAAGCGTGGAGCGTGCCAAAGGCGAGCCAGATTATTTTGCAAAAGGGGATTTGGACTCTAAAATCTGAGGGCCGGCAACGGAAGATGGTGGTCGTAGCTCAATGGTAGAGCCCCAGATTGTGGTTCTGGTTGTTGCGGGTTCGAGTCCCGTCGGCCACCCCATTTTTATTTATTTATTTGTAGTGAGATGTAAGAAAAGATTGGGGAGACGCTTGCATGAGTTGTCCTTTTCGCGGCTCACCCCTCAGTTCGCCCGGAATCACTTCCCTTTGTGTCTGTAGCTCAACCGGATAGAGCATCTGACTTCGGATCAGAAGGTTGGGGGTTCGAATCCCTCCAGGCACGCCATTTAGCGGGGCTGAGGCCCAGAGGTCGGAGATCAGATTCGCGTCGCGGGCTGCCAAGTTCCTCTTCGTTGTCAAAGCTGAGCAGTCAAACCAAGTCGATTCGACTTGATAGCTACACCACTTTTACTCCTTCGCTTGCTGTTCGTTGAGCGTAAAGCTCGCTCAGCCGTTTCGTCATGGGGCCGATCTGGCCGCGGCCGATAATGCGATTGTCGATCTTAATCACACCGGCAAGCTCACCCATCGTCCCCGTGCAAAAAACCTCATCGCTGGTGTAAGCGTCATTGAGAGTCAGATCGGTCTCCGCACAGGGAATTTTCGCGGCAGCGCAAATCTCAAGCACTGTTGCCCGCGTGACCCCTTCGGGGCAAGCTACGACTCGGCTGGTGGCGAGCGCGTTTTCCCTAACGATGAAGACGTGCGTGGCATTCGTTTCCGCAACAAATCCGCGGGTGTCGAGCATGAGCGCGTCGTCGGCGCCGGCGTTGTTAGCTTCGATTTTGGCAAGGATTGAATTCAGTAGGTTCGCATGATGAATGTGCGGATCCAGAATCTCCGGAGGCGGCCGTCGCATCTTGCTCGTAATCAAGCTGAGACCGGTCTTGGCATAAACCGGCGCTTTACGTTCGGCCAGCACGATCAAAGTCGGCCCGCTTTGGTTCAGTCGCGGATCCATGCCTGAGGTGATCTTCGGTCCGCGGGTCAACGTCAGGCGAATATGAACGCCGTCGAACATTTTGTTAGCCGCAAGCGTGCGCCTGATTTCATCGACCATTTTTTCCCGCGCCGGAATTTCTGTAAACGAAAGCGCGCGGGCCGAGCCTTCCAGACGATCGAGGTGCTGGTGCAATTTGAAAATGCGGCCCTGGTAAAGACGCAGGCCCTCCCAAACGGCGTCGCCACCTTGCACGACCGAATCGAACGGGCTGATCCCGGCTTGGTCGCGATGGACGAGACGGCCATTGATATTGACGATTAGGTCGCGATTTCTCTCGTCGAATTTCTGGAGCACTCTGTCTCAATTTGGAGGACACGGCCCCAGTTGCCAACCTTTAGGACGGCACGCAGTGCCTCCCTGGATCTTAGTGGCATAGCCGCGAGCAGTGCCGCGCGCCGCTGGCGTCGACCGCGAAAATATCGTTCGTCTACGCAACGAGCACGTGATCGATGACGAAGCCCTGCGGCGAACCCAGCACGACCTGGCTCTGGCGCCGAGGCGCGGGTCACGGGTTAAATGGAGTAACGGAGTCCGTGGAGTCGTGGGGCGTTCGTGAGGAGGAGTGATTTGCCGGCTATGCCTTCGTCAGACACTGTTTTTTAAGGCCCGTTCTCGCTTCAGTAAACGGATCGCGTCCCGTAGCTCGGCCGCACGCTCGTAAAGTTCTTTAGCAATCGCTGCTTCCATCTCGCGCTCCATGATTTCCAACTTCGAGAGTGGCCGTTTGGCCCGGACTTCTTCGAGCCATTCGTCCAGGAAGGCGATCTCAGAGCTTTTCGTGACCAGCTCTGGAAAATTCGAGCGCTCATAGAACGAGGCAATGGCACCACGCCCATGCTGAATTTCGCGAATCGCTTCCGGGAATTTACCCTGCTGAAGCAGAATCGACGCGCGCGCGCGCGTATTCATCATCAACACGTAGGGCCGGAATTGTTGCAAATTCCAGACCAGATCATCACGGTCGGTATGATCGGCGACGAAATCGAAAAGGTCGATATTCCGCTGGGTGTCGCGCACCACACCGGCGAAATCGTTGATCTGAAACAAACTCAGGTAGCGATGATAATACTGGATCCCTTCCTGTTGCAGCTCCGCACATTGCTCAATCGTCAGCTCGTAGTTTTCACCACGTTGCAGCGCTTTCTCCGCTCGTTGCTGATGATATTCCAAGAGCGATTCGCACCCATGCGGGCGGACGCCATCGGGTCTACCGGTTAACTCCATTTGTAGCACGCCGAGATCGATCCGCAGTTGCAGCTTCTCCCGCCCATCCAAACCGAGGATTTTGCGAACCTTGATTTTGCCGTTCTCGTGCGGCCAATCCCTCAATACCGTGTTCAAATCCAAGCTCATCTCGCCCCAAGCATGTGATATTTATGGTTCACTTGTCAATGGGCCTGCAGTTTTGTAGCGTCCTAAATTGCCTTACCAGAGGTTGTCGCCGTCCGCCCCCCGGAGGGGTAGGGAAAAAGGCCCCTTTTTTCACCCCCAGCCTTGGGCCCCCAGCCCCCGGTTTAGGGTTGCTCTGACCGCGAAATCCAGGAATCGTTCAATCGCTTGATGTACGACTCGATCGACTCCTTTATTCGCTATCTCGCAGTCGAGCGCGGTCTCTCGGAAAACTATCAGCTCTCGACGCAGCGATCGTTGCTCAAATTCGCCCACTGGTGCCATTCCAGGAGGAAGATCGACAATTTTAGTGCCGTCACCCTGCCGTTGGTGGGCGATTACCTGGCCGAAAGCAAGCGCGCCGGGCTTTCCGCTGCTTCGATTAAGTTGATCGTTGTCGCGCTGAAGATTTTTTTCCGATTTCTGGTCAGCCGAGGAATCGTGACGCGCGATCCAACCGACGCGCTCGCCTTGCCGCGGATTGAACGTTACCTGCCGGAGACGCTTAATGAATTACAAGTCGAACAGTTGATTGACAGCATCGAGACGAAGGCGCCGCTCGGATTGCGCGACCGCGCGATCATCGAGCTCCTTTACGCCAGCGGACTCCGTATTTCGGAGCTGACCAATGCGCGGTTAGAAAACTTTAACGCCGAGGAACGGATCGTTCGCGTCACTGGCAAAGGCAACAAAATGCGCCTCGTCCCGGTGGGCCGCAGGGCGTGCGAAGCATTGGCCGCATATCTCTCGTCCGAGCGCCCGACGCTCGTGAAACGCCGCAGCGGCAGCGAGATTTTCTTGTCTGCACGCGGCGGCAAACTAACCACGGCCCGCATCTGGCAAATCGTGAAAAAACATGCCCGGCATTCCGGATTGGAGAAAAATATTTATCCCCATCTCCTGCGACACAGTTTCGCTACCCATCTCCTCGGCAATGGCGCCGACCTGCGCATCATCCAAGAAATGCTCGGTCACGCCGATATTTCCACAACCCAGATCTACACGCACGTCGATCAACAGCGACTCAAGGCCGTCCATCACCAGTTCCACCCCCGCGCCTAGAATCTCGCCAGACCCACTCTCTGGATTGCAAAAGCAAACCGACGCGAATCGGTCTTTACCACGAGAATGGATGGGTTTCCGTTTGATTGGGCAACGAGCATCGAGTATCCAGCATCGGCATCTATGAAACGTGGTTTGGTGTTGATCGGGATCAGTGCGGTGGTCGCCGGCGCGATTTGGTACGGGCTGAAGCTGGCCAGCTTTTCCACCGCCGCGTCGGTCACAGGGCTGCTGCCGCGCGCGACTGTTTTGCTGGTGCACGTGCCGGATTTCAACGCGACGCGCGATCGGTGGCACCAGTCCGATGTTTACCAACTCTATCAGGAACCGGCGGTTCACGATTTTTTGCACAAACCGCTGAGCCGGTTGCCGGACAAAAGCTCCGCTTCACAGACGATAGGCCAAATCGAACGGGTCGCGCCGAAGGACGCTTTCTTTGCTTTAACGCGTGCTGATCAGAGTAGCTGGGCTTTCGTAGCCGGGCTTCAGATTCGCGGAAATCAGCGCGATGCCGAAAACTTGATCGACGATTGGCGCGGGAAACTACGGAGTAGAAGCCGCGCCACGGTCGAGTACGAGCGACATAAGATCGACAGGATGGCATTGCAATCAGTCACGCTTTTCTCGACCTACAGCGGGCATTGGTTTTTTGTGGCCAACGATCTCGACGAACTGAAGGCGTTACTGGACCGCGCAGATAAACGCAATCGCGACCGCGACAAGATGCTCCAGGCTAGTGAGCCCTACCGGGCGGCGATGGCGCATATGCCGGCAAGTTATGACGCGCTGGTTTATTTTCAGCCGCGGACATTCGGGCAACAACTTCAGCAACTCCGTGCCACGCTGGGATCGACTATCGTTCCGGGCGAACAAACGATTATTGAGCAGATCCGAAGCGCGTGCGGTACGATACGGTTCGAGAATGGCAAAATCCGCGACACAATTTTTGTCGGACTTCCGAAGGTTGAGAATGTGCCGCCAATTAACCGTTCCTCGCTCGCACTCGGGTCAAAGGAGACGTTTTTCTATCTCGCGACCCTGTTAAACATCGGCGATAAGCTCGAAAAATTGAGTCAGGCGCCAGGATTGAGCGATCGACTCCAGAAGTTGTTTCAAACATTTCGCGACAACGGCATTAAGGCGAATGATTGGAAAGCGGCGTTTGGCGCCGAGCTCAGCTTGCTGGCAGACTGGGCTGAAAATAAGCGCTGGCCGTCAGTGGTTCTTTCGTTGCCGGTGCTTGATGGGGCCAGGGCGCAAAAAATCGTGGATGTTGCCATGCGCGCAGATGAAGATTCGTCTTGGTTACGGACGGAGAAAAACGGCGTCCGCTATTTCTCGATGCAATCGCCAGCCACCCTCATTTCCGTTGCGCCAGCCATCGCGCTTTCCGACCGAATGCTGGTGGCGGGCCTGGATTCCGGTTCAGTCGAAGAAGCGGTCAAGCGCAGCCAAAGCTCGACCTCCGGCCTGGCCAGTTCGCAGACGTATAAGTCTGGGGCGCGCACAGTGCCGCCGCCAACCAACTTCTTCGCCTACATCGATACCGCGCTACTCTACAACCGACTCGACGCGACGTTGCGCCCAATCTTGCTCATGGCGGCGGCATTCGCACCGCATGTGAATGAGTCTATCGATCTTGCGAAAATTCCCGAGGCGCAAGTGATCACGAGACACCTG
>Ga0187825_10000310_pt1 | contig 11209 bp, 6 predicted proteins | sample NC_wetland_sal_i_11_FD_132421 | JGI IMG/M metagenome (GOLD analysis project Ga0187825, IMG submission 132421) | Wetland sediment microbial communities from Neuse River Estuary, North Carolina, USA - SourceSoil_5 | ecosystem: Environmental > Aquatic > Freshwater > Wetlands > Sediment | place... | reverse complement strand
TTCTACCTTATTGGCCGCTATTTGCGGGAGAACGAGACGTTTTCTGCACCATCGGAAGGTCGGATGCACTCCATGCCCCGCCCAGCGCCTTGATCAGGGACACGGCTGCGGTCATTCGCCGGCCGGCAATCTCGACGGCTACACGCTGATCGGTCAGCGCGATACTCTGCGCAGTGATCACTTCCAGATAGGTAGCGACTCCTCCCTTGTAGCGGTTATTCGAGAGCGACAGCGATTGTTGCGACGAAGTCACCGCGGCATCCTGCGTCTTCGCCTCGCCTTCCAGCAGGCGCAGCGCCGCCAGGCTGTCTTCGACTTCCTGAAATGCTCCGAGCACCGATTGCTGATAGTTCGCCGCAGACTGATTGAAAACGGCTTTCGCCTGGTCGCTGATCGCGTGCCGCCGCCCGGCGTCAAAGAGCGTCTCCACCGCGGAAGCGCCCGCCGTAATGAAACCGCTTGGACCATTGAACCAGGTCGTGATCGAAGTACTTTCGAAGCCGCCGGACCCGCCTAATGTAATCGTGGGAAAATAGGCAGCCCTCGCAATTCCGATTTGCGCATTGGCCGCAGCCATCCGCCGCTCGTTGCCCGCAATATCCGGACGACGCTCCAAAAGCTCCGAGGGCACTCCCACAGGAATGACAGGCGGAACAAGAGTCATGGTTGCAGAAGCCAGGGTAAAGCTGGATGCCGGCTGCCCAATCAGCACGGCAATCGCGTGCTCAAACTGCGCCCGCTGCACACCCAGGTCGATGGCCTGCGCGCGAGTCGTTTCCAACTGCGTTTCCGCTTGAGCGACATCCACTTGCGATGCAACGCCTCCGCTGTATCGGTTCTGGGTCAACTCCAGTGCTTTCTGATACGCGGCCACGGTCGAGTTCAGCAATTCTTCTTCGGTATCGAGTGCGCGCAACTGAAAGTAGTCGCTGGCCAACTCGGCATGCAGGCTGAGGCTGACGTTTTCCAGGTCGGCAGCGCTGGCCTGGGCATTCGCCCGCGCCAACTCGACCGTCTTGCGAACCCGACCCCAAACGTCCAGTTCATACGAGGCATCCACCGGAAGCTGCACATCGGTGTATGAGCCGCTGGTCGCCAATCTTCCATTGGGACGATTCGTGGACAGGCGGTACTCCGTGACGTTGACCCCGCCTGTCACGGTTGGATACTGGTAGGAACGGTTGATGCGCACGGCCGCGCGCGCCTGCTCAAATTGCGCCTGGGCCGCCTTCAGCGTCTGATTGGAGACGTTGATGCGCTCTTCCAGCGCGTTCAGTTGCTCGTCGTGGAAAACCTCCCACCACTTGCCCTTCGCCACCTGGTCGCTGGGTTGCGCCGACTTCCAGTTCGGCGGGAGCTCTTTATATTCCGGAGGCGCCGGCGCGGTGGGCTTGGCATAACGCGGACCTACGCTGCAACCGACGACGGAAAGTGAGCACACCAACAGAAGCGCAGCGCTCACCCGCATCTTACTCAGCCCGCGACTCACTTCGAACTCCCCTGAGGAGCCGCGTTCTCTGCCGGTCGAACCTGCTGTCCGGATACGATCGAGTCCGGCGGATTTACGATCAGACTTTCGCCGCCATTGAGCCCGGTCAGAACCTCCACCTCGCTTCCATAGTCGCGCCCCAGCGTGACGGGCACCAGATCGGCTTTGCCTTCCTTCACAACCGCAACGCGCAATCCCTCCGACCGAAAGATCAAAGTGTTCACCGGGATGGTGAAGCTCGAGATGCTCCCTGGCAGCTTAAGATGCATTTCGGCATAGGCTCCGGAAAGTAGCTCGCCGGTCGGATTCTTGACCTGGATCTCGACCAGCAACGTGCGGGTCGCCTGGTCAATGGCGTCTGCAGTCCGCACCAGCGTTCCCTCGAAGCGCCGCCCCGGATACTCCGCCAGCAGAAGATCCGCCTTCAAACCGGGCCGCGTCAGCCGTGAGTAGACTTCAGGAACATTCACGTAAACGCGCAAAGGATTGGGATTCACGATGTGAAAAAGTTCAGCATGCGGGCCACCGCTGCTGCCCGAATCAATGAGCTGCCCGATATCGGTATTGCGCGCGGTAATCACGCCATCAAAGGGCGCGTAAATTTTTTCGAACGAGACCAATTGCTCCAGCCGCCGCAGGTTCGCCTGCGAAGACTGCACGATCGCCTTCTTGGCCGCGTAGTCGCCAGCGGCATTGTCCGCCTCCTGCTGTGACACAGAATCAGATTTCAGCAGGCCCTGGTAGCGGTTGGCGGTGATCTCCGAAAGCTTCATGTTGGCTTCGGCCGTGTTGAGGTCGGCGCGGGCCTGGTGAAGCTGCTGGTCGATTTCCGGAGAGTCGATATCCGCAAGCAACGCCCCTTGTTTCACACGCGCGCCAATGTCGTAATACCAGCGCTTCAAATAGCCGTTGGTGCGCGCATAGATCGGCGCGTCGCGATAGGCCTGAACATTGGCCGGTAAAATCACTTCCTGTCCCGGCGACGACGGCTTCGGCTTTACCACGATCACGGCAGGAACAGCCAGCTGATTGGTTTCGTTGCGCAAGGTTGCTCGCGCACGTACCCGCGGCACAATCCCGGAGATCACCACGGCGACAACGATCAGGAAAGCCACCAGGGCCATCAGCCATGGCCGCCGGAAAGCGCGCGGCGCCTGTGGTTCGTGCTGCCCGTTGTCGTCTTGCATCGGCGTGTATTGCCTGTTTTCTTGCTCTACCTGCATCCGGACTCCCAAATGTTACGCCCAAAAAATCAAATGTTCGAGCGATCAGCGTCTCTCCGCGCCAATCTTCGCCCGTGCAGCAGGCTGAAGAATACCGGCACAAAAAACAGCGTCGAGACGGTCGCCAGCAACAGGCCACCAATCACCGCGCGTCCCAGAGGCGCGTTCTGCTCCCCGCCTTCGCCGAGCCCGAACGCCATCGGAACCATCCCGATCATCATTGCCAGGGCCGTCATCAATACGGGACGAAAGCGGGTGAATCCCGCCTGGGATGCGGCAGCCAATGCATCTTTCCCTTCTTCCAACTGTTCCTTCGCGAAGCTGACCACCAGGATGCTGTTCGCCGTGGCCACTCCCATACACATGATGGATCCGGTCAGCGCCGGCACGCTCAGCGTGGTGTGAGTCACAAACAGAAACCATGCAATTCCTGCCAGCGCGGCCGGCAACGCCGAGATGATGATGAACGGATCCAACCATGACTGGAAGTTCACCACGATGAGCAGGTAGACCAGCAGGATCGAAAAGAAGAGCCCCCCGATCAGGCCCACATACGACGATTTCATGGTCTGAACCTGCCCGCGCACGACCAGTCGCGACCCGCGCGGCAGATCCTTGCGGCTGGCTTCGATGATCTTGTCCATATCCCGCGCCACCGCTCCCAGATCGCGCCCCTGCACCGAGCCGAAAATATCGATGACCGGTGCGATGTCGTAATGGGAGACCACGGCCTGCCCCACTCCACGGTGAATAGCGGCCAGGCTCCCCAGAATCTGCGGGGGCACGCCGCTGGTGTTGTTCGTCACTGGGATGTTCTGCAGTCCTTGCAGAGAATCCAGGCGATACTGCGGAGTCTGGGTGGCGATGGCGTAGCTGACCCCATTCTTCGGATTCAGCCAGAAGGTCGGCGTCGTCTGGAAGCTGCCGCTCAGGGAAATTAGAAGGTTCGTCGCGAGGTCGCGCTCCGAGAAGCCGACTTGCCCAGCCTTGGTCCGGTTGACGTCAATGTACAGCTTCGGCTGATCGAAGCTTTGCTGGACGCGCATGTCCACGGTTCCCGGGACATAACGCACTTTTTGCAGCAGCACGTCCGCGAACTTTCGATTGGACTCGAGATCGTTGCCCATGATCTGAATGTCGATCGGGGAGGGCAGCCCGAAATTCAGAATCTGGCTGACAATGTCGGCGGGCAGAAAGGCCATCGTCACGCTGGGATATTCGTCCGCCAGTTTGATCCGTAAGTCATGAACGATATCCGCGGTGGGCCGGTGATGTTCGGCGAGGCTCACCAGAATATCGGCGTCCCCGGGGCCTACCGGCGCGGAGGTACTGTAAGTGAGATTGATACCGCTGTAAGGCAGCCCGATGTTGTCGATGATGCTCGTGACTTCATCCGCGGGAATCTGTTCGCGGATCGACTGCTCCATCAAATCACAAAGACGTGCAGTTTCTTCGATACGCGTTCCGGTACGCGCCCGAATGTGCAGTCGAAATTGTCCGCTGTCGACCGCCGGGAAGAAATCCTGCCCAAGAAACGGAACGATCAGCAGAAGCGACAACACGCAGATGACGAAAAATGCGAGCAGGAACAGCTTCTGATGATGCAGGCAGCTTTCCAGCAAACCGTGGTAGCCCTCGCGGAAGCGCTCGAATCCATGCTCAAACCGAGCCTGCATGCGCACGAACGGATTCTTGCTTTCCAGCGCAACCTGTCCGGCTTCCGCCTCATGCCCGCGCAGCAGATACTTCGCCATGGTCGGAACCACGGTGCGCGAAAGGAAATACGAGGCTAGCATCGCGAAGCAGACCGCTTCCGCCAGGGGAACGAACAGGTAGCGCGCGACGCCCGACAGGAAGAACATGGGCACGAACACGATGCAGATCGAGATCGTCGAAACAAATGCCGGCACCGCGATCTGCTGCGCGCCGTCGAGGATCGCGTGCTCCACTTCCTTGCCCATGGCCAGGTTGCGGTTGATGTTCTCGATTTCCACGGTCGCGTCATCCACCAGGATGCCGACCGCCAGCGCGAGCCCGCCCAGGGTCATGATGTTGATGGTCTCGCCCAGCGCGCTCAGGCAAATGATCGACGTCAGAATCGACAGTGGAATCGACACGGCAATGATCACCGTGCTGCGCCAGCTTCCCAGGAACACCAGAATCATGAAGCCCGTCAGGCACGCGGCAATCAGCGCCTCGCGCACCACCCCATTGATCGAACCGCGCACAAACAACGACTGGTCCGCGAGAAGGCCGATATTCAGATTGGGCGGAATCGTCTGCTTGATCTGCGGCAGCAGATCCTTGATGCCGGAAACGATGCTAAGTGTGGACGCGTTGCCTGATTTTTGAATCGACAGCAGTACCGCGCGCTGGCCGTCTACCCGGGCAATATTGGTTTGCGGCGGAAACCCATCGCGCACGTGAGCGACGTCGCGAATGTAAATCGTACTGCTCCCCACGTTCCGGATTGGGAGATCGTTCAGTTCCGCGATGGTCTGCGGGCTCGCGTTCATGTTGACGTCGTATTCCAGCGGGCCAATCTTGGTCGTGCCGGAGGGCAGAATCAGGTTCTGCGCACTGACCGCGTTGACTACATCCAAAGGCGAAAGCCCCTTGGCCTGCAGGGCCGCCGTGTTGAGATCCACCTGCACTTGCCGTTGCTTTCCACCGTACGGATAGGGGATGGCCGCACCCGGAACGGTAATCAGCCGCGTACGAATGAAGTTCACACCCGTGTCGAACAACTGCTGCTCTGAAAGCTCATTCCCCGACAATGCCAGTTGCAGGATCGGAACCGTGGAAGCGCTATAGCTAATGACGAGCGGAGGCGTCGTGCCGGGAGGCAATTGGCGCAACTGCGTCTGCGAAATGGCCGTAACCTGCGCGATCGCTTTCGTGACGTCGGCTTTGGGCTGGAAAAAAACTTTCACCACCGCGATGCCGTTCAGCGATTGCGATTCGATATGCTCGATGTTCTCCACCAGCGTGGTGAGCGCGCGCTCGGTTACCGACGTGATCCGGTTCCCCATGTCTTCTGCCGGAAGCCCGGAGTAGTTCCACACGATGCTGACCACGGGAATATTGATTTCGGGAAATACGTCGGTCGGCGTACGCAGAATGACAAGCGGGCCCAGAATCAGGATTAGCAGGGCTAGAACAGTAAAAGTATAAGGACGACGGAGAGCGAGTTTGACAATCCACATAAGGGGTCTCTTAGAGGTTCAGCGGCACAGGCTCCGCCCACGGCACCTGGTTTTTCAGGCCGGGCGCTCCATGCTATCCCTCGACGCAATTTGACCCAAGATGAGCGCGCAACCAGAAGAAAGTTGCGGTCAGCCCCGTCCAACGAATTTTTAGATGATTTATCAGTGGGTTAGGAAGCAAAAGTTCTTTTTACTGGATCGTGGCGGGTAGGACTCGGGAAGTCTTTCTTGGGATCCGACGGGTTGGCGATTGTCTGCTCCCGGTAGTGAACCGATTTCCCGAGGTGCGCCGGGTCGACTAAACAACCCGGCGCACCTGAGTACCCTCGCCCTCCCCCAAGGCCGTGGGTTCCATCGGGAAAGCCAAAATCCTCGGGCTCCCTACTTCTCGCTCATCTCCCGCATCGCCCGTCGCAGGTGCCGCTTTACATCGGTGGTACTCATGCGGAGTGCAGTAGCGATTGCGTCGGGAGTGTATCCGTGCATCTCTTTAAGCACATAGACATCCCGGCACCGCGGTGGAAGCAGCAAGGCCCTTAGCATGGTGAGTTGAAAGAGTTCGGTAGGCGGCGTGTTCGCCCCATGTGCGATGGGGCGCGGCGAAGTGGTTCTGGAGTCCCCTTGATATGTCATCCCGGTGCTCGCTTCCACGGAATGGTGCGCCGAGGTGGGGTTTCGTTTCGAAGGAACTGAGGAAATTCCGCTGGCGAATTTGACCTGCCATTGGGCGTTGGGAACAATTCCGGACTCCTCATGCTCTTGCAGAGCCCTGTCACCTTTGACCTGCCTTCGGCGCCCCCTTGCCTGTCAGGGTTTCCCCGGTTTCGGTGCTAAGATGTTGAACACTCCTGTGTCTGCGAGGCAAGCTCTTGCAATTTCAGGCCTTTGATGCGCCATATGTGGAGCGTCTTCGTGCCGGGGACTTTCGTACCCAGGAGCATTTTGTTGCCTATTTCACGCAGCTCATCCAGCTCAAGCTTCGCTCCCGGCTGCGCAGCCCACAGGCCATCGAGGATGTTCGGCAGGAAACGTTCGCCCGCTTTTTTGCCGCGCTGCGCAGTCCCCAGGGAATTCGCCAACCCGAGCGCCTGGGCGCTTTCGTAAATTCCATCTGCAACAACGTTCTGCTGGAGCAGTACCGTGCGTCGTCGCGGGCCGGCTCGATTGAAGACGAGGCTGCCGAGGACCTGCCCGACCCTGTCATCGATGTTCTGGGCGCGGTAGCCGCAAAACAAATGGAAGCGAAGGTCCGCGAGATCGTGGACGACTTGCCCGAACGTGACCGCCGCATCCTGCGCGAAGTTTTCCTGGAAGAACGCGACAAAGACCAGGTCTGCCGCGATTTCGGCGTCGACCGCGACTATCTGCGTGTCCTGGTGCACCGGGCCAAGCAGAATTTCAAGGCGGTCTACCTGAAGAACCTGCAGAATCGCCCGCCCGGCCTGACACCGGCGGGAACTCTATGAAAGAAAACGCCATGAAACGTTTCACTGCCAAACTGCACTACTTATCCGAGGAACGAAAACGGTGGTAATGGATCACAACCAAGCCGTGCGCCTGAAGGCGACTGAGCGCTACCTCCTGAACGAGCTCGATACGGATGAGCTCGAGCAGTTCGAAGAACACCTGTTCGATTGCCAGGAGTGCGCCCTCGACCTCCGCGCTGCTGCTACGTTTCTGGAGCAGAGCAAGACGATTCTCTCTGAGCCGGTCGAGTCTCCCGCGAGGCTGGCCAAGCCCGCAGCCGCTCCGCCCTGGTTGGCCTGGCTCCGCCCTGCTTTTCTTGTGCCAGTATTGGCCTTGCTGGTCGTGGTGATCGGCTATGAAAGTTTGGTGAAGATTCCAGCCCTGCAGCAGGCCTCGACTAAGCCGGCGATTCTCCCGTATGCCACCATCACAGTCGCCACTCGCAGCGCTAGCACGCCCATCGTCCACGGGGCACCGGGCCAGCCCTTCGTCTTACTCGTAAATATCCCTGCTCAAAGCCGCTTCTCTTCTTATGTCGTGGACTTGTACGATCCGGCTGAACGAATACAATGGTCGCTTCCGATCTCGGCCGAGGCGGCCAACGACACGGTGCCTCTGAGGATTCCGGCCTTGCGCGAACCTGGGACGTACGTACTGTCGGTCCGCGGCGTTGGCCAGAGCAGCAAGGACCTCAGCGAAATCGGCAAACAGCCGTTTGAATTGCGCTTTCAGTAAAGGCCCCACAACAGATCTCCACCAGCCGAAAAAGGAGACGCCATGACACTGCGCGCCGTCAGGACCCATTACTTCCACGCCAACGCCTCCGCCATCGGCGGATACATCGAGCGCCCTTTCGTCAAAAATATTCCCGTGCAGTCGCCCACATCCTTGTCGCCATCGGGTGGTGCGGACGAGGCTGCAACCGCCGCCTTTCAGTTTGAGAAGATCATCACCGCCCATGCGACACGCTCCCGGGTGGAAGGAAGCTATGTCGCCGGTCTGCCCACTACGCGCGCCATGGCTGCCGTAGAAGGCTTGAATGTTTTGGACACCATCCGAGCTGACGAATTGGTGGCGTATATTTCCAGTGTGCATCCGGCCGAAGATCCGGATGTACCGACTATCGACCTCAACCGAACCGCGATCAATGGCTTGCGGGTCGGCGAGGCGATCTTGCGAGTCCATCTTGACCTTGAGATTTTGAGCAACGGAAACGGCAAACGATTCCCCAAGCGGCCCTACCTGCAGGAGAAATCTCTGTGGAAGAGGGCGGACCGGAAGTTCGACCCCGAAAAGGGTTTCCTGCAATGCACGTTGGTGGAGAAGATCGAAGTCGTCCGCGGCAAACTAGCGGCGAAGATCGTCGACACCAACATCCTCGAAGTTCCGAACATCGGCCGATTGCATCTGGCGGAATTTCTGGTGAGCGGCAACTCGTACGAGCTGATCATGATGCGCCTGGAACTGGGCTGCCCGGTGGTCGGCCAGTCGAGCGCGTCGGCTACGAAAGTGAACGGCACAGGCGGACCGTAGCTGTCCTAGTTGTCGGTCTTTTACTTCTGTTTAATCCTTCATGCGCACAGGACCCTCAGCGCGAGTTTCAGCGCGTTGAGGGTCTGTTGCTGCACGGCGATCTCGTGCAGGCACAAGCTGCCGCCGAACATTCTTCCAAACTCTATACCGGCCAGAATCCTTTCTGGGCCTGGAAGTTTCGCCTTCTCAAAGCGCAGATTCTGGCTTGGCGCGGGATGTATCCGGAAATTCTCAAAGCCCTTGAACCGGACGGCTCGCTGTCCCTTCAAAACAACGATCTGAACCTGGAACGCCAGATCTGGGTCAGTATCGCGAACATCCGGTTGCATCACTACGAAGAAGCAGAGAAGAGTATTTCCCTCGCAACTCAGTTGTGCACCGATTCGAATCGCGCCTTGTGCGGTGAATTGTTCAACGCTCGCGGCTCGCTGGAAGTCGAGCGAGGAAACTATGAGCAGGGCCGGCCTTTGTTCTTGAAAAGTCTGTCCATCGCCCGCGCACAGCATCAACCGTTTCAGGAAGCGTGGGCCCTTCTGAACCTTACTCATGTCGCGCTGCTGGAAGAACACTTCGATGAGGCAATCGATTTCGCGGACTCCACATATGGGGTCGCAGCCAGCATCGGTGCGCAACGAATCATGCTCAGTTCGCAAGGCAACCTGGGATGGGCGAGTTATAAGACTGGCGACTCTGACAAAGCACTAGGGGTCTTTCTAGATGCGCAGCAACGGGCAAAAACACTCGGTTCATCCGTGGACGAAATTACCTGGCTCACAACCAGCGGATCTGTCTACATGGATCAGGGAAACTACCGCGTGGCCGAGGATTGTTATCGCAAAGCGTTGGACTTAGCACGTCGAACCGATCACCAGGAGCAAATCTCTGACGCGATCACCTCTCTGGCATTTGTGACCGCCCAAAGCGGGGAACTGGATACTGCAACTGCTTACAGCGAAGAAGCCGTCAGGTTGGCGCGTGCCAACAACAATCGCGTCGACGAACTTTATCCGCTATTCGCGAAGGGGCAGATAGAAATCAAAAGGAAAAACTTCGAGCAAGGCGAGAAAATCCTCGAAGAAATTATTGCGGATGGAAAAGTTGACCTCTCCCTGAAATGGGAAGCACAGCACGAGCTTGCCAGTCTATTCGTCGACCAGAAGCTGACCGACAGCGCTCAAGCTACCTACCGCGAAGCTCTCGTCACCTTCGAAAACGCTCGTTCGTCCCTTCAGCACGAAGATGTCCGGCTCCCTTTCCTGGCAAATGCCACCAACTTGTATGAGGACTACGTCCGCTTTCTGCTTTCGCAAAACAAAGTCGCCGAGGCCCTCAGTGTCGCCGACCACGCTCGTGCCCGCACCCTGGCGGAAGGTCTAGGTCAGCTGAGCAAGACCGATCCTGCACTTCCTTCGCCCATCGATGGGCAGCGCGTTGCGCGACGCGCGAACGCTACCATCCTCTACTACTTCCTTGGAGCGCAGCACTCCTACCTCTGGGCGATTACTCCGCAGAAGACCAGCCTGTTTCCGCTCCCGCCAGCATCGCAAATTGACGCGGCTATCCGACGCTATCGCAAAGCTCTGGAAACGCCCAAAGACCTTCTCGCCTCGCAGAACACAGACGGTGGGGAGCTTTATCGAACGCTGGTCGAGCCCGCGGCTGGCCTTATCAAAAACAACCATCGCGTCTTCGTCATTTCCGACGGCAGCCTGAATGCACTGAACTTCGAAGCTCTCATTGCCCCCGACCCGAAGCCGCACTACTGGATCGAGGACGTCACCATCGTCAACGCCAGTTCTCTTCGGCTCCTGGAGCATTCCCAGTTACAGGCTCGCGCGCGTAAGCCAACACTGCTGCTTGTTGGAAATCCGCTGGCAGTGGGCAACGAATACGGAACGCTTCCGCAGGCAGCTTCGGAGATGGCCAGCATTGAAAACCGTTTTCCTGCTCAACAGCAGCGCGTTCTGGGCCAGAGCGAAGCCACACCTGCGGCCTACCTGGGTTCGAATCCCGAACGCTACGGCTACATTCACTTCGTCGCTCACGGTACGGCCAGCCGGCTCAGTCCGCTGGATTCCGCGATCGTGCTTTCGCGCAGCAGCGCCCAGAACGACTCCTTCAAACTCTACGCACGCGACATCATTCAACGCCCTCTGCATGCCGACCTGGTGACGGTTTCCTCCTGCTACGGCGCAGGATCGCGGGCCTACTCCGGAGAAGGCCTGGTCGGACTCTCCTGGGCCTTTCTGCGCGCGGGCGCTCACAACGTGATCGGAGCGCTGTGGGACGTC
>Ga0187825_10000309_pt1 | contig 11216 bp, 6 predicted proteins | sample NC_wetland_sal_i_11_FD_132421 | JGI IMG/M metagenome (GOLD analysis project Ga0187825, IMG submission 132421) | Wetland sediment microbial communities from Neuse River Estuary, North Carolina, USA - SourceSoil_5 | ecosystem: Environmental > Aquatic > Freshwater > Wetlands > Sediment | place... | reverse complement strand
CCGGGATCGTCGGGCTCTTGTGTATAAATAACGCTTTGTCCTGAAAGAAGTTGGGCTTCCCAGGGCCGATCAGATAACGAGTTAGGAGAGAATTCTCGGATTCAGGACGTCCAGACGGGATTAATGCTTATACGACATTTTTGCCGAAGTCAACGAACGCTACGACCGAGCTCGGCGCGTTTGGCGCAGTCGCGGCGCGGATTTGCGCGCTGCTAAAGTAAGCAGGCGACCCTTTACAGTTTGCCAACGGCTTGCTATCACTGCCTGGATTATTTTCGCGGGCGAGGAGACCCTATGACGGATAGTGCGCAAAGTTCGAAACAAGACTGGCTGTTGCTCGTCGGTCTTTTTTGTTTCTTTTTCTCCGGCGCGGCGGGTTTGATTTATCAAGTCGTATGGACCCGCATGCTGACACAAATTTTCGGCAACACGACCTACGCCATCGCCACCGTTTTGTCGGCGTTTATGGCGGGCCTGGCCATCGGCAGCTATCTCTTCGGCCGGATCGCCGACCGCGGCAAAAACGATTTTTTGTTGTACGGCATCCTCGAGGCCGGCGTCGGCGTTTATGGTTTTCTGGTGCCATGGATCTTTGGCGTGACGCAGAAAATCTACGGACCCATCTTCGGCTTGAACGAGTCCTATCCGTTTCTCTTCAACCTGGTGCTTTTCTTCCTGTCGTTTGTCCTGCTGGTCTTTCCGACGTTGTTGATGGGCGCGACGCTGCCGGTGCTTAGCCGATTCTTCGTGCGGAGCTTCGCGCAGTTCGGCCGCCGCGTCGGCGACCTCTACGCCACCAACACACTTGGCGCGGTGATCGGTTGTGCCGCGGCGGGCTTTTTTCTCATCCCAACGTTGGGCATGCGCGAAACCGTTTTCGTCGCCGCGGGAGCCAACCTGATTATCGCGGCGGTTATTTTGATCGCCGATGTCTTTCGCGACAAGACCCCGATCATTGTCGCTCCGGAAACAGGCGCGACCGCGGCGGAGCCGTTGGAGGCGCCGGGGTCCGCGAGTACGTCGAAGTTGCGCTGGGTGTTGCTGACTTCGTTCGCGTTGTCCGGTTTTGCGTCTCTGGTTTACGAAAACGCGTGGACGCGATCGCTCACTCTGGTGATCGGCAGCTCGATCTATTCCTTCTCTACCATGCTGGTGACTTTTCTCATCGGCTTGGCCCTCGGCGGCTTCATTTACGCACGCTTTCTCGGCGGGCGCGAGCCGCGCTTGAGCACTTTCGGGTTGCTCGAGCTGTGGGTCGGGTTGTCCGCGCTCGCGACCATTCCGCTGTTCGAGAAGTTGCCGTTGATCTTCGTGCGATTGCTGCAAGGGTTTGGCGATACCTTTACGGTGTTTCTCTATTTGCAGATTTTCTTATCGGCGCTGGTCATGTTTATTCCTACGGTGCTATTGGGCATGACCTTTCCGTTGGTCGCGCGCCTGTTCACCCAGAGTTTGTACCGGGTCGGCAGCGGCGTCGGCAACTCCTACGCCGCCAACACGCTGGGCGCGGTGCTCGGCGCTTTTGCCGGCGGCTTTATTCTAATTCCTAATCTCGGCGTCCAGAATGCGATCATCTTCGCCGTCGTGATGAATCTGCTGATCGGCTCGTGGCTGGTGATCAGCGATGCGAAGCTATCGGTGGTGCCGCGCTACGGCCTCGGCTTGGCTGTGCTTGCGCTGGCGGTGATCGTGCCGTTCAAAATTCGCCGTTGGGACCCGCAAATTCTCACCAGCGGCGTGACGGTGTACGCCGACCGCTACGAGGCGCTGCCGACCGATTCGCTGCGCGTTGAAGAGATGAAGCGGGACGACGTGCTGTATTACCGCGAAGGCTTGACCACCACGGTGAGCGTGCACAGCATTCCCGGCAGCGACTATCTCTATTTCAGATCAAACGGCAAGATCGACGGCTCCTACGGCGACGCGCTCAGTCAGCTGATGACCAGTTACATCGCCATGCTGCTCCATCCAACCGCGAAAAATGCGGTCATCATCGGCTTGGGCACCGGCATGTCGGCGAAGGCCCTGGCGACTTTCAAATCGCTCAAATCGATCGAAGTCATCGAAATCGAACCGGCGATGATCGAGGCGAGCAAGTTTTTCAACCGCGCCTGGGTGGAGCTCGAAAAACTGCCGCCGGGGGTGACGTTTCCCGCCGACGGCTCGAAGAGCCGGGTGTGGTACGACGCCAAGGAAAAACGGCTTTACTACAAGGGCGTGATGGAATCCGACGCACGCGCCGAACTCATGAAGCGCTCCGAAGATCTCGACTATCGCGGCGCCATCGATCGGTTATCGCGCAACGCCCGTAACTCGCGCCATTCGAGCGTGCTCGAAGATCCGCGGGTGCGCGTGATCCCGACCGACGGCAGAAACTATATCTTGGCCACCCCCGAGCTTTACGACGTGATTACCGCCGAGCCTTCCAATCCTTGGATCGCCGGCATCGCCAATCTTTATACCCGAGAGTTTTATCGAGTCATCAAGTCCAAGATTAAGGACGACGGGATTTTCGCCCAGTGGTTTCATAACTACTCCATGTCGCCGGACGATTTTCGCATGGTGTTTCGCACTTTCGCCGAGGCGTTCCCTTACGTGTCGCTGTGGGGTATGAAGGAAAGCGATTTCCTTCTGGTTGGCAGCAAGAAGGAGCAGGTTTTCGATTACCCCGCGGTGAAAAAGATTTACGACAGCAACAAGACTTTGCAGTCTGATCTCGACTACCTGGGCCTTTCCGACGTTTACGCGGTGCAGGGGTTTTACCGGATGAACCGGGACGGGTTTTTGGCCTTCTCCAAGGGTGCGGCGATTAATACCGACGACGGCGCGCAGCTGGAATTTTCCGCGCCGAAAAATCTCCGCCGGTCGACCACCGAGCTCAACCGCAAGCTCATGGCTCCCTTTCTGGTCGATTCGCCGCCCTGGTTGAAAAACAAGCCGCTGGCGGTGCCCGAGGCGATGCATCATTACTACATGGCCCAAGCCAATCTGGCGAGCGTCCTGCGCGGCCGGGCGCTCAACGAGATCGACGAAGCGCTCCGGCTCGAACCGAAAAATCCCAAGTTTCATTTGTTGAAAATGCGCATCCTACTCGAGCAGGACAAGAGCGTCGAAGGGGCCAAGGAGGCGTTCGCCGCGCTGGAAAGCGGTCCGGAATATATTCCAGATGTATTGGGGATGAGCGACGAATTTTACCTGCCCGAGGCCCAGGCGGTTTACCGTAAGACCATCGAAATGGGCAACAAGGACGTATTGCCTTATCTCGGCTTGGGCAACATCGCGCTTCACGGCGGCGACTTGCCGGAGGCCGAGAAATGGTTTATCCAGGCGCGCGATATCCAGGCGGAGCATCCAGCGGTGTTGCTCGCATGGGGTCGTTTGACCGCGGCCAAGGCGCAACGCCAGACCGACGACACGAAGGCAAAGGCGGAATTGCAGGAAGCGCGCGGTTTTCTGGAAAAAGCCCGAGCCAAGGGTGAGAGCTCGGCGACCCTCCACAACGAGCTCGGCAACGTCTATTACAAGCTCGCGATGTGGGACAAAGCGGTGGAAGAGCTTAGTGCCGCGCTGCGCATGCGCCGGCGGCAGAACGATCTCCGTTTTTTGCTCGGCCAGGCCTACGCGCAATTAGGCAAGTTCAAGGAAGCGGAGCAAAAATACCGTGAAATTTTAGCGCTCGCGCCCGACGACGTCGACGCCTTGAAGGCGCTCCAAGACCTCGGCAAACACTATTAACTCTGGCTTCCACAAAGGCCCCTAACCAAAGCCCCCGGCAAAGCGCCGGGGGCTTTTTTATTCGATCGACGGCCTGAGACTTTGAAGTTCCCGGCCAGAGGATTTATGCTGGCGGTCAATCGACGGTTGCTCAGGAGGTTCCCGGTGTTAACGGAAAAAATCGGCGTTGTCGGCGCGGGGAAAATCGGCTCCGCGATCGCTCGGGGGGTCATTCATGCGGGGCTGGTCGCCAAAGAAAAAGTCATGACCAGCGACGTGAGCGAGGCGTTGCGGCAGTCCGCTACACAAGAGCTCGGCATTCGCGCCACGGCAGACAACCTCGATCTCTGCAACTTTGCCGACATTGTGATTCTCGCGGTCAAACCACAGATCGTCGATGCGGTGGCCCGCGAGATCGCAAAAAAGATCGGCAACGGCAAGCTGTTGGTCTCTGTTGCCGCCGGAGTGCCGCTGGCGCGGATCGAGGCGCAGCTGGAGCCCGGAGCGCGAGTGGTGCGGGTCATGCCCAATATCCCCTGTGTGGTCGGCGCCGGCGCCGCCGGCTATGCCGGCGGGGCTCACGCCACGGCCGCGGACTTGGAAAAGGTCGGGGCGATTCTCAACAGTTTCGGCGTCGGCATGGCGGTGGAGGAAAAATACTTGGACGCGGTTACCGGTTTGAGCGGCAGCGGGCCGGCCTATGTGTTTCTATTCATGGAAGCGCTGGCCGACGGCGGCGTGCAAATGGGATTGACGCGAGAGGTTGCGCTCAAACTCGCGATGCAGACGGTTTACGGCGCCGCGCGCATGGCGCTCGAAAGCAACAAACATCTCGGCGAATTGAAGGACGAAGTGACTTCACCCGGCGGCACCACCATCGCCGGCATCTACGCGATGGAACAGAAGGGTTTTCGCGGCGCGGTCATGGATGCCGTGGTCAGCGCGACCAAACGGTCCCAAGAGTTGGGCAAGGGGAGTTGAGAGAGTTTTTTATCTATCCAATGAGCGCAACCACAATTGGAAAATTGGCGTCTTTACGACCCGTGCCGCTTCTAACGGTTTCTACCTCATGGCGCAGAGATGTTATTGATGGCTCAATGGAGGCTTTCTCGCCGCTTCAGACTTTTTTTACTCGGGCGCAACAGGATGTCGGGTCGCTATTTTCGTTTCCAACCGCCTTGGTTGTCTTGGATCCACCAACCGGGGCGCGCTTGGTCGATCCAACTCTTGGCGAAGATCGCCTTGATCTTGGGAATGCTGTCTTTTGAGATATTATTCGCTTTGGCGATCTCTGCGTAAAGCGCTTCGCGATCGCGATTCTCGGCGTCGACCAGTTGGTTGGTCTCGGCGCGTTCCTTGAGATTGAGCCCGTCCGCGGTGCGAATCGCCAACCGGCCGTCCTGGGCGATGCCGATGTTGCCGCGGTCCATAAAGGGCTTGATCGCATCGCTTCGCGCTTTGATCGATTCTTTGAGCGCGCGAATCGCCGGATTCGATATGTTGATGTCCGCTTCTTGAGCTTGCGCCTCGCCGACAAAACCCAGCGACGTTATGCGGAACGGTACTTCAACGGCGCGGCTCTCTGGCTTGGGCGGCGTTTTCCCCGGCTCGCCCCATGTTTCCTTGACGATTTGGTCGGCGGCCCGTTCCACCGCCGCCGCTGGAAAATAAATGTTGACGGTTACGCAGGCGCTGGCGAAAAATACCGTGAAAAAGATGGCTCGCTTTAGCATAAATCCTCCAGTTATTTGACTTCCGGTTTGTCCGATTTGATTCTTTCCAAACGGCGCATCAGCTCGGAAAAGGCGATCTCTTGGGTATGGCTGACAATATTCACCGTCGGCGGAAGCAAACTGCCGACCACGAGATATTCTTCTTCGCCGCGTGTTTCCACTCCGCGCAAAGTCAGCCTGTCGTTGCGCAGCATCGCTTTGAACCCCAGTTTGCTATAGCGAAAGCTGTCGAAAAATCCCGCCAGACCGCCATACAGGGCACCGGCACTTTGCCCCGAACTCAAAACGGTGATCTTGTTGAGCGCCTCCACGCTGATCCTTTGCTCCGTGCCGCGATCCACCGAATGCAAATCGGCGCGAAACTCTGCCGGTTGGCCGGCGGTGATGACCAGATCGTCGATCGTTCCTTCCAGAATGCCCGAGATTCGGCCAAAGGCAAAGGTTTGAGATAGTTGTTCGAGTTGAATTCCCGCCAGCGCCGCGTTGAGCTTGATCGAGGCGAGGGATGAAAATGGATTTTCCAACTCCAGTTTGTTCATGCGCACCCGGCCGCCGAAAAGCTCCGCCTGGATCTCTCCGTTAGTCTTGAGCGTATTGCCCACGGATTGCACTTCCGGAATCGAACCGGTCAAGGTTCCGCCGAAGCGCGGCCAATTCAAGGCTTGACTGAGTTGTTGAAGCTCCAGTCGCTTGCTCTCGAGCGAGAATGAAAGCTGCTTGGGATCACTGACGACATCGGGCCATGAGAGTTTCGCGATGGAAACCTCGCCGCCGAATAGGTCGAAGTGAAGCGGCTCGTGAAAGCGCAGCGCATTGCCCGTCAAGGAGAGCGTGGTTTTAATCGGTCCCAAAGATTGGCCGCCGAAGCGCGCGCCGTCGAGCAGGAGCGTGCCGATACGCGGCGGGCCGCCGGAAATATTTTTAGCATCGGACCAGCGGATTTGAAACGGCAGGTTCAACGCTAATGGACCGATTTGCCAGTTCCATGATTTCAATCGAATCTCACCCGCCGTAAGCGTCAGATCTCCTTCGGCGGCGAGATCATTCAGGGCGCCGCGCAAATCGGCTTGAAAGGCGACTCGGCCGCTGAGGGCTAGTTGATCGAGCAATGGAAATTGGCGGTTGTAAGTCTCGCGGAGAAAAAAATCGAAGAATCCGCCGGGGGACAAATCCGAGGTGCGGGCCTGCAAGCGGAGTTCGGGAGCCGCACTGACGCGGTCGATGAAACCGCTCAGTTCGACGGCGCCGATATCGATAAGTTTCAAATCGCAGCGCCGGCAATCGAGCCGGTCGGTTTTTCTAAAATAATCGGCATCGAAAACCGCTTCGGGTTTTCGCCCTTTCAAATCGGCGAAAAATTTGCCCCAGAGCAACTCGCCGCTGTCGAGGTTGATTTTGCCGGCAACGCTGAGGGAGTCGGCGCTGGAATGAGGCGCGACTTCGAAGGATCCTCCGAGCGACAGATTCTCGCCAACCTTGGCGCTATCGGGCGAATTGAACTTGCCGCCGGCGGTTTCGAAGCGGCCGCGAATCTTCATCGGCTCGCTGGCTTTGAGATCCGATGACGCGCTCACTTGCACGCGAGCGGCCGCCATCTGCCAGCGATTCTCGCCGGCGTAATTTAAATTGGCAGCGTCGAGCGTCGCTTCTTTAATCTGCAAGCCGGGCGAAGCCCACTCGAACGGCACGGTGATGTTGACGCTGTCTGCCTTGACGTTATCGCCGCGAACCTGGATGCCGTCGCCGCGCGCGATACCTTTGACCTGCGGCGCATTCCACGCTCCCGTAACCTCACCGTTGATTTGCCCCCGTCCAGTGTATGTCCAGCGATTCAAAGGCGCGGGAAGAAGCGCTTGAAAAATTTCCAGAGGCGCGTCGCGCCAGGTTAGGCTCGCTTTAGAAATCATCGGTTGGGAGACAAAAACGATTTCACCCTCGCCCGCGCCGCTCCCTATCGGAGAGAGGAGCCGCAGGAGTTTGAATGTCAGCCGTTTTTCCGGAATTGCAAAGCTGCCGGAGAAATTTATAGCGGTGGAGCCGCTGGGAAGCTTGAGCGCCGCCGGCATGAGCCCATGCGGCAAGCTTTGCAAAGTCAATTGACCGCTGAATTCGGCACCGGTAAATTCACGATTGATCTCAACACGGCCTTCAAAAACACCGCTGAACTTGGCGTTTCCGATGCCAAAATTTTCAAATTTGCTTTCGATGTCGGCCTCGGCGGCCTGTTTGTCAGGCAGATGGATCTTCGACTTCAAACGCAACATCTCGGGTGCCGCGACGGCTGTTTTTTGAGTGGCGAAAAGGCGCGAAGTTTTCTTCGGACGGATGACGATCTCTGCTTCCAGATCGGAAAGCTGACCGGCGAGTCTCAGCGTCATCGTGCCGTCGAGCTGAGGAATGTCGGCGTTAAGACTCATGTCAGCTTGTTTACCGAGGTTAAAGTTCTGCGCATCCAGGTTGATACTTGGCAGTTCGTAAATAACACTTTCACCCCTCTTTAAGACGACGATGCCGCCTTGTACCTTCAAATAGCGCAGCGCGATTTGGCCGGTTGTTTTGTCCGCCGGCACGCTCAATTCTTGGACGTCAAGCTGAAGCGTCGGCTCTTCGAAATTAAGGCGTCGAATGGTTTTTGAAAAAAGATCCAGCGGCGTGATCGTCGCCGTTAGCCGGCGGCTTTTCAGTAGAAATTTTCCCGGCTTGGCGATCTCAACACCGTCCGCACGAATGCTCATCGGCGGCAGCAGGCGGAGCGACGCGACGCGCACTTCCGCGCCGCTTCTTTGCGACAGCTCTGTTTGCAGCCATACCCGAACCTTGTCGGACTGGATAGCAAAAAACAACGTGATGTAAGCGCCGGCAAATAAGACGAGAACAAAAAGCGCTAGCTTTAGACCGACGCGCGAAAAAACGGTCATAAAAAACGATACATGGTGAAGAAGTCAGGAGCAATCAGCATCAGAACGCGCCGAGATCGGCGCAGATCTTTCCGGTTGACTTAACGAGATTTGCTGGAATATAGGTGGCGCGTGGTTAAGCGCACAGTCGTTTTTACTCCAATTCGCAGCCAATTCGAGCGTTGAGCAAGGAAAGGAGATAACGATGGATAACCTAGTTGATCAAATGAATCAGATTGTTGTCGGTTACGTGCCGCACCTGATCGGTGCCCTCGCTATTTTGGTGCTTGGTTGGCTTGTGGCGCGGGCGCTTGCGGCGATCGTCCGCGGTGCGTTGCGGCGCACCCAGATCGATAACAAGCTGGCGCATTGGCTCACTGGTGAAGCCATGGCGGTTGAGGACGGCGTCTCGCGCGGCGTGTTTTACCTGATCATGGTCTTCGTCCTGGTGGCTTTCTTTCAAGCGTTGGGCTTGACCCTGCCCACCGAGCCGCTCAATCGTCTGCTCAATCAGATCTTCGAGTTTGCGCCCCAACTTCTCGGCGCGGGTCTATTGTTATTCGTCGCGTGGATTGTTGCGAGCGTGTTGCGTGTGGTTGTCTCGCGGGTTCTCGGATCGGCAAAGGTCGATCAGCGTTTGGCGCGAGAAGCAGGTTTTGAGGGGGAGAAAACCGCGTCGCTGACCAAAACTCTGGCCGACACGGTTTATTGGCTCGTATTATTGCTCTTCCTTCCGGCAGTGTTGAGCGCTCTATCCTTGCAAGGTCTGCTCGCTCCCGTGCAAGGCATGATCAACAAGGTCTTGGATTTTCTGCCTAACATATTTACCGCAGGGTTGATTCTCGCTGTCGGTTGGCTGGTGGCTCGGGTGGTGCAGCGCGTGGTCAGCAATCTCCTTGCCGCCATGGGCGCGGACCAATTCAGCGAACGGGTAGGATTGTCCAGGGTGTTCGGCCAGCAGCGGCTGTCTTCCGTGATTGGACTTATCCTCTATGTCTTGATTCTCATTCCTGTGTTGATCAGCGCGCTTCAGTCGCTTGCGCTTGAGGCGATTACCCGTCCCGCAAGCAACATGTTGAATAGTATTTTGAGCGCAGTGCCGGCGATTTTCGCCGCTATCCTGATTGTCGGCGTCGCCTATGCGGTGGCGCGCGTGGTCGCCGGGTTGGTGACCAATCTTTTGACGGGCTTGGGCTTCAACGCGGTACTGGCAAAGTTGGGAGTGGGAGGAGAACCATCAGCCGGAGAACGAACGCCCGCAGAGATCGTCGGCTATCTCGTCCTCGTCGGCATCTTATTATTCGCTGCCATCGAGGCGGTCCGTGAACTGGGTTTTACTGTGCTCGCCGATTTGATCGCGCGCTTTACGGTTTTTGCCGGCCAGCTTGTGCTCGGTCTGATCATTTTTGGCATCGGACTCTTTCTTGCCAATCTCGCGTCGAGCACGGTGCGGACCAGCGGTACGGCGCAAGCCGGACTGCTGGCTCTGGCGGCGCGCGTTTCAATCATCGTACTCGCCGGTGCCATGGCGCTCAGACAGATGGGCTTGGCGGATGAAATCATCAACCTGGCCTTCGGGTTGCTGCTCGGCTGTGTCGCGGTAGCCGTCGCACTGGCCTTTGGGTTGGGCGCGCGGGAAATTGCCGCGCGCGAATTGGGAGAATGGATACAATCCATCAAGTCCGGGAAATAAAGGCTTCAAACTAAAATCGGAAGGAGAACCGATGTTTAAAGAGTTTAAAGAGTTTGCGATGAAAGGTCCGGTCGTCGATCTGGCCGTCGGTGTCATCATTGGAGCGGCGTTCGGCAAGATTATCTCTTCTCTTGTCGATGACATCATCATGCCGCCGATCGGCCGCATGCTCGGCAACGTTGATTTTGCCAACCTCTTCGTCAATCTTTCGGATAAGGATTATCCCAGCGTGGCTGCGGCCAAAGCGGCCGGGGCGGCGACGATCAATTACGGGATTTTTTTCAATACGATACTCAATTTTTTGATCATCGCGTTTGTGCTCTTTTTGATCATCCAACGGATGAACGCAATGAAAAAACCGGCGCCGGCGGCCGCGCCGGCGACTAAGGACTGCCCGCATTGCTTGTCCGCGGTTCCGCTCAAGGCCACGAAATGTGCGCACTGCACATCGGATCTTAAATAGGGTAGGTTCGATTCTTAAATCTGAAGTTCGGAAAGAGCACGTTAGGCATGGGCATGGCATTTCGACGTTATCTAGGATGCTTATTGTTCGCGGCGGCGGCGTTGCTGGCGGGTCATGAAGTTTTGAGCGGCGACACCGGCAAGCCGGCGCAGCGGCAAGTGGCGGCCTTGGCCTTGCCTTTCGGGGCGCGAGCCGACTGGCAGCAATGGGATTCGTTTCTTACCAATGTCGTAAAAAAATTGGGCGAGAATTTCTCGCCCGACCAGCGCGATCAATTGTCGGAAGTTTTTCTTGACGCGCGTTATCAACTTGTTCAGGCGTTAAGCTCGGGAGCTTCCGATCCGGTGCCGCAATTGTTTACAGATACCTGGGGCCGTCTCGCTCCGGTTGTCAAACAGGCGATTCCCGGGGCGGCGCAGCAGACGGCCAGTCAATATTCGAGTTTCATCGGAGCGATGGATGCGGCGACTTCCTTCAGCGGTATCGGCCAGCGGCTCGGGATTTTTCGCATTACGCCGGACGCGTTGCGCGGCGCGGCAAAACTTTTAGGCGCCGGCGGTGCCGACCCTTTGGCATACCTACTGGACGTCGACACGGGTTTGCGCGGTTTGCTGGGTTTCACCGCCGCTCTGCCTGATTCGCGACCGTCACGGTTACTGGAGCAAGGCCGAATCGAGCGGCTGCGACGGCAAGCGTCGGCGGCTATTCGCTCGTTG
>Ga0187825_10000308_pt1 | contig 11219 bp, 14 predicted proteins | sample NC_wetland_sal_i_11_FD_132421 | JGI IMG/M metagenome (GOLD analysis project Ga0187825, IMG submission 132421) | Wetland sediment microbial communities from Neuse River Estuary, North Carolina, USA - SourceSoil_5 | ecosystem: Environmental > Aquatic > Freshwater > Wetlands > Sediment | place... | reverse complement strand
AATACCGCGTTGCCTGACGAGACAGTGAAATTTATGCGGCAGGTGATTGTGTGCTGCCACAGGTAGCTATTGGACGCCGTGCCTGTGCACAGTCGATTTTCTTATTTTTACCTACGAAACGGTCAAAGTTTCTTAATTTCGCAAATACGACGACAGATACCGGAGAGAAAGTTGCTGAATTGACGGCATCCGTCTTGCTCATCAGGTTCCGCATATACAAGCGTCGAGCCAGCAGGAGATGACAATTATCACGGCTTTTTTCCCCTCCCAATCCGACCCACATGGAGAGCGTGAATGAAACTCTCCACGGATTGGATCCTACCTACATTGTCGTTGCGTCCTTCCGGGTTCGCTTTTGGCAATGGAACTGGCACGGCTCGGGTCGGCAGAGTTCTGAATAATCCCGAGTATTCCAACGTCCCCGATTCGCGCGGGAATAATAGCCTGCGCGCTGTTCCTCTCGGCGAGTACGACGTCGAAGTCTCGCACTTTGATTTGGGAGCAAGCAAAACTCCGGTTGAGATTGCCACCAAGGAGAGGTCCTGGGAAAACACATTGATCTCAAAAATCGGCTACATTCTGGCCGGCCAGCGAGGACTCACAGAGTTGTCGAGGAGATGCTGTCGTGACTAGGTTTACAGGTCTTAAAGTTACACGCCACTATGCGAAAGCGGGGGACGCTATGAGTAGTAGAAAAATTCACTCTTATAGTTCGACCGGGAACTTACAGGAGATGCTACTCCGCCGGTGGCGATTTGGGATTGTCGCTCTTACTTATGTGGTTACTGTTATGGTTTTGTTTCCGTCCATCGCGAACGCAGTACCAAGCTTCGCCCGACAAACCGGCATGCAATGCGCTATGTGCCATACGGCGTTTCCACAGCTCACCCCGTTTGGTCGGGAATTTAAGTTAAATGGATATGTTCTCAGTAATGAACAGAGCAAGCTGCCGCCCCTGGCGGTCATGTTGATGCCCTCCTTTACCCATACTGCCGAGGGTCAGGCACCAAGCGCCGCCAAGGACTTTGGCAAGAACAACAATTTTGCTCTGACACAAGCGAGCTTCTTTTACGCTGGAAGATTATTTGGCCCCTACGCTGAGACCTTGTTTGGTAAGGAGGGTGCCTCGATTGCGAATAAGATTGGCACCTTCCTGCAGGGGACCTACGATGGGGCGGGGAGATTGTGGTCATGGGACAACTGGGAGGTACGATTTGCGGATAGCGCATCGATTAAAAACAGCAATGTGGTTTATGGGGTCTACGCCAATAACAACCCGACCCTCCAGGACCTGTGGAATACCACGCCCGCATGGGGCTTTCCATTTAGTAGTTCCGGGCTGGCCCCGACGCCTGCTGCGGCGCCGTTACTCGCCGGCACGGTAGCCCAGCAAGTGCTTGGCCTCGGTGCCTATGCGAGGTTTTTCGACCTTCTTTATGTGGAGGCAGGCGGCTACCGAACACTTGCTAAAAATTCCCAAGTCAGTTTTGGGGTACCGCGAGATGATGTGAATGGGGAGACGCAGATTACGAACATAGCGCCCTACTGGCGGCTTGCGTTGGAACAGCGATGGGGGAGCCATTCCTTGCAAGTGGGCACCTATGGCATGGCCGCCAATACCTTCCCGGGTCGGGATCGCAGTGCCGGCAAGGATCATATCACGGACATCGGACTCGACTCTCAGTACCAATATTCTTCCGTATCGCACGACGTTACGGTGCTGCTCAATTGGATACACGAAGGTCAAGATTGGCATGCGAGCCAGTCACTCGGAGCGGCTGATCATTCGAGAGATTCGCTCTGGAACTTCGCCGTGACAGCCTCGTACCTGTATGACAAGACTTACGGCGCAGATTTGCAGTACTTCCTAATCGATGGTGGCAAAGATGCTTCGTTATATCCCGACAGCCGCACGGGATCTCCCACCAGCGACGGATGGATCATCCAACTGGACTATCTGCCATTCAACAAAGGGGGCGGTCCGTCGTTCTGGCCGTATAGCAATGTAAAGTTTTCGTTACAGTATTGGATCTACAATCGATTTGACGGATCACGGCATAATTTTGACGGCGCCGGGCGCAATGCAAGCGATAACAATACGCTCTACCTCGAGGCATGGATCGCTTTTTAGAAGCAAACCGGGTTTTCCAATGAGCGCGTTATGAGCTGATATCTGGGCTCTGAAAATAATGACGGAAAAAAAATACAAGAGGGAAACTATGAGATCTGTTATTTTGTGGATTGTGATTTTAGCCATTGGGATCGGGGTCGCCGCGTCGGCCGCGATTGCTCAGCAGGGAGATGCGGCATCGAATTACTCAAACCTGTGTACGACTTGTCATGGAGCAACTGGCAAGGGCAATGGTCCTGCCGCTGCAGCGCTTAATCCAAAACCTAAAGATTTTGCGGACTGTAAAACGATGGCAAAGATTACGGATGAAACGCTGTTCAAAGCCATCCACGACGGTGGGCAGACGGTCGGGCTTTCACCGATGATGCCGCCTTGGGGCGGCTCGCTTACGGAACCGCAGATTCATGACCTGGTTCGGTACATCCGCGGCTTCTGCAAAAAATAATGACCAATGAAGTGGCTGGCCGGATTAGGGCTTTTTGTGCTTTTGCTCTTAGCCTACGAAGTTCGGGTTGCGGTTTCTCGCAAAGCCTCAGCGCCTGTACAGCCTATCGCCTTCAACCATAAAATTCATGCCGGCGATTACCATATCGCCTGTGAGTACTGCCACATTTATGCCAGGAGGGCCGCCGTCGCGGGTATTCCTTCTGCTCAGCGCTGCATGGGGTGCCACAAAATCACCGCCGCAGGTAATTCAGAAGTGCAAAAATTGAGAGGGTACTGGGAGCGAAAGGAGCCGCTACAGTGGATCAGAGTCACTTCCATGCCTGATTATGTTTATTTCGAGCACTGGCCACACCTTCGTTCCGGTCTTACCTGTCAGACTTGCCACGGCGCTGTTGAAACTATGGAGCAGGTAAGAAAAGTGAGGACTCTGGATATGAACGATTGTGTCGCGTGCCACCGAGAGCGGCAAGCGAGCATCGATTGCGTCATCTGCCATCGCTGAGAAATCTTCATGGAACTCAAGCGAAGAGATTTCCTAAAGTTACTCGGAGTTGGAGGAGCCACGGCGGCCATTTCAGGCTGCACGCCGGACGCACCCGAGAAGCTTATTCCATATCTCATACCTGCTGAAGAGACCGTCCCCGGTCAGGCGACCTGGTATGCGACTGTGTGCAGAGAGTGCCCGGCTGGTTGTGGAATGTTGGTAAAGACGATGGAGGGTCGGGCAATCAAGGTCGAAGGGAATCCGCTCCATCCGGTAAATCAAGGAAAGCTCTGTGCGCGGGGACAGGCGAGTGTTCAGGGGCTTTATAATCCGGACCGGATAACGCAACCCGTCAAGAGAGGAACGGACGGCTCGCTTCAATCGATCTCATGGAAAGACGCGGAAGCGGTTCTCGCCACTCAAATTTCAAAGTTTAAGGGGAATGGTAATCGTATTGCTTTTGTTACTCCGCTTTTAACCGGCAGCCAGGATCGCCTCGTGGAAATGTGGCTTAAGGCTGTAGGGGGCGGGCCTCGTCTTCGTTATGAAGCGGTTAGCTATGAGTCTTTGCGCGAGGCGAATCGTCTCGCATTCGGTGCGGCAGAGATTCCTTATTACGACATCGAGCGCGCACGCTTGATTTTCTCCTTTGGCGCGGACTTTTTAGAGACGTGGCTCTCGCCTGTGGAGTTCGCCCGCCAATTTGCCTCCATGCGTACTTACCGGGACGCTCGGATTGCTCGCTTTGCATATATCGGACCTCGACTCTCCCTTACCGCAGCTAACAGCGACGAGTGGGTGGCCGTTCAACCTGGAACGGAAGTTTTTCTTGCTCTGAGCATGATTCAGGTTATTCTCGCCGAGGATTTGGCGACAGGCCTGCCGCAAACAGAAACCCAAGACCTTCACGGTTGCGTAGCCGATTTTACTCCTGAATCGATGGGTGAAAAATGTGGAATTTCGGCCGACAAAATTCGCGTTCTTGCTCGGGCTTTCGCCCGCGCGAGGCCGAGCTTGGCCATTGCTGATGGCAAAAGTTCCAACGGAACCGATACATGCATAGCGATCAACCTCCTCAATTACGTTGTTGGGAACGTTGGGAGTACAGTTCGCTTCGGTTCCAACGGAGCTGCCGGTCGAGTTTCATCGTATGAAGATTTCCTTAAGCTCATCGACGAGATCGAGCGTGGGGAAATTGCCGTTTTACTTTTAGCCGGCGTCAATCCTCTGTTCAGCCTGCCAGATGCGAAACGTTTTCAAGACGCGCTAAAAAAGGTCTCCTTGATTGCCAGCTTTTCGAGTTTTCCCGACGAAACCGCAGCGGTTTCACACTTAGTTCTGCCTGACCATACATTTCTGGAAAGTTGGGGTGACTACGAGCCCCGGGAAGGAGTTCGGTGTCTCCAGCAGCCGGCAATGATGCCGCTATACAATACGAAAAGTCTCGGTGATGTGCTGCTTTCAGTGGCCAGTCAGGTGGGATTGCAAAAAACTCTGCCATGGGAAAATTTTTATAGCTATTTGAGAGACGAGTGGCAAAAGATTTACCGAGAACAAAAAGCGCAAGAGGATTTTGAAACCTTTTGGGCTCGGGCGCTTCAGAAGGGAGGAGTTTTTCAACCTCCACCCTCACGCGCTGTCCGTTTGGATACCAAGGCGATTAAACGCCGATATGAACCGCCGGTTTTTGCTGGTCGTGAAGATGATTTTACGTTGATCCCCCATCCTTCCGCGAACTTTTATGACGGCCGCATGGCCAATCGTCCCTGGTTGCAGGAACTCCCGGACGCACTTACGCAAATTGTCTGGGATAGCTGGGTGGATATAAATCCCCGAGATGCCGAACGTCTCGGCATTAACGAGGCGGACTTGCTTGTTCTTCAGTCTCCTTCGGGCCGGATCCACGTGCCAGCCCATGTGACAGGGGGCGTTCGCGCCGGTACCGTAGCGGTTGCTGTTGGACAAGGACATACCGCGTTTGGCCGCTACGCCGTGGGGCGAGGAGCCAATCCAATGCCGCTCTTGCAAGGAGCGCCTGAGAAAATTTCGGGTGGTCTGGTTTGGGTCGGCACTCGGGTAACGGTTACGCGAAGCGGAGAGAAATTTCCCTTAGCCACCACACTTGGAAGTGATCGCCCTAACGAGCGGAGGATTGTGCAGACGATAACCTTAGGCGCTCTTCAACAGCAATCAGAGGCAAAACCCAAACCAGAGCTACTGCCAATGTACCCCGAGCACCTGCATCCAAAACACCGGTGGGGCATGGTCATCGATCTGAACGCCTGTATCGGCTGTGGAGCGTGCGTGGCGGCATGCAGTTCCGAAAATAATATTGCGATCGTCGGAAAGGATGAAGTGGGTAAAGGACGCGAGATGTCGTGGATACGGATCGAGCGATTCGACGAAGGGAAAACGGACCGTCCGGATCAACACTTCATTCCCATGCTTTGTCAGCACTGTGACAACGCCCCATGCGAACCGGTCTGTCCCGTTTACGCGACCTATCACAATCCGGAAGGACTGAACGTCCAGGTGTACAACCGCTGTGTGGGCACGCGCTATTGCTCCAACAATTGTCCTTACAAGGTGAGGCGTTTCAATTGGTTCACTGCAAAGTGGCCAGAGCCGCTGAACCTGCAACTCAATCCAGATGTGACCGTTCGAGAGATGGGAGTCATGGAAAAGTGCAGCTTCTGCGTCCAGCGAATCCGAGCCGGAGAGCTGGCGGCTAAAGAAGCCGATCGGCAGGTCCGCGACGGGGAGGTCGTACCGGCGTGCGCCCAGACCTGCCCGACGAGCGCGATAGTTTTTGGGGATCTTGATGATCGGGAGAGTGAGGTTGCAAAACTCGCCAAGGATCCTAGGGGCTATCACGTGCTGGAGGAACTAAACACCAAGCCTGCCGTGACCTATTTAAAGAAAATAAAGCCCGGGCCGGTGGAAGGATAATAGATGTCTCAGCTGACCTATTCTCAAGTCGATCACGACATTCTTTCGGCCATGAAATCGCCGGGGCGGCGCTATTATTTGCTTTTACTGGCAGACGTCTTGGTTCTGGCATGGGGGATTTATGCCTGGCGCTACCAGATCGTTCACGGGTTGGGTGTTTCGGGTCTTACGCATCCCGTCATGTGGGCCATTTACATCACCAATTTTGTCTTCTGGGTTGGAATCGCTCATTCTGGAACTCTTATCTCGGCCATACTTTACCTCTTTCGAGTTCGCTGGCGGGCGGGCATTTATCGCACCGCGGAGGCTGTTACCGTTTTTGCTCTTTTCACCGCCGGTCTTTTCCCGATTATTCATCTGGGTCGTCCTTGGTTTTTTTACTGGCTTCTCCCTTATCCTCAAGTCGGGGGGTTGTGGGTTAATTTCCGCTCTCCCTTGGTCTGGGACGTTTTTGCCGTGATGACCTACATGATTATCAGCATGCTTTTCTTTTTCACCGGACTGGTGCCCGACATGGCCGTAGTTCGAAATCGCACTTCGGGTTGGCGCCATAAAATCTACGCCTTCATGGCTCAGGGATGGCAGGGGTCTGATAGGCAGTGGCGTCACTACAAGGCCGCTTATCTTTTTCTAGCCGCACTGGCCACTCCGTTGGTTATCTCCGTTCACAGCGTGGTTTCCTGGGACTTCGCCCAGACTATCGTTCCTGGGTGGCATAGCACCATCTTTGCTCCTTACTTTGTGGCGGGTGCCATCCATTCTGGGCTGGCCATGGTCATCACGCTGCTCATCCCATTAAGAAAAGTATTCCGGCTCGACGCCTATCTGACTCAGGGACACCTTGAATATCTGGCGAAGCTCATCATCCTCACCGGCCTGATCGTAGGTTACTCCTACATGGTAGAAACCTACATTGCTTGGTACAGCAACAACATCCCCGAATGGCAACACTTCACCTATCAGATCACGGGGGAGTACGCCGTTCCTTTCTGGATCATGATTCTATTTAACTCGCTTGTACCTCTACTCTTTTTTCTCAAGCCCATACGGACGAGCACCCCTTGGCTTTTTGGTATTGCCATCTTGATCAACATCGGAATGTGGATGGAACGTTTCGTCATCATCGTTACCTCGCTCGCCCACGAGTATGACCCGAACTCCTGGGGTCTTTATTTTCCCACCTGGGTGGATATCAGCATTACGGCAGGCAGCTTCGCCTGGTTCTTTTTCTGGCTTCTTTTGTTTGCAAAGTTTCTGCCGGTGGTTTCTATCGTGGAGGTTAAGGAAGAGTTGCCACCACCAGTCGTAACTAAAGAAGGAGTGACATAGCATGGCAGAATCGAATTCGGGCCTGGTGGGAAGCTTCCCTCATCTCGATAGCCTTCTCCATGCTATCGAGAACTTAAAGAAAACGGGCTACCGGGAACTGCAAGCTCTGTCTCCAATCCCTCATCATGCCATCGATGCCGCACTTGAGAAGCCAACCAGTCCGGTGCGCGTTTTTACTCTGATTGGCTGTCTGCTTGGCAGCATCACAGGATTTGTCCTGACTATTGCGACCTCCTTGCATTACCCTCTGATCACCGGGGGAAAACCTATCGTGTCAATTCCACCTTTTCTTATAATCGTCTTTGAACTCACAATTCTATTTGGAGGGCTCCTGACACTGGGAGGTATGCTATGGAACGCCCGTCTGCCGCGAGTGCACATCGTTCCGGCGTATAATCCACGCTTTTCCGAAGACCGGTTCGGTCTCTGGGTCCCATGCGACGAAAAGGAGTTTGACGAAGTAACGCGACTACTGGAAAGCGCCGGCGCAGAACAGGTTACTCCAGCGACCAGATAGTAAAACTGCGGACAGACCATTACCGTGGAAGAAAATTTATTGCTAGAAGATTGGCAAAAGAACTGGGTGCTTCGCCCGAGCATCCCGCGCGGCTTGGTTTGGACATTCGCCATTTTAGTCGGCTTCGGAGTGGTTGCATTCCTGGCCAGCCTCATATGGGACCCAATTCGGAGCTGGCAAATCTATTTGATCAACTTCCTGTTTTGGAGCGGCCTCGCTCAAGGTGGAGTAGTATTTGCCGCAATCTATCATGTGGTCGGAGCGAAATGGGGACCAACGGTCAAGCGCCTGGCCGAGGGAATGGCGGCATTTTTACCGGTAAGCTTTGTTCTTTTTCTGCCTTTATATTTCGGCGTGAGAATGTTTTTTAGTCACGTCCGTGAAATCAATCCGAACCGTGGAGCCTGGTTTGACCCACGGTTCATTTTCGTAAGAGGGGCACTGGGCCTAGGGTTGATGACAGTTCTGAGCGTCTTTTTTGTCTACTATTCTCTCCGTCCGGAAGTCGGTTTTGCCCAGGAGCGGAAACTTCGGCAAGATAGCTGGCTCTTTAGATGGATGACCGAGGGATGGAAAGGAGTGGAGGCAGAGACCCAGCACGGCGAAGTACGGATGGGTTTCCTAGCGGCGGGAGTCCTTCTGGCTTACCCTATGATCTACACGTTTATGGCGTTTGATCTGATCATGGCGCTGGATCCGTTCTGGTACAGCTCTTTATTCGGTGGTTATTTCTTTATCAGCACCTTCTATTCAGGTCTTGCTGGCGTTGCAGTCATCACCGTACTTATCCGTTGGAATTTCGGGAGTTCCGTGATCACGACTGCTCAACTCCAGGACCTCGGAAAGCTGCTTCTTGGGTTCAACTTGACTTATGTGGCCATGGTCTGGGCGCAATATATTGTAATTTGGTATGGCAACCTGCCAGAAGAAACCCATTTCATAATTCTTCGCGTTTGGGAGATGCCCTGGGCGCCTCTTTCGTGGGGTGTGCTGGTTACGAGTGTGCTGATTCCTTTTCTGGTTTTTCTAAGCCAGCGGGCAAAGCAGGTTCCATGGATCATATTGCTCGTAGGGATCCTGATTCTCGCGGGGTTATGGCTGGAGCGGTATGTGCTAGTGGTGCCCTCGTTGTGGAAACGAGGGGGAGCTCCCTTTGGTTGGATCGAAGTGGGAATAACCTTGGGATTCTTGGGAGGCGCCGGGTTGAGCTTCGTTTTCTTTCTGCAAAACTTTCCTGTGGTCCCATTCATTCGACCGTTGTTTTTGCCTGTATCCGAACAAGGGAAAAAAGTCGTTGAGAATCCTTCCGGGGCATAAAATCATGCATTCCTGCCAAACCGGTATCGCAGATGGATCGATATCGGAACGTCGCGGTAGCCGAAATATCTCGGGAACTCGTACTACGAGGCACGTGGGACGGTATTTCCTGGGCATATTAAGCCTCTTGCTCATGCAGCTGAATCTTGCCTATGGCTGGCCATGGAGCACCGACATGAGCAAGCAACCGTCCGTTAGACCTCAGGAAGGGCCGCGAGTTTCGCCGACTCATTCTATCCCAACGCAGGGAAAAGAAGTGGTCATCGACCGGGTTGAGGCCGGAAAGAGACTGCAGAACCCAATAAAAGCCACAAAGACGTCTATCGAAAACGGCAAGCGGCTGTTTCAGATTTACTGCACGCCTTGCCACGGACCTCAAGCTATGGGAAATGGCCCCGTGGCCAAGAAATTTGTCCCTCCGCCCAATTTGACGTTAGAAGTTTTTCGCAAACGGCCGGACGGATTTATCTACGAAACCATAAGAAGTGGAGGTCCGATCATGCCAAGTCAGGGGGAAGCACTCGTTCCAGAGGAACGATGGGACATCGTAAACTATTTACGGGTTCTTCAGCAACAATAACGCGCGAACGCTCGAAACGGCAAATTTTCGCATGTAGAATTGATGATAAGCACGGTTCTTTTCGAAGATACCGTAAAGCTTATGCGGGAGATGATTGCATGCTACCAACGTAAGTATTGGACGGCATGGTAACGCGCAGTCTGTCAACCCGGATAATTACCGTTCCCTGGCTTGTGATGCCTTGATCGATGAATTGACGAGATTGGCGAAGTCATTGTCGTGAGTTCGCATGTTTGAGCTTAACGCTAGCGCGGCCGGCCGCGGCGTTGCCGGGCCTCTAGGCGTGGAGATTCCCATCCTGGATAGCATGGGAGTTAACGCGGATTGGAGACTCACCCATAGCGACGCGCCTTTCTTCGAACTCACCATAGCATTCCATGAGGCTTAGCACGGCGCAGATCTTGATCTCACTTCATGTTCATCTTTGTGTTGATGTTTTTGGTGCTGGCGATCGCCGGAATTGTTGTAGTCGTGTGCAATTTGTCATCTCACGCGAGATCGAAACCGTCTGAAGGTGCGTTGGGGCTTCTCAAACGGTGCTACGCGCGAGGAGAAATTCAAAACGGCGGATTCGAGGAAAACAGGAAAGATCTAGGATTGGAGCACAACCCTAATCTTGTAGCTGGCTTCGATATCCTGCGGCTACCCGTATCGACGACTCACGCTCGGGAAAATTGTTGAAGATATCGAAGGCGTTTCTGAACGATTCCGTAAAATTCCAATGCTTATAGTCCGGACGAAAATAAATCTCGATGGCGTTCAACTATTTCTTCAACCGCAAGGGTAACGCGCAGGTGAGTTAAAAAAGTTTTTGTTTTGGAGGGGTAATGGCGATCTTTGAATCTTTGATGCAAACGTTGAAAAAACTGGCGATCGGCGATCGTGTCAAGGTCACGCTTCGGCCGGAGTTGGGACGCTTCCCCAATCCGGTGGAAGGGAATATCACGCAAAAGGACGATTCGGGAAACTTCTTGGTGGAATCGTCGGGAGGCAATGTTAAAGTGGACGCCGGCGACATCCTTTCCATAACCAAGCTGTCGCGCTGACTTTTCGCCTTAACATTTTAGTTCATGACCGCTTGTCAACACAAAACGCTGGAATTGTTGCCGGTTAGAAAGCGCACTCTGCGCTGCCGGCATTGTCATCTGACCCTGGATGGCGCCGAACTCGGCGAAGGTTATTGCCCGGAATGTTTTGACCGTTTAGGCGCGCGCCACTACGATTTCGAGCAAATCGATAGCGACAACGGCTCGGTCACGTATCGATGCGAGGAGTGCGGCGCGGTTGTCAAATGTCCCTAATGATCAGGAAATAATCGGCCGTATCACTACGGCAGTGATGGCAATCAGGAAACCTCTACCATGCCCCGTACATAGTCTCTAAAATTTGTTCCTCGATGGCGGGAGTGTCCATGCCGCGCGCGTGCAGCTCCGCGCGGCAGATCCGCTGGCAAAACCCAATCCTT
>Ga0187825_10000307_pt1 | contig 11232 bp, 8 predicted proteins | sample NC_wetland_sal_i_11_FD_132421 | JGI IMG/M metagenome (GOLD analysis project Ga0187825, IMG submission 132421) | Wetland sediment microbial communities from Neuse River Estuary, North Carolina, USA - SourceSoil_5 | ecosystem: Environmental > Aquatic > Freshwater > Wetlands > Sediment | place... | reverse complement strand
TCTGTGTTGCCCCTCTCCTTCGACACGCGCACCAACCGTGGGGCCACGGTGCTGGTCCAGGTGGGTATGCACGTTACTCTGACCGACAAAAAAGGCAAAGTGCTGTACGACAATCCCAGTTATCTGTTTCGCGAGCAATACCAGGAGAGCAGTTCGCTGGCCACTTTCTTCCAGGAAGAATCGCCGGCGCTGGAGCGGCTGTCTCGCGATTTCGCGCGGTCGCTGGTGAGTGACGTTCTGGAGAACTACTGATGCGCGCTTTTGCCCCCACGGAACGGTTTGTCGCCGAGGTCAACAGCCGCAAGCTGCGCCCGGCTTATGTTTTCGTGGGCGACGAGGGCTTTTTTCGCCGCCAATGCCGGGAAGCCGTTTTGCAGGCGCTGGTGCCGCCTGATCTGCGCGATTTCGCCCTCTACGAATTCGATCTGGGCGAAACCCAGCTGGGTGAAATCCTGGACCGGGCCCGCACTCCCTCGCTCATGGCTCCCTTCCAGGTGTTTTTCATCCGCGGGGTGAAGAACCTGTATGGAAGGGGTTCGCACGAGGCTGACTTTGAAGCCATCGAAGCCTACGTCAAGAATCCCAATCCCGACGCGCTGCTGGTGTTTATTGCCGACCACATCAGCATTCCCGCCGACGTTCGCCGCATGGAACTAACCGACAAGGAGCGCTACGAGAGGATCCGCGACACCCTGGGTGAATTTTGCGGCATCGTGGAACTGGCGCGGGTGGAGGAAAACGAAGCCGTGCGCTGGCTCACCGAACAGGCGGCGCAACAAGCGGCCAGGATCGAGGCCGATGCCGCGCGGGAAATGGTGGACGCTTTGGGCGGCGACATGATGATGATCGCCGGCGAACTGGAGAAGCTGCTGCTCTATGTAGGGGAGAAGAAGCGCATCACGCTGGGCGACGTGGAAACCATGGTGCTGGCCGCCAAGCAGCGTTCGCTTTACGAACTGACCGACGCCATTTCCGCCAAAGACCGGGTTCGCGCCCTGCAGGTGCTGGATGCCATTCTCTCCACCGGCGAAGGCGAGGAGGCGGCCATCGGTCATCTCTACATGCTGGCCAAAACTTTTCGTCAGATGCTGGTCATCGTGGAGCGCAACGTGCGCGATACCCGCATGCTCTGGGCGGCGCTGTGGCAGGGATTTCGCGTGCCTCCGTTTGCCGCCGAGGACATCATCAAACAGGCGCGGCGCTACAAATCGAAACGCGAACTGACCCGCGCCATTCGCCTGGTCGCCCGCGCCGACCTGGCCCTGCGCTCCAATCCCGCCAGCAAGCGCCTGGTGCTGGAGAAGCTGGTGCTCGATCTCACCGCCGAAGCGCAGCCCGTCGCGCCGCCCGGCTGGCGGCAGGAACAACTGCCGGTGTGAGAAGAGCGGGCCCTTGTCCGCTTCTAGTCAGCGCGCGAACTTCAGCCCGCTGAGCCCCCGCGCGCTGGCGACGTCAACTCCCCTGCCCATCACCAGCACGTGAAAGCTCTCGCCCATGCCCGCGGGCGTGACCAGGTGCTTGAGCTGCAACGCGATTTTGGCCTGTTCCTGAGGAAGCCGAGTGTCCTCGAACGCGTCGGCAAACTGGTTGGCTTCGCCTATACCCATCAGGAACTGCGCCTGGGTGAGCAGCGCCAGCGATTCCATCCCCGCCTCGGCAGCGGCCCCCTGCAAGGCGGTGAAGTTCACGTGCGCGGTGATATCCTGCTCCCCGGGCGCTTCGTAGGGGCTGGCACTGATGGTGTGGCGGCGGAAGGCGGTGACCGTACCGCGATGCCGCCCCGCCAGTTGTTCTTCGCGCGTGTAGCCGTAATCAATGATGATTGCGAACCCGCGGCCCAACCGCTGGGCAATGTTTCCCATGAAGCGCTGCGCCGACAAGGCCGCTTCCACCCGCTCGCCCGCCTCGGGATGAACGCTGTAGCGGTCCAGGTATTCCAGCGCCGCCGCCGAGGGGGAAGCAAAGCTTTCCACGAAGCGGCCCTGCTCGCAGCCCAGGCGCAACTCGCCGCGATGAGACACAACTTCCACCGGCAAAGCGTCGAAAAACTCGTTGGCAAAAACAATCGCGGGGACGGCAAACTGCTGGGGCAATTGCTCGATGGAGGAATAGATTTCCGCCTTGCCGCTTTCCACGCGGCGGGCGAGGGTTCCGGCCAGGCGCTGCCGCAGCGCGGGCGAAACCTCGACCAGCAGGTATCGCAAAGCGTGGAAGAATTCGGGAAACTTCTTCTCCGACCAGTCCAGCACGTCCTGGGCGAACAGGCCACGTCCTGGGCCTGGTTCCACCACCTCGAGCGATGGCGGCGAACCCAGCACCCGCCACATCTCCTGGAATTGCCGCGCCAGCAGGCGGCCGAAGACGGCATGGACATCACTGGAGGTGTAGAAGTCGCCCGCTTTGCCGAACTGCTCCGCGTGCGCCGCGTAGTAGCCCAACTCGAAATCGTAGAGGCACATTTCCATGTAGCGGGAGAAGGGAATGGGGCCGTGGCGGCGTATTTCCTCTTCGATTTTCTGGCGCAGGCTCACAAGCCTTCCCGCTGGCGCTGGGCTCGGTCCTGAGGCGTGCGGGTGAACATCTCGATAATGTAGTCGTGCAGGCAGGCATAGAGCTGGCGTTGGAAGCTCCACTCGAATTGCGCGTGGTCCAGGTCGCGGGGGTGCAGGTCGAAGCAATAAGTGTGTACGGGGACGGGTGGATTTTTGAAGTTGATGATGACCTCAACCGCTTCCCCTTTGGCGCGGGCATCGAAGCTTACCAGCGGATGCTCGTAGAGCCGCAGTTGCTGCAGCACCCGTTGCAGGCGCGAGATGGCGGAATCGGGCACGGCAAGATTGTAGTGGATTTGAACTTTCAGAGTTGCGCGGCCCCGCTGGCGATGGTGCGCGCCTCACCACTGCCGGGCCACGGCGGCCACGATGCGCGCCAGCGCGTCCACATCGCGCGTGTCCACTACTTCGCCGGGAGAATGGGAGTAGCGCAGCGGCCAGCCCAGGGCCACGTCGGTGGAACCGTAGCGCACAAAAGCGGCGCCATCGTTGCCGCCGCCGGTGACCCCGTACTGCGCGGGAACGCCCTGAGCGCGGGCCAGGGATAGGAGTTTGTCCACCAGCTTGCGGGGCACGATGTTGGAGTTATCCACTGCGCGCACCACGAAACCTTCGCCCAGTTTGGCGTCGCCGAAACGGGTGGACTCCAGCGGCGAGTCGGAACTGACGAAGGTATCCACGGCGAAGACATAAGCGGGAGCGCGGCCATCCGCTGCCATGCTCTTGGCTGCAGCGGCAGCGCCCACCAGGCCCAGTTCCTCGCCGGTAGACCAGACAAAGGTGACATCACGGCCGTTGAGGCTCGGCCCCAAGGCCCAGGCGGCGGAAACCAGCGCGGTGCAGCCCACGCGGTCGTCAAAACTTCGGGCGTTGGCACGCGTGCCCAGCAGGCGGCGGTAGTGCTTGGGGATGGTCACAAAATCGCCCGTCTTGATGCCCAGCGAGGCCACCTGCTGCGCGTTGGCGGCGCCCACATCCATGCGGTAGGTGGTGTTGCGCGATTCCGGCGGCCAATGAAAATTGGGCCGCTCCCAGCCCTGGGGAAGTTCCAGCACTCCCGGACGAATGCCGGCGCCGGTGTGCACGAAGGCGGCGTGACCCAGAAAAAACGGCGGCAGGCCGCCGCCTTTGTCCTCCAGTTCGAGCCGGCCGTCAGCCAGAATTGAGTGAACTTCGTAACCGATTTCATCCTGATGAGCCACCACCACGATGCGCGGCCCCTGGCCGGTCCAATGCAGGATGAGGTTGCCGTGGCCGTCGATTTGCGGTTTCGCCCAGGCGGGCAGCAATCGGGCGACGGCCTCCCGCACCGGCGTTTCGTGATCGCTGACCCCGTAGGTTTCAACCAGGCGGCTGAGAATCACCTCGGGAGAAGGGGCGGCGGCCGGACGCGGCGGCAGCGCCGGTTCGGGCAAGGCCGAGGGCGCAGGAATGCTAACCGGGGTGGCCGTACCCTGAAGATAGGTTTCCAATAACGCAACAAGTTCGCCTAGGTCGTGAGCGTCCAGGAATTCTCCCGGTGTCGTGGGCCAGGCAGTGGCCACGCCCAGGTGCGCCCAGCGCTCCGGCAGCGGCGGCTGCGGCAGATAGCCGCGCGGCAAAAGCGGCGCTGAATAGTTGGTGGCCAGCGGGATATGATTTTGCCGGGCGAGTTGTGTGAGTTCCGAAGCGAGCGGGGAGCCCGGCTGCTCCTGGGTTTGAGCGAGGAGCACGCCGCTGCCCGGGTGCTGCGTGGGTTCCGCCGCTTCCTTGCCCATGCCGGGAGGTCCCGGCGAAGCCGGCCCGCGGGTCAGGCGTCCCACGTAAATCAGTTCTTCGGGCCTAACCTCGTCGAGCAGGCGCTGCAGGCCGCGCGCGCCGGTCCACTGCTGGGTGACGAAAGCAACGGTCAGGCGCCCGCGCAGGTTCTGCGCATCGAGCGCACGCAGCACTTCAACCAGAGCGGCAGCGCCGAAGCGATCGCCAATGGCGGGCGCGGTCCAATTCCCGAAGCCCATCTGATAGAGGGTGCGGTCAATGGCCAGCGGATTGAGCACATCGGCGCCCGAACTGCGCGCCTGCGCGGCGGTTGTGGCGCCGATATCCACGTACATGTTCTCAATGTCGTCGAGATCGGGGGGATGCTGTCGGCCGGGTTGCAAATGCACGGAGGGGCCGGCAATCACGCCATTTATCCACTTTCCTTGAGTGGTGCGCAGCTTTACCGGCTGAGCGGAATAGAGCTCGTTGAACAAGGGCAGCGCGCCGAACTGCGGCAGCCGCTGCAGGCGCAGATAGCCTGGCGCGGTGATTTCGCTGACCACATAGCCGGGCTCGTCAATGGGCGCCACCAGCAGGCGATTGGGTGAGCCGCTGCCCAGGGTGATCACCACGTCTCCCAGGCTGTCCAGCTTCGGCGAATATGCCGCCAGTTGCTGGGCTATGGCGCGCGACAACTCCTGCTCATAGCCGGGAACCGCCGGCGTCTGCACCAACTGCTGCATGTCGGAAAGAAGGTTGCCGGGCACGCCCTTATCCGCTGCCATGGCGGTAAGCGGCGAGACGACAGAGATCGCAAGCAGCAAAATCTGCAGGCGGACAATCACAGGCTTGTTCATGGCGGCGACGAATACAGAACTGAAGAAATTAGTCGTTATGGCAGCTGGAAGCAAGTCCACTTCCCGGATGGGCGCACAAATAAATATCGCGCCGCGATGCGTCTGCTATAATTTGCGGCCTTCTCGGGAGCGATCCGTGAAAAGCCTGCGCTTCTTTACAATTCTCCTCCCGTGGTGTCTCTGGCTGATGTCAATCAGCGCGCCTTGTGCGACTGGCGTGCCCGCGGCTGCAAGCCGTCCCATCGTCATCAAGGGCGCAACCATTCTCACCATGACGCACGGCACGATTCCCAACGGCACCGTGGTCATCGAGAGCGGAAAAATTACCGCTGTGGGCGCCAAAGTTGCCGTGCCCGCCGACGCTCAGATTATCAACGCCACCGGTGAATACGTGCTTCCCGGGCTGGTGGACCCGCACTCCCACCTTGGCGTCTACGCCCTGCCGGAAATCAAGCCCAACTCCGACGGCAACGAGATGACCGGCGACATCGAAGCCCAGGTGCGCTCGGAGGATTCCATCAACACCGACGATCCGGAGATAGCGCGCGCGGTGTCCGGGGGCGTGACCGTGGTGCAGGTGCTGCCCGGCAGCGGCAACAATATCGGCGGCTGGGCCACCATCGTGAAACTGAATGGCGGGCAGACGCTGGATGAGATCAAGTTGCAGGGCGCGCCCGCCAGCATGAAATGGGCCTGGGGCGAGAACCCCAAACGCGTTTACGGCAGCAAGGACAAGGCGCCCTCCACTCTGATGGGAGAGACCGCCATCGTGCGCCAGCGGCTTTATGACGCGCAGAATTACGCCGCCAAGTGGAAGGCCTGGGAGGATGGCGGCAAGAAAGGCGCTCCGCCGGAGCGCGACCTGCAACTGGAAGCGCTGGCCGAGGTGCTGGCCGGCAAGGTACGGCTCAACATTCACTCCTACCAGGTAAATCATTTTGAGGCTCTGTTCCGCATCGCCGACGAGTTCCACTTCCACATTGCCGCGCTGCACCACGCTCTTGACGCCTACATGATCGCGCCGGAGATCGCTCGCCGCGGCATCGGCGTGGTCACCTTCGCCGATTCCTGGGGCTTTAAGGTGGAGGGCTGGGACGCCATCCCGCAGAATGCTTACATCCTGTGGAAGGAAGGCGTTCTGGTCAGCTTGCACACCGATAATCCGGTGATTGAGGAGCGCGACTACATCGAGCAGGCCTCGATCATAAATCATTACGGCATGCCCGATGAGGCGGCGCTGCAGACCGTGACCATCAACCCGGCAAAGATTCTGGGCATTGACAACCGCGTGGGCTCGATTGACGTGGGCAAGGATGCCGATTTGACCATCTGGAGTGGCTACCCATTGGAGCTGACTTCCAAGGCTGACGAGGTGTTCATTGACGGCAAGGCGGTGTATACGCGCCAGGATGGCTTCCTGCCCTGGAAGGGGCGCCCGGCCACGCTGGTGCCGTGAAAAGCAAGTTTCAAGGTTTCACGGGTTCAAAGCTTCAAGCGATTGCAGGAGATGATGATGCGTGACGTCCGCTGCTTTGCCGCAACTGCGATTATCGCCGCGACCATACTGGCAGCCCTGCCGGCGTTGGCCCAGGACACCATCGCCATCACCGGTGGGCAGGTGCTCACCATCAGCCACGGCGTGATAGAGAACGGCACCGTACTGGTCGAGAACGGCAAAATCGCGGCGGTGGGCCGCGACATCAGGGTGCCGCGCGGAGCGCAGGTGATTGATGCCCGCGGCAAAGTGGTCATGCCCGGCCTGTTCGATGCGGGCGACCAACTGGGCACGGTGGAGATTCCACTCCTGCAGGTTACGGTAGACAGCACCGAATACACCGACCCCCTGCAGCCCCAACTGCGGGTGCTGGACGCGCTGAACCCGGAAAGTGAAAACATACTGGTCAGCCGGGCCGCCGGCATCACCAATTCTCTTTCCACTCCGGCCGACGGCAACCTGATCGGCGGGCAGAGCGCGGTGATTCAACTCGATGGCAGCACCGTGGACCAGATGGTGGTGAAGTCTCCGGCTGCCCTGCACATCAGCCTGGGCGAAGCAAGCAAGATGACCTACAGCGCCAAGAACGGCGCTCCCCAGACGCGCATGGGGGAAATGGCCATGCTGCGGCAGGCGTTTCTAAAAGCGCAACATTACAAAGAGGTGCAGGACGCGTATGCCCAAAAACAAGGCGGCGGAAAGGAGCCCGCGCCGCCAGCGCGCGATTTGAAGATGGATGCCATGGTGGCGGCGCTGGAGGGCAAGATCCCGGTGGTGGCCCACGCCGACCGGGTCAGCGACATGGAGAACGCGCTGCGCCTGGCCGAGGAGTTCCACTTCCGTCTCATCCTGGCGGATGCCGCCGCTGCCTGGCGCATTGCCGATCAACTGGCGGCGCGCAAGGTCCCGGTCATCGTCGGCCCCATCCTGGAGGAGCCCGGCCGGATGGAATCGGTGGACGTGCGCCTGGACAATGCCGCCCGGCTGTACCAGGCGGGTGTCCCCATTGCCATTCAAACCGCGGCTGATAACGAGGTGCGCAATCTGCCCTTCGAAGTGGAGTACGCGATTTCTTACGGACTGCCGGAAGATGCGGCTTTGCAGGCGCTCACCCTCAACCCGGCGCGCTTCTTCGGGGTGGACAACCGTCTGGGCAGCATAGACCAGGGCAAAGACGCCAACCTGGTTGTGCTGGATGGAACACCCTTTCGCGTGAAGACGCATGTGCTGACCGAGTTGATTGATGGCAAGGTGGTGGACCTTTCCAATCACCAGACCAGGCTCTACGACTTCTACAAGAAGAAGTACGGCATTCAGTAATTGCCCTGGAGACGGGCTCCGCTCACTTCAGAAAGTAGAACCAGGGCAGCGACGATCCGCCCCGGCAGCACCCAGAATGCAGCCCATGGCCCAAGCCATGGGTGGGGGTGTCCTTAAGGCCAGTATCATTATTGAACTTCGAGGTGCCGGAAGCTGAGCCAAACCAGCGCGGGGCGGGTAAAATGAGTCGAAGTGCGCATGCTGCTTGCCATCGTTCTGCTTGGGAGCATGGCGGCTTACGCCGCCAATGGGCCGGTCTCCGTCCCCGGCGAGACATCGCGCGCGGCTACGCGCCAGGAGCGGAAAGCTGCTCATCGCGCCTTCTCGCAAGGCCTGAAGCTCCGCGCCGACGGCAAAAATCAGGAAGCCTACCGGCTTTTCCAGGAGGCCGCCCGCCTGGATCCGGCCAACACCGAGTACCTGACCACCCGTGAAGTCACGCGCCAGCAACTGGTTTTTGACCATCTGCAGCAGGGCAATCAGGAGTTGCTGGCGGGCAAGCAGACCCAGGCGCTGGCCGCATTCCGCGGCGCCCTCAACCTGGACCCCAGCAACCAGTTTGCCCAGCAGCGGCTGCGCGACGTATTGAGCGAATGGGCGCCGCAGGCCGCCACCCAGCAGGCGCGGGTGCTGGCGCAGGCGGGCACCATCCAGCTCCAGCCCCAGACCGGGCGCCGCGATTTTCGCTTCCGCGGGGATTCCCGCAACCTGTTGCAGCAGGTGGCGGCGGCCTATGGTATCAGCACCATCCTCGACGATTCGGTGGTCTCGCGCCATGTGCGTTTCGATATTGACAACGTGAATTTCGTCACCGCCATGCAGGCTGCCGGCCAAGTCACGCATACCTTCTGGGCGCCGCTTTCGGAAACGCAGGTGGTGGTGGCCGCGGACACGCCGCAGAACCATCGCCAGTTCGACCGCATGGCAATGCGCACCATTTACGTCCCTAATGCCAGTACGCCGCAGCAGCTCAATGACGTGGTCAACCTGTTGCGGGTGCTGTTCGAGATTCGCTTCATCACGCAACAGCCGGCCACCTCCACCATCACCCTGCGCGCCCCCCAGGAGGTGCTGGAAGCCGCCACCCGCCTGCTGGAAGGCATGGATGAGCAGCAGCCGCAGGTGCTGCTGGATATCAAGCTCTACCAGGTAAGCAGCACGCTCACCCGCGCCATGGGCCTGAATATTCCAGCGCAGTTCAAGATGTTCAACATTCCCGCCGGCGCGCTGGCCCTGCTGGGCGGACAGAACATCCAGCAGCTCATCAACCAGCTCATTTCCAGCGGCGGCATCAATGCCGCCAACAGCCAGGCCCTGCAGGGATTGCTGGCGCAGCTGCAGAATCAGGCCGGCTCCATTTTTTCCCAGCCTTTTGCCACCTTCGGCGGCGGCCTCACCCTGATGGGGTTAACCTTTCCCCAGTTGAGCGCCGCCTTCTCGGATAACCAGTCCTCGGTGAGCACCCTGCAGCATGTGGTCCTGCACGCCTCGCAATCCGATCCCGCGACCATGCGCGTGGGGGAGCGCTACCCCATCCTCAACGCCAGCTTCGCGCCCATCTTCAACACTCCGGCGCTTTCCCAGGTCATCGCCAACGGCTCCTTCCAAACGCCCTTTCCCTCATTCTCCTATGAGGATCTGGGATTGACTCTGAAGGCAAAGCCGGCCATTCACGGCACCTCCAGCGTGACTCTCGATATGGAGATGCAACTGCGCAGCCTGGTGGGGCAGAGCATCAATGGCGTGCCCGTGATCGCCCAGCGCGAGTACAAGGGCATGATTACGCTGCAAAACGGCGAGCCCGGAGTGGTGGTGGGCTCGGTTTCCACCACCGATCAGAGAAGCCTGAGCGGCATCCCCGGCCTCGCCCAGTTGCCGGGTGTGAACCGGGTCACAGGTTCCAACAATAAGCAACTGGAGGATGATGAGCTTATGGTGGTCATCACCCCACACGTTCTCAGTTCCCCCGTCTCCGGCGGTGTCGAAGTGTGGCTTCCTCCCGGCAGGTAGATTCCCCGATTGAAGCTACCTCACTGCATCGCCACCCGCCCTGTATGCTAGGATTCACGAGATATTTTCATCGGAGGTTCAAGTGAAGCATTATCTTTGGCTGAGCCTGCTGCTGTTGACGTCCTTGGCCCTGGGCCAGGGGACGCAGGCGGCATCAGGGCAGAAGTCCGGGACCCAGTCTGCTGCCGCTGGGCAACAGGAACCGCGGCCGGACCTGGATGAGATGCCCGCGCCCAAAGTGCCGTCGAGCCAGGTGCCTCCCACGGCAGCCGTGATTACCGTTCAGGGCCTGTGCCCCTCCTCGGCGGCCAGCGCCCGTAAGACGGCGCCTGGCGCCCGGGCGGCGGCCAAACCGGCCAGTGCAGCCGGCTGCAAAACGGTCATAACCAGGGCGCAGTTTGAGAAGCTTGCCGACGCTCTCAACCCGCAGATGCCGCTCCCTACCAAGAGGCAGCTGGCGGAGGCTTATCCGCGCCTGCTCCTGTTCGGGCAGAAGGCCCGCGAGATGGGCTTGGACAAGGAACCGCAGTTCCAGGAGATGATGCGCTTTGCCACTTTGCAGCTGCTCGCCCAGAATCTGACCCGCAACCTGCAGAAGAAAGCGGGTAACATTCCGGAAACGGAGGTCGCGAAGTACTATCAGGATAATCCCACCCGCTTCCAGCAGGTCGAACTGCTGCGCATCTTCATCCCTAAATCGAAACAACACGCTCCTGAGGCGGGTTCTGCTGCTCCTCCCAAGGAGGATACGGCGGCCGACCAGGCGGCGATGAAAGCGGTGGCGGAAAAGATTCATGCCGAAGCGGCGGCCGGCGGCGACTTCCAGAAGCTGCAACAGGAAGCATTCGCCGCTGCCGGCATCAATTCCCAGTCGCCCAACGTCAACCTGGGCAAGCTGACCCGGGAGGGCCTGCCTACCAATCAGCAGCAGGTATTCGAGTTGCAGGCCGGCCAGGTTTCAGAATTGCTGGACGACCCCGGCGGTTACTACATTTACAAGGTAGTGTCCAAGCAGACGATCCCGCTCGAGCAAGCCAGGGGGGAGATCCACAATTTTCTCGAGCAGCAGTCCTTCAGAAAGCAGATGGAGGCCATGATCGGCTCGGTGAAGCCGGAACTGAACCAGGCCTACTTCGCGGGCCCGGGGCCGCGGCGCGGGGCAGCGCCTACAACGCCTTCGGGGAATAAAGCCCCTTCTGCCAAGCCGGGCGTGCCGCCTCCACAGAAGTAGCGCCCAGCCATGCTTGAAGGACGGCCG
>Ga0187825_10000306_pt1 | contig 11234 bp, 23 predicted proteins | sample NC_wetland_sal_i_11_FD_132421 | JGI IMG/M metagenome (GOLD analysis project Ga0187825, IMG submission 132421) | Wetland sediment microbial communities from Neuse River Estuary, North Carolina, USA - SourceSoil_5 | ecosystem: Environmental > Aquatic > Freshwater > Wetlands > Sediment | place... | reverse complement strand
CTGTCACTGTTCAAGGCATAGTATCCCTTGAGCATGGCGGCTCTTGCGATCACTACTTGGCAAGTGTCGTTAACCGCTTGATTGAAAGGAGCAGGGACATTCCCTCCTCCCGTCAAAATAAAATCTTCCGGTACGGTAGTCGAGCCAGCGAAAAAGCAATCATCGTATATCTGCTCGAAATTGTAGGTGATCGGGTTTCCCGAGTCTATGTCATCCTGAACGGAAAACCACCACTGGTCAACGTCATCCGAAAGACGAAACCATTCTCCGGTAGCGAGCGGGATTCCGTCCGCGAAGATCACTCCTCCCGAGGCAAGTTGAACTGGCTGAACTGGCTCCGAACGATGCACGCGAACGAGAGTATTCGCTTCTGTTTGCGTCTTGCTTGACCATGCTCCAAGAAACATAAAGCCACGGCAACGGACGTTAAAAGGTCCGAAAGCTTGCGTTGCGGGTGCGGCATTTTGATCTGTAAAAGAGTACACGCTTCACCTCATTAAGAAAATGAAACCTAGAACGATTGCCAAAAGAATTAGAAGCAACGTCGAATTGCTTGTTGGTGCCGAGATCGTCGCAGTACTAAGCAACGAGGAAGCGGGCGAAAGCGTCGAGATCGTTCCCGTCGAACTTCCCACGCTCTTTCCGATTGCAGCATAGAAAATCTTAGCGAAGTCCACATGCGCCCGGCAAACGCTTTGCATCACGCAAGCGGCGTTGCAAGACTTCTCGATTGTTCCAAGCTCCGCGATCAATTGTTGCATCGCGTTGCCCATATACATGATTCCGTCTTGGATGCTCACGACTCCGTTATATACGGCGGAATCCAGTTGAGAAATTCCTTGATTCGCTTTGTTGGCAACGTCGCAGATAGTCGCTTGTTCCGTGTTGACCGCTGCTTGATGATGCGCTCCGAAAATTCCGACGATAGAGCCGATAGTTCCAGCGAAAGGAATACCGGACTTAGAGATCGCGGCTCCTACGACTTCCTCAGCGGCTGCGGAAGTCGAAACCGTTCGGACAGCCGTTCCACAGTCTCCGGGACGTTGCTTGAAATAAATGATGCCGCGATACCGGAGACACGCTTCGATGAACGCCGTGTTTCCCACAGGCGCTCCTTGCGGGTTTTCATTGTTTGCAATCGTCTGATAGTAGGACGCGAACGGGTCATTCGCATCGTAAAGCGCTCCGACTTCCGCGAGCCATGCCTGAACTGTTTTTGCGCTCATTTACTTTCCTCTCTTGGAAAGGAGAAGAAACCTTCGAGTCCCGCGAATCATAGCAGAGCGAATGAACTCGCCTTTCTTCTCGCGGCGAACTGCTTTCTTTTTCGTCTTGAAAGCTCCGTGAAAAATAAACTCCCGTCCTTTTCCGGCCATGTTACGCCGTCGCCGTTTTTCCGCAACCGCAACCTCCGGTTGCTTTCTTCTCGAATTTCTTCCAGAAGAAGTAAAGAACGAAAGCGAGTCCCGCTCCAAGAGCGAACATAAGAACTAGATAAGCTCCGTTTTCCATTACATTACCCCCGAGGAGGAAGCGGGATACATTCCGGGAGCCGTGATCGCCGCGTTTGCGGGAGACATGTTATCCATGCTTCCCGGAGTAGTCCCGCAACCGGAGGGTACGATGGAGAGTCCGGGATTCTTCGGAGTGAGAGAAGAAAACATGCTTTGTGACTTCGCCGTTGACTTAGCGGCGTTTTTTCTCTCTTCTCCTTCCATCCAAAAAAGAATGATCGCAAATCCTAGCGCGAGTCCAGCATAAAAAGATTGCATCTTGTCTCCTTACGTTAACTGAGATCGGAGCGTCGCTCCGGGAGTAGTGCCGAGGTACGTCGCAACATTGGACGCCCACGCGTCCGTTTGAGTGTCAGTCCATCGTTCGGCCATTTGCTCAATGCTCATGTCGAGGTTGTAGACTCTAGAAGTTCCGTCAACGATAAACTGCAATTGGTGAAAGAGTCGATACCATCCCCCGTTAGGAGGAAGAGGATTGTTAAGATCGTCCGCGTCAAGTACGGAGATTCCCTCCGCTCCTAGAGTCGCGCCCGTCCATCCCGGAATAACGAGATCACCCGGATTATTTGCGAGAGTCGGAATCGCGTTCGGGATTCCGTATCCTTCCGCCGATGCGATAGCGCGAGCGAAATACCTAACTTTGTCACTGAATTGGTTTGTGCTCACGGTCAAGTCTCCTGAGTCGAACTCTTGAGCGTTTGCTGTCTGAGCATAAGCCAGCAAGATCACAAGTCCTACGATTACCGCTGCGAGTACTGCGGGAGTGACTGTCATAGTATGGCAGCCGCTCCCGCCGCGTGTGCGATTCCACCTACGTTTGGAGCGTAAGCGATCAAAACTAAAACAAGAATGATGATTCCAACGATCACGATTAAGAGCGTTATCCCTCCCGTTTGAAGAGAAGAGAAAAAACTCGAAATGGAATCCGCTATCGAACTACCCGGAGTGTTGGAAGAAAGAGGTTGAGTAGATGGAGCGGGTTCTCCCGTCGCCGTTCCGTTAATTGCCGTCGCGCTAACCGCATCGGGATAGAATCCCGTGTTGGTGTAAAACGATGTTCGGATGGTTGAAATTATATCGTCCGTATCATCGTCTTGTTGCGCTTGAACTTCCATAGTCACGACAAAAGAAGGATTGTTGAACGTAAGCAACCCGAACAGTTGAGCGGCTGCTCCTTCGGTTGCAATCGTGTAGGACTTCAAAGGAAGTCCCGCTCCCGTCAAGTCGAATGAAACATTTTGAATGACTTGCTGAGGAGTTTGATCGCTTCTCACTTGCGCGGAAGCTACCACGGTCACTATGCTACCGGAAGAAACGTCCATAACTCAACCTTTCAGAATGAAGTAACCGACGATCAAAAGAAAAATTCCCGCAAGGATAACGAGAATCGTCGGGTTAGCAAGAATCCCGGAAAGAACGGGGTTCGTTGCAGCCAGTTTTGCTTGAGCCGCTTGTTGCAATTGCAATTGTTGCGCGGCTGCTTGAGCAGAGGAAGTCGGAAGGGGAATTACAGTCGTACCCGTGAAAGCCGAAACCCACGGGGCAGCGGCTGCACTCAAATTGTTAATGAGATTCCCTACGTCTCCAAGATCGAAACCTCCCGAACTTGCAGCGGGACTCGCAGCGGCTGCGGGTGAAGTCGCAGCCGCTGGTGTCGAGCCAGTGTAGAGGTATGAATCAAGGGACGCACCCGCGCTGCTAGTGAGTCCAAGCGGATTAAATGAAGTCGCCACTTTTCCTCCTAGCTACTGCCTTGCGGGTTTCCGAGAATCTGCTCCTGAATCACCGTGGCAATCTGATTGTCTCCATCGGTGATGACGTTGGTGTCCACCTCGAACTCAACACCCTTGTCGAGGAGATCGCCTCGATAGAACGTGAGCGGGTTCTGCGAGTCAATAAACGAGTAATTCAAGTATCCTTCCGGGAGAACAGTGTTGAAAGCATACCCGTAGTACTCTTTCGCCGCGAAATTTTGCTGGATATTTCGCAGCGGTTTGTTATCAACTCGAATTTGCGTGAAGTCGAGAATTTCGTCCGAGAGATCGCTAAAGACTTGAACTCCCGAACTTGAGCCAGCGAGGATACTCCCGCTCTTGATAATGACGTTACTCGTCTTGCGCTTTTGAAGAGTCAAGAGAGCAATGTTCGTCGCTATCGTTGTCACGTCTCCGGTTGCCGTCTTTTCCGTTCTCAGTACTACGCCAGTCGGGAAGGAATTAGCGGCTGGACCGTTAATCTCATAGTTAGTTTCAACCGTGAGAGTCGGAGAGCCGGAATCGGACTCGAACGCGCTGAAAGCCACAACCGTCGAAGCGTTCGGAGTCCCGAAAGAAGTTTCGTCTCCGAAAAACACTTGCAGTTGTAGCGAATCCTGCCATTCCGACTTTTGCAGAAGGAACGGAGTCAAGACAGCCGCGAGTCCAGGTGGAAGAATCGGCGTGAAAAGATAGTCGTAGTGAATTTCGAGATCGTAAGTTCCGATATTCCCGAAAGTCGCTCCTACTTGCTGGAAAGGCACAGTAGGTTCCGGCTGCCTTACACCGTTAATGTAGACGGAGCAGCCGCGTTGATTGAAGAGACGAGACAAAGCGAACATCGTCGCTCCGCTCATGTCAATCAGAACCTGAGAGCTATTCACCGTCGAATCACCCTCAAGTCTCACGCGCTGCAAAATGGTTTGCGGAGCTTCCGACGCGACTACATCGTAATTAGCTCCGCTAATCTTAACTCGTCCGCGAAAGATAAAATGCAACCTTTCAAGCGGACGATTCAAGTTAATGTTTTTGTTGGCGAAAGGAGAACTCAAGGCAACGAACGGAAAGTTAACGAAAAATTCCGGCCCTTGATTCCTTCCGAGCAGTTGAGCAAGCGCTGTGCTTCCCATGTTCGGTTACACCTACGCCGCCGCCGTTAGAGCAACGGGCGCTTTCTTCAAGAATCCGCTGACTCCAATGTAGGAATCAACGAGTAAAGCGAGGAGGATTGCCAGCGCTCCCAAAAGAATCGGCCAAACGTATTCCATTAGACGACTCCTTTCGGTCCGGTAAAACCGGACACAAGTGGCGAGAGTAGCAAAGCTACTAACGCGGCGAAAAACACGATCATAAAACCGTGTACGTGTGCCATGCTCTTTCCTTTTTACTTTCCGAAACCCGGCCACTTCGGGCTGGACGTTCCTTCCGGCTTTGTTGGATTTGCCGAAACTTGCGCGAGCTTTGTTTCGAGGCTCGCAATTTTTTGATTCGCGTCCGCTAGTTCCTTGCGGATCTTTTCGAGCGTTTCCGCTCCGTCCCGCATCTCTTTCGCTTCGGGACTCATTTTCAAGTAGTCTCCCGAGGGAGACAGGGAACATTTGCAAAAATCGCAAGTGATTCTCTTTCCCGTTCGCGGCTCCTCGCGTGCTGGAACGTTCGGGCTGCCTTCTTCGAGCGGGTCTGCCATCATCCACCAATCCATTCTTTGATCGCGGAGAGAAACTGTCCCCATGCGATCAAAACTGGCTCGGGAGCTTTCGCTTGCTCTAGAAGCGGCGTCACCGTCGCTTCAAAATTAGCAAGCATAGCTCCGGCCATATCGGGAGCCGCTGACTTCCTTTCCACTGTTACGCCGTCTGCCATGCTCTTTCTCCTTCCTCTTTTACGTTTCTAGGAAAATTTTTAATGTCGTGTTTCCACTTCTCGGAATCGTGGGAGACGCGGAACGTTCCTTTTGCATCGTTCCACACGATCACGGAATGTTCCGGGAGCGTTGCCGCGATCTCCGCTACCTTCTCGCCGCATCTTTCCGAAATGACTTTGAGATCGTGCTCTTGAGTCATTTGAAAGAGCAGCCAGAAGTCCGCTATCGCTCGAATATCCACGGACACGTCCGAGGGACGGTGAGCGGTTAAGATCACGTCTACCTCGTTTCGAGGAGCCATGCGAAGCAAATACTCAAAGTCATCCGGGATGACCGATGGAGTGTCAAAGATTCTCGCTTCATCCAACAAGAAAACGAACTGTGCTCCGGGATTATCACGGAGCCAATCCTCGACTACGGAAGAGACGCGAGCGAAAACCTCCTTCGGATTCCCTCGCGGTTGAATGATGACTTCTTCCCGCTCGTCTAACAATTCATAAAGTCCGACTTCATCGGGAAGAATATCACTTGTCGTTCTGAACTGTCCCCGAGGGTCAACGATCACTCGCGTTTCCTTTTGAAGCGCTAAATGATACGCGAGCGTAGTCTTTCCTTGCTCGCGCCGTCCGAATACGAGGGTAATCACGCTACTTCCTCATTCATGGAAGAAGTTTCGGGAGGAGGATTGTTAAACTTTTCCTTTCCGTTCGGTTTCGAGTCTGCGGAAGGGACGTTGCTGTGCGAAGCTCCTTCTGTTTTCTTTTTCATCTCGAAGATCATTTTCGCAGCCGCTACCTTTGTCGTGGTCATCATAACGAGCAGCATCGCAAGAGCAATTTCGTCTTTGTACTTAATCAACCAATCAGGAGCATACTTATTTACGATTCTGACAGTCGGAGGGACTAACTGCTCTTTTTCGAGAGCGGAATACTTGAAAACTGTTTTCGCCGTGTCGGAATCAATGTCAAGAATTTTAGCGAACGCGAGCGCTTCTAGACTTCCGAACACGTCATAGAACGTGCTCACCCATTCGGGAGGGATTAACTGAACTGCTTCAACGAGAGTGTTTGCTTCCTTAGTTCCGAACTCCTTAACGAGGTTCGGCAAAACTTCTTTGATGCGGTTTTTCATGCTGTCCCGCATCCTGTCAATGTCCATCGTTCCGTCTGACTTTACATACCAGTTGATAGAAATGCGATCTTGTCCCTTATCGTCTACGTCCGCGCTCGCCGCTGTTTGCGGCTCCGGGAGCGGCGAAGCGATGGCGGGAGCTTCGCTAGTTTCGTTTTTCTTCACTCGTTTCGGTTTCATGCGAACACTCTAGTACTTTCGTTTGGGACTGTCAAATAAGATTCCTTGACACGCGAAACCCGAACTTATACCCTCTAGTGAGCGGCGAAGTGGGTGCCTTATATATACGAAAGGGGTTAACTTTACGGGGGCTATAAATTGCCGAAATGGTAAAACATACCAGACAACCAATTGACCGCAACAAGCTAGTGCGCTTGGAACCGATCATAGAAATTTTACGGGCAGCCGTTTGGACAGGACGGCTCTCGGACGAAAAACCTGTGAGCGTTATGCTCATCGCAGAACAAGAAAGCGCAAAAACAGAAGCGCTAAAATACTTTCGAGGCACGCCGACTCTCCGCTACATCTCGGACCTTACGAGCCGGGGATTGACGCCGTTTCGCAACGATATACAAAATGGTCAACTCCGACACATTATATTGCTTGACCTAGTGCGAATCCTCTGCCACGGGAAGGGAGTTTCAGAGCGAACGATTCAAACTCTTGCATCCTTAATGGAAGAAGGAGAGAGTGAAACCTCGGACGGAGGAGGAAGCGAGAAATGGACGAACTTTCCGCGAATCGGAGCGTTAATGGGAATCACTCCCGAGTTTTTCAGATCGAAACGTGGACGATGGAGAGCCACGGGATTCCTCACTCGCTTTCTTCCCGTCGCTTTCAGATATACGGAGGATACCGTCCACGAAATTCACCACGCAATAGCTATGGGAAGCAAGACTCCCGAACCTCACCCCGAAAAGCTTCCTCCTCTTCCTTGCCAAGTTTTCTGTGACCCGAAATTCGCCCTCCAATTGTCGCGTCGAGCCGAAAAGCTTGGAGAAGAAATGCAATCCTACGGATTCAGGTATCATCGCATCTTGAGATCGCTCGTTAAAGCCGTTGCTCGCATCGAAAACAAAGGAAGCGTCAACCGCGAACACGTTGAAAAGGTAATCGCATGGTCCGAGTTTTTCACGGACACGGAGGTTGAGATTTGAATGACTCCGAACGGATGGAAAAAGAAACATGGTATGCCAGTTCGGAAAAAGAGATTGCTCGTTCGCTTGCATCGTCCGTGGATTTGCCTGAGATGCTTGGAGCGTCCTAGTGTCGCGGGAACGAGACGGTGTGCAAATTGCGTTCAGTACAAAAAAGAGAGGCGCGAAAAAATGCGCCACGACTCGGCGTGATCTTCCGCAACCGAAAGGAGCTTATGTTATTTGTCAAATTTGCGAGCGGCGAGGAGATAAAAAACCGTTCTCTTTCTATTGCCGTTCGGCGTACTATGCGGGTGCGATCTTGATAGATCACCAGATCGAGGAGCACGCTTTAGAGTGCTACTTCTGCTTTTTCAAGGCAGACACTTTCAAAGAGCTTGCAGAGCATGTTCAAACTCTGCATGTTTCACCAGAAGAAAGGAGTAACACTAATGCCGTTACCGAAACCAAAGGGGAGCCGATCTGGTACGGGAGGGAAGCTTCCTCCTCCCGAACAGAGCGGCGACTTTGACCCGTTTCTGACTCCCGCCGAAATTGGCTCGGGAAAAAAATCGGGAAAGCTCGGAAGTACAGCAACGTTAAGCTTCCTCGGGGAGTGCGACGTTGATCTGAAAAACCAATATGGCGCTCGCGTTCAATGCGCAGTTCAATTGAACGGAGAGCGCTATATTTACGGCGTCAAAATTGACGGCGGGAGCTACGGACGCTTGTATAAGCGCTTCGGAGACAACCCGAAAAAGTGGAAGGGCAAGGTTAAAGTGGAAGTCAAGAAACACATGGGCAAGCTTTACGTCGCGGTGGTCTAGCCCATGCCGCCGATCTTTCGCATCGAAATGTTTTACGGAAAGCATCGCTCTTTGGAGCTAGCGGAGCGAAACTTACGAGCGCTCATCCGTAAACACGGCGCGAGCGACGGTGAGATCACCGAAAGGAGAAATGCTCTCGGGAGATTCAGTACCCGAGGGCATTTCTTCACGTTCAAACTCACGATTGAAGAGGAAGCAGAGGAGCCGGAATGGGAGGGAGCTTTTGACTCGTAAAAATAAACGGACGCGGCTCCCTAAGCCGCAAACTGTACGCTTTCAAGTTTCCATGCGGGGAGTAGACTTCCCGAACATGAAAACCGCTCGCGCTGACTTCATGCGCTGGCTTGACGGCGAGGAGCCAGAATCTAAAATCGAGGTTCATATATGGCAGCGCAAAAAAGAAAGAACGATCACGGACGTAGGCAACGACCAACGCGGCGAGACGTTAAAAGCCGTGTTACGGAGGGCGCTTCAAGACGGGAGACTTCAAATTCGCAAGGCTCGGAAGAGTCGAGGAACGGGGCAGCGGGGAGGTACTGCTCGCGGATTATGACACGGGAAGAACTGCGCCAAGTTATCGAAGCATTTGCCACGTGTTGCGAACGCTTTCTGTCATCCCCCGCGAAGTGCGATACGATAGAACGCGGAAAGGATGGCATCTATTCGTTGCACATAATGATCACTTTTCCCCCGCCGAAACGGTCTGTATCCAGTTCGCTCTCGGCTCAGACAGAAAACGCGAACTCCTCAACCTCGTTAGAATACTCTGCCTCGAAAAAGCTCCGCGATTCTGGCGCAAGCGATGGAACCTCCTATTTTCCCGGAAACTACGATGACGAAAATCTACCATTCAAAGAATAAGGAGAAAATATGCCAAACTGTTTTTACTCAAGACTTGCGGACATTCCTTTGAATGTTCGCGAAAGACTGACTGTTATTCTCGAAACGGAAACACCGCAAAGCGATATAAGCATTTTCTGTCTTGACGTTCAAGTCCTAAAAAAAGAAATTTACTGTGTCGGACCTTGCGTGGTACCCGGTATGCCTGAAAATGAAGAGGATTTGATCGGGTATCGCATTTACCAATACTTTCGCTTGTCGAATAGTCGCTTTCTTAACTGGCGAATCAAACCCTATGACGATATTTTTATGATCGAAGCAGAAGTCAAGGGATTAGTAAACTATGCCGCAAAAAAAGGTCGCTACTAAGAAAGCAGAAATTCCCCCTTGTTCCGTCGCTCCTGAACTTGCGATTGACGGAAAATTCGACCCGAAATGGGAACCGATCTACAAAGTGAAAACGAAAAATGGGAAAGTGATCTCCGCTCACTGGCTTTGTCCGCATGGGTGCGGTTTTAGATCGGCAAATCGAAAAGCAGTAGCGATTCATGCGAAAGGAAAAGCCGGAATGTTTCCGGCGAGGTGTCCAGTCGTACAGATACAGCACTAGCGTACCTGTCCCCGAGTACTATGGACGAAAACAAGATGAAGCGAGAAAATCACAGTAGGAGGTTTTATGGTTCAGATCACGAAATGCAAACCACAAAGAATCCCGTTGAAGTCGAACGTTATCAGGAAAGCAGACCGCAAACCGCTCAATCACGCAAAAAACTCAAAGATCATGCGTTGCGGACATGAGAAAAGGTATTTCGTTTTAGAAGTTTGCGCGATCTGCCAGTGGAACGAAAAGGAGAACGCTCAATGATCGTACCTATCACGACCGCTGGTGAGTGGATTCGCTCCCTTTCTCCCGAGGGACAATTTCTCGACCGTGAAATGGACGCGTTCCGCTCCTCTCACGCAAACGATGGAGACTTTTCGATCACAAGAATTGAAAGTCCCTCGGGGATTCAGCGCTACGTCACAAAACGTTTTGCCGCATGGTTTCTTCCGCGAAACTCTGACTGGACGGAGGTTTCCCTTGAAAATTAACTGGCAGATCGCCAAAAACGCTTCGATCAACACGTTTTTCACGCTTTGCGTTTTCGGTTTCGTCGGCGTGATCGCGTTCATCGTTAACTCGAAACCATTAACCATGATTCCTTCGATTCTCTTTATCGCGGGACTCTGGTACCTCCTCTATCGCTTGGAGATCGCATGGCGCGAGAATCGCTTGCGCTTCGGATGGTATAAATGAGCCGGAACGGACGAGCTTTTAAACTCATCGAAGATCAAGACTTCAAGCGACGCATGAGAAAGATCAGACGTGAAGTACACGACCGTCTTATGTCAGAACGAAAACCCCTCTTTATGACCTTCCGCGAACTCGTTGCCGCATACGTCCGATCTCACGAAAACGATTCATGGACCGAATGGCAAATGAAGCCCACGGAAGAGATAAGGAAAATGCTGTGAGAAGAGGACCAATCGGAAAGCGAGTAATCCCGAACGCTGACACAAAATGCCCGATCTGCAAGCGGAAAGGAACCTCCGAAACTCCCATGATCTTGACGCGCTGCGAATTTTGCGACTTCATTTCTTGCGGAGCGTGTTGGGGAGAACATATCGCGGACGTTCATAACCTTCATCCGAACCTAGAAAAGATCCCCGTCCTTACGACGTGGATACACTAAAGGAGGAAACATGCGAATCAATGTTTACGCGGAAGAACTCACGACGGAAGTTCAACACGCATCGAAAAGACTAAATGACGGGAGATATTTCTACGCAATTCGGCTCATGCTAGAATCGTCTCCAAAACTTCACAACACAATACAAGACGATGACCGCTCAGCAATCACGTTTTGGGTTCCGTGGACGTATGAAAAAGGAAATGACTTCGATGCTTTGTGCGAAGTTACAGCCGCGCTTCATTCCGCAGCTTGTTCTCTGCGCGAACTTGCAAAATCAGAAAGAATCAAGTAAGCTCTTGCAGCGGGGACAAGCAACGGTTAGCTATCTAGTCTCATAAGCTAGAGCCGAAAGGCACAGCGGGTTCAACTCCCGTCCCCCGCTACCAATTTTCTTCCGCAGTAAAGACGACCAAACAACTATGACACCCGGAGACG
>Ga0187825_10000305_pt1 | contig 11261 bp, 11 predicted proteins | sample NC_wetland_sal_i_11_FD_132421 | JGI IMG/M metagenome (GOLD analysis project Ga0187825, IMG submission 132421) | Wetland sediment microbial communities from Neuse River Estuary, North Carolina, USA - SourceSoil_5 | ecosystem: Environmental > Aquatic > Freshwater > Wetlands > Sediment | place... | reverse complement strand
CTGGCGTCCGGCCTTCGATTCTTGGATTGGTTGCGGGGGTTGGATTTGAACCAACGACCTTCGGGTTATGAGCCCGACGAGCTACCAGACTGCTCCACCCCGCGAAGGCATGATAGCGGAAGCGGAGTGGTTCGTCAAACCAGACGCGCAACGCCAGCGGCAGCGGAATTAATTTCGTGCGGCGCGCGCCTGCGCTTCGGCTATCTCGCGCGAGCGAATTTTTTCCAGGCGGACCCGCAGATTTTCAGGATTGATTCCCGCCGAATAACAAACTGTTCGATAATCTTTATTGTCAGTAAACAAGAACTGTTCCGCTGCACGCTTCTGGCGGAGCGGGCCGCTGACCCATTCTTCCACGGTGCTGGCAATCACGGCGCGCCATAATTTCTGCTCGGCGGTTTCTTCGACTTCCGAACCTTGTAACATACTCACGGACATGTTCCCCCCTTGTATCCTTCGTCCGGCCCTGCGGTCCACTGCTGCTTGGTTAGCCAGACGCAGTGGATGAGGGCAACTGGGATTCCAAATGCCGGAAAGTTGAAACATGTTGGGCGCACGTAAACCTAATTACCAGAGGCGGTTAGAGTGGTTCCGTTTCGGAACTTGGGGGCGGGAAACTCAGCACTGTTTCGATGGTGAACAACTGCTCGATTATTGTGTCGCCCTGCTCCATAAGATCAGTGCCTTAAATATTTCAAGCAATGTCGTAGACAGCAAGGTTACCAAAATGTTCGCTTAACTGGAAACCCAAGCGGGGGGTCTCTGATACTTTCGGCGATAGGTGATTTTGCTTCTTTTGCCGTGGGAAACGAACTCAAAAATGATTTGCTTGCTGCCCTCCAGGCGGGCTCGTTCGTGATTTTTGGCAGCCGAAAGGATCAGCCAGTGTCCGCGCAATATTTCGTAAGTCCCTCGTTCGGCGAGGATTTGATAACTCCCATCCGAATTCATTTCCAAAGAAGGAGCCTTGCAAGGGTGCGTCTTCCCCGCGATTTCAACGCTTACGCAATTGTAAGTTCCTGAGAGGGATGCCTGCGCCTGAACCGGGGTACCGCTGAAAACCAAGCCTAAGGCACCTACGATGAGCACTTTAGCTAAGTTATTCAGCCGCCGGTTATGGTTCCTCATATTCTCCCCGCGTCTTCAACGTAAGCGGTCCTGAAAGCCTGCGGGGAGCTGTCGGGAGCGCACTCACTCAGGTACAGTGCAAACTTTGTGCCACAAGGGTAAACAATTAACCCATTGATTCAAAATGAGTTAGTCATTTTAGCAAATCAATCACCAAAGATAATGTGAACAACTTTTTCTAACAATGCTCACGAATGGAAGCATTTTGCTCACACTTAGGTTGACCAGCAATCGAAGGCGACTTTCCAGGGCTGGCTTTCCCAACTAATGAGCACTTCCTCCAGGGCGGTACCCTGATAGAATGCTCTTGAGGCTGGATCAGATCCTTGCAGGGGGGAGAACGGCTTGAACGTACTAAACCGAACATCAGGACAGGCTCCGGCCGAAGCCGAACCCAAAAGCGAGTTCGAGCGAGATATCGCTCTCTTGCTGCGCGCGGAGAACCGCGACCCGTTTCGCCTGCTTGGGCCGCACATCGTCGAGGAAGGCGAGCAAAAGCGCCTGGTGGCACGCTGCTTTTTGCCGCGAGCCACGCAAGTCTTCCTTCTTTTGAAAGATCGCTCCGACGCAATTCCCGCCCGGCGCATAAACCCTGAAGGACTATTCGAGGCTGCCTTGCCGCTCTTCCCGCACCTGCCGATTTCAGCGGACAGTTACCGGTGGAGGATCATGGAGGAAGGTCAACCGGTGCGAGAGGTTCATGACACATATGCGTTCCCTCCGCTGCTTTCCGATTTTGATTTGTATCTGATCGGCGAGGGAACGCATTATCAGAAATACGAAAAGGTGGGTGCGCATCCCGCGGTCATTGATGGGGTGGCGGGAGTGCAGTTCGGAGTATGGGCTCCCAACGCGATGCGCGTAAGCGTGGTGGGAGATTTCAATCAGTGGGACGGGCGCGTCAGTCCGATGCGGAACCGCGGGCCCTCCGGAGTCTGGGAACTATTTGTGCCCGAACTCGCCGAAGGCGCCATTTATAAGTACGAAATCCGGCCGATGTCGGGTGGGTATCCACTTTTGAAAAGCGATCCGTATGGATTCCGCTCGGAACTTCGGCCGAACACTGGCTCGATCGTGGCCCGCCTGGACCACCATATATGGAATGATTCGGGCTGGATCAATTGGCGCTCGCGAAATGATTGGTTGTCCTCGCCCATTTCCGTCTACGAGGTCCACCTCGGTTCCTGGCGGCGCGTGACCGAGGAAGGCGGACGCTGGCTATCATACGGCGAGCTGGCGGATCAGCTCATTACTTATGTGAAGCGCATGGGCTATACGCACGTGGAACTCATGCCCGTGATGGAACATCCCTTCGACGGGTCGTGGGGATACCAGACGCTCGGATATTTTGCCGCGACCAGCCGGTTCGGTTCGCCCGACGATTTCATGACGTTTGTGGACCGCTTTCATCAGGCAGGCATTGGCGTCATTTTGGATTGGACACCGGCGCACTTCCCGAGCGATGGCCACGGGCTCGGTGAATTTGACGGCACTCATTTGTACGAACACGCGGACCCGCGCCAGGGCCGCCATCCCGACTGGGGAACTCTGGTTTTCAACTACGGGCGCAATGAAGTTCAGAATTTCCTCATTTCCAACGCTCTTTTCTGGATTGACAAATATCATATCGACGGTTTGCGCGTGGACGCAGTTGCCTCGATGCTCTATCTGGACTATTCGCGCCGCGAGGGCGAGTGGATTCCAAATGAATTTGGCGGACGCGAAAACCTCGCCGCCATCGCTTTCATTAAGCGATTGAACGAAGTGGTGTATGCGCGCCACCCCGGGGTGATGACCATCGCCGAAGAATCCACTTCCTGGCCGATGGTTTCCCGTCCCACGTACCTCGGGGGATTGGGTTTCAGTCTGAAATGGAATATGGGCTGGATGAACGACACGCTCAGTTATTTCGCGGTGGACCCGATCTACCGGAAATACCATCACAATCGCATGACTTTTTCGATGTTGTACGCCTTCACGGAAAATTTCGTGCTGCCGCTCTCTCACGATGAAGTCGTTCACGGCAAGGCTTCGCTGATCAACAAGATGCCCGGGGACTTGTGGCAGCAGTTCGCCAACATGCGCCTGTTTTTCGGGTACTTGATGGCGCATCCCGGCAAGAAACTGATGTTCATGGGCGGCGAATTCGGCCAGCGGGGAGAATGGAATGCCGAAACCAGCCTCGAATGGCACTTGCTGGAATATGATAGTCACCGCGGCCTTCAGAGTCTTACGGCGGACCTGAATGCAATCTACCGGAGTGAGCCTTCTCTCCACCAAGTGGATTTTGATTGGCACGGGTTCGAATGGATCGATTGCAATGACGCGGATTCAAGCATTCTGTCGTTCCTGCGGCGGGCGAAGGATCCCGGCGATTTCATCGTCATGGTCGCCAATTTTACGCCGGTCCAGCGAGATGCCTACCGCGTGGGCGTGCCCGAGCCGGGGTTTTACCGCGAAATTATGAATACGGACGCCGAGAAATATGGCGGGAACAACGTGGGCAATCTCGGCGGCGTGCATGCTGAAGCGGTTCCCTGGAACAATCTCGCCTATTCTATCCATGTGCGCATTCCGGCCCTTGGTGTCCTCTACTTCAAGCACGAACGCTGGTAATGTGACGCGAGCGATTCTGCGGTTGAAAACTCCTCCAAGTCAATCTTCAGCGGCCGTGTGTCACCTGATCATCGGGCAGGCCGGCGGCTAAACAGATTGCGGAAAAATTCCAAGGGTGTCGTTCCGAGGGCGCGGTTTGCCCGAGGAATCCGCTTTTTTCTTCGGATTTGCGAAAAAGCAGATCCCTCGCTTGGCTCGGGATGACATTAAACTACTTTTTTCCGCAGCTTCTAATGCCGTGATGATTCTGGGAAACTATTGTCAGGACTGGAGCGCGACCCACAAACAATCGCGCGTCATCATGCGGGCTTTATACGCTATGCCGTGTAGTCGTGGCGCGGAGGAACGAAATACGCCTCCGCCTGAATGGCATTTTCTTGCCAACCGTGGCGCCTGACGATGCCTCTGGCATTCTCAATCATGTTGGGGTGGCCGCAAAGATAGACCTTCGTATCTCCCGGCGTCAGATTCCACAGATGGGCATACTTGCGGATTACGTCATCCACTCGGCCTGTCTCGGCGCTCCATTTCCGGTCCTCCCAGGGCCGGCTGACGGTGGGAAGGTAAGTCAACCAGGGAACCTCGCCGGCTACGCGCTCAATTTCGTCGGAATATCCCAATTCCCAGGAGCGGCTGGCCCCTTCGAGAATGAAAAGCTTGTGCGGCCCGCTGAATTTTAAGTTCTTCCAGTCATGATAGAGTGAGCGAACATAGCTCACAAAGGGCGCGACGCCGGTAACCGTGGCAATCAGAAAATGGTTAGCGCGTTCCGTGGAAAGGTCCAGTGTGAAATTGCCTTTGGCGGCTTTTCGCAAGGTGATCTCGTCGCCCTCCCGGAACGCGTGAAGCCGGGGCGTTACCTGGCCGTGAGGAACCAACTCGAAGAAAAACTCCAGGAATTTCTCGTGGGGGGCGGAAACAATCGAGTAGGGGCGCTCGTGGTGCTTTTCGGGGGTGACGACTCCCAAGGTTGCGTACTGGCCCGAGCGATACGGGAATTCCCCGCCCGGATCGACACGAAGCGTCCAAAGATCGTCAGCGATGTCGCGCCGTTCGAGTATCCGGGCGATATAAAACTTGTTGCCGGGAAGGGGCATCAGCTCTCCTGCGAAAAATTCCTGCATCGAAACGGGAAAGCGCCCGCGTGAGCCAAGGAGAATGACGGGCGCCTCGCCAAACGTTCAGACCGTGCTGAGGCGCCAAGAATGCAATGTTCCCGCGAAAAGAGAATCGGATATTGGAATCCGCTCTATTGCCCCGGTTGGCCCTGGCGCATCATTTGCATGGGATCAAATTTCTTTGGCGTCCCGGTGATATGGTCTTTGGCGTCGGTGATGACTTTGGACAGGATCACGGACGAATCCTTGCCCTGCGATTTCACAAGGCCCCACGGACTCACTTTGTCGGAAACCCAGGCATCCCCGGTGCCATCCTTCATCCGGTAATGTGTGCAGGAAAATGTTCCGGCTGGAACCGTAATCGAGTCCGTTCCAACAATTTCAGCTTTGTCAGCAATATTGACTGCGACAGTTTGATTCATCGCACGGCCCATCGGACTGGCACCCATGTCCATCTCCATCGGATCCCGTCCCGGCATCTGCATAACCATGCGCATGGTCGCAATGCCCGCATCGGTCACCGACACAAGGGTTTTCGCATACACCGGTTGGGAAGTGCGCTGATCGGTCATGGCCAGTTCCTGCCAAAATGCCGTCTTGCCAGCAACGTCTTCCTTGCCGACGATGGCAAGTTCAATCGAAGATTTCTGCCCATCATTTTTGGTAATTTCATAGATTGCTCCGCTTCCCACGACCGGGTGCCAAATCCCGCTCAAGGTGGGAACCCTGGGTCCAAACATCTGAGCCGCGAGCGGCATCGCCACCGCGAGCGTGGCGAACATCACAACTATGTGTTTCAGCTTCATAAAAGTTTGTCCCCTTTCAGATATCGATTCCCTGATTAAACACCGATCGGCCGATTCTCACAGGCGGCAAACCTGAGATTAGCGATGTCTTTTCAGCGGCGATTTTACCGGCAGACATTCGTAGGCCTCCTGGTCAAAGCCCGCAATGATCGTATCTCCTGCCACGAGCGTTGGGAGTGTGCAACTGTCGAGCACGTCCGTAAGAATACGCAGATATTCGGGATTGCCGCGAACGTCCCGTTCCTCGAAGGAGATCCCGCGCGAAGTCAGGAAAGTCTTCGCCTCGACGCACGCGCTACAGCCGGGTTCCGTGTAGAGGTGAATCTCCATTTGCAAAAGATTCCGACAGTGGGCCAGGGATCACCTTGTATCAGAAAAAATCGCACGAGGGCAATAAATTTGCGACCCAAGTTGTGCATATGTGCAAAAGAGGAAACAGCCTTGGCGGAGGATTGGAAACGTACATTACTCGTAGGCGAGAGCGTCCACGGGATCGTTTCGCGCCGCGCGCAAAGCAGGGTAGATCGCGCCGGCGATCGCGCCGGCGATGGTCAGAAGGATAGCGCGGACAATCCAACCGCCCTCGATGGAAATTTGGAGGGTAGGCGAAGTCCTGTGCAAAATCGCGACCACGCTGTAGGTGCAGAGCAATCCGAAGGCCACGCCCAGTCCGACCATGACCATAGTCTCGCCCAATATCATCCAGCAAACTTCCAGGCGCGAAGATCCCAACGCCCTGAGAACGCCGATGTCCCGCGTGCGCTCAAACACCATCGTGTACATGGTGAGAAGCACGACCAAAAAACTGATGGCCACACCGAGCATTACAAAGGAACGAATAAACGGCTTTAGCTCCGGCAAGTTGGAGGAACTCATCAACGTGCTGTATTCGGCCATGGAACGAATCTTATAAGTGGGAAGCAGTTTAACGAGTTGGTTCTGCGCGGCTTCAGTATCTCCTTTGCTGCGCACATAAAACATCGAGACGCGGCCATCCGCGCCCGCAATGTCCTGAGCGGTCTTGATCGGAACAAAGAAGCGCGCTCCTTTGCCGTGTTCGACGATGCCGGAGATTGTGAATTCATGGCCGAGAAGAATCGTCCGTTGGCCCACGCGCAACTTGCGGGACTGCGCCGCGAGGTCGTCGGCGATGGCCTGGTCCGGTTGCTGGAACGGCTTGCCGGAAATAAACTTGAAGCCGTTGCTGAGGCCTGCAAACCGGTCGTAATCAATGCCGTAGACCACTCCGAGATTTTTCTGATCGACCACGATCAGCACCGGAGCTACTTCGTCGACTCCCGGCAAGCCGGCAATTTTCTCGGCCAGGGATTCGGGCATGACGGCGCTCGAAAAGGCAAAGAAAATAGACGAGTTGGGCGGTTGCACGATGATGTCGGCGCCCACTCCCTCGGCGCGCGTGCGCCAGTCGGTCAACGCGCCCGAGGTGAGCCCGGCAATCAGAAGGACGAGAAACACCTGAAGGGCGAGCGCCAGGACACTCAACGCGGAGCGCAGCGGGCGCACGCCGAGGTTGCTCCACAGCAGATGCCAGATCACAAATCCTTTGTATGCTTTTTCTTCCATCCGCTCGAATCCCGCGCGACGTTCCCCCGTTCGCTAATCTAACACCGCGCGCGGGCTTAATCAAAGCGATGCCGCGCGATCTGCGTGATGAAAGTTTTCAACAGTTTTGTTGAAAAGTGTGTGGAAAAGCCTGATCCGGTGCGCGTAGCTTGCGATAAACACGGCGCTTGACGCTGTTTGCACAAAGATGAAGCAGTTTCTTAAAATTTTAGATAAAACAAAAATGTTTTGATTGATTTGTTGGACAAAACAAGCTGAGCTGAAAAAAACAGATCGGGATCAGATCGCCAAGAGAAAAGAGAATCCCTCGGAATTCCTGATTCAATACCATTTGGGAGGACGCGCGAGCGTGATGTTGATGGTCTGCTCTGTCTGGTTGATGTCGTAATACTCGCCATAAGTCTTCCAGCCCTCGGCAATCACTTGCACCAGGAATTTTCCGGGCGGAATCACCGGCACATGGCATATTCCGGACTGGTTGGTCTTCAAATTCATCTCGATCTTCTTGTCTCTGCCGTGCTTGTGCTCCTCGACGTACCGGACGTAGACGCTGGCGCTGTCTATGGGCTTCTTTTCCTCGCCTCCGGTAACGACGATGGTCAGCCGCACGTCCTTTGAGCCGGCGTCAACTTTCGCATTGGGGTCCGCGGCCTTGTCCTGGCCATTCGCGGCAGCCGCGATGAGCAGAATGAGAATCGGCACCACACGCAGCGAAGTCTTCAACCAAATCGGCATAGGATTCACACCGGGCGTCCGACTATAAGAGTTACGGCAAGCATGGATTGGCATATTTTTGCCCTTTTTGCGAAATTGCGCAAGTCCGCCGCATTGACTCAGTCGCGGTCCTGAGCTACTTTCGATCCGCGCAAGAATTGGCGCAACCCTCGAGCGTCAGCACCCTCGGCTGAAAGCCCGCCGACATTCGCTCTGGACAAAGAATTTCCGGCCAACAAAAAGTCGCCTCGGCCAAACGCAAGGAGAATTTTTCATGGGATTTGCAACCGATGCCATTCATGTGGGGCAGGAGCCCGATACAGCGACTGGCGCGATTGTCGCGCCAATCTATCAGACTTCGACCTACGTTCAGGAGGAGCTCGGAAAAAACAAGGGCTACGATTACGCGAGGACCGCGCACCCCAATCGCCGGGCGCTTGAGCGCACCATGGCGAAACTGGAAGGCGGCAGCGCGGCCTACGTATTTACCTCTGGCATGGCCGCCATTGACTCCGTTTTTCGCCTCTTAAGGCCGGGCGAGCATGCCATCATTTCCGAGGCAGTCTACGGAGGCGTCATCCGGCTCACGACGCAGTTCCTGGTGCAATGGGGTCTGGAGTTCAGCTTTGTGGACACCTCTTCGCCTGAGCGCGTCGAGCAAGCCATCAAACCCACCACCAGGATGATCTACGTGGAAACGCCCACGAATCCGACGATGTGCGTTACCGACATCGCCGCGATTGCCGGGATTGCCTCGGCGCGTAACGCTACGCTCGTCGTCGATAACACGTTTCTCAGCCCTTACCTGCAATCCCCGCTCGCATTGGGCGCTCAAATCGTCGTCCATTCAATGACGAAATACTTGAACGGACACAGCGACGCCGTAGGCGGCTCGGTCGTTTTGACGCGTCCCGCGGACGCCGAGAAAATCTACTTCCTCCAGCGCTCCACCGGAGCGGGACTCGCACCGATGGATTGTTTTTTGGTTTCGCGCGGAATCAAGACGCTGGCCGTGCGCATGAAGCAGCACGACGCCAACGGCCAGGCCGTCGCGCGTTTCCTTGAAGATCATCCGCGCGTGAAGCGTGTTTTCTACCCCGGACTGCCCTCGCATCCGCAACATGAAGTGGCCCTGCGCCAGCAACGCGGATTCGGCGCCATGATATCCTTCGACGTCGTTACCCTGGAAAATGCGCGCGCCGTTCTCAATCATTTGAAATTGTGCTCGCTTGCCGAAAGCCTGGGAGGAGTGGAAACGCTCATCTCGCATCCTGCGACCATGACGCACTCCTCGGTGCCTCCCGAAGTTCGCAAGCGGATCGGAATTACAGACGGACTGATTCGCATCTCCGTCGGGATTGAAGACGTGGAAGATTTAATCAATGATCTCGATCAGGCGCTGAGAAAGATTTAGCGTCATGACTCGTCGCAGGTTTTGAGGGTTTTAAGTAGCACAGGCACTCTTGCCCGTGCAGTTTTTCGCGATCGTGGCTGGATGTGTGGTCTCCGTGTGAGGCATTCAAAACCGCACAGCCAAGAGTGGCTGTGCTACTCAACCTTTCCCGCAAGGCGCAATGTCATAAACTATCGTCCAGCCAGCCAAGATACCCGCGTGATCCTGCGGCGATCGGCAGGGCGATAAATTCGGGGACGTCGTACGAATGGAGCCGCTTGACGACTTCCTGCAGCTTCGACAGGCGTTTGCGAGATGTTTTGATGAGCAGCAATCGTTCCCGCGCGGACTCCACTTTCCCCTTCCAGCGGTAAATGGAAGTGACCCCTCCCGGAAGAACATTCACACAAGCGGCCAGACGCAGTTCGACGACGGCTCGCGCAATACGTTTTGCCATCGCGGCGCTCGGGCATGTGACCAGAACCAAATATTTATCGGTCAAGGAATCCTCCCGCCACGTTACTCTTTCTCTCCCGCGCTATTTCCATGGTGTTTCACACTTGCATGGCAGGCTACAATACCTGCCCGAGGGCGGAAACATTTTACTTTGGAAATGACGGCGACGATCAAATTCGGTACTTCAGGCTGGCGCGCGATCATCGCGGAAGATTTTACGTTTGCGAATGTCCGCCTGGCCACAGCGGCAATCGCGGAGCATGTGCGGAGCCGCAATCCCAAAGCGACCGTGATTGTCGGCCACGATACCCGTTTCTTCGCCGAGGAATTTTCCCGCACGGCCGCGGAAATTCTTCGTGAGCATGGCATCCGCGCGCTCCTGTGCGACGGGCCCGCGCCGACTCCGGCGATCGCCCACGAAATCCTGCGCCGCAAGGCGGATGGCGCCATCAATTTCACGGCCAGCCACAACCCAGCCGAATATCAAGGGCTGAAATTCACCGGGCCCGACGGGGGACCGGCACTTCCCGAAGTCACGCAAGATATCGAAGCGCGCGTCGCCAAACTTGGCGAACGCGCCCCTGCCAAGCCAAATGACCAGCCCTTCGAGAAAATCAATTCGCGAGATTCCTATCTCGGTCATCTCGGGAAGCTCGTGAATTTCACGTCGCTTAGCGAGGCGAAAATGAGCGTGGCGACCGACGCGTTACACGGATGCGGCGCCGGCTACCTGGATAAAGTGCTCTCGACGCACGGCATCGACGTGCGGGCGCTGCGCACCAATCGAGATGTTCTCTTTGACGGCTCAGGGCCGGACGTCTCCGAAGAAAATCTGCGACCTTTGCGGGACGCGGTGCTCGCGAAAAAAGCGGCGGTTGGCCTGGCCACCGACGGCGACGCCGACCGCTTTGGCATCCTCGATTCCGATGGGACGTGGATGCAGCCGAATCACATCCTGGGCCTGGTGTACGATTACCTTGTCGAAACGCGCGGATGGAAAATGCCGGCGGCGCGCAGTGTGGCCACTTCGCACCTGTTGGACGCGGTCGCCCGCCATCATGGCACGACTGTGATCCAAACTCCGGTGGGATTCAAATACATCGGCGAACTAATTCAGCGAGACCAGATTGCGTTGGGCGGAGAAGAAAGCGCGGGAATGACGATCCGCGGCCACGTTCCCGACAAAGACGGCATTCTGGCCTGCTTGCTCGTCGCGGAGATGATCGCGGTCCGGCGCGCTTCGCTGGCGGCGCAGTTGCGCGCTCTTTTCAAGAAAGTAGACTGCGAATTCTGGCCGCAGCGCGCGAATCTTCACTTGCCGGAAGACGTGAAATTGAGGGCAGTGAATCGAATGCAGGAAAATTTCTCGACATTCCTGGGACGGCGCGTCAAGAATCTCGACCGCACGGATGGCCTGAAAATGGAATTCCCGGACGGGTCGTGGGT